>Ga0172371_10001247_pt1 | contig 40242 bp, 31 predicted proteins | sample Lak12m_FD_114543 | JGI IMG/M metagenome (GOLD analysis project Ga0172371, IMG submission 114543) | Freshwater microbial communities from Kabuno Bay, South-Kivu, Congo - kab_022012_12m | ecosystem: Environmental > Aquatic > Freshwater > Lake | place: Democratic Republic of the Congo: South-Kivu... | reverse complement strand
CGATGAAGCCCTCGCAGATGGCGCGCACGCGGTTCTGGTTGGCGAAGAAATTGGCGTCGCTGAAATTTGCCTGGTCGAGGTTGTAGGTCTTCACCAGCTGCTCGACCTCGTCGACCACTCGGTGCGCGTCCAGGCCGGTCCAGTGGCGCTGGTAGAGCTGGGCGTCGGCGCAGTAACCGCACTTGCCCGGGCAGCCCTGGCTGGAATGGAACTCGGTAGTGCGGATGGATTCACGGTTGGTCTTCTGGTTGAGCTCGATGGCGCGGTTCACATCTATGAGGTGGTAAGGCGCCGGCAGCACGTCGTTGATGTTGGTGAGCGGCCGTGGCGCGTTCCTGACGATTCCTTCGGGAGTCCAGTAGGCGCAGCCGAGGACGCCTTCGGGGGCCTTGCCAGCCGCCAGGCTCTCGACTATCTCGGTAAAGGTCACGTCTCCCTGTCCCACACAGACGATATCGCATGCGCGTGACTCGCAGCACTGCTCGGGAAAGAGCGACGGATGATATCCGCCCCAGACGATAGGCACCTCGGGGTTCATCGCCCGTACCTTGTTGGCCATGGCGATGCCGCGCTTTATCTGGTAGCCGGTGATGGAGCTGATGCCGACGCAGACGGTATCGTCAAGATGCTTGAGGACTTCCTGCTCGTAATTGGGCATTACCCGCTCGTCGACCAGGTGCAGATCGTATTTGCCCTCCAGCGGCGCCGCTATTACCGCCAGCGCCAACCCCAGCTCGATGCGGTAATGACCGTAAGCCGGTGTCGGGAAGAAGAGCACGATCTTCTTTTTGCCCTTCCGATTGTAATTCGTCTTCCTGTCAGTCGCGGTCATTTGCATCCTGTTCTATTAAAATGATCCGGATTCACAGCGGGGATTGACCGTCCCTTCCGGTTTCCTGGCAAATATGTAGACGTTGGAACCTGTCTCCAAGCGCGCCAACACCCAGCCCATCGGCAGACTGAGATATTCCAGGATCACAGGCAGCCTGGGTTCATAAACATTACGCTCTTTCCCTAAAAGCCTGTCACGCAGTCTACTGGCCGCCCAAACCCCACTATAAGCAAGATAACTTAGCGGCCGGTAGTAAATATTCGAAAACTCAAAACCTGACTTATCGAGCAGTCTCTCCAATGTCGCACGGGAAAAACTGTAGAAATGCCGTGGGGTATCAAATCCGAGCCAGTACCTGCCCAGAAGGGTGGCTTCAATGCCCCGATTAAAGCACCACAGGCCGATGACGCCGCCTGGTTTCAAGATCCTCTGGGCCTCCGCAAGCAAAAGGCCGGGATCGGGAACATGCTCTAATACCCCCATTATAGTAACTGCATCGAAGGAATCGCTACTCAGCTCGGCGTCTTCCAGTTCCCCATGATAGACATCAATACCATAACGGGAACGATATAGTGCAGCCAAGTCAGAGTCGATTTCAGTCCCGTAGACCTGCCATCCTCGTTCTTTCATTACAGGCAGGAAGGGGCTGTTGCCCGTGCCTATGTCCAGCAGCCTGCCCGCAGGCATTCGTTCAAGGTATTCGATGACTGGCTGATAATGCGCCAGCGGTTGGGCCAACTCCATTTTGTCAGCGCGAAATCGATATTCCTCTTCATAGAAGAGGTTACGTGTACCTTTCGAGGGACGCGGATTCAGATACACCAGGCCGCAGCGCCTGCACCGGACAGCGGGGAATTGCTCGCAACGCCAGCTGAACATTTTGTCGCCGGCGGAAAATAGCGGTTCCTCATCCGAAATTCCGCATATGGCGCAGGGAACGCTTTCCAGCCGATCCCCAAAATGGGCGGCGATACAACCGGAATCAGTCCCTGCGGCCATTTCGAAATCCCTGCTATCCCGGCTCAGGTGAGCTTCGCCCATCGAGCCAGCTTCCATTCCCAGGGTATGCCGTAAAATCCTATACGCACACGCACCTTGCATGCCAGGGTAAATAGCCTGTAAAAGAGCTTGAATTTACTCCTGGCTACTTTTTCCCTGGCCAGTTGGTTGGGATAGGCCCAGGGCAAATAGAATTCCGCGATCTGCTTGACCTTGATCTTTTGCTTGCGTGTGATCCAGGGAGTCTCGACTGTTCGGGCATCATAGCCGGCCCAATCCTGGAGCGTCTCAGGCAACATAAAACCTTTTTCGGTGCCAAGCCTTGTCAATGCCGTCCCCGGATAAGGTGTGAAGAACAACGTGGTCGTCCGCGTATCGGTATAGATCTCCTTGAGCTTCTTCATGAAATCGAGAGTCGTCTGCATCTGCGACCATGTCTCGGTGGGAAAACCGACGATGAACACATAGGACGGCTGTATGTTATGGTCCCGGCAACGCCTGGTTGCCTCGAGAACGACACTTGCTTCATTTCCCTTATTGATGAGTTCGAGAATGCTATCGTCGCCTGACTCCGCCCCCATCATGAATTTGGTGCAGCCCGAGTCACGGATCAGCCTCAGGTCGTCGTCGCTGAACGCCATCACCTGAGTAGGTCTGATAGTGGCAAACCACTCGAATTTCCGCGGCGAGGCCAGGAACCCCTTGCAGATCTCGCGGACGCGGCGCTTGGAGGCGAAGAAGTTATTGTCATCGAAGTATACGCGTTCGAGATCATAACGCTCGACCAGCCCGGTCACCTCGTCAACGACACGCTCCGCGGCCAACCCCTTCCACTTGCGCCCGTATGCTTCCGGATTGGAACAAAAACCACAGGCGTGGGGACACCCGAAACTGGAAACGTAGTTGATGGCGCGACGAGTGTCGTTGTGGTAGCGCCTATTGAAATCGAGGTACTTTTCCACGTCGATCAGGTCATAGGGCATCGGAGGAAAATCGTTGATGTCGGCAACGGTCCGCTCAGAGTTATTTACGATGGAATCGTCCAGGCGATAAGTCAGCCCATCGATATCCTTGGTCTGGACCTCACCTCTAAGATATGCCGCCAGCTCGAGACAGGTGACCTCGCCCTGGCCGCGAACGACGAAATCGAGGCGCGGGTCCCTGGCCGTCTGGTCGGCAAGAAGAGATGGATGATAACCGCCCCAGACGATCGGCTTGCCAGGATATCGGGCTTTGACGGCAGCCGAGACCTTCAGCCCGTCAGCGATCTGATAGCCGGTCATCGAACTCACTCCCAGCAGGTCGGCATCGGCCATCTTCTCGATGACCAGCCGTTCGTAGTCGGGTTCGACGCGAGCATCCACGACCTCTACCTCGATGCCCTCTCTCATGAGCGGCGCGGCGCAGGCCAACACGCTCAGAGGCGCACCTACCTTGTGCTTGTTGTTCTTGTTGGTGAGAGGAAAGAAGAAAACGAACTTCATGAGAAGATGTAGACTATCCTACCTTTCGGCAATAGGATTCGATCATGATTCCCTGTCCCAGCTTGGGCATTATCCGAGCGGCTGGAACTACGATCATCTTGCGGGCTATCCGATCAAACGCCGAGGAGGGAAAAACCTTTCCGCGGCGGTTTTCGATACTGCGCTCGGTCACGTACGCCGCTCCGTAGTGTAGCAGAACGTCCTGTTTGAAGCCATTGTTTTGCAGGAGTTTCCCCAGGGTTTCGGGCGAGAAGTGCCAGACGTGGCGAGGCGCTTCGATATTGAACCAGTGAGGACCGAAAAAGCGCGCTTCCCAGCTGGCGATGTTGTGGGTCTGGACTACCAGAAGGCCATCGTCGGCAAGATGCTCGAAACAGCGAGCTAAACAGGCGTTCGGATCATCAACGTCTTCGATGACGCCAAAAAGGGTGATGCAGTCATACTTCCCACCCCAATCCACTTCATGCTCGGCTCCACCGTTAACATCGATCCCAAGTTCGTCGCGTCCGTAAGCCGCAACCTTCTCATTCAGTTCGATGCCGTGCACGCGCCAGCCACGACGCTTCATGCCCAGAAGAAAGAAACCGTCACCACAGCCTACATCCAGGATTTCCCCGGCCTTCTGACGCCGGTTGATCTCTTCGATCTGTTCCGAGAAGCGGGCAATACGCTGGTCGGCATTGATACGTTTACGGCCCAGGGCCCAATCGAAGAGCGGGTAGAGATCGGAGAAGGAGCGACGGCGCTCGTCGAAAGACGGGCGTGGCGACATGCGTAAAGCTCCGCATTCCGGGCAGCGGACGATCCTGTATTTTTCGGAGGATCCGAGAAGCGTGTCTTTGACGGTCCACAAGGGACGCTGCAGAGCACTGCCGCAAACGGCGCAATCTACTTGCTCATCTGTTTCTTCAAGCAAGTTCACGGCTTCACTTCCTGCCAGACCGGCGTTTTTTTATCTGCCACTCCAGGGGCATGCGGAAATCCCGATGGCCCACTCGCCACGTGGCGAGTTTGTGCATCGCGCGATAAGCATAGCCCTTGGGGCCGCCTGCTTCCATGAGCCGCTTCAGTTCCGGCCCCGGAGACGCAAAAGGCATATAGAAATCAATGATCATGTCAACTTTTTCCTTGTAGACAGGATCAACCCAGGGCGTGTGCAACTCGGTAAGATCGAAGTCAATCCAGCCTTCCAGCGTATCCGGCGGTCTGAATCCAAGACGCACCGCCTCATCGTACATTGGCGCGCCTGGATACGGGGCGAAGAAGAAACCATGCACCTCGAAATCTTCGTTGATGGCCTTGATGCCCTCGATCATTCGCAAGGTAGCCTCGATGTCCTTCTCCGGCTCGCCAGGGAACCCGAACATGGTGGTAAAACGGGCAATGATGCCGAGACTGTCGCAGATCCTCGCAACATGCAGGGTATCGTCAACGGTCGTCTGCTTGCCGATGTGTTCCAGCGCCTGCTGGGATCCGGATTCGGCTCCGAGAAGCAACCGGCGGCAGCCAGCGTCGTAAACCAGTTGCCTTAGCTCGGAAGGGAATTCTATGAACTGCTTGGTGCGAACGTCGGCGGCCCACTTGAGGTCCAGTCCACGCTCGATCATTCCCTCGCATATGGCGCGCACCCTCTTCTTGCTGACAAAAAAATTGGTATCGGCGAAGTCAATGGCGTTGACTCCGTAATTCCTGGCCAGATTCTCAAGATCGTCAACGACCCGTTCCGGGGGAAAGCCTACCCACCCGCGGCCGTACATCGAAGTCTCTGCGCAAAACCCGCAACCGAAAGGACAGCCTTGCGAGGAGAAATACTTCATCGTACGCGTGCCAAGATCGGGCACCATGTATTTCTCGATGTCGATGATGTCGTAAGGCGTAGACGGGAACTGCCCGATCTCCACGAGCTTTGGATACTCCGTGATTACGGGCTTGCCGTTCACCTGATAACACAGACCGGAAATGCCATCAACGGCCTTCCCGTCCTTGAGACGTCGCGCCAGCTCCGTGGCCGCTAACTGCCCCTGGCCGCGAATCACATAATCGACATAGCTTTCCTGCAGAGTCTGTTCCGGCAGCATGCTGGCGTGATAACCGCCCCAGACCACGGGAATCTCCGGAAAGGCTTCTTTTACCGCCCGGGAAATGGCCACCGCGTCGCGAATCTGCCAGCCGGTCATGACTGAAAGGCCAACATAAAGAGAGTCCCGGGCCGCCGTCAGTATCCTCGGCAGATGCGGATGAATGGTGCGTCCGTCGACAAGCTCCACATCGAAACCGTCGGCAATGAGCGGCGCCGCTATCGCCTGAAGAGGTAAGGGAGCCCAAGCGTTGCTCTCACGCTTCAGGCGCGGAAATACGAGTGCTACTTTATTGCTCGCCAACTCGCCCCCAATCTAATCCTTGATTAATCAATAACGCTCGCCTATATGGAACCAATTCTGGCAGCAATTATCTACCCAGAGCTGATTTCAAACCAATTCTATACTACAACCGGCCGGCCTCAGTAACCCCGCAGAGCATGGATCTGCGACCCAACCCGGCGAAAACGCTTTGTCCTGAGCATGACCTTCATCAGCCGCCATTCGGCTGGAAGGCCGTAAAAGTTGAGCGCGCAGCGACCAGCGGCGAGCCAGTGCAGGGGATAGAGCAGAAATTTCCATTTGTTCATGCGCATGCGCTTACGTATCTGTTCGTTCGGATAGGCAAATAGAAAATAGAAATTATTGCAACGTTCCACCATATCCTTGTCCCTGTCGCTGATCCACGTCGTGCTGACGCTGGTCGACTCCCAGTCAGCCCATTCCTCGGTCTTCTCGGGCATTTTGAGTTTCAGTTTCACCGCAACGTCGAATATTGGCGTGCCCGGATATGGGGTTACATAGAACGTCAGGGTTATTACCTCGGGGTGCGCTTTGCGCATGGCCTTGATCAGCATCAATGTCTGCCGAATCTCATCCTTGGCTTCCACCAGCTCCTGAGGAAAACCGACCATGAAGGCGTAAACTCCCTGGATACCGCCCTCTTCAAGAATCCGATTCGATTCGATGGCCATCTCGGGCGAAGTCCGTTTATCGATCAGATCCAGGATTGCCTGTGAACCAGATTCGATGCCGATAGCAATTTGTGAGCAACCTGCTGCACGCATCAGTTGCGATGTCGTGTGATCAATTGTAACTACGCGGTCAGCCCTCGCGGTGCCACTCCAGGTGAACTCGGTACCTCGCTCGAGGAGCCCCTCACACATACCAGTGACTCTCCTCATGTCATAAAGGAGATTGGCATCGGCAAAGCTGATATGTTCCAGATGATAGCGCCGGTCGAGCTCGGTGATCTCTTTCACTATCTTGCCGGCGCTTCTCGCCTTCCAGCCCCCGAAAATCTTAGGCTCCACGCAAAAAGTACATTTGTAGGGGCATCCCTGGCTGGATATGTATTGCAATGAGCGGCGCCCGCCATTTATGGAAAAGAACTTTTCAATATCGAGAAGTTCGTACGGGGCCGGTGGCAGATTTTCGACATCCGCGAGAGCACGATCAGGATTGGAGATGACAGTGCCATCGTCGCCCCTGTAGGTAACGCCGGCGACGCCTTCGAAATTCCCATGCTCCTCAAGTCTGGAAACGATCTCCTGAAAGGTCCTCTCCCCCTGCCCTCTGACAACAGCATCTATGTATGGCTCAGCCGCGCACTGTTCCGGCAGAAGTGAGGGATGATAGCCGCCCCAGATTATCGGAAGCTGGGGGTATCGCTGCTTCAGAAGGCGTGAGTAGTGGATCGACCGTTTGAGCTGATAACCTGTAATCGTGCTGACGCCCACACAGAGCGCTCCCTCGGCTGCTGTGAGCACCGCTTGCTCCGGTTCCTCATGAAGGCGCTCATCGATAAGCACAACCTCATATCCCTCAGAGAATACCGGCGCTGCTACCGCCAGGATCGACAGAGGTATCTCGAGTGAATATCCCTTTTCCTCAAGCGGATTTGGGAAAAGCAGAACGATCTTTGCTTTTTTCACCCGGTGCTCCAACCCAGGTGAGTCGGTTTCATTCGATATCAAGACGACGACTTTATTTGAATAATAAGCTTGCTTGGCTGATTACAACCAGCCCCAATCCCAAGTTTAGCATACGGCATATTTAATTCCTGCAAAGTGAGAGATTGGTGGGCTTAATAGCCGCGCAAGGCGTCGATCTGGGAGCTCATCCGGCGAAACTTCTTTATGCGGCCCGCCATCTTGACCAGACCCCATTCAACCGGCATACCATAAAAATTGACTTTGCATCTCAGCGCTGCCGCCCAATGCAACGGATAGAGAATCGGTTTCCACTTCAGCTGAGTGAGCCGGTTGCGAATTTGATAGTTCGGGTAAGCGAACATGAAATAGAAATTGTTGCAGCGCCCGGTGAGGTCTTTTTCCTCCTGGGTTATCCAGGTCGTGCTTACCCGTGTCGATTCCCACTCGGCCCATTCCTCTGTCTTCTCCGGCATCTTCAATTGAAGCCTCTTGGCCATCTCGAAGATAGGCGTACCTGGATAGGGCGTCACATAGAATGTAACGGTCATCACTTCCGGATGTACCTTGCGAAGGTTCTTGATCAGCATCAGCGTTTGCCAGATTTCGTTATTCGCTTCCGGCAGTTCCTTGGGAAAACCTACCATGAAGGAGTAGACACCCTGGATGCCTGCCTCCCGAAGAATGCGGTTGGAAGCAATCGCCTTTTCCGGAGTAGTATTTTTATTGACGAAATCGAGAATTGTTGAGGACCCAGACTCTACACCGACTTCGACCTTGTGACAGCCTGCTTCGCGCATGAGACGAAGAGTCTCCGGCCTGATCTTCACGATCTGGTCCGAACGTGCGGTCATAGTCCAGGTGATATCGATGTCGCGTTCGAGCAGGAGATTACACATGGTCTCGACGCGATCGATGTCCACTGAGAAATTGGCGTCGGAGAAGCTTATATGCGTAATGCCGTACTGATTGTAGAGCTGCTCAATCTCATCCACGAGCTTACTGGCGCTACGCCCGCTCCAGCCGCCGAAAACCTTGGGTTCGACGCAGAAGGTACATTTCTGTGGGCAACCCTGACTCGAAGCGAACTGCAGGGCTCGACGGCCTTTGTTTAATGTGAAGAACCGCTCGATGTCCAGAAGCTCGTAGGGCGCACGCGGGAACTGATCCACATCGACCGGCTGCCGGTTGGGATTAGTGATGATTTCTCCGTCACCGTTACGGAAAACAACTCCATCGACCCCGCTGAAGTCCTTACCTGCTTCCAGACGGGACACTATCTCCTTGAAGGTTGCTTCGCCCTGGCCTTTAACGACGGCATCAACGTAATCTTCTGAGGCTACCTGCTCGGGAAGCAAAGAAGGATGGTAGCCGCCCCAGATGATGGGCAGATCGGGAAAATTTTCCTTCACCAGCCGAGAGAAATGTATCGCCTGCTTGAGTTGGTGACCGGTGATGGTGCTTACGCCAAGGCACAGGGAGCCATCAACCGCCTCGAGCAGCATGCTCTCTGGGTCCTCATTGATGCGCTCATCGATCAGTACTACTTCGTAATCGTCATCATGTAGAGGTGCGGCGACACTAAGGATAGATAGGGGGATTTCGAGTGAGTAACCTAGTTCTCCCAAAGGACTGGGGAAAAGAAGAACAATTTTCGGTTTTCGCGGCTTCCCCATGCTTTCGGGCTCCATTGTTTCTTTCAATGTAAAACCGCAATACCCTCTTGTTTGTTTATCCCGGCAAAATCAATCGCGTGATTGTATCATAGAAATCCCTGTGGATGCCTACCCGATTATAAGAATTATTAATCGAAATTATTACGGACTGGATCAGTCGATGAATGTGCGGTGCCAGAGCTCAAAAATGAGCAGCATCCAGACTTGCCATACACCTCTGCCGGTCTGCTCATGGCGCTCTATGAATTCGTCGAGGCTGCCGCGATTGAAATAACCACGCTCGAGCGCCCGCTCCGATAGCAGGATATTGCGGGACTCCTTACGCAGATGCCCCTGCAGCCACGGCGTTACAGGAGCGGCAAAACCAGACTTGTCGCGGTAGATCGTATCATGACGGAGGATGCCCTCACCCATCTTCTTGAGGATGTATTTCGACTCGGTGCCATCGAGCACGGCATCGTCTGACAGCCCGGCGGCGAATTCCACGAAATGATGGTCAAGGAAAGGAGTTCTCGCTTCCACGCCAAAGGCGGCACAGGTCCGGTCGAGGATGCGCATCATGTTGGGCATCATGCTCTTCATGTCCAGGTACATCATCCTGTCGATGGTTGTGACAGCGTTTGCCTGATCGAACCGGTCGAGATAACGACGTTCGGTGGAGTATCCATCCAGGTCGGATTTCAGCCTGGCCGAGAACAATCTATCCTTCTCCTGCGGCGTGAAGGTACTGACGATGCGCAGGGCCCGCTGACCCGGGGTCCTGCCCACCTCTTGCAGCATCCGTTTCAATGGCTTCAGACCGTAGAAACCTCGAGTTTTTTGAATCTCCTTAAAGAGCCGCGGCAGGTTCCCATGCCTGAAGGCGCGTGAGAAGCGGTCGCTGATATCAGCCAGGATATAGCGATTGTAGCCCGCCAGAAGCTCATTGCTGCCCTGCCCACCAAGGATGACCTTGACGTGCTCGGCCGTAAATTCGTTGAGTACATAGAAGGAATGGATTCCCGGACTCACGGTTGGTTCGTCCACATGCCAGATGACCTTGAGCATGGTGTCCATGAAGGTCTCAGGTTTCGGATAAACCTCGACCTCCTCGTGCCTGACGCCAGCCTTCTCGGCTGCCTGCCTGGCGTAATCACGTTCGTCATATTCCTGCTCCCGGAAGCCCGCCGAGAGAGTGATTAGCCGGTCGCGATCCATGTCAGCGGCCAGTGAGGTGATAAAGCTGGAATCGATGCCGCCGCTCAGATGAATTCCGAGCGGTTTTACGTCCGCCACCTCAAGCGCCACGGCTTTTTTGAGGATGTCGAGACCTTCGGCCGCCAGCTCCTTCTCGTTCCAGGGATGGTTGGGCGCGAAATTCATATCCCAGTACTGCTGCATGTGGCCGCTGTCCCCGGAATCCGCGTGATAAACGCACCCGGGCGGCACCGAGACGATGTCGTCAAACATGGTTTCGCCGTCAAATATGTAAGAAAGGGCGAAGAAGTCGCTCATGGCCCGGAAGTTGACCTTGCGCTTCACGGAAGGGTCGGCGATGACAGCCTTGATCTCGGAACCGAAGATAAGATTGCCTGAGGCGTGGGTGAAGTAAAGGGGTTTCATGCCGATGCGATCCCTGCCCAGGAGAAGCTTGCGTTTCTTCGAATCCCAGAGCGCGAAACCGAACATGCCGTTGACGTCGCGCAGGAAGTCGTCGCCCTCATCCTCATACAGGTGCAGGAGCACTTCGATGTCCGAGGGACCGGAGAAACGATGACCCCGGGATTCCAGCCTCGAGCGTAACTCGGCGTGATTGTAGACACGGCCGTCGCAGACCACGGTTAGAGTCCCGTCTTCGTTGGAAAGCGGCTGGGGAACCGATACCGCGGAAGGAATCTTCAGGAAACAGTGGGCCAGTCCCACGTTGCCATCGAGATGATTCCCTCTTCCGTCCCGCCCCCGGTGGGCTACCGCGTCGGCGACTCGGGCAAGGTCGCTCTCCGAAACCGTTGCCGAGTCGCTCTTCATGATGCCGGCTATTCCGCTCATAGCGTCGAGATTCGATTCATTCTGTCTGATGTCTCCTTGTCCTGATGGCTCCGGGGCTCTGCCGTGAGATCTCTGCCCGACGCCTGCCAGGTTGCAAACGTCGAAGCCCTACCCGCATCTGCTCGAAGGGCGGCAACTGCATCAGCACCCATAGTCTCGGATGCTTCTCATGCCACAGCATGTGGCATTCGGCGCACAACCCCAGTTCCTTGTAGCGCCTCTGCTTGAGAAGTCGCCGGTGATGGCGATATTGTTCCCCGTTCCACACTTCCATGATCGACTGCCGGCTCAGATCACCCAGCGTAAACCTGCCATTGAGGTCGGCGCTGCAGCCGATGACCCGTCCATCCCAGGCAACACTCATGGCTGACCAGAATACCTGGCAGGGAGCATATTTGCGGCCGCGCTGCTTGTGCTCGATTTCCGTTTTCTCCCCCCGCCAGTCATGCGGGTTCCTTACCGAGAACTCTTCGATAGGTAGTCCATCGAAAATCGTCTTGAAGGCTGGATCGATTCCCTGCTGGGGATTGTCCAACATCTTTATCATCTGCAGGGACACGTATGGTTTGTCCGTCCCCCGCTCCTGCTTCAGCTCCAGAAACGTTTTCAGGTTGCCGACCACTTCATCGAAGTCGGCTCCGACGCGCATGGACTCGTATTCCGCCTTGTTGTCCCCATCTATGCTGACGCCGAGAAAGGTGAGCCCCGAGTCGAGAATCGCCTCCGACTTCTCCCGGGTCAGCAAGGTCGCGTTGGTATAGACGCGGGAGTCAAGCCCCTTTTCCTCGACATACCGGATCATGTACGGCAGATCCTTGTGAAGCAGCGGCTCACCGCCGATAAATAACGCCACCTCATAGACGCCAGACTGAGGCGCCTGGTCGATGATGCTGCGGAACAGGTCCAGATCCATCATACCGCGTTTGCGGGAACCGTCGATGCTGCAGGTGCGACATTTGAGATTGCAGGCATTCGTGGGCTCGACGTTTATATAAAGCGGGCCCGTGGGTGCTTTCTCTCTTCGCCCCAGGTAATACCAGCGGCGCCGGTAGTTAGCCCATTTTTTTGAAAGTCTGCGCATGGTCACTTCGACATTAAGGATTTTACACTAATTCCAGACGCCTTTGTTTCCGGTGTCCGGTAAGCCTGATGCGGCCTGATAATTCAAAGCCCCTCGCCATCAATGAATATCCGGCACCACATCTCGAACGTTACCAGAGACCACACTCGCCAGATATCCTTCTTTTTCACCAGAGCCCTTTCGAGCAATCGCTCGAGATAGGATCTGTCGAAATAACCACGCGCCATGGCCCTTTCGCCCAAAAGCAGATCACGCACTTCACTACCCAGCGCCCCTATGAACCAACTGCTGATCGGCGCCGAAAAGCCCTGCTTACGGCGGGTGATGATGCTATCGGGTACTTGCCCACGAGCCACCTGTTTCAGAATCAGTTTGGGTTCGTCACCCCTTACCTTCGCGGCCGCGGGAATCGAGGCCGCCAGCTCGACCAGGCGATAATCAAGGATGGGAACGCGCGATTCTATGGAATGAGCCATGCTCATCCGGTCCTCGGTGCGCAGGATGCTCGCGAGCATATTGTGATAGTCGTTAAACAGCATGCGATCGATGAGATCTTCAGAATCGCAATCTTCCAGCGATCGCTGGAAGGCGGCCAGCGGAGAATAGTCTTCCACCTGTTTGCGGAATTCCTCGCTGAAAAGCTGCGGGATCTGCCGGGGATGAAAGCCGCTGACGATCTCGTATATCCGCTTATCCGGCTGAACTCCCAGCCTGAGGAGCTCGTTCTTGAGGCCGCCGTCACCATAGCGGCGCCTGTACTCGACCGCGTCCGCCATCAGGTGCAAAAAGCGCATGCGCCTAACTGAAGCTGCCATGTCATCTTCCAGGAGCGCCATGCGGTAGCGTGGATAACCGCCAAATAGCTCGTCACTACCCTGTCCACCCAGAACTACTTTCACCGAATCTGCGACCAGGCCGCAAAGGAAATAATAAGGGTAGACTCCCGGGCTCAATGTTGGTTCGTCCATGTGCCAGATGATCTTCCGCAGGTTCGTGAAGAAGTCGCCCGGCCCCACCTCCACCTCATGGTGATCGGTGCCCAGCATCGCCGCTGCCTCGCGCGCGTATCTTCGCTCATCAACGGCCTCCTCGCCAACGAATCCAGCCGAGAACGTATTTAGGCTGGGAAGAAACCTGTTGGCAACGGCCGAGATCAGGCTGGAATCGAGCCCGCCGCTCAGATAGGTACCGACAGACACATCGCTGATCAGATGAATTCGCACGGCATCGTCCAGAAGTTCCGAAACCCTTTCCGCCAACTCCTCCGGTCCCTGTGAAACCTTGTCAGCGTAAGAGAGACGCCAGTACTGTTCCAGCTGCGGACGGCCCCCCTGAAGGTCCCACGAGAGCGTGTGCGCCGGCTCCAGTTCCCGGATGCCCTCAAATGCGGTCCTGCCCTCCTGGACCAGGCTGAGGGAAAAATAATCGACCACGGATCTTGGTTCGGGATTCACCAGGCGGGGCGCTACCATAACCAACGCCTTGGCTTCTGAAGCAAACCGCAAGACGTTGTTCCCGAAGCTGTAGTAGAGGGGCTTTATTCCCGCGCGGTCGCGTGCCAGGAACAGCCGGTTTCGGCGCTCGTCGAAAATTGCGAAGGCGAACATCCCGTTTAACCGGGACACGCATTTGGGACCGTACTCCTCATACAGATGGATAATTACTTCGGTATCGCAACGAGTTTCAAACACGTGCCCCTTGGCCAAAAGCTCTTCATGCAGCTCAGCGAAGTTATACACCTCGCCGTTATAAACCAGCCAGATGTCGCCAGCCTCGTTACTCATCGGCTGATGACCGCCTTCCAGGTCGATGATACTCAGACGCCGGTGAGCAAAGGCGTAGTTCTGAGCCTTCCTGAGACCATGATCATCCGGACCACGATGTTTCATAATCTCGGCCATCTTTTCTACCTTGACGGCCTCGCCATCCCGGATACCGCTCACCCTGACTATTCCTGCGATGCCACACATGTTCAGCGTGCCGCCAGGGATCGGATTTCTGAAAGCCTGACGCCACCCGTCACCAGAATGGTCAGTGCGTACGCGAGCAGACCCGCGGCGGTGGCCAGCCAGGGACTAAGGCCGAACAGGATCAGGGCCACGGCAACCATCGCTACTCCTCCCATTACCGGATGGATCAAAAGTGAGATCATATGTTTGCCGTTCAGAAAGTTCACATGCACGTCATGATAGAACTGGACCTCGATTACCGCCGCGCCGATCACTGTCGCCAGCGCCGCCCCATAGACGCCTAAGGATGGTATGAGAATGAAATTAGCGGCGATACCGACCAACGTACCTAACACCTGCGCCCGTGCCGCCGACCGTTCACGGTTGATTATCTGCAATATGTTGAAACTGATGGACATCAGCAACATCAGCGGCAACGACCAGATCAGGATCTGAAGCACGCCGGCGCTATTCGAATATCCCTCCGGGAAATAGGATAACGCCGGCGGCGCCAGCAGACAAATAGCCAGCGAAACGGGAATTCCCAGCAGCGCCATCAGGCGATACCATTGCCAGATGCTGTAGCGCGCCTGCTGGGGACTTTTTTCGTAATCTTCGGTCAGACCGGGAAACATGGTCCTGTTCAGGATCAGGGGGATCCAGATCAGAGGCATGAAGATGGTGCTGGCCACGCTAAACACGCCCACGGCGACATCCCCGTCCAGAAATTCAAGGATCATCACGCTTACGCGCAGAAAGGCGATGTTTGCCACGGCCGCAACAGCGAACGGGATCATCTCCCTTACCATATGCTTGAGTTTTCTCCAGGGAATCTTCATGGAAAACGGAGTGATCGCCACGACCGTATAAACGATCCGCAGCGCCGATTCCACCATCACCCCGATTACAAAGGCCCACATAACCATGACCACGGACGCGTCAGCCAATAGCGCTGCAAGCCCGATACCGACGTAGATGACCCTGCCCACAAAGGTGAACAGGGCAGAGAAGAAAAATCGACGCCCGGCAATAAAAAGGGTCTCAGCGGTGTTTACCAGCCCGGAGACGAGAATAGCCACTAGCCCGAGCAGCAATAACTGGTTCTTGGGATAGGAAGGATTCCAGACGATCACCAGCACGAGGCCGGCCAGGCTCAGGACAAGCGATGAAAGCAGCTGCAATACCAGAACCTCACCGGCAATCAAAGAACGGTTGTCCCAGTCACGCACAAGTTCACGTGCCCCATAGCGTGTCAGACCCAGATCACCGATGGCGGAGAGCAACTCCACCGTCGCCAGCGCGAATGCGAGCGCCCCAAAAAGCTCAGGCCCCAGATGTGAGGCGGCATAAATGAAGAAAAGAATATAGACCAGACGCGACAGAAGCCTCGACCCGAGCAGATAGCTCGAGTGCCTCATCACTGTCCTGAAGGCTGTCACTGTCGAGCCTTTTTCTTAATCGCCGGCGTTTCTCCGTATTGGAAGGATTTTCTTAACCGCTTTTTTGAGTTTACGTTTAGCAAGCACCTGCACCGGCGGTGTGAGCTCGAGATCAGCATCCTTCAGCATCTGTATGATAGGCAGATCGTAGGGGCATTGATCCTCACACTCGCCGCATTCCAGGCAATCGGCAGCGGTTGCGTCAAGATTTCTGTATTCTTCCTCAGTCCAGGGATCCCGCTCGGCGTAACGACGGTGATAATTAGCCAACCAGAGGATCTTGGGAATCTTGATCCCCTGGGGGCAGGGCTGACAGTACTCACATGCCCGGCAGAAAGTATTTCCGAGCTGGCTGGCGTTTTCTAGGAGCTGGTCTTCCTCAAGTTGCGTCAACCCCTTGAATTCTCGAACCGTCTTCAGGTTTGCCTCGACTTCCGCAACGCTCTTCATCCCCACCAGGACCGAATCGACAGGAGAATTCAGGCAGAAGCGTATTCCCAGAGCTGGATCGTCCAGGGAACCGCCGCACACGGGCTTCATGGCCAGGATGCCAATATCCATCTCTTTTGCCAGCGGTAGCAACTCCGCTTCGCTGTCACGGTCGACGATATTGACGGGAGGCATTACCGTATCGAACTCGCCGGTCTTAATCGCCTTTAGCAGCACCGTGTTCCTGTGCCCCGTGACACCGATATGGCGGATCTTGCCGGCCGTCTGCGCCGCCTTGAGCGCTGCCAGGGCTCCCCCGGGAGCGAGTATCCTTTCGAGCTCCTTTTCGGAGGACAGCGCATGCACCTGGTAAATATCGATGTAATCGGTCTGCAGCCTCGCCAGACTCTTATTGATTGCGTTTTCCATGCCGTGGGCATCGCGGCACCCGGATTTTGTGGCAATTACAAACCCTCGGCGGTCGCCTTTGAGCGCCTGGCTCAGTTTTTCTTCACTGTCGCCATAGCTTTCGGCGGTGTCGGCAAAGTTAATGCCGCCATCGAGCGAGGCCCGGATGACTTCACGGGCTTCCGCGGGTGTGATCTTCATGAGAGGGATGCCTCCCAGCCCCAGCCGGTAAACATCCAGATTTGTTCGCCCAAGTCGAGCCATAGAAAAGCTTGCTTATTGCATCGTTAATCGCGGTGAAACCGAGCAATCAACGCGGTTTCTTTCCCATCGTTACAGATCGTTTGATGGCGCTTTTTAATTTCCTCTTCACCCGTAAACTCCGGGTCATCCTCAGCTCCCGGTCCACTTCTTTGAGCATATCCCGAATCGGCAACTCGTAAGGGCATTTTTCTTCACACTCGCCACACTCCTGACAATCCGCCGCGGTAATTTCAAGTGACGCATATTCCTCCACAGGCCAGGGATCGTGGGCGCCAAAACGCTTGTAGAAGTTTGACATCCACAACAGTTTCGGTATCTCTACCCCATGAGGACAAGGCTGGCAGTATTCACAGCGCCGGCAGAAATTGTCTCCCCACTGGCTGACCTCCGTAAGTAACTGCTCTTCCTCCTCCTCCGATAGGGGCTTGAACCCTTCTACCGTTTCCAGATTCGCCCTCACCTCAGCGGCATTCTTCATGCCAACTAAAACTACGTTAGCATCAGAACCCAGACTATAGCGGATACCGAGCGATGGTGTATCGATGGCACCACCGGCAATAGGTTTCATGGCGATTATCCCTATGTCCATATCTCGAGCCATCGGTATCAGTTGTTCGCGGGCCTCGCAGTGGCCGGGATTCAGGGGCACCTGGACGGTCTCGAACTGGCCGGTCTTTAATACGTCAACCAAAAGCGAGGGCCGGTGACTGGATATGCCGATAAACCGTATCTTGCCTGCATCCCGCGCCTCGGTCAGCGCCTCGAGCGCGCCACCAGGGGCGATCACGCGCTGATAGGAATCCTTGGTCATCAGGTTATGCACCTGGTAAATATCTATGTAATCCGTTTGCAGCCGTAACAGGCTCTGATCGATGGCGGAACGCATACCTTCCTTCGACCGGTCCGGGGATTTGGAAGCGATGACGAACTTGTCACGGCCATGCTTCAGGGTGAGGCTTAATTTCTCTTCACTGTCTCCGTACCCGGCCGCTGTTTCCGCGAAGTTGATGCCGCCATCGATAGAGGCGGAAATAACTTCTGCCGACTCCTCCCAGCTCAGGTTCTGAAACGGAATCCCGCCAAGGCCCAGCGGGTAAACATCCAGATTTGTTTTTCCAAGTCGCGCCATGTGCTCATTTAGTAAGTTGGATAGGTTCAATCTAGCTTACCATATCCCTTTGAGGCGTCGCAGGGAGTGCCTTGCAGGTTAGAAAACCGGGGAAGCGGGAAACTCCTTGGTAGATCTGAAATCCCTTCTCAAAGGCGGAGCCGTGGAATACAAGGATCTTGAAGAGGCCCTCAGAACCGAAGCGAAAGCAGTGGCCGGCGAAAAGCGATCATGGACCGCGGAGGACGTCGCTGCCCGGCTGGAGAAATTAGCTGACCAGCTCGCCGCGATCCGGCACGGGCATCAGGGCGGAATCGACGCTTCCATGGGCAAACGTTCGGGGTGGAAAGTCGAGATATAAGCCACGGCTGCTATCTCATCCTCCTGGCAAATACGTATGCGTTGGAACCCTGCCGGATCCCGGCAAGAATTCCTGCGAGCGGCCGGCTTGCTGCTTCCAGAATCCCGGGAAGTCCGAAAACGAACGTCGGTTGATGGCTATGACGCACCCTGTTTTTTAACCGACGAAAAGCCCAGACCAAATCGTAAGGGATATAACTCACACGCGGGTAATATATCCGTTCCTCTTCGAAACCCGTTTGACGCAACAGTCTGTTGACAGTTGCATGCGAAAAACTGTAGAAGTGCCTCGGCGGATCGAAGCCCAACCAACATCTTCCCAACAGCGAAGCCTCTACTCCCCGGTTGAAATACCACAAACATAGAAACCCGCCGGGCTTCAAGATCCGTCGCACTTCTTCAAAAAGCCGGCCGGGATCGGATACATGCTCGAGGACGCCAAAGATGGTCACGGCATCGAATGTCTCGTCGGCAAATCCGGCATCTTCCAGCTCGCCCAGGAACAGGTCGATCCCATAGTCGTTGTGAAATTTGTCCACGATCCGGCTTTCGACTTCCGTGCCATGCACCTCCCAGCCGCGTTGCCTCATTTGCGGCAGAAAGGGACTGTTGCCCGTGCCTATATCAAGCACCCGGCCCGGCGAACATTCAGAACTCAGAAAATCGATAACCGGCAAATAATGATCCAGACCTACCGGCGAATCACCTGACGCAAAAGCATACGCTTCCTGGTAATAAACACGTTTTTCCGCCGGCGAAGGACGCGGGTTCAGGTAAACCAGCCCACAGTTTCTGCAGCGCACTACAGGATATCTGTCATCGTGATAAAAAAGCTTGTCAAAAGCCTGGAAAAGCACTTTGTAATCGTCTGAACCACACAATGCGCAAACAACATGTTCAGCCATTATTTCTCACCTACAAAGACAACCTCTTCGCCAATGCCAGGTTTTATTTTGATCAGAGCCCATTCCCGCAGTAAAGTAAGTGCGGCGCCGGCACGATCCCTGAAGGGCGGCGAGCCTTTTATCTTGTAATAACCGGTCCGTTCAATGGCCTTGTCAGTCATGTAAAGATATCCTGCCTGCTTGATGCTCGTGAAAACCCGGGTCTTGGTGAATCCCGCCCCTTCGGCCATGATTCTCATGGAGCCTGGAGTGAATCCGTAAAGATGCCGCGGCGTATCCATGAACATGACATCCGCATGCCTGAATAACTTCTGGCCGAGACTTTCCATGTTGGGCGCCAGCATTACCAGCTGCCCTCCTGTTTTAAGAATTCGCCGCAGCTCCCTGAACAGCGGCCCCGGCTCGTAAACATGCTCGATAACGTGATTCATTATTATGGCGTCAAACGTCTCGTCGGGAAAATGCTGGTCCTCGATGTAACCATGCGATACGGTCAACCCCTTGCTCCTCGCCTTCTCGACGGCCTCCGCATCGGCGTCCAGACCTTCGGCGCGCCAGCCCATTTCCTGCATGATCTTAAGCTGCCGGCCGGCTCCGCTTCCGATCTCCAGCAGTCTGCCGCCTTTTTTCTTTTTGAGAAAGAGGACGTTGGCATCCAGTGACGAACGCCAACCGGGGTGTAAATAAGCGGCCCAGCCCAAAATTCTCTCCCCCACACTCACGGAATCGCGATAACCGTAACGGTTGGCCCAATACCCTTTCTGTAAATGGCCGTATAGCGTGTTAACCCGGGTCCGGCAGTCAGTGGCGTCCTCATGAGAGATGAGATAGCCTTCATACATTTTAAGAAGGTCTTCCTTCAGCGGCATGGGGTCGAGCCACACCAGGCCGCAAACGGGATTGGGACATTTTTTTGAATCCCAACTGCCGGGTACGTGGAAAAAAACATCCTGCAGCCCCGTATAGAAGGTTTTCCCTGGAGTGCCGCAAGCAGGACAGTCGGGAAATGGCAGCGTGCGTATATCCTCTGTCATGAATTTGCGGGCGCCATCATGGCTGCTATCTGCTCCGGAATAGGAGCTGGATTGTTCATGATTCCAGAGATGATTCTTTCATCCGGCGCGCCTTGCGTGACGACGAAACTGCGGGCAACACTGTTGTTACCGAAATAATCGAAGAAATAGCGCTTGGAAACAAGGACGAAAACATCTCCCGTCAGCGGTTCAGTGTTTTCAACCTCAGTATGTTGTATCTCGCCCCCATCGATGCTGTACCAGAGATGAACGCCCGCGGAGAGACCGTTGACGGGTCGATACAGCTGCGCGGCTACATATTTTATTACCGACCCCGAATCAAATACCGGAGTCTGCAGATAACTGGTACTAGGTAACGAGCTTCTTTCTGCGTTCTTGATCAGAAGTATCTTGGGAGCAACATCTCCCCAATCAGGGACATACCTGTTTGAAACAGCGAAAGATGTTTCCAGGCTCGGATCACCCACCTCGAAGAGTGAGGCGGGCACAAATGGAAGAGTGTTCGAGTAATCGAACTCCGCCTCACCAGCCACCCAGAAATCCGACTTGGCGTCGAGACCGATAGCACTGCCCTTGATCCTGACATCGGGAAAAGGCCGCAGTGAGACGGAGGCATTGGCGCGAGCGTCGTCGGTGTGAGCCCCGACAACCGGCCTCTGGCTTATCCCCTGTTTTCCCGTGTCTATGAACTGCGCCGAGTTTCCTTGGGTGTCATAAACCTGGCCGGGATTGAATTGACGCGGATTCGCCTTCCAGTTCTCGGCGGCCGTAGCGTCATCAAGTTCGAACATGGCATCTTCCTCACCCGAAATGTCACCCCTGTATATCCGGTACTGAACAGCCTGCGGTACACGATCCCAGGTCAGGATAATTTTTCTGGTCATCCATTCCGTGGTCGCCCTGACTTCGTAGGACGGCGGACTTTCGACGCCCTGTGAGTCCACGCTGCTAATGCGATAAAAATATGTCTTGGTCGAGTTCAGGTGGGAACCTTGAAAAATGAGGGCATTGGGCCAGATATCAGGCGCGGGAAGAATCCCCACGACAACAGATCCCACGATTGCTGTCGCAACACCCAGTATCAGATAAGACAACTTCCGCCAGAGATGCTTGCTGCGGAGCATGCTACGGATAGATATCCACCATACGATCAGGGAAATGACAAAAATAGCTCCACCAAAGAAGATCGCCTTGGCAAACAACCTGCTCGACTTTGGCAGCAACAACGCGCTCGCGAGATTCAAGGGTGTAGGTGCATTGGTCCATTCTGACTCGACGCTGTCTCCATCGAAATACGGGGTGACGTAATTCTTGGCCTCGACCTGGAATGCATCGAAATAACATGTCCCCGCGAAGCCTTCGCTATCGATCTCGATGTTGTACGAGTCGGTGCCCTCAGGCAACAGGAAAGAAAATCCTTTATCCCTGCCCCAGCCCTCATTGCCGGCCCTGATGGAAACAGACCCGCTGTCGAGGAGAGTCCCGTCGGCTCCATAGGCGTTCAGAGCTACACTTAAAGCGCCCGTGTTATAACTGGGACAGTAGTAATCGTAGGAAAGGGTACGCGATCCGGCCGACACGACCTTTGCCGGTTCAGCCAATTCCGCTACTTCATTGGCAGAACCGTTGCCAGCGACTTTCAGAGACTTCGTTCCGCTGGATGCAAGAGAGTTGTCGATTACGGCGCCGCTGGAAAGGGCCCAGCCATTTCCCTCGAAGCTCGGATCAATAACCTCGTTAACCCCACCCTTATAGACCGCCAGGCCCTCGCCGGGAATATAGTAGGCGGCTCCTTCGATGTGAAGACTGTCGAGAGGGATTCTTTCGCCCCTACTCATTAATTCCGGCTTTAGAAAATTGCCGAGCAGCTTGACGTCGTCAGTCTGTACCAAGCCTCCCGAACTCGCCGCAACCCCCGCAGTCTGCGCCTCGCCGCCGGCAACTGGAACCAACGGTAGAATAATGCAAAAAAGCAGGATCCCACAAAACAAGATCCCAGCAAACTTCAACTTGGTCCGTTTAGGTGAACATACCCCTTGTTTGATCACACGCCCTCTTTCCCCCCGATTGTTTTATCAGTCGAACTATGCGCCTCGCGGCCTGTAAACCCGACGCGCCGCGCTTCTAAGTTGCTCAAATGGCGGTAGCTGGGATAGCACATGAAGCCGTGGATGCCCCTTGCTCCAGTTTGCGTGGCACTTTGCGCAAAGTGGCAACTCGCTGTAACGTTTCTGCTTGAGCAGTCGACGGTGGCGCACCACTTCCTCGCCGTTCCACACTTCCATGATAGTCTGACGGCGCAAGTCTCCAAGAATGGTCTTCCCATTCAGATCAGCGCTGCAGCCGACCACCCGACCATCCCAGGCAATGCTAAGCGCGGACCAAAAAACCTGGCAGGGAAAGTAACGGTCTCCCCATAAGTCCTGCTGGATGCCGTTTTTTTCCCCGCGCCAATCATGTGGATTCCTGGCAAAGATGCCGTCCAGAGGCAGTCCTTCAAAGAGCTGTGCAAACTCCTTTGAGACCTCCTGATTGGGATTTTCCAGCAGTTTGAGCATCTGGATTGAAACTACCGGGGTGCTAAGCCCCTTGGTCTTCTTGAGTTCGAGAAAAGTAATGACATTTTCGAGCACTTCATCGAAGTTCGCACCCACGCGCATAGCTTCATAATCTTCTTTGTTGTCACCGTCGAAGCTGATCCACATGTTCTGCAGGCCAGCATCCAGCAGTGCCTCCCCCTTCTCCTTGGTCAGCAGACAAGCGTTAGTCACCAGCCAGGATTCCAGTCCTTTTGAAACCACATATTCGATCATGGTGGGGAGTTCTTTATGAAGAAGAGGCTCGCCCCCCAGGAATAACGCAACTTCATAAACATCCGAGTCCTCAGCCTGGTCGATGATCTTGCGGAACAGATCCATATCCATGAAGCCACGCTTGCGTGTACCGTCGAGACTGCACGTATAACATTTCAAATTGCAGGCATTCGTGGGCTCAACGTTTATGTAGAAGGGTCCTGAGGGCATGACTTCGGTACGTCGCAACCAGTGATAACGTCGCCTGTAATTTGCCCATTTTTTTGATAGTCGCCGCATTTCGGAACTCACCTTATATCGCTTTGTCTTTGACCGTCAACGCCTCTGGCCGGTCTGCCGATCATGGACCTGATTTCAGAGAGTTTTACAGCTCCAGTAAACAGTATAACCAGTCCGTATACGACAAGCCCAACAGCCACAGCCATCCAGGCATTTACCATTCGCACCGCAAGCCCCACCAGAATCATCGCCGCACCGGCGATCGACGGCTTTATGAAAATAGTAAGGACACTCTTCTCCATCGTTTCCTTTACCTGATATTGCATGTAGACAGCGCGAAGGATGACCGTAGCCAGCAGCGCCAGAGCCGCGCCGCTGCTTCCAAATACGGGTATGAAAACGATACTGAAAACAAAGCAGCTGATAGCGCCGAACGTCGTCGCAGCCGCAGCGGCCTTCTCCTCGTTTGTAACCTGAAGAATGATGAAATCCATAGCGGATATGAGCGCCGGAGGCAAACACCACATCAAAATGATCAAAACCGGAGTAATCTCCTCAAACCCTTGGGAAAAGTAACCGCTTATCGTTTTCGCAACGAGGCTCACTCCGATCGCGGCGGGGATACCGACGATGGCCATCAGCCGCTGCCACTGCCAGCTTTGACGCTGCGCCACTGCGGGATTGTTGGTGAACGAGTCGGCGAGCCCCGGAAACGCCGTCTGGGTCAGGATAATCGGAATCCACAGGAACGGCGTGAACAGGGTGAAGGCGGCATTGTAGATGCCCACCGGCGTATCGCCGTCGATGAATTCCAGCACCATGACATTGACCCTGATTGAAACAATGCTGGTAATGCCAGCCAGAGCAAAGGGAAGCGTCGCCCTGAACATCCGCCATATCTCGAAAACGGGAAAACGAAAGGAAAACGAAGTGACCCTGGATAACGTCAACGACAGCCTGAGAACAGACTCGAGCGCCACGGCTGCGAAAAATCCCCACATCAGGTAGACAACCGAACCTCCCGTGGCCAGCACGGTTAATCCTATTATCAGATAGACGGCCCGGCCTATGAACGTGAACAGGGCCGAGAAGAAGAACAACTGACGGGCAATAAAGACGGATTCGGTCGTATTAATGACGCTATAAAGAAATAGGGTGAGCACCGCGATCAACAAGAGCTGAAGTTTCGGATACGGCGGGTTCATGACCAGTATCGCCAGGAACAGGCTCAGACAAATAACCAGCGAAGTGCCGACCTGCAACGTCATGATTTTTCCCAACAGCCTGGTCCGCTCATCCCAGTGGCGCACCAGTTCGCGGGCGCCATAGCGCGTGACCCCAAGATCGCCGATCGAGCTCATGAACTCCAGAGTGACCAGGGCGAAGGAAAAAACACCGAACAGTTCAGGCCCCAGTTGCGAAACCGCGTACAACAGGAAGACGGTCGTCAGCAGCCTCGAAAGCAATCTGAACCCGAGCAGGTAGCTCGAATTGCGCAGAATGGTGTTGAATGAAGTCATCTTCAGAGCCCCCGATTCAAAACGATGCCCCGCTTACCTGGATTGCGGGCACTCAGGGGCCCGCCGCGCCGCGCAAGCCCTTGAGCAGCCACCAATCGACCGGCATTCCCCAGTACTGGTGACGACACCGCGTCAAGCTTAAGGCTGAGGCGAGCGACACATACACACGGCGGATCCTGCTTCGGGCTGCCCGGCGGCGCACCCATTCGGAAGGATAGCCGTATACCAGATAGAACTCACGTTGACGATGCCGGTTTTGAAATCCCTTTCCCATCCACGGAAGGCCTCCCTCGACCGTGTTGAACTTCGCCCAGTCCTCGAGCGATGAGGGAGTCTCCAGCCCCAGCTCTACAGCCTTGTCATAAAGAGCATTGCCTGGAGTCGGCGCATAGAAATGCAGCTGCGAATTGTACTCGCCGACGATTTTCGAAACCTTTTCCATGACCTGCCAGGTCTGCTCGATCTCTGCGTCCGTCTCACCAGGGAAACCGACAATGAAGCTGTAAGTGATCTTGATCCCGTGCCTGGTTGCCACGCGGGCGGCTTCAAGAATATCCTCGGGTTGGATATCCTTCTGCATCTTGTCCAGTTGGGTCTCGGAACCGCTCTCCGCCCCAACCAGAAAGGCCCACAGCCCGCTCTTTTTGAGCACGTCCATGGTCTCGTCGGAGAACTTCCCCAGTTGCGGCGCCCGCGCGTTGGCCGCCCAGCCAAGACGCAGATCGTGCTCGACCATTTTTTCAGAGATCACCCGAGCCCGCTTCTCATTCACGAAATACGTGGAATCAAAATACATGACGCCGTTGATGTCCAGGAGACTCTTGAGGTACTCAAGGTCGGAAATGACACGGTCGGGCGTGTAGGCTTTCCAACGGCGCCGGTATACCTGCGGCTCGGCGCAGAATTGACAGCGCGCCGGGCATCCCTGACTTGAAACATAGTTGATGACCCGGCTGCCGACATGCATGTTGTTCAGGTATTGATGCGGATTTCTCAGCTTTTCGTAGGGCAAGCGTGGAAAGCTGTTTATATCGGCTACTGCCTGGTCAGGGTTGGATACAGTATCACCCTCACGCGTGAACGTTATCCCCGCCACGTCGGCGAAATCCTCCCCCTGGCTCAGATGACCGGCAATTTCGAGCAGAGGCAGTTCGCCCTGGCCGCGCACTACCGCATCAACGAAGCGATTTTCACTGGTCTGCTCCGGCAGGATCGAAGGATGATATCCGCCCCAGATTATCGGCAGTTTCAACCCAGCCGTCCGAACCGCCCTGGCCGCTTCAAGACCGAAGTGAATCTGGGCTCCCGTCATGCAGCTTATGCCCAGCAGCAGGGAGTCGGAGCATTCCTTTATCAGCAAATCAAGCCAGTTGGGCTCCACATTGGCATCGATGAGAGACACCTCATAGCCTTCAGCAAACAGAGGCGCCGAGGCAGCGAGAATCGGCAAGGGCGCCCATGTCCAGGGATGATAAGACTTTTCGAAGTGAGTTCGAGGATAAAGTAAGACAATCTTATTGGGAGTGCTCATATTCATAGTGTACAGTCTCGGAAGTCGGGATTGAAACAATGAGCGATCCCCTGGGAGCGCTATCGATCCGCACCGCTGGTGTACTCCAATATCACGGTTTCCTGGGAAGTGCCCGGCCGCACATCTTGTATCAGCCGCCAGTGGGGGTCGGCGCCGCTGTCGAGCAAGGCTTCCAGCTGCGGCCGCCAGTCGTTTATCTCCTGTTTCGAGATCACCAGATAATCCACCTGTTTGGCCTGGGCGTAATCGTCCATGGGCGCAAGATCGGCATAGGGCAACGGCACCGCGGTCCCGCCGGCATAATAGGCGGCGCTGAACTCGCGGCTCATGATCCTCTTACCGTCCCCGACCTCCTGTTTGATCCACTCGCCCGCATCCCGGTAACCGACAGGATATGACTGCGACTTGACGGTCGCGGCGGAAAACAGCAGCAGAGGCGCAATAACCATGACTCCCACGACCGCAGGGGCCCAGCGTTTCCACCTATTCTTGCTCTTCTCAGGAAATGAGAACAGCACGGTCTCGTCCCCCCATATTTCAAAGCGCTGCCAGCCCTCCGCCACCCAGATCAGCACAAACGGCACGAAAGGCATGAAGAAACGCGTATGAGCATACATGGCCAGAATCAAAAGCGCAGGCAGCATCATGACTAATAGATAACCGACCGCGGCGGCCCGCCTGCGGCTCCAGCCGCGGGCGAGAAGTCCCAGACCGAGAAGCGGTAAAAGCCATAGCGGAAGAACGAGGTTAAGCTGCTCCGTGTAGAAGATGTGAGACTGTTGCACAAAGTTACGCATCGCCTGTTTAGGACTCAAGAGGATGAAGCTGAGGGGGGTGCGCTCGTCCTCGAGACGCATGGAATGCACCTCCTGATGATCATCCGTCAGCGACAGCAGATCTTTTTCCCAGGCCAGCGTTCCGTGGCGCAGATTATTCGTGGACGCATAGATGTTCCCGGGAACCTTACCGCTGTAGGTCCACGTGCCCAGCTCGGAATGCAGAAAGATCACGTATGGCGTGGCATATAGCAAAAAGAAGAGCAGGAACACAGCCAGCGCTTTGGCCATCCTGCGCCAGGTTCCGCGGATGAAGGCGACGATGACAGCCAGAACCACGAGCGCCACCAGATAGAAAACGGCGGACGGATTGGCCAGATACGCCATACCCAGCGCGGCGCCCGCGAGGGTCCCGCAGGGAATGCGACACCCCTTGAGCATGTGATGGCCGAACACTACCGCCAGTAACAAAAAAAAGATGTAGACGCTCTCCGTATAAATACGTGAAGAGTAGTCAACAAAGATGGGGGAAACAGCCAGCAACGCCGCCGTCATCAGCCCGATCTTCTCGTTTGCGAGCTCTTTTCCCAACAAATACGCCGGCAGCAACATCAGGCAGCCGAAAACGACCACCACTATATAAGCCGCGATGACATAATTTCTGACGATGAAAGCCACCCCGGCGGTAAGAAGCGGCAACAGCGGGGAGAAATGAGTGCTGTTCACGCCGGTGATTTCGAACAACCCGTTGCCGGCGGCAAGGTTTTCCGCCATTCGTACGTAGGCTGTCTCATCCAGCTGGATCATCGGCCGCGTGAGCACCGCCAGGATTCGCACCAGCAGCGCGGCCAGCATCAATAGCGCCAGAACACGGCCGGATCCCAGCCGTATTTTCCCGTTGATGTTTTCGCTTTCCGGATTCATGATGAGCCGATCGCTTCTCTCCTGTACAGCTTGATTCCGTCTTTTTCGAAGATCAGAAGATATGGACTTCCGGGCGTGGTGAGAAACTCAAAGGCACCAGCCTCGTCGAAATACGGGTTGCCGAAAGGCTTGACCAGAACATATTCTGCCGCGAGCTGTTCGAACCCTTGTGGCAACCGGTCGGGGCCCGGCACGTCCCAGAGCAGCGGCTCATAAACCTCCCAGCGCGACGACAGATGGGACAGCGCGCGGCCGTCGTTAGAGGAAACCGACGCGTCCGGCGGCACCATTTCGATCGCCTGGTTCAGCGCGTCGGCATCGGCCGGTCTCGACAGGGGCAGATAATAAGACCACAGGTGGACGGAGCCCAGAACCAGCACCGCTATTATCACCGAGATAAAAACCGGCGCCAGGGCGGCGCCCGCCGATTCTCCCGACTGTATCAACCTTTTCCGGACAAAGCTAATGAAGGCGGCCAGCCCCAGCCAGAATGCCGACACCACCAGAACAGAATAATGCGAGATTCCTCCCGCGCCAGCGGAAATGTCCTGCCCCCGGGCCAGGGTGAACATGAGGTTGGGTATGGCGAACAGGCTCGCGGCGCCAGCAAACGGCAGGAACAACCCTTCCGGCATCATCAGGTTATAAAGATAACTTGCATGATACCGCCAGATCTCCTGAAAGGCGTAGACGGGATGCGATACTACCGTCCGCGCGAGTTCTCCGGGAGACTGGCCGAAATGGCCGTAGTAGAGGTTGAAAGTATAGTGCTCGATGGTACTGCTGAAGATCAGATTCACCGCGACTTCCGAGACAAGAAACAGCGCCAGCGGCGTTAGCACCCAGCGGAGCCGCCTTTTCTTTATCAGGGCATAGATTGAGAAGACCAGCGCCGCAGGGATAAAGTCCTCGCGCACCGCCAGAACCATTACCAGGAAAAAAATAAACAGGCCGAAACGCTTCTCCATGAAAAAGTAAAAAGCCGCGAAAAAGAAGGCGGCGGCGAAAACAACCTCATAGCCCGACGTAAAATGTTGAGCAACAATCTCAGGATGAAGCAGGAACGCTGCCGCCAGGATAAGGGAAGCGGCGGCGCTGCCGGTGATGCGGCGGCTGCAATAAAAAAGCGGCAGCGCCGAGAGAGCCAGCGCCAGGCTTCTCAGAAAGAGATAGGCCAGCGGCGACTGCCAGATGGCATAAACAGGCAGGAGCATCAACAGGAACGGAGAGACGTGCGTGCTCAGATAGCTGTCCGGTGAAGTCTCCTCGAGTGTCGTGTAAAAAAAACGACCTCGCAGCGTGGCCCACAGCGTCTGGTTATATTCACCCAGATCGCTGTGATATCCGCGAAAGCGCGCGTAAGCAATGAAAGCCAGAGACACGAAGACAACGAAATAGACGGTGATTCCAGCCCAGAGAACCCGGACGGCATGCCTTTCCAGCCATGCCAGCGGAATGCCGTCGCGGCGCCGGAACAGCAGGATTTTCAGCACCACGCTGCCGGCGACCGCCAGTCCCACCAGCCAGACGGCAAGCGCAAGCACCCGCGCGCTTGATGGATCGCCCTGAAAAAAGGAGCTGGCGACCCTGTGGCTGAAATAGGGAGCCGACAGCGGCAGCAGTACCAGAGTAATCCAGGAAAGCGATATTCTGACGGCGGTTACAGTGAACGGTAGTTTGAGCAGGCGGGAAAGCAGGCTGGACTCGATAACCCAGATGACCGCGAGCGCGGCGACGGCCGCAATCGCCAGGCCGGCCCGCGCCACGGGACCCTTGTCGAGGGCGCCGGCGACAGACCAGACGAAATAGCCGCCGCCTAACGCCAGGACAGGAGCCAGGGCCTGAAGCCAGGCTCGATTATGGCCACCTTCCAGAACCGGCTCCAACGTCTCAGCGGCTTTCCGTAAAGCGCAACACCGCGCCGGTCACTTCCTCGATCTGCCCGTCAGTGATCTCCGGAAATATGGGCAATGACAATATCTCCGGGGATATGCTCTCGGTCACCGGCAGATCCTTGTGCTCCAGGTCCGCGTAAGCCGGTTGCCGGTGAACCGGCGACGGGTAATGAATAAGCGCCTGTACCCCTTCTGCCTCAAGATGCTCGCGCAGGCGGTCGCGGCTCTGAGAGCGTATCACGTAGAGGTGGTAGACGTGCCTGGCCCATTCGCGCTCGATTGGAAGCACAAGCCCTGTCCCCCCAAGCGCCTCCCCATATTGCGCTGCGACTTCGCGGCGGCGTTCGTTCCAGCTATCGAGCGACTGGAGTTTGACACGCAAGATGGCCGCCTGAACTTCATCGAGGCGGCTCACGTCGCCGCGGTATTCGTTCCGGTACCGCTCCCCGCTTTGCCCGCAATTAGCCAGCGAGCGGATCCTGGCAGCCAGATCCGGATCGTTGGTCGCCACGGCGCCGCCATCGCCACAAGCGCCCAGGTTTTTTGTGGGATAGAAACTGAAACAGCCGGCCACGCCGATAGAACCCGTCATCCTGCCGCGAAAGGTTGCCCCATGCGCCTGGGCGCAGTCTTCGATAACCTGGAGGCCGCGGGGGCGAGCAAAGTCGACAAGGCGATCCATATCAACCGGATGGCCATAGAGATGCACGGGAATTACCGCCTTGGTCTTTTCGGTGACCGCCGATTCGAGCGCGGCGGCATCAAGACAGTAAGTCTGCGGATCGATATCGACGAAAACCGGAGAAGCGCCGGCTTTCGAAATGGCCAGCGCCGTGTTGATCGCCGTATGCGAAACGGTGATCACTTCGTCGCCAGCGCCAATCTCCAGAGCTCTCAGGGTCAAGTAGAGGGCGTCGGTGCCCGAGCCAACCGCTGCCACCTCATCAACGCCGAGCCAGCTGGCGAACTCCTCCTCGAACCGGCGGGAGTGCCCGCCCGTTACATAGATCCCGCCTTCAAGCACCCCGGCCACGGCCCTATCCAGTTGGGGCCTGAGGCTCCTGTAGTTGGCGGCGAGGTCGACGTAGGGTACGGCCATGCCTAGATGAATTCCAGATGCTTCTTGTTATTTACTATCCATTCCTTTGCCAGCGCGGCTGCCTCGTGGAAGGGACAGTCATATACAGCGCACTCCCTGGGACTGGTAGACCGGAAAGCTTCCAGGTGCCGCTCGCTGTACCAGATCTCCGGGAAACTCTGATTGTTGATATTGCCGATCCTGTGGGATTCCTTACGGTGATGAAAGAAAGCGCAGAGGTACAGGTCACCGGCCGCGTCTATCACGGGATGGATCGGATTGAGAAAACAGCGGCCGGCCGGCCTGGTCTTTCCCAGGCTGCCGAACACCTGGAATTTTTCATCACCGGTTTCCTCGATCTGCCGGACCACCGCTCTCGCCTGATCGAGCGTTTCAGCCTCCAGGGTGAACTTGCTGCCCCGCAAAGGCTTGAATTGCAGGTAGTCTAGACCTATTTCACGGGCGAGTTCCACCGCGGCGGGCAATTCTTTCCAGTTCTTGGTCGAGACAAGGTATTTGGCGCCTATGGTCGCGAGTCCGCCGCCGTTTCCCGCCGTCTCTCCCCGGGCCGACGCCAGCTCGGTCTTGCGCTTGACAAGACTCTTCAGGTTGTCGCTTAACTTCCCGAAGTCATCACGTCCGTGAATTTTTTTATAAGTCTCGGCGTTGCCCGCATCAAGGGCTACGCGTATGAAGAGCAGGTTTTGCACCAGGAAGTCCGAAAGCTCACCGGTCAGCAAGGAGCCATTCGAGAACATGCCTACCTTCAGACCCTTGCTGCGCATGAAGGCGATCGCCGGGATTATCTGCGGATACATCAGCGGTTCGCCTCCGCCCGATATCTCGATGCCCTCGACTCCCAGCTCGGCAACGTCGTTGACGACCTCTTTCAACTTGGCAAAATCGAGGAATTGCACCTCGTTCTTGTGCATGTAGCGGGAATGACAGCCGGTGCAGGCATGGTTGCAGACATTGGAAAGGAAAAACTCCATGGTCCGCGGCACGGGCATGCCGCCGGCCAGTATCTGCTGTACCTCACGGTAGCAGGAGAGAATCTTCATCGCCCCGATCGGGACCTTGTCTATGCCGATTCTGTCCATTCTTGCTCCAGTGTCAGGCCGCCCGGTTCCTTTCCCGGTTAAGCCGGCCGAGCCGCCGCTTGACTCGAAGAGTTCCCGCCAGCATCTTAACGCTCTCGCTCCAGACAGCGGTTTCGCCGCTGGTGGTATCGTGATACCAGGGCAAGCCTACCTCGGCGACCCTGAATCCGTTACCCTGCGCCTGGGCGATAAACTCAACCAGCAGCTCAAAGCCGTCGGCGCCAAGATCAAGCGATGGCAATATCTTCCGGTAAAAACCTATGAACCCTGTTTGGGTATCGCCGATGGGCATGTCGAAAAGCATGCGCGTCAAAAGGATGTAACCCCGGCTGAAGATTCGCCGTTTCACGGGATAATCCGCCTTGACGCCCGCATAACGGGAGCCCACCGCGACATCGGCTTGCGAGAGCGCCTCGAGCAATGCCGGAACCACGACCTCGACCGGCATCGCCAAATCACAGTCCATCTGAATTATGATCTCACCGCGAGCAGCCGCATACATCTCCCGGTAAGTGAATCCAGCCCCCCTGTTGGGGAAATGGCTGGTGACACGCACCGCCGGATCCGCCGCAGCGATCTTCTCGAGCAGATCGAGTGTCGCATCGCCGCTGCCGTCATTGCCGAAAATTATCTCATAAGTCAGACCGGACGCTTCGCAAGTTTCCTTGATGCGCAAGTGACTGTTTTCGATGATGGCTTCCTCGTTATGGCAAGGAACCACGATACTCAGCTTTAGACCATCATCCGTGTTTTCGCCCCGGGTATCAATGGTCGCGGTCGGAGCGTCTCTCATAGCAGGTCCTTCCGATTCTGATCCCGACGCGCCGCGATCGCATAACGCATGAATTCGGCCGAGGCCTTCAGGGTCTCTCCCGGATGACGCGCCAGATGTCCCACCTTGCCGGCGATGAATGACGGACTCAGATAGTACCGCCGGTAAAATTCTGCTTCCCTCTCGGTCGTCGCCTGCTTCCTGAATTGACACTTGTACGGCAGCAGCGTGAAGTCTATATTCTCCTTCTCCTGCTCAAAAAGCGCGGTGTTCGGGTACGGCACCAGCGTCGAGACGGCTACGAACTCCAGTTTCAGGTCCCGGGCGAGCCTGAGGCTTTTCTCAAAATCCTTCCGCTCTTCCGCCGGAGAGCCGACGATGAACCAGCCAACCATCTCCAGCCCGCTCTCTTTGACTTCCCTGAGATTGCCTATCACATCTTCGAGCTCGTAGCCACGCCCAAGATAATCGAGCACCTTCTGAGAGCCGCTTTCGATGCCGACGTACACGCGGCTGCACCCGGCTTTTCTGAGCGTCGCGGCCACTTCTCCATCGATGGTGTTCGGTCTGGCCAGGCAGCTCCAGGAAATGCCGTCCAGCTGCCGCAAGCCTTCGCAGACCTCCATCAACCGCCTCCTGGAAGCGGTGAAGGTGTCATCCATGAAGCGGAAGTACCTGATGCCATGATCCTTGTACGCTGCCGTCACTTCTCCTACCACGTGTTCCGCCGGGGCGGCAACAAATTTGCGGCCGAAAGTCCTGACGCAGTAATTGCAGGAAAAGGGGCAGCCGCGCGAAGAAAGAAAAGTCGTATACGGATGGCCGAAGAACGGCTCGCCGTAAAGAGAATGGTCGATTGCCGACTGGTCCGCATACGGCAGGGCATCCAGCGAGTCTATCCGCTCATACCCGGCAGGCACGAACCGGCCATCCTCGTCGAAGCAGGCCACCCCCTCCCCAGCCAGAGGCTGCCCGTCGGCGAGGGCGGCAAGCAGTCGGTGAAACGACAGGTCCGGCTCACCGGCCAGAATGAAATCCGCTCCCGTCGCCTCCAGGGTCTGCTGTTGAAAATTGCTCGGCAGGTGCCCGAAGCATCCCGTCAACGCCGCAGGCAACTCCTGTTTCAGCTGTCTGAGGAAGCCGACGTCGTTGTCGAAATATTCAATGGCCATGATCGAAAGGATCACGTCCGGAGCGAACTCGCGCGCCACCGAAATCGCCGCCCTCGGATCAAGCCGCTCAGCGATGCAGTCGAGCAGGCGCACTTCGGTGCCCGATACCCGTTTTGCCTGCGCTGAGAGGTACATCAGTTCAAGAGGCGGGAACAGGAAGTTGGGCGCGTTGTAAGAGCAGACGTAGCGCCTGATTATCCGCGCGCGGTACGGTGGATTGATCAAAAGAACTCTCAATTAACCCCTGCCTGCGTATCTGGGATGAATTTCATCTGCTAGTATAACAAGGAATCCGTATGCCAAAAGCCTCTGCCATGCCCGATTATCGCTGAGACATGATCCTGATCCTGATCGTCATAACGGCCCTGGCGAACCTGGCCGATCTCATGCTCAAGGTCGGCGCCAACAATGCCGGCGATTCCCTCAGCGACCCGCTGGCGATATTCCTCACCCCCTGGATATGGACGGGAGCCGTTGCCGGCATAGTCGCCATGACGCTCTGGATCTACATTCTCAGCCGGTATCATATAAGCCATGCCTATCCGATTTTCGTCGGGCTGGGCTTTATCAATATCACCCTGGCATCCCGGTTTTTCCTGCACGAAGAGATCAGCGGCCGGCGCCTGGCCGGTATAATTCTCATCCTGGCGGGAATCGTGATCGTTCATTTGCAGTCGCAGTTGCGGCCCGCGACCCAAACTGACAGCGCCTCCTGAAATGCTGGGCGCCAAGATCATACTTGTTGTGATGACCTCGATCACGGCCGGGCTTGGAAACTCGATGCTCAAGGCTGGCGCCTCCGGCGGCGAAGTCGAGAGACTGCAGGCGCGACAGCTTTCCCGGATACTTTTTAAACCGGTGGTGCTTGCCGGCGTGGCCCTCTATGCACTGTCGCAGCTGCTATGGATAACTTTCCTGAGAATCGCGGACCTGTCGCTCGCCTACCCGCTGATGATCGGTCTTAATTTCACTCTCATCATGTCGATCGCCTGGGCCTATTTCAAGGAACCCATCTCACCGGGGAAGCTGATGGGCGCCGGACTGATCTTCGCGGGGATCCTGACGATCACGTCGGGATGAAACAGCGAGCCGGAGCTCTACACCCACGTCATGAAATCCTTTACCATCCGGAAGAAGTTGGACGCGTCCCGGCGTGATCGGACCTTGCTTACGGTGTTCAGGACGACATGAGGCTGAAAGTAGAATTCCCTGTAGGCCCGCTCGCGGGCGGCCATAACCTGTGACCCGTCCAGCTGAGGCGTAGTGATCACGGAGAAATTCTGTTCGAAATATTTCCAGTCGGACTCATCCAGCCAACCATTCTCGCGGCAACTTTTAAAAAGGCCGGAACCGGGAAAGGCGACGGCGCAGTAGAACTGGACGTATTCCAGTTTGAGGTATTTCGCAAAATCGATCGTCTGCCGCATCGTCTGTTCCGTTTCTCCGGGGAAACCCAGGATACAGTGCCCGGTGACCTCCAGTCCTACATCGTGCGCCATCCGTACCGAACGCACCGCCTGGGCAATGGTCGTTCCCTTGCGAACCGAATCGAGCACTTCCTGGCTGCCCGACTCAATGCCGAAGCCGATCATCCAGCAACCTGCCTCCTTGATGGTGCGGAGCAGCTTCGGTGAAACTGTATCCACCCTGCTGTTGCAGACCCATTTGACCTTCAGACCGCGGCGGATGATCTCCTCCGCGGTCTCGACGGCATAATCCTGATCCGTGGTGAATGACTCTGACCAGATAAGGAAGTTATTGATACCGTGCCGCTCGACCGCCATTTCCATCTCATCAACAATCCGTCCGGGCGAGCGTTGTCTCAATTTGGCTCCATAGTAAACCTTGTTCGCACAAAAAGTGCAGGCGTAGGGACACCCTCTGGCCGTGGCGACCAATAGGAAGCGCTCGCCACTGAACGGAAGCCGGTAAAGACCCGTATCGATCAGATCCCAGGCAGGAAAAGGCAGTTTGTCCAGCGACCTGATAAAAGGCCTTTTCCTGTTCCGGTGCACTTTGCCGTCATCGGCCCGGTAAGAAAGCCCGGCGATACCCTCCAGAGGCTCTCTGTCGCGCAGAGCAACGGCCGCATCCCTGACTGTATATTCAGGTTCGCCGCGAACCACCATGTCCAGGTTGGCGTCAATATCAAAACATTCATCCGGCAGGGCGCTGGGATGTATGCCCATGGCCAGGGTCCGAGCCTCCGGCATTGCCGCCTTGACCAGCGAGGCTACCGCGATATCGCTGTCTATCGATGGTGTCGCCGTATTTATGACAACCAGACCCGGCCGCCACGAAGCGATCAGTTCAGACAGACCCGCACGGTCCATACCGCTGACACTTCCGTCCGCGATCCGCGTCTCGAAGTCCGCCTCCCTGAGCACCGCGGCGGTGGTCGCCAGCGAGACGGGCGCCCAGATCGATGTCCAGGCTCCGGTCCGCTGCATGCAGCGGCCTTCGCGTACGACATTTATCCCTTCAACGGGCGGCGGATTTACGAATAGCACTCTCATCGGCTCTCTCGTTTTTCTATTCTGATCGACTCGCCATTCATGGTATCACCGACTGCGTTACCTGCTGTAATCCCTGAGCGCCCGCAAGATCTGCCCTACCTGGGCAGGCCGCATATGCCTGATCAGGTTCAGGATGGGACCGGGCCTGAGATAAAAAGCGTAGACAGCCCGGCGTTGACCGCGCTTGAGCTGACGGGCATCGAGATCGCCTATGGGAAACGGCGTGAAATAGTTGAGCACCTCGTAGTCGAAGTTCGACCCGTCGGCGCCCGGCAGCACATGTTCCCGGAAGACATCGGATCCTGGAAGCGGCGCCAACAAAGCGAAATTGGCCCGGTCCAGTCTGGAGCCGCGGGCGAACCTTATCGTCTCTCCGATCGTCTTCTCAGTCTCGCCCGGCAACCCGATGATGAAAAACCCGTGGGTCTCGATCCCATGGCGCTTGACCATGGCAATGGCGGTGGACACTTTCCCCAGATCGAGCTTCTTGTTGTTGTGATCCAGCACCTTCTGGCTGCCGGACTCGATGCCGAAACCCAACCCGTAGCAGCCCGAGCGCCGCATCAGAGCGAGCAATTCATCGTCAAGGGAATCAACTCGCACCCCGTTCGGAGTGCACCAGACAATGTCGAGACCACGACGGATTATCTCTTCACATACGGCAGCGGCGTGGTCGGCTTTCAGGGTGAAATTGTCATCCTCGAAATGGATCTCCCTGACATCAAAGTCCTTCACCAGCAGTTCGATCTCATCGACCACGTTTTCGGCCGAGCGGGTCCGCCAACCTCTTCCCCACAAGGTCGTGGAAGCACAAAACGTGCAGTCAAAGGGGCAGCCACGACTGGTCATTACCGGAGCCACCGGAAACTTCTTGTGCAGCAGCTGATGGGGCAGATCCGGATACGTGCCTGGATCCATAAGGTCCCAGGCCGGAAATGCCAGAGAATCCAGATCCTTGAGAAAACCCGGACGCTCCGAGCAAACGGCGTTCCCGTCTTCCCGAAGGCAAAGTCCGGGGATGTCGTTCAGCCCGGATCCGCCGGCGAGCGTGTCGACCAGATCCGGAAAGGTCGTTTCAGCCTCTCCAACCATGCCGAGCTTCAACCCCAGATCCTCAAGGGCTTCACGGGGTAACGCCGTCACGTGCGGCCCTCCCGCCACCAGCGGGACCCCGGGAGCTTCCTCCTTGATCGCGTTCACCAGTTCCTTCGCCTGCAGGTAAGCGGTGCTGAGGATGCCCACACCGACCAGGTCGGGTTTCTCCCGGGCGACGACCTGAGCCCCCCGGCCGGCGTCAAGCCTTTCCTTCGCCAGGTCGACAATGGCAACTTCGTGACCCCGGTTTCTGACCGCGGACGCAAGATAACCGAGTCCCAAAGGCGGAGTGACCGTATGGGCTCGGGAATTGGGTGCGACTAGTACAACTTTCATGGAGTATGGCGTGTTTTGGCCCGGCCGGCATCCAAGGTTAAAGACGCTATTTCCTCAGCAGGCCCTGAATCAGGCTCCACACGTATCGGTGCCCGACCTTCCAGACGACTATTTGCGAATCACCCGACTCGCGCCGGTATTCATGAGTCGGCACTTCCAGGACCCTGAAACCGCGCCGGAGACATTCCATTATCATCTCCTGTTCGATGGTGAAGATATTTTCCCTGAGCGTGACCGCCCTGGCGGCTTGCGTGGAGATGGCGCGAAACCCGTTCTGGCTGTCCGTCAGTCTGACTCCCCACCGGTAATTGATCGACAAGGTGATGATAGAGCTGCCCGTACTGCGGATGAATTTGCCGATATCGCCCCCGAGCTCGTCGCTCCCTCCCGTCCAACGGGAACCAACCACGAGGTCAGCCTGGCCGGCGAGGATGGGAGCTGTAAGGTCGGGAATATCCTCGGGATCGTGGGAACCGTCGGCATCTATGAAGACCAGGCTTTCCCCGCTGGCCACTTCGATCGCTTTACGGATGCCGTCTCCCTTGCCGCGTCCAGCGTCGCGAAAGATGGCGACGCCGTGCGCCTCGGCGATCTCCCGCGTACTGTCAGAGGAATTACCGTCTATCAGGAGCAGCTCATCACAATGAGGAGCGGATGACTCTATCACCCGGCCGACTGTCGCCTCCTCGTTACGCGCTATGACGGCCACCGTGACTTTTTTCCTTACCGTGTTCAGAGCGTAACTTCCCTTTTTCTAGCAGGCAAACTCCGGCGACCTGACATAATCGATCAATCCTTCGATGAATGCTTTGTGTTTCGGTCCGCGCAGCTCAGTCGAGGTCTCCCGGCGAACCGGGCTGTCAGTGACCAGCAACGCGATCGTGCTGCGGATATGCATCCAGTCAGCAAGGGCGAACAGGGCCGAAGCCTCCAGCTCCACACCCAGAAGACCTTCGCGATTCCAGCCGTCGATGAGTTCATCTGTCTCACGAAGGACTGCGCCTGTCGTCACGATGGGACCGCTGTGAACCTTCAGGCCCCGTCGATCGAGAAAACCGGCGAGCGAGGCGGTAAGACCGCCATCGGCCGGAATCAGATCGTTGTACTCAAAACCGTAGTGCAGCGAAAGGCAGTCGCCCGCCTTGGCGCTGCCGGCGATGATCACGTCGCCGCAATCTATTTCCGGCTGCAGGGCTCCACAGGTGCCCAGTCCGATGACCGCGTCGACTCTCGTGAATTTGAGCGCCCGCATGATCCCCTCGAGGATCACCGTTCCGGGAGGGACCTTCATGTAGCCGATCTGCCGTCCGCCTAGCGTGCCGGTGTAGAGAGCTCCGAAATGCCTGTGGTTCTCAAGACGCGGGCTGAGAAAGTCCTCACCGAATGCCAGCAGCAAAGTCCGCGGCGTGTAATCGTGGGGGTCGCTGCCCTGGAAAACCCAGCGCTCGGCGACGAAACGGACGAATTTTTCTTCCCAAGTGGTCATGGTATCGCAAGCCTCCGGCGAGGTAGCTTTCATTAACCGGAGATGGTCGATACTATAGCACAAACACCGTCCTAATCAGGGAAAGAATTGACCAGCAAAAGCCGCGTCCCTCTAAACGCCATCCTGCTCAGCTCGTCGCAGTTCCTCCGAGCTGCCATCGGTTTCCTTTTCTTCCTTTTCCTGGCGCGCCGCCTCGGCCCGGTCGACTATGGCAAGTACATGTTCGCCTTCGCGCTGGCTGAGATCTTTTCTATCCTCGGCGACATCGGGCTGCACGAATATTCCATCCGCGAGATAGCGCGCCGGCCAGAGTTGCTGCGGGAACGGCTGACGGGCATCCTGACGCTGAAGACGCTGCTATCGAGCACCTCCGCGATCATCATGGTCGCCATCCTGCCGCTGATGGGCAAGGACCGGGAGACCTCGCTGGCGGTAGTCGCCTTCGCCCTGGCCCAGATCGGCTACTCCTGGTTCTACACTTCGACGATCGCCTACGCCGCCCGGCAGGACCTCCACATCCAGGCCTTCCTCTGGCTGCTGGAGAAGGTGCTCTTCGCAGCCGCCGGTGTGGCGGTCATCCTCGGGGCCGGCCGGGGCCTGGTGGCCGTTGCCGCGAGCAACACCTTCGTGCAGTTCTTCGGCGGCGCGCTGGCGGTATGGATCGCCTGGCGCAAGTACGGCCCCTTCATCATGAAGATCGACCGGGCAAGATGGGCCGGCTACCTGAAGGCATCCCTGCCCTTCGGACTGATCGTCGCCTTCTACCTGGTCTACTTCCGCGTCGACAGCGTGATGGTCTCGTTTTTCCGCGGCGATGAAGAGGTGGGCCAGTACAACGCCGCCTACAACCTGGTCTCAGCTCTGATGTTCCTGCCTTCCGGCCTGGTGGCGGCGCTCTTCCCCAAACTGGCGGGCGCCTACCGTTCTCCCGACGACAACCTCGACGGCCCCTTCCAGAAGACAGCCCGCTGGCTCACGGTGATGTCCCTGCCGATGGCCACCGG
>Ga0172371_10001246_pt1 | contig 40244 bp, 42 predicted proteins | sample Lak12m_FD_114543 | JGI IMG/M metagenome (GOLD analysis project Ga0172371, IMG submission 114543) | Freshwater microbial communities from Kabuno Bay, South-Kivu, Congo - kab_022012_12m | ecosystem: Environmental > Aquatic > Freshwater > Lake | place: Democratic Republic of the Congo: South-Kivu... | reverse complement strand
TGTACCTCCTTTTAATTAGCCGCTTATAACGGCTATGTGGTTAATATGTATTTCCCACAAAAAGGATACACCCTTTCTTATTTACTTATCAAGAGAACTTACACACAATATTTTACATTATCTTTTTAAACTTCTACGCCGAATATTTTTCTTATGGCAAAACCTATAAAAAAGTTAATTACCGCTATACCTAAACTGATACCAGCCATTTCCAGAAATCTTTTCTTAAAAGAAAGCCCCCTTGGCAACTGACGTATAGAAGGTAAAAATAAGAATAAGCAAAAGCGCATTAGTAACTGTGATACTTAAGCAAATGAATATATTTTTAAAAAAAAGATAAGGTAAAATCAGAAATAAAACCGTGCCCACATAGGTAATACCGGTATAGATACATGCCTTAAGCGGCGTTTTATCTGTTTCTTCGTGCTTGGTAGATAGATATTCTGAAGCTGCCATAGACATAGAAGCAGCAATTCCGGTAATTAGGCCTATGATTGCAATAAGTTTGGTATTTTGCAAGGCCAGAGTAAAACCTGCTAAAGCGCCGGTTAATTCTACTAACGCATCATTTAAACCCAAAACTATAGAGCTTACATACTTCAGGCGTTCTTCGTTTATCAAATCTATCAATTCTGACTCGTGTTTTTCTTCGTCCTTAATTATGGCTTCCATCTGCGGAGAGATTTCTTTTAGCCTGTCATAGGCGTCCTGTGCCAGGTCTTCTCCATTCTCCATAAGCTTTAAACCGAAATTCAAGCCAAAAACGCGGGAAATAAAAACATAAGCAAAAATCTTAAGACCATCGGGCAGGCAGTCTTCCTGTGTTATGCCTTTAAAAACCTCATAATGATTAGATTCCTCGTTGGATATTCTTGTTAATATTTCACTCTGTTCTTTATTTTTTACAAGCGCGGCGAGCTTCATATAGATTAGATGCTCGGTAAGCTCGTTTTTTTGCGCTCTTAAGACTTTTGATTTAAGGTCTTGATTCAGCATGTTATTTTTCTCAATTAATCTTTTTCGCCGCAATAAGCGTTAATTTTTCCTTACGTGTCCAGCTTTTAATTTGCGCTTCGCGCTTTAAGGCTTCGCTTTTTGTAGCTTGAGGTTCTGAATAAAGAAGATTATCAGCTATGAATGCCCGGGTGAATTTTGCGCCGTACCCTGCTTTATGCTCCTGGAATCTCCGTTTGAGATTGTTTGTAATGCCAGTATATAAATATCCGTTTTTGCATTTGAGGATATATACATACCACATATTGTCTTTATACAAACTTTTTCGCCTTTTCAGGGTAAAAATATTGGCTGCTCGATTAGCAGATGACAACCTAAATGACAACCGGCTCGGCTAAAGACTCAGATGGGCTCGATTTAATTCTTTACTTGATACCTCGTCCATAACATCTAAAATATCAATGTAATATCTGTGTCCTTTATCAATAATTTCCCGTACTCCTCTATTCTCAATCGCAAGTATATACACTATTATTTCTTTCAAGTCCCCTTTGCACTCATCCACTATTGCTTCTTTGCTTTTTGGAAGAACTTCGGAGCCTATAACGGTCTTCCCTTTAGGATACCTATTCTCAATCATAGCAAGAAGAGCTTCCCTGTGAGACAGATTAAATTTCTTTCTCATCGCAATATAGGAACGAGTCAGGACTCTTGCAACCGAGCCAATAGATCCAAATCCATAAGTTAAAATAAATTTTTTAAAGCTCATTAGGGTTCTCTAGCCTCTAATGTCTACCCGTAATCTTCAATAAAACTTTGTTCGCCTGAGCGTCAAGATTGGCTGCCCGAACTGGACGCCTTTTAGTTTCAATTCCCATTTCGGGATAAGCTTTGCCTGCTCAATAATCTCCCTGCCTCTTGCGATCTCGGTGAGATTATTAACAATTTTATTGGTAATTGTATATTTCGGTTCAGATGGCATAGAAATAATTTGCTTTTTTATTTTTTTATTGAAAAGGTTTTACCGTTTTGCAAAGACCAAATAACAACTTCGATAAATGGCTCCATAGAATCCCAAAGGTTACCATTATTTTTAGCAAAATCATGCCATTCGCGATCGTCCATATGTATGGTTATATATTCGTTAGCATAAATTGATAATATTAGTGGGTGCGAAATATTATAGCCATTCTTTGCTTTGTTTATTTTTTCAGTTATTTTTTCAATAATTTTCTTTTTGTATAAATCTTTTGTTTCCTGGCAATCGTAGATATGGATATTATTTTCTTGCATGTGCACGTCTGGAACGCTGCGGTCATCTAAATAAACAGAGGTTAACTCAACCCCAAATAGCTCGTTTGTTTTATTATCTTTAACGATATAATCTGGTTTTTCTCTTTCCTCTAAAATAGAAAAGTCCCTGCCATGTGAAAAGCCTTTATAGGCCTTAACAAATTCTTTTATTTCGTACTCTTGGCTTTTTTGTGTATTAGGCCATACTTTCATTTATATTTTCCCTCTAATAAATGACAACCTAAACGACAACTGAAATGACAACCGACAGACCTATCGTTATTTCTTTACACTATTTAGAACCCGGGTTGATATTCAAATCAATTGTCGATTTCTTCTCTGGAACTTTTGTAGAGTCAAAGTCTCCCAATCTACCATAAGATTCTACTTTTCCGTCTACGATACGCACATAATAATCACTATAATGCCCATAAAAGTCATCATCGCTAGTTTCTGCAAACTTATAGTTTAAATACTCAGCACCACCTTGAGCACTTGTGCTAACAGGCCTCCCGAGACTTTTAATAACGTTCTGCTTTGTCATGCCAAGGTTAATATTATTCATCTTATAAGCTGTTGCGCATCCGGACAAAAAAATAACAAGGAATGTAATGTTAACTATTCTTGAAATATATAATTGTCGCATAGGCCCTCCTCTTGTTACTGTATCGGACGCCCGAAGTTCGCCTGAGCGTCAAGGTTGGCTGCCCGGCATGGAATCGAACCATGAATAACAGATCCAGAGTCTGTCGTGTTACCAATTACACTACCGGGCAATTATCGTAATTTGCCAATTATTGTAATATTTTCAAAAGATTATGGCAAGGGGAATTTATGTTTGATTTAGGCAGTAAAATTAAGCTTTTCAGCTCTTATCTACTTTTTGCCCGCAGCTGCCGCAGTCTTCTTTAACTTCAAGATTGCTGTCTCCGCAGGAAGGACACCACCATCTTCCATTTTTTATGCTTACTTTTAAAGTTTCGTTTTTCTTAAGATGGCTTTTTGAGGTATTTTTTTCTTTCCTGAAGGGATTACCTGAGTGGAGTATAAGAATTACAACAATTGGACCGAACAAAAATATAAATAATATAACGAGAATTAATGGAACCGGCATAATAATTTTATTTTACCACCTTAAAAAGGAAAAGGAAAGATGGAAATTCTCATTAAAAATTAATCTTTTTTTGTCAGTTTTCTTAAAAAAATACAACGGTTTACCTTGAAAATAAAAAATCTATGTGCTATATCTTAATTGCCCTAAGAGTACACTTTCTCAATGCGGCATCCAGGCCAACATTTGGGGTTTTGTTATAAACTAACCCCAGGGGGCGATCAAGTCCTAGATGCTTGAGTTAAGTACTTAGGGTAAAATATCGCCCCCTTTCTTCTTGAAATTCCACGGTAAAACACCGTGGAATTTTTGTTTTATCCCAGCATATTCAAAAACCTTCTATTTTTCTATGTTTTTAGTCTATCAAGATTGTAGACCTTTTAGGCGCAACAATCGTCTAATTAAATGAGGCTAACCCAGCACTTATTTTTGAAAGTATGTTTTAAGGAAATTAAAGAAAAGTTGCTTGGGTATAAATCTTTGGCATATAAACATAATGTTGTTACAAAAATAAGTGCTGGGTTCAATTCGCACTATTATTCTTTCTGCGTGTGGGTGCACTTGAAAAAATAATGTGCTCATTAAAGAAAGGAGGGTTGTATGAAAAAGGTAATCTTAGGTTTAACTGCGGGATTTTTGCTTGCAGGGCTTAGCTGCGGCACAGCTTATAGCCATGAGAGAGACTCCCACGATGGGGGCCCCCGTAATGGAAACGTAGTAATAAGAACCAGCCCCCAGATAAGCGTAAATTTATCGTCGCTGGGCATTAGGGTGAATTTTTCAAGGGATGGGCGTTCTGTCTGGGTACCAGGGCATTGGCAGCGTATGAATTATCGAAGAAACTATGCCTGGGTGCCGGGGCGCTTCGAAAAAAGAGCAAGATATTATTCAGAAGCCGATCATAACGGATATTGCAGAAGGTAATTGATTGTTTACTGCGGACTACACTTAAGTTGCAGGTTGCAAGTTGCAAAATTATTAAAACGCACGCTTGTAGCTTGCAACTCGTATCTTTACCAGGCGTTGTCCTGCATCCAGCTGTCTGCCCTTTTTAAGTTCCGGCCGGTGTTATAAACATCGTCAGCCACGCCTGCGGCAACACGGTGTATGCCATATGCAGTATTTTTTGTTGTTTCACAGCCGTTTAAAAGAGAAACAAACATCAGAAGAGCCGCCAGCAAAAATACTTTACGCATTTCTACCTCCCTTTTAATATAAAAATCTATTTTTAAGCCCCAAACAAAGGTTACTTCTTAATAAGCTTTTGTTCTATTTTCGCCCAGGTATCCCGCAAAGTAGAGATGCGGTTAAAAACCAAATTTCCCCCGGAAGACGCGCTATCCAGACAAAAATACCCAAGGCGTTCAAATTGAAAACGCTGATTAGGCGCCGCGCTTTTTAGTGATGGTTCGAGTTTTGCATTTTTAATAGTTTCTAACGAACGGGAATTTATATTGGATTTAAAATCCTTGCCCTCGTCAACATTTTCCGGGTTGGGACTATTAAAAAGCCTGTCGTAGAGGTTAACCTGCGCATCGAAACTGTTATGGCTGGACACCCAATGAATGGTTGCTTTTACCTTGCGGCCATCCGGGGCATTTCCTCCGCGGGTTTGCAGGTCTACGCTGCAGCGTAATTCTATAATATTTCCCTCTTTATCCTTAATTACTTCTTCGCATTTAATAAAATAGGCGTAACGCAGACGCACTTCGCGCCCCGGTGAAAGACGGAAAAATTCCTTTGGGGGATTTTCGCGAAAATCATCCTGCTCGATAAAAAGCTCGCGGGAGAAAAATATCTTCCGGCTGCCCATAGAAGTATCTTCAGGATTATTCACTGCTTCAAGCTCTTCAAACTTATCTTCGGGGTAGTTTATAACAGTAACCTTAAGCGGCCTAAGCACCGCCATTTTACGCTCTGCCGTTTTATTTAATACCCTGCGGACCGCTTCCTCAAGCACAGCCACATCAATTGTGCTGTTAAATTTGGCTACGCCTATCTCTTCGCAGAAATTATGCAACGCTTCTTTTGGGTAACCGCGGCGCCTAAGGCCGGCAATAGTTGGCATACGCGGGTCATCCCAGCCGCTTACAAAATTACCCTCAACCAGCTCAAGAAGTTTTCGCTTGCTTAATACCGTATAGGTAATATTTAAACGCGCAAACTCAATCTGCTGCGGATGAAATATTTCTAACTGGTCAAGAAACCAGTCGTATAAAGGCCTGTGGTTCTCAAACTCAAGCGTGCATATTGAATGCGTAATGTTTTCGATGGAATCTTCCAGGCCGTGCGCGAAGTCATATGTAGGATAAATGCACCAGGCGTCCTTTGTGCGATGGTGGCTTGAATGTAGTATCCGGTACATTATAGGGTCGCGCATATTTAAATTAGGGTGCGCCATATCTATTTTTGCGCGCAAAGTCCGTGAACCGTCAGGGAATTCGCCTTTACGCATCCGCGTGAATAGCTCCAGGTTTTCCTCTAAGCTGCGGCCCCTAAAAGGGCTGTCTTTCCCCGGCGTAGTTAAAGTGCCGCGCGATTTGCGGATTTCGTCTGCGTTTAAATCGCAAACATAGGCTTTGCCTTTTTTAACCAGCGTCACTGCAAAATCATACATCTTTTCAAAATAATCCGAAGCATAAAAAAGACGGCCCTCGTAATCTGCGCCCAGCCATAAAACGTCCTTAATGATTGAGTCCACATACTCCTGCTCCTCTTTGCAGGGGTTGGTGTCATCAAAGCGCAGGTTAAATTTTCCGTTATATTGTCTGGCTATCGAATAATTTAAATAAATTGCCTTGGCGTGGCCTATATGCAAATAGCCGTTTGGCTCGGGAGGAAAACGTGTGTGGATCCGGTTATTGAAGCGGCCGGTTTTATTATGCTCATCAATAATTTCGGTAACAAAATTTGGCTTCATATGGAACACCTAAATATTTATCTAGTGACATCCGCCGAAGCCCTATCAGCCATGAATTATTGAGGGGCGAAGGCGGATAAAAGAATATCCGTGAATGTTATGTATTAACACCCCAATAATCAATCAGCCGTTTTAACCGGGCAAGGACCTTTTCTTTACCCAGGACCTCTATGGTTTCAAATAAACCAGGACCTACTTTTTTCCCGGAAAGAGCAACCCTTACAGGATGGACCAATTCTTTGGTTTTAAGGCCTAAGGCGGCGGCAACAAGCCTAAATTCTTTTTCTGTTTCTTCTTTATTAAAATTTACGAGGGCGGAAAATTTTTCCGCCAATACATTTATTTCTTTGGACAAGTTTCTCTGGAGGATTTCTTTGGTATCTTCGTCATACGTATAGTCGTCGTAAAAACAGAATCTGGCGCGGACGAATAAATCAGATAACTTGGAAAGCCGGTCCTTAAAAAGCAATTCTACTTTTTGAATATATTCCTTGTCGCTATCGGCCGGTAAAAAGTTTTTTCCTTTCAGGTATTCTTCAACCAGAGATAAGTAATCTTCTGTGCCTTTTTTCTTTATGTATTCTGAATTCATCCAGTTTAACTTATCCATAGAAAAAGCCGCGGCTGTTTTGTTTACTTTTTTTATTTCAAAGATGTCTTTTGCTTCAGAAAGTGTGATTATTTCGCGGTTTTGCCCGGGAGACCAGCTTAAAAGTAAAAGATAATTGGCTATTGCTTCGGCCAAATATCCTTCTTCCTTGTATTCGCGTATGGAAGTTGCGCCGTAACGCTTGGACATCCTTCCTCCTTCTTCAGACATAATCAAAGGCACATGCGCAAACTGGGGTATTTTAAAACCAAGGGCTTTATACATTAGAATTTGTTTCGGAGTGTTGGATATATGGTCCTCTCCTCTTATGATAAGCGACATTTCCATAAGCGCATCATCTATGCAGCAGCTAAAATTATACGTGGGGGTGCCGTCTTTTTTAATGATAACCTCTTCCTCTTTCGGCAGTTCGTTAAAAACAATTTTTCCGCGGATTAAATCATCAATTTCTACATTAGCATTAGCAAAATCGTATTTAAAAAATACAGCGTCATCTTTTTTATAGGCTTTGCCTGAGTTTACAAGTGTTTGCGCGTAATCGCGGTAAAGCTCGAACCTCTTTGACTGGTAATATATTTCATCGAAGTCCATGCCGAGCCATTTTATACTTTCCAAAATTTCATCCAGATACTCCTGCTTGGAACGCGCCAAATCAGTATCTTCTATGCGCAGGATAAATTTTCCGCCTGTATGGCGGGCGTAAAGCCAGTTAAAAAGACAAGTACGTGCTCCGCCGATATGCAAATATCCGGTTGGCGATGGTGCAAATCTAACTTTTGTCTGCTCAGAACTTTTCATTGTTGGTTTCCTCCAAGAATTTATTAAAATCCACTTTATATTTTTCTGCTTCGCGGCGGGCATCGGCGATTGCTCCGGTCTTTATATATATTTTAGCTAAAAGCTCGTGCGCACTGCCGACAGAAGGATCAAAAAACAAACTGTCGCGGCAATTCATAAAAGATTTTTCGTAATCCTTTTCCCTGTAATAAATCCTTGCAAGCAGCAAATAGGCTTCGTCGTTGTTTGGGTAAAGCTTTACTATTTCATTTAGATATTCTTTGCTTTTCCCATAATAACCCAGGTAGTATAAAACTTTGGCTTTATTAAGATAACTTTTTATGTAAGGAGTTTTAAGTTTTACGTCTTTAATCAAATCAAACTTTCCAACCTCTATAGAGCTAAAATCAACTACAAAATTTTTCAATGAGGGATTTTTTTCTATAAAATTGTCGCTAACAAAAATTATTCCATCCCAGCCGAAATATACGCATTTAAAACCTTTTCCGTTTATCTGTTTTATGGCGGGTGAAGGGGCATCTGCGTAATAACACATAATAAAGCCTTCCAAACCATATTTTTTAATTGCATGCTGCAAGGCGGATTCGTTTCCTTCAATTACCTGTATGTAACTGCGGAAAAAATCAGGTCCGTAAAATTCTGCACGGCCGTCGATAAAAACTTTCCTTTGCGGAAAAAAATTAAATATCATATGAGCGCCTATATTAAAAGTATTAAACATTCTTTCCGGAAGTTTATGATCTTTTATAAAATCCAGCATATCCTTGGGATTTTTGTTAGGGTCTACATTAAAGAATGAATGCTCCACTCCTATTTTTTTATCCTGAGTAACCATTGCAACGCCGCGGCGGGAAAGTTTTGTAATTTGCTGCAGCATATTTACAGAAAAAATAATAGCCATAACAATAAAAAATGCTTTTACCAGATAGAATCCGCCTTCCCGCAAAACTCTTTTCATCAAACAATCTTTTATGTATTGGTACCTGTCGGCGAATATGACTATTGCAACCGGAACAAAAAAATACATGTTTCGTAAAGAATTAAGGGAAAAAACGGCCAAAGCTATTGCCAGGCCTACATAGAATAAATTTAACTTCTTAAAAAAACCAAGGCACGTAAAGGAAAAAATCAGGAGTCCGAACAAAAGCCGGTTGGCCTTGAAATCAGAAAACGGGGTTTGCAGTTCCTGAATATAGCTATAAAATATTTTTTGGTTTCCGTATACAATATCTTTCAGTATTTTTAAGGGGTACTTAATGGTTTCCAGCGGCTGGGGATTTAAAAAACAGGCGAAAAGAGTTAATGCAAAAATTATCTTAACCGTATTATAAAAACTTTTATCTATTTCTTTGTTTCTTATCTTTGCCAGCAAAAGATAAAGAAGCAAGACAACCGGGCCCAAAAAGAAAAATCCGTGTATATTTACCCAAAAAACCTGGATTAACGGAAGAACAAAGAGCAGGTTTTTCTTCTTAAAAACAAAAGGCATCAAAAACAAAATAAAAAAGAGTAAACTGAAGTTATCTGGCCGTAAGGTGAATCTCACAATTGCTAAATGAAGACCATAATAAATAAGAGGAAAACCGAACATCCACTCTGTTTTGAGGATAAAAATTGTAAGGATAAAAAATGACAGGCAAAAAACAAATGTAAGTAAAAAGAAGAAGCCGTTAACTCCCCAATTTTTATATAGCAAATAAATTATAATCTGATAAAACCATTCGTGGTTGGTCCAGGGTTCGCCTGCTTTAGAAAAAGAAAATATGTCCTTTTGAGGAATGGTTTTGTGATTTACAATGTACTCGCCTGATTTGGTATGAAAAAAATAATCTGCATCATTTAAGTTGTATGAAACATATAAAGTCAAAAATGCAAAGAAAATAAAAAAGACCGGAAATTTCAAAAATTTTATCGCCTTATCGGCGACTTCCATTTTGGGTAATTTCATAAATCACAACAAATTCAGGATTTAGCCGCTTCTTCTCCCTTGGTTAATGCCTTAATGTTTGTATCTATCAATAAACTATTGGTGCCAAAAATTTCTTGTAAAAAATTTATTATGCCTTTCCGCCTTAAAATGTCTGGCTTAAAATTGATAAGCGCGCCGAGCGCAACCATGTTCGCGCATTTAATATTTCCGCATTCCAGAGCAATTTTGTTAAGCGGAAGATAGAATACTTTAGCTGCCGGCAATAGCGGCTTATTTGCCGTCAGGTCGGAATTCAGTATAAGAATACATTTTTTGGTAATTATTTTTTTGAATTTATCAACTGATTGCTGGTTCAATAATATTGCCACATCAGGAGTTTCAACCAGAGGCGACGGGATAGGCGTATCTGAAATTTTCACAAAGCAATACGCAGTGCCGCCTCTCACTTCAGGGCCGTAGGAAGGAAGGTAGGCTGCGAATTTTCCTTCGGCAACGGCAACGCTGGCAATAAGTTTGCCAAGGCTCATTAAGCCTTGTCCGCCGGCACCCGACAATAACATGTCTACTTTCATTTTTAGCGTCCAGAGCACCAAATGCCAGTGCTACTTTTATAATATCTATCTGTCTTTTATTACCCCTAAAGGAAATGTTTTCACCATTTCTTCATCTATCCACTTCATTGCGTCAATGGGCCTTTTTTGCCAAACCGTGGGGCAGGGGCTTAAAACTTCGACTATTGAAAAACCTTTATTTTCTAATTGATTTGAAAAGGCTTTTTTCATGTATGCGCGCGTCTTTATTATTTCCTTGGGGCTAGAAACCGCGCTGCGCGCAGCAAAATTAACCCCGGAAAGACCTGCTAAAATTTCACTAAATTTTATAGGCCAGCCTTCTTTAGCCTCAGAACTTCTCCCCTGGGGCGTAGTTACTGTTATTTGGCCTATAAGCGTTGTTGGCGCCATTTGCCCGCCAGTCATGCCATAACAGGCATTATTCACAAAAATACAGGTAAGGTTTTCTCCTCTGTTTGCTGTATGAAACGTTTCTGCCATTCCTATAGAAACAAGGTCTCCGTCGCCTTGATATGTGAAAACAAAGTTCTCCGGCCGGCATCTTTTTATTCCTGTTGCAACTGCAAGCGCTCTGCCGTGTGCGGCTTCGCAAACATCAAAATCCCAATAGTCGTATGCAACAACGGCACAGCCGACAGGAGCAACTCCTATTGCCTTTTCACGAAGCCCAAGCTCATCTATCACTTCAGCAACTAATCTGTGCAAAATTCCATGGCCGCAACCGGAACAATAATGGGTTGCAACGGGCCTTAATGACGGCGGCCTTAAAAATTTTTTGCTCATAGCGCCCTCTTTACAAATTTTACAATCTCTGGAGCCGATGGTATGCCGCCTCCGGTTTTACCAAAAAATTTAATCTCTTTACCGGGCAGGGCAAGCTTAACATCATCAAGCATCTGGCCAAGGGACTGTTCAACTACAAATATTTTTTTTACATTTTTAGCGCAATTTTGTAAACCTTTTTCTGGGTATGGCCAAAGGCTTATCGGCCGGAACAACCCTGCTTTTATTTTCTGTTCTCTTAAGATATCAACTGCCTCCCAGGCAATACGCGCCTGTGACCCGTAGGCTATTATTAAATATTTTGCATCGTCTGTTTTATATGAAAAGAAACGCTGTTCGTTGTTTTTTATTTTCTCCCATTTATTTTTAAGTTTTTGATTGTGGATTTCTAGAGCGCCTTCTTTTAGGAAAAAAGATTTTGCTATGTTTTGCGCTCGGCCTTTTGCTCCGGTAAGAGCCCAAGATTTTTCCGGGATTTTATTTTTAAATTCGCTTTTCAGAGGCATAGTCACAGGCTCCATCATTTGCCCTGTTATTGCATCAGCCAGGATCAAAACCGGGGTCCTATAATAATCTGCTAAATCAAAACCGAGCACAACAAGACACGCTGCCTCTTCGGCGCACCACGGAGCAAGCACCGGGGTAAAATAATCACCGTGGCCTCCGCCGCGCGTTGATTGAAAATAGTCGCTTTGGCTTGATGCGATATTTCCTAAGCCAGGGCCACCGCGCATAACATTTATTATAACTGCGGGAAGCTCTGCCCCCGCAAGATAAGATATACCTTCCTGCTTAAGAGATATCCCCGGACTGGATGAACTTGTGAGCGCACGAACGCCTGTGGCTGAGGCACCGAAAACCATATTTATGGCGGACAATTCGCTTTCAGCCTGGATAAAGACTCTTTTTTCTTCTTTCATTCTTCTTGCCATGTAGGTCGGAATTTCATTCTGCGGGGTAATGGGGTAGCCTGCGTAAAAATAACAACCCGCTCTTATGGCAGCTTCTGCCATTGCTTCATTCCCTGACATCAATACTTTTGCTTTTTTAGCTTTCATTTAGAATATATCTCGATATTCGTTAGTACGCTTGCTTGAAAATCAAATGTCAAAATGACAATACAAAATTTAAATATTTTCGAAACATTTTCATTTTTGATTTGTAATTTTTATTTTTGCAATTTGATTTTTGATATTTATTTCTCATATATTTCTATGCAGCAATCCGGACAAACCAAGAAACATAATCCGCATCCGCTGCAGCTGGATGCATCTTTAACCTTGGCGGATTTTATGCCTTTTTTGTTTAAATCCTCGGACAGAATAAGATTTTTCGAAGGGCAAAAGAAAACGCAAAGCTGGCAGCCTTTACATTTTTCTTTGTCTATTGAGATAACAATTGAAGCATTCATTTTTGAAGAAGAATCTCATTCGCTAAAACTTGTTTGATACGCCTCGAAAGGGAATATCCGTCCAGGCCGTATATTTCAAAAAGTTTCTCTCTTTTTGCAAAAGTAATAAATTCGTCAGGAAACCCTGCGCAGATTAGTTTGGATTTTTCAGAAAGATTTTCCATGTTTAAGAATTCGGCGATTGCGCTTCCGAAGCCACAGGCGAGGCTTCCCTCTTCAAGCGTGACTATTACTTTAAAATTATTTCCTATGTACCTAAGCAAAGCTTTATCCAGGGGTTTTATGAATCTTGCGTTTATTAAAAACGGGTTAATTCCCTCTTCTTTAAGTAAAGAAACGCAATCAAGCGCATTTTTTACCATAGAGCCCAGCGCAATTATACATACATTTTTTCCTTCGCAGATAATTTGTGATTTTCCTAAAGATAATTTTTCATCAAATCCCAAAGAATAAGCTTCTCCTTTTGGATAGCGGATACTGCACGGGGAGTTTTGGCTTAATGCGAATTCCAAACTATCCTCCAATTCATGGCTGTCTTTGGGGGCAATGCAGACCATATTAGGAATCATTCTTAGAAAACCTATATCGAAAACACCGTGGTGTGTTGGGCCGTCTTCGCCTACAACGCCTGCCCGGTCTATAGCAAAAACCACGCCTAAGTTCTGCAGCGCCACATCGTGTATTATCTGGTCAAATGACCTTTGAAGAAATGTTGAATATATGGCAACTACCGGTTTAATTCCGCCGCGGGCAAGCCCGCTTGCAAAGCCGACCGCATGGCTTTCGGCAATACCCACATCGTATAATCTATCCGGAAACTGCTGCCTGAATAGGTGTAAGCCTGTCCCTTTAGGCATAGCAGCAGTTATGGCTACAATTTTTTTATCAGCTTTTGCGAGTTCGATAAGTTTCTTTGAAAAAATTTCTCCAAAACCATCTTTAGCTTCTTTTAACGATAAGCCGGTAGATATATCGAAATTGCCTGCGCTATGAAAATCCTCCGGATTGTTTTCTGAAAATTTATAACCCTTCCCTTTCTTGGTAAGAATATGCAGAATTTTTGGCCCTTTTAAAGAAACAACGTTTTTAAGCGTTGGGATGAGTTTATTAAAATCATGGCCGTCGATGGGCCCGAAATACCTAAACCCCAGCTCTTCGAAAAATATACCGGGGACAATCATACCCTTAAGAGCTTCCTCAAATTTTCTTGCTTTAACGGTCAGGTTTTTTGTAATTGCAAAATGGTCGAGAAAAGACTCCAGTTCGTTTTTTATGCGGTTATAGATAGGCGTTGAAATAATTTTGACAAGATAATTGCTAAGAGCTCCTACCGACGGGGAAATACTCATTTCGTTATGGTTAAGTATAACGAGGCAGTCGCTTTGGGCATGCCCGCAGGCATTAAGCGCTTCAAAACACATTCCTCCGGTTAAAGACCCATCGCCTATTATTGCAACAGTTTTTGAACTATTATTCTTTATTTTTTTTGCTTCAGCTATTCCCTGCACCCAGGAAACAGCTGTTGAAGCATGGCCTGAGATATAAGTATCATATGGGCTTTCCGTTGAATTAGGAAAGCCGCTTAAACCTCTGTGCTCTCTTAAATTCGCAAATGATTCACGCCTTCCGGTCAATATCTTATGAGCGTAAATTTGATGCCCTACATCGAAAATAATTGTATCCTGGGGTGTATCAAGAAGATAATGAAGCGCGACAGTTAATTCAACCGCGCCCAAGGAAGAGGCAAGATGCCCGCCCTTCTTTGAGACTACGCTCACTATCAAATCTCTTATTTCCCGGCTTAAAGCATTAAGCTCGTCAATACTTAGATTTTTAAGGTCCTTGGGGGAATTTATTTTTTCTAGTATCATTTTTCCGCTTTAAGTATTTCCTCTATAGCGCCGTTTATGATTTGCCTGTCATCTTCCTTTATTTCATAAAACTCTATGCCTGTATCATAGTAAAATATGCCTTTTTTGTAGGGGCTTTCTTTGTCGACAACCCAAACTATCCTTCCCTTGCATGAGACAACATTATTCTTAATTTGCACCTCCAGGCCGACAGTCGAGGATGTCTCCAGTTTTTCTTCAATTATAACGCGCACTCCGCCGGCGGAAATATTTTCGGTGTAAGTAGTTATTACATGCTCATGCAGGGTATGGATAAGAATAACACAGGGGAATTTCGCCCGGATGAATCTGCGTTTTTCTATACCTTGATAATCCATATTAACCTCGCTTCGTTCGGTTAAGCATCCTGTTTATATTCCACCCTTTTTATTGAAATGGCTTTGCCGGTTGATTCATCCGCTTCAATTATAACACCCTGTATGCGGACGTCTCCTTGCGCCAAATTAAAACGGACAGGCATATTTGTAACAAAGCGCTCAATTATCTGGTGTTTTTCTCTTCCCAAAACCGAGTCGAAACTTCCAGTCATCCCGACATCGGTAATATAGGCAGTAAAGTCATCGATTATTCTTTCGTCCGCCGTTGGTATATGTGTATGCGTACCCACGACTGCAGTAACTTTACCTGAAAGAAAATACCCCATAGCAAGTTTTTCACTCGTTGCTTCAGCGTGCATATCAACAATAATTACTTTAACTTTGCTTCTAAGGTCTTCGATAATATTCCTGACGGCTCTAAAGGGGCAATCCATAGGCGGCATAAAAACCCTGCCTAAAAGATTGACTACGCCTATTTTTTTTCCGTTAGCTTCCTTTATCATATATCCTCGGCCGCTAGCTAGTTCGCCGTAATTAAGCGGCCTTAAAACATCTTTTGTTTCAAGAACCTGTTTTGCTTCCTGTTTTTTAAATATATGATCTCCGGTAGTAACCACATCTATCGAACTTGCAAAAAGGTCTTCCGCTGTATCCGGAGTAATGCTTGAGCCGCCGGCAGCGTTTTCTCCGTTTGCGATTATGAAATCAAGGCTTAAGCTTTTTTTTAAATAAGGCAGGGCTTCTTTGATGTAGATTCTTGCCGGCTTTCCTACTATATCGCCTATAAATAGTATTTTCACCCCGTTAAACCTCCTGCTGTTGTATGATATCAAACAAAAATATAATGAACTATCCGCTATCCTTTAAATATAAAAGGCCTGACTGGGGTTCATTATTTAGGTATTCTATACCTTCTTTAAAAATTCCTCAACCATTAAAAAACAGGTTAAAGTTTAGGGTGTGGTTAACAAAAACCTTTAACTTTAATCTTGGCCTTAGCCTTTTTTACTTGGCGTAATCAACAGCTCTGGTTTCCCGTATCGCTGTTATTTTAATATTTCCGGGATAATCCATTTCCGCTTCGATTTTCTTTTTAACTTCATGAGCGAGAAGAGAAACCTCTTCATCTTTTACTTTAGTAGGCTGGATTATAACTCTTATTTCGCGTCCGGCCGAAATGGCATAACTTTTGTCGACTCCGGCGAAAGAATTAGCTATGGTTTCAAGTTGTCTTAATCTCTTAATATAGCTTTCAAGTGTTTCTCTTCTTGCTCCGGGGCGTGACGCGGAAATTGCATCAGAAACCAGCGCAAGCAGGGAATATAACGAGCTAAATTCTTTTTCTTCATGATGAGCTTCGGCTGCATTTACAACCGTTTCGTTCTCCCCGTATTTTTTCAGAAGTTCCGCTCCGATTTGCGCATGAGTTCCTTCGACCTGATGGTCTACTGCTTTTCCGATATCATGCAATAGCCCTGCTCTTTTCGCAAGCCTCGGGTCAAGCTCAAGCTCTGAAGCAAGAACTCCCATTATAAAAGCTACTTCCTTCGAATGTTGAAGCGCGTTCTGGCCGAAACTGGTGCGATACTTTAGTTTGCCTAAAAGCTTAATAAGCTCCGGATGAAGATTGTGCACGCCTATTTCAAAAGCTGCGGCTTTACCCTCCTCCATTAACTGCTTTTCAAAATCCTGTTTTGTTTTTTCAACAATTTCTTCAATACGTGCAGGATGAATTCTGCCATCCTGGATAAGCCTCTCAAGAGATATGCGCGCAACTTCGCGCCTTACCGGATCAAAACTTGAAAGATTAACTGCTTCCGGCGTATCGTCTATTACAAGGTCTACTCCTGTTGCCATTTCAAACGCCCTGATATTTCTTCCTTCACGGCCGATAATTCTTCCTTTTATTTCATCATTGGGAAGCTGTACCACGCTTACCGTGCTTTCCGTAGTTTGCTCAACCGCACATCTTTGTATAGCAAGAGAAACTATTTCTTTTGCTTCTTTCTCCGCCTCTTCCTTAACCTCTTCCTCCATTACCCTTATCATTTTTGCTTTTTCCGACCTTAATTCTTCTTCGTATCTTTTAAGGAGCAGCTCTCTCGCCTCCTCCTGGGTGAGGGAAGAAATCTTTTTTAATTTTTCTTTTTCTTCTTCTATTAACTGCCGCAGGCTCTCGTTCTTACTCTCAAGCTCCTGCGAAAGTTTTTTAAGGTTTGCTTCTCTCGCTGAAAGCTCCTGTTCTTTGGTTTCGATGAAATCCAGCCTTTTTTCGAGGTTCTCTTCGCGCTGGATGAGCCTTTTTTCCAATTGAAACAGCTCTTCCTTCTTTGCGGTGTGCTGTTTGTCAAAATCCATCCGCAATTTATAAAGCAGTTCCTTTCCGTCTAAATCTGCCTTGCGGATGACTTCTTCGCCTTTTATTTTCGCTTCTTTTAGAATTTTATCCGCATCGTCTTTAGCCTTTTTAAGCTTGTTTTTTTCAAAAATCTCGCCAAGCCACCATCCTGAGACAAGGCCGGCAACGATGCCCAATAATACGTAAATAATTCCCATAATTACCTCCTTCGAAGAAACTGATTTAAGCCAAATTGTAGGTTAATTAAACACAGAAATTTTCGCTGACGACTACGTCAACTTTCTGATCCTGTGAAGGATGGATAGGAAGGTCATCTAAGATTTGGGGTTCGAAAGCGATGCCTACTTTTTTACAAGAAGGATTTAGCCTTTTTAGGAAACGGTCGTAAAACCCTGCTCCTCTGCCCAATCTGTTATAGCTTCGGTCAAAAGCAAGGGCAGGGATAATAACCATATCTATTTCTTTGATATTCACTTTTTTTGTCTTATCCGGCAAGGGTTGCATAATCCCAAAAGGGCCGACAGAAAAATCATCCTCCAGATTATTTACCTCGTAAACTTCTAATTCTTTTTTTTCTAAATCCACAAATGGGAAGCAAAATCGCTTAAGTCCCAAATCTCTCCTAACCATCCGTAAAATATCTACTTCACCTCTTAAAGGGTAATAGACCATAACAAGTTTTGCATTTTTATATATAGGTAAGCTTGATAAGCGTTTTTCAACATTCTGGCTCCTCCTTTTTAACTCTTCTCCGGTTAAAGACAAGAGTTTAGCTAGTAATTTCTTTCTTAATTCTTTTTTTTCTTCACTCACGGCTAATAACATTTCAGATAGTATACCATTTTTGCCTGAATAAGTAAACCCCGCTCATCCTTACCAAAGCATACCTCCGCCTGCCCATTTTTGGGATGGGCGGGGTAAACCCCGGCTATATTGGGAAATAAACAGGCTAAAAATGCCCGGAATCAGGGATTCTGGAAAATCAGCTCCAGGGCGATTTTTAAGTCTTTTTCCGTATCGACCATGGAGCTTTCTTTGGGAATAAATGCAACAATATTAAGCTCTTTTGCCTCTTCCATGGCCTTCATTGTGGGCTGTGCGGTAAACATAATAACAGGTATTTTTTTGTTGGTTTTACGGATTTTCCGCAAAAGTTCAATACCGTTTATGTCGGGCATCATGTAATCCATTATAATTACCCGGGGTGAAGTAGTATCCAGCGCTTCAATGGCTTCTTCGCCGCAGGTCGCTGTAATTACCAGATACCCCCAGGACTCTATTCTTTTCTTTATTAGAGTAAGAAAGTCAACCTCATCGTCCACTAATAATACTCGTCTGGTTTCCATATTGTTATTTTATGAGTTTCTCTATTTTTTTCAATAGCTCCTGATAATCGAAGGGTTTAAATATATAATCATCAGCCATGCATTCTGTTTTTTTCGCATCAATATTATCTATGCTTGCGGTAAGCAATATTATTGGAATATCTTTTAAGTCCTCGCGCTGCTTTATCACTCTTCCCGCTTCAGAACCGCTTACGCACGGCATAAACACATCAAGGATAATCAAATCCGGTTTAAACTTCTCCGCCAGGTCTATTGCTTCCTGTCCGTTTACGCCGGTATAAACCGTAAAGCCTTTTTTCTGCAGAATAAAAGATACCTCTTTTAAGATATCAGATTCGTCATCGACTACAAGTATTTTCTTATTCATTGTCTCTCTTAATGGGCAGCGTGAAATGGAAAATGGAGCCATTTGCGCTTTTGGGTTCTGCCCAAATTTTGCCTTTATGTTTTAAAATTATTTCCTTACATATTGCAAGCCCCAGGCCTGTGCCTTGCCTCTTTCCGCTGTCCTGGCGCTCTGCCTGCTCAAAAGGAGTAAATAATTTAGGCAGGCTTTCCTTGGTTATCCCAACACCTGTGTCTTCAATTGTAACGTGTACATTGTCTTTTTCAAGCTTACTCGTTACGACAATTGAACCTTTATCGGTAAAAGCTATGGCATTATTGAAAAGATTAGTTACTACCTGTATGAATTTATCTTTGTCGAAGGTAAAAGACGGTATTTCTTTATCCAGGTTTAATGCAAGCTTTAAATACTTCTTTTCTACCAAATGATGCATTGCTTTGGATACTTCTTCGATAACTTCATTTATATCATTTGTCTTCATATCAAAATGCATCTTTCCTGAATCGAGTTTCTGGAAATCCAAAACATCGTTAATCAAACGGGAAAGCCGTTCAATATTTTTTTTAACTATCTCCAAAAAATCCCTTTGTTCGTAATTAATAGGCCCGGAGAGCCCGTCTAAAATAATATTTACCCCAGTTCGTATTGCGGCCAGCGGAGTGCGCAATTCATGCGATACAACTGAAGTGAAACGCGATTGCATTTGTTTTGCCTCTTTTAATTTTTCCTGCGTATTTTTTAAATCGGTTATGTCGCGTATAACACCTACAATAAATTTGTTGCCCTTATCGTCTATGTATAAATTTTTCTTGGTAACTATTACGTGCTGGAGTCCTTTGGAATCTGTCCACAATTCTTCATTAACATTTTCTCCGCCGGATTCAAAAACAACCTCGTCTTTAGCCCAAAACACATCAGCCTGTTCTTTCGGAAAATAATCATGGTCGGTTTTCCCAAGCATCTCTTCGGTAGGTATTCCTATCATCTGGGCGTGCGCTTCGTTAAGCAATACCCAACGATGAGCCCTGTCTTTTACGAAAATAGGGTCGGGTATTGAGTTGATGATTTTATAAAAATAATCGCGGGACTCTCCTTCGCGGTATTTATGTTCGCTCATATTATTTGCTAAAAACCGTACCAGTAATTAACCAGCGGTTTTGCGCCTTCTGTTTTATCCGTAACTATATTCTTCAGCCTAGTATATTCCAAAAAACCCTCTCTTCCAAGCTCCTTACCAAACCCGCTTTGTTTAAATCCTCCGTAGGGCAGTTCGTTAAAAAACATTCCATAGGTATTAACCCATACAGTGCCTGCGTTTATTTGTCCGGCTATATTTTGAGCTTTTGAATTATCTTTAGTCCATATAGATGCAGCTAAGCCGAAGGAAGAATTATTCGCCAAAGCTAAAGCTTCGTCAATTGAAGAAAATTTGCTTATGCAGGCAACCGGGCCAAAGATTTCTTCCTGAAATATTTTCATATTGGGCAATACCCCCTCAAACACTGCAGGCTCAAAGAAAAATCCTTTTTTAAGTTCTTCTTGCTGCGGTATATCTCCTCCGCACAATAACTTCGCTCCTTCCTCTTGCCCTTTTTTTACATACTCCAATGCTTTCTTGCGCTGGGGCTCTGATATCAACGGGCCTATCTGCGTTTCGAAGTTAAGCGCGTCGCCTATTTTTATGCGCTTTGCCTTTTGAGTAAAATCATTTATAAAAGCATCATAAATTTTTTCCTGCACAAATATGCGCGACATTGCCGTGCACATCTGGCCCTGATTTAGAAATATTGCGCAAAGCAAACCGTTAACAGCAAGCTCCAAATCAGCGTCATCTAAAACTATTGCCGCAGATTTACCGCCTAATTCCATGGTTATCTTTTTTACGTTTTTTGATGTATATTCCAGAATTTTTTTGCCGACTGCGTTTGAGCCTGTAAAAGAAATCATATCGACGCGCCTGTCAGAGCATAAGTTTTCTCCGATTGCATCTCCGCTTCCATTTATTATATTTACAACGCCTTTGGGAAGGCCTGCGTCTTTTACTATCTTCGCCAGTTCTAAAACAGAAAGCGGGGTCAAGCTTGATGGTTTTAAAATAACAGTGTTACCCGCGGCTATGGCTTGAGCTATTTTCCAGGAAGCAATTAAAAGCGGGTAGTTCCAGGGAACAATCAAAACAGAAACGCCCCAGGGTTCGCGCAGCAACTTCGCTTCTGCGTTTGCTATCTGCGATTCTATTTTTATTGTCTCTTCGTTGAAAAATTTCTCAAAATTATTGGCAAAATAATCGAAAGTGGCGGCGCTGGATGGAATATCCATGAATGTTGTTTCCTTGAGGGGTTTACCGGTGTTTAAACTTTCAAGGCTGGCTAGTTCGCCTGCTTTATCAAGGATGCCTTGCGATATCTTGAGAATAAAATTTTTCCGTTCTGCTAGAGTAAGGTTTCTCCACTGACCGTTGTCAAATGAATTGCGGGCGGACTTTAGGGCGCTCTCGATTTCTTTGTTTCCTGCAATGCTTACCCTGGCAATAATTTCTCCCGTTGAAGGATTGATTATGTCCTGCTTATTTGAAGTTTCCTTGAATTCTCCGTTGATATATAGAGGATAATGAGGAATCATAATTGTTAATTTATCAAAAACTTTGCTGACGTCTTTTATTTAAACTTTACCTGTTTAAACAATTGAAACAGCCTGCTGAAAGGTACATACCACTTGGAAAGTTGTCCGAGCTGGCCCTGCAATTTCATTTTTCCCTGGGTTACTGCAACAAAAGAATCAAGTTTACCCAAAAATACCTGCTCCCATGCAGCGCGAGGCGCAGAAATTATAAAGGGCGCGCTAGCGTCGTTATCGAGCCTTACAATTTTTCCCTGTTCAAAATTAAATTTATAGGCGGCGCCCGTATCGTCAAGCACGACCGCAAGTTGCACAGTTAAATTAAGCTCTTTTCCTTTAGCCGCTATAAGCTCGTCTTTATTTACCAAATCGACTATCGCCTGTATATGCTCGCGGGAAAACATCGGATATGCTGTTTCGGTTTTTGTAATATTTTCCTTTAAGGCGCTATCTAATTCATCGAACGCTTCTTTGTTAAAAAGACGGGCGACTGCGGCAACACGCACAGCTTCTTCCAAAGCTTCAATCAAAGACAGAGCATCTTCAAACTTTTCTCCCATAGAAATTACGCCATGGTTCTTGAGCACAACCAGATTGTTTGTTTTTAAAGCTTCTATAACGGCTTGCGGCTTTGTTACCGTAGGCGTATCCTGCTCTATAACAGGGGCTTCCCCCAGATAAAATTTTGTTTCGAAGGTAAGAGCTTTTAAAAACTTGTTAAGTGCGAAATAACCGTTTATTAGAGGCGGATGCGCATGCACAACTACTTTTGCAGGAAAATTTTTATAAACCAGGCTATGCAGCGGAAGCTCCGAGCTTGGCTTTTTAGCTGCATCTGATTTAAGGGTACTCAAATTTACTTTAACGATGTCTTCTTCTTTTAAGGCACCAAGAAACGTGCCGGTTGCCGTGATAAGTATATCTTCCGCGTCTAATTTCGCGCTGATATTTCCGGACTTAGCCACACAAAGCCCTGCATGGTAAAGCCTTTTACCCGTATTTATGATTTCACTTGCGATATTTTTTTCTTTTTCTGCCATAAATGATTTAATCCTTAATCCGGCGCTTAAAGCAATTCTTCGTCCTGCTCACTATCGCCTTGGGCATTATAATTTGCTTCGGATTGCTGACCCTTCGCTTCTGATTTTTCTTCTACCTGCAGATATATGTGTTTGGTGATTAAATTATTGGGGGTTACGTCAAACGCCGGGTAATACCCCTTAACACCCTTTGGCGCAAGCCTTAAGCCCTGGTATTCTAGCAATTCGACCTGCGGCCTTACTTCAATTGTAATATCCTTGCCGGTTCTTGCGTGCGAAGGCGGCGGGCATAAAACATAAAGGGGGATGCCGAAATGTCTTGCCAAAATAGCAATCTGGTAAGTTCCAATCTTATTCGCGATGTCGCCGTTTTGCGCAAGGTGATCGGCGCCTACAATAATTTTATTTATTTTTTTCTCGTGCATAATTTGCGCTACCATATTATCCGAAATCAGCGTAACATCGAAACCTGATTTCTGTAATTCCCAGGCTGTTAAACGGCTCCCCTGAAGATACGGGCGCGTTTCGGTTGCAAAAAACTTTATATTTTTCCCGGCTTTACGCGCAAATTCTCCGATTAAAGGCATCTGGCCGCTCACATTACAGTGGGTCAGGATGGTATCGCCGTCTTTCAGTAATTCACTCATCGCGCGGGCCTGCTGTATGCGCTTATTTTTGAGTATTCCCAAAAATCCAAGTATACTCGCCTCAAGCGGCGCGCCAGAAACTGCCCAGCCTAAAATCATATCTGTTAAATATTTAAACGACAGGGTTGGCCGTGCAGAGTTAACAATTTCTGCAAGTTTAAACAAGATTGGCTTTATATCTTTTTTATTTTTATTCTTTTTAATAACTGCAAGGAAAATATAAAAAACAAGAATTACCTGGCCTACAGCGCGCGTTTTCATGTCCTTTATCGCCTTAACAGCCTGCTTGTAATCTTTTGCCTTTATATATTTGACTTTGTGAGGCAGAAGGGTTTCATCAAGTATATAAATGGTATTGCCCTTTAGTTCAATCGGCCAGAATAAAGGTGAAAATTTCATAAATACTCCTCTGTGCCTTATGCTTCCTGGCACAGTTCCCTATACTGGGATAAAACTTCCGCGGTTGTTTTCCCAGGCAGGCCACTGCCTATCTTTTTGCTCCCGCATTCTACCAGAGGCATAACTTCAAGTAAAGAACTGGTTAGAAAAGCCTCGTCTGCTTCGTATAAATCTTCCAGGGTCAATTCTCTTTCTTTTATCCTAATCCGCAAATTCAACAGCTCATTAATCAGCAATTGCCGGGTTATTCCGGCAAATACTCCTGACTTTACAGACGGGGTAAGAATTTCTTTGCCCTTTACCAGAAATAAATTGCTGCGGCTGCCGCCTATAAGATAATCTTCCTGGTTTAAGAGGAGCGCTTCGTCTTTTCCGGCTTTTTGCGCCCTAAACCATGACATTCTGTTTTCAATATAGCTTAAAGATTTTATCTGCGAAAACGGGCTTTTAGTATCCCTCCTGTAAGGCGAAATCGCCGCGCTAAACCCTTTTTCGTAAGCTTCTTTCTGATAATAACCGAATTTATCCGTGTAAATAAGTATGCCTGTGGAATCTCTTTTTTTGTAGACAGTTATCCTTATGTAGGCGTCTTCTAATTTATTTTCTTCCAGCAGTTGTTTGATTTTTTCAGCAAAATCTAAATCTACCTTATCTATTCCAAGGAGCTCTAAGCTTTTATTAAGCCTATCGATATGCAAACTCAAAAAAGGAATTTTTTTCTTGTAGGCGCGTAAAGTTTCGTAAACCCCCCAGCCGAATAAAAAACCAGGTTCGAAAATTTCTTCTATGGTTTCTTTGTCGATAAGCTTTGCGTTACAAAAAATTTTCATTTAGAGTTAAAGAGGCTGCAAAAATTACTGCCGGTAATTTTTTCTGCTACATTTTCCCCTAATGCGCCTATCATCGTAACATTGTCCTTAACATTGGGCGCAACCGGATAATCAGAACCCCAGAGAATTTTATCTTCGCCGAATAAATCGATTGCAAGTTTGATATTTGAAAGAGATGAACCGGAAGTATCTACATATACTTTTTTAAGTATTTCCGACGGGGGTTTTCCCAGGTCACGAACCATATCGCGGGAAAGCAGCATCGCGTAGACCCTGTCAAACCTGTCCTTTAAAAAAGGCACGACTCCGCCGAGAGAGGAAAAAATAAAATTTATATTAAATTTTTCTAAAACCCCTGCCATCATTAAAGCACCCAAAAACATGGAATTATCAAAACTATATTCTAAAACCGGCATTAAAAGCGGGTCTTTTACGCGCTCGAAACCTATCGGATTTATTGTCTGGGGGTGCACAAATATTGCAAGTTTATGTTTTTCTGCTGCTTCAAACAAAGGGTTAAGTTTGTCTAAAACGAATGCACCATCCTGGCTGGAAGGCATACTTATGCCCCTAAACCCTTCTTCCCTTAAATGCTTTACCTGCGCAGATATGTTATCGCTTAAATCAACTATTCCAAAGCCGACAATCTTGGGATTTTCTTCTACTAATGCTGCCAAAAAAAAGTTATAAATTTCGCATAGTTTCTGCCACCCCAGTTTTACATGGGCATCTGTGGCAGGATAAGCTAAAAGCGCTTTATCAATCTTATTTGTATCCAGGAATTCAAAAAGCCTTACCTTATCGGACCATATTCCTTTATAAAAGGAACTATTTTCCGATATCTCAGGGGGTATAAAATGTATATGGCTATCGCACAGCATAAAGTCAAACGTCACACGTATCACATAGCAGGTATCACGTCTTTTAAAACGTGCTACATGCTACGTGATACCTGCTACAAATTATATATGCTTCTCTCCCTTAACTGCTCCTGCCTCCCACTTTGAAACTCCGCGCATAACATCCTCGAAACAGAGTTTTGCAAGCGGGTCAAAGTTACTTGTCATAATTCTCTGGATGCGTCCAGGTTTTGAGAAAAATTCGCGCATACACCAGGCACCCAATCTTCCGTAATCTTCCAAAGTTAGATGTGCCGTAGGCATAACCGGGTGAAGGAAATCCCACTTAAGAAAATCTATTTTTTTAAGATCTATTTCTCCGCGTTTAATCCTCTGTCTCCAGATTGGCGAATTAGGAGCGGGGGTTACGTAGCCGACCCAGAGAATATCCGGGTCAACTTCATCTGTAAATTCAAACCTCTGTTTTATCGAGTATTCCGTATCATCATCGAAACCCATCATAATATCGGCTACGATTGCGATATTCTGGGCGCGCAGGATGTCGATTGTTTTTTTAATCTGGTCGATGGTTATTCCTTTTGCGATTTTTTTAAGCTCTTCAGGGGTTGTTACTTCAATTCCGAATACACCCATAAACATTCCGGTTTCTTTCATCAGAGGCAAAATCTTTTCGCAATTAATCCAATCAACAGCCCTGCCTAAAGAAACCCATTTTATCGGATTATTATGTTCTTTTTTCAGCTTGCAGAATTTTTCAACTCTCTCCGGATTAACATTAAAGTTATCATCCTGGATAACTACTACTTTAGTGCCCATTTTATGTAACAAATCCAGCTCCTCTATGACTCTTTCCGGAGATTTCGCGCGCCAGGTTAAAAAATCCTGCGGGCTGCGCGGGTCATATTGATCCCACTCATAGCAGAAAGTGCAGGCTGAGGGGCAGCCGCGCGATGTCATCATTTCTACAAACGGCTTCCAGAAGGTATGCCCCACGTATTGCGTCATCGGGAATAAATCATAAGCAGGAAGAGGCAATTTATCCAAATCCTGTAATAGCGGCTTATGCGGCCCCATTACGGGTTTGCCGTCGATGCGCGAAGTGACTCCCGCGACGTCTTTCATGTTTTTCTTTTTATCAATTGCGTCAATAAGGTCAAAGAATGATTCTTCTTCTCCCATTACAACATAGTCGATTGCCGGGTTCATATCAAGCGTTTCAACCGGAAGAGCTGAATACCAAAGCCCACCTACAACAATTTTTGTTTTCGGAAGCGTTTCCTTTATCATACGGGCAGCCTGGTTAAAATAAGCGATTTCTCCGTATCCAACCGAGCAATGTATCATGTCGCCCATAACAACCACGTCAGGATTTTTTTCTTTTACTTTGTCGGCAATCTGTTCAATGGGAATACCTAAAACTGTTGCATCCAACACCTCAAGGTTATTGTAACCTTTCTCGCGGATATAAGCCGCCCACTGGGCATATAACTGGTTAGGTGCAAAATGTTTTCCGTGCGTTGCCCAAGCGCCGATTTTCGGCATTACGAATAAGATTTTCATTTTCTTTTCCTCCTTTTTACTTTAGTAGATCTTCGTGCGTCTCAACCGGCATAGTTTTTTTATATTCATCAATAATCCACCTTATTTCTCTTTCTATCTTTGCCGGCCACAAAGCTTTTTCTATTTCTTGTTTCACCCTAGAAGAATCCAAAGGCTTCATTTCCCTTATTTTTTCCACTTTTACAATACAGTATGCGTTGTAACTGTTTCTTTTGAATACCTTAGACATCTGGCCTTCCTTTAGTTGTTTAATTTCCTCCCAATATTCCGGCACTACCGCCAAAAATTGCGCATCGGGATACACCCAGCCCACATACCCTCCTTTTTCATACCTGCCGCGGTGCGAGTCTTTGGCTGCCTGCGCAAAAGGCTTTCCTCCAAGAATATCCGCATAACATTTTTCGATAAATTTTTCATCACCGACATCAGCAATAATTTCTCTTGTCTCATATTCCTTAGGATGTTCAAAAAAATCTTTATTTTTTTCGTAAAAATCAGCGATTTCCTGCGGAGAAACTTTTATCGCATTTAATAATTTTGAGGCTAACAGCAAATCCTGCCGAATCCAATTTGATAAGATTCTTTCTTCGGCGGCAATCAAAAAAATAGAAGTATCCATTCTAAAAGACCCCCTAAACCCCATACTTTTTTCGCCGTCTATTAAACGTGGCGGAGGGAAAAAACTTACAAAAGAGTAACAATTAGAAACGATTCCTTCTTCCGGCGCGTTGCAATATTTTAATGAAATAATCTCATCGTTTTTGTCATCCGCAATCATACCTTTTTCTTTTGCGACCTCTGACAATATCTTAATCGTAATTAAATCATTTAGAAATCCACTTTTAAACTCAAAATTATCAAGAAATTGCCCATATTCTGTTTTCGCGAGATAATATTTAAGATCGTTATATTTTTTTTCAAAATCCTTTAATTTGAGCTCCCAATTATTAACCTTTGCTAAAACACTTTGTCCTTTTTTTATCCGTTTTTCTTTAATCTTCAACGCCTCATGATTAAGGTGCTCTCTCATAAAAATATATTTGGTTGCTACCTTGCCTATAACTGATTTAATAGCAGTCAAATCGCCCGGCATGATTCTTTTTGAAGGGACAGCCAATAATTCAACCATACCCTTGGTTATAACAGTTCCTGCTGGAATATCCATTTTTGCAACAACGACATCAACAAGCTTCCTCTTCTTAATAACTTCTTTGATAATTTCGTCTTTACTCCGGGTTTGAGCGTAAACCATGAAGGCGGTATTAATTGCACTTATCGCAACAATAAATATAGCTATTCTTAACACTTTGGTTCGTAATAGTGCAAATACAATCTTCACTAAATCCTCCTGTTTTAAGGTAACGCGTTCTGAACGTGATACATGCGACGTGTTACAAGCTTTTATTTCTCCGGATGATCCTGCTTAAAAGGTATAACCGGCTTTGTCCACGGAGTTTGCTGGTTTATTACCGCAATTTCAAGCGGGCAAACATTCGCCGGAACAGTCAAAGCAAATTTCACTGCATTTTCTATTGCTTCGGTAGTCATTAAACGGGAGCTATCTGCGGTAATTTCTTCCAATTTTCCGGTTAAATCCGTATCGGTTACTCCCGGAAGAAGAGAAGTTACTTTTATGCCGCGGTCGCGCATTTCCCAGAATAAAGCCTTTGAAAAAGCGCGAAGCCCCATCTTCAAAGAGCTGTAAACTATAAAACTCCTTGGAAGAGGGTCGCATAAAGTTGAGCCTGAAACCATATTGATTATTGCCCCTGACCTCTTCTCAATCATATCATTTATGACCAGCCTTATCAGACGCACGTAGCCTAAATAATTTGTATGCGCGAGCTTCTCAAAATCCTCAATCGGCTGTTTTTCAAAAGGATACTGGCTGGATACGCCGGCATTATTTATCAAAATATCAATTTGTCCGAATTTTTCTTTGGTTTTATTTACAAGATTTTCCAAATCTTCCAGCTTGGTAACGTCGCAAGGCACACCTAAAACTTTAACTTTGTATTTTTTCTCTATTTCTGCGGCGGTTTCTTTTAATGGGCCTTCCCCGCGCGCAGCAATAGCTACATTTATCCCCAGGCTTGCCGCTGTACAGGCAAGAGCCTTTCCTATTCCTCTGCTTGCCCCGGTTACAATTGCGGTTTTACCTTTTAAATCTACCATAATGCCTCCTTGGTTGTTTTTTGTTGTTTAAATTTTACCGCTTTTATATTTTCGAAAACGACTGTATAGGTTTTTTTTACTAAATCATCTATCTCGTAAATTACCTTATGGTTACAGTTGCAATTTGCCGGAGCTCCAAAAATATGGGCTTTATATTTTAAATTTATGGTATTTCCATTCATTGAATATCCGTAGTTTTCGATTTTGGCTTCGCAGTTTTCGTATATATCGCAATTTAGAACTAATATATCGCCTTTCCACCGCTGGCTACAGGTAGAAATTCCCGGGGGGCCAGCGTTTTCCACTTCTTGCTTTCCGCCGCAGCCCTTGTCAATAAACGACTGCGCAAATACTATTGCGTTTTTTACCGGATAATTTAAGGTAAACAAGAAAAACAAAATTAAAACTGTTTTTTGCTTAATACCCATTTTGCTCCTCCGGCTTTATTAAAAACAAAAGTGAAATAAGGCCAGTGCCGAAAATGAGAAATCCCAATTTAAAACTTTCTTTCATTACAAATCCGCATAAAACCATCCCTATTCCTCCCGAGATAAAACGCACGCTTGAATTTAAACTTGCGGCTTCGTGTAAAAATTTTTTAGGTAAATCCGTAAGCATTGTAGAAATCCCGGCGTGATTAAACGTCCAACCCAACCCCCAGATAATCATAATCAAGGCAAGTATAAAAACCGGCACCTTAAAAATAAGAAGTGCCACGCTTACAATCATTAAAAGTATGCCTAAATTAACTGTTTTTATCCTGCCTATTTTATCGGAAAAAATACCGCCGATTGTTTCTCCGAAGATGCCGCTTAAGCTGGTTAAAGTAATAAGCATACTGATTGCAAACTGGCCTATTTTGTACTGGGTAGAAAAATAAACCGAAAACCATTGCTGAAGGCCGTGATAAAGCATGCTTATAATAAATATATAGGTAAATATATGTAATATAACCTTATTTTTAAATGGTTCTATATAGTTAATTGCAAATTTTTTGTTTTCCGGAGCAAAATGAGGCAAATAAAAATACATTAAAGGTAAAAGTAAAAACCCGAAAGCTGCGGGCAATAAGAAAATAAGGCGCCAGTTTAAAATACCGCTTAAAAATAATCCGGCAAGCGAAGCTATAAAGGTGGAGGCAAAGAATATGCCGACTGACTTTCCTCTTTTTTCGCTGTGTGTTGCCTGCGCTATCAAAATCAAAGCAAGCGGTATTACAGATGCGCCAAAAGCGCCCATAAATAATCTTGCGGCAAAAAGTATAAATATATTCTTAGAAAAAGCCGCTGTTAAATTGGCGATGGAAAAAAGAAACAAACATAATAATTCAATTTTTTTTGCATCAAACACACGGACTAACGGCCCGTAAAAAAGAGCGGCTATGCCGTAGGGAATCATATAGAGCCAGACGATACGGCCTGCGACAAATTCAGAAACCGAAAATTCTGCTGCAACCGATGGAATAAGCGCAGCCGCTGCTGCAACGTTAAATGAAAGAATTGCCCCTTCCAGACAAAGAATTATAAAAGTAAGTTTCTTCATTTTTACAAAAGACGCCGGCTATTTTGTTGCTTCTTTCTCAATTACCTCTTTAAATATCTTTAAATTATCCTTCGAATGCGTATTTATAAATCCTTCAACCTGTTCATCGTTAAATTTTGCTTTTTCATCCATTTCAAAATGCTGGATCCAGACCATTTCAACACCGTTTGGCCTTGGTATATAAAGCCAGATAATTTTCATAAACCTGAAAGGAAATTTCGGTTCCTCTCTTTCTGCATAGGCAAAATTTTTATCCTTAAAAAGAAGGCGCCATGACTTCCAGGTCCTGCCTTCATCATCCATAAGCTTAAAAGTTATTTTGTTGCCTTCTTTTTTTTCTACAGTTGCTTCTTTATATTCGCCGCCGAATAATTCTGTCCAGCGCTCGATATCGTTGGAAATATCAAAGATTTTCTCATAAGGAGCATTAATTATAATTGAATTAACGGTATGACCCATATCGCCTCCTTTTTTGACTAGTCTACCTGCGCAACCACTCTCGCCCAGGCTGCACCGGTACATTTAATTTTTACGGGAAAACAAATAATCTTAAATCCAAAACCGGGTAATTTTTCCAGGTTTGCTAATCTTTCTATATGTATGAATTCGCGAATGCGGCCGTAGAAATGCGCCGGATATAATTTTTTTGTATCTTTGGTCGCCATAAATTCTTTAAGCATAAATCTGTAGGGCCGGTCTATACCCATAGTATCAACCCCGAAAATTTTAATACCTTTATCCAATAGATAATCTATGGCGCAAATTCCTATGCCGGGGTAATCACTGAAATATTTTGGCCCGCCGTATAACTTGTCAGCGCCGGTATGCAGCAAAACAATATCTAAAGGTTTCAGGGTATAATTTATTTTTTTTAAGGCAGCTTCTAAATCAGCGGCCGTTACTGTTTCGTTTGGTTTTTTATAGGAAACATCAAGCTTAACACCGTTTTGATAACACCATTCAATGGGAATTTCTTCCGCGGTTTTTGCGGCTCTTCCTTCTGATTTTGAACCGTAATGAAAAGAATAATCCAGGTGCGTTCCTATATGCACCGGCGAATGCACTATTTCTAAAGATAAAAACTCTTCATCCGGCAGGTCTTCTTTTTTAACAATACGCCTGCCAAATAGATACTGTAACTTTCCCTTAAGGGTTTTGCCCATTAAAACGCGGTTAAATTTAGCTACACCCGCCTTGTGCGACACACGTTCAATTTCAACGTGATGCACCTCAAAAGCCTTGTCGTCAATTGGTAAACTTAAATCAATTAGTTTCATTGTTTGATTGTATCACGTAACAAGTATCAGGTATCACGTCTTTAAAAACGTGCTACGTGATACGTGTGACCTGTTACTGCTTCTTCTTCTCTATCAATTGTGTAATTTCAAGCGGAGTTGAGGATTTTGTTATTTCGTTTGCGGCAATTTTTATACCGAACTTTTTGCCTAAAGAAACACAAAGCTCAACCATTTCTGTTGAATCTACGCCTACAGAATCATATAATTTTTCACCATCTGCCAATTCTTCAACTTTTACGTCCAGGATGTCTGCAATTGCGCTCACAACGTCTTCTTTTAAAGCCATGGGTTCCTCCTTATAATTATTTTAAAATTACTGTCTGGGGTGTTTCTTAAAAAATTCCCAAATCTGCTCAAAAGAAATATCGTGCGATACAGGGCCGACTATTTTTTCAGTGAGATACTGCGTTCCGCCGGGATAAGTGTGGCCCATTCCTTCAACGATACATAAAACTACTTCTGAGCCTTGCTCACATTCGCTATAACTTACGCATTTAGCGCCGCCTTTCTCATATGTAACAGTTTGGGTTGGCGAACACTTATCTATATTCCTCCAGGCGTCAGCCACCTGATAGGGGGTCATTCTTTTATAAGACATAGCAAACGGACTGTTGCTGTCTTTGGCGAAAATTCCCCGCGGCTCACTTCCATCCGGAGGATTAGCCGGGTCTAGCGTTCCGTGGATATCCATAACCGGCATAGAGCGACTGGGCTTACAATTTGATTCAACTGCCGCTCCTGCAACCGGAGCAATTGCGGCAATTTTATCGGAAAGCTCGCAGCCTATACGGTTAGTCATAAGCCCGCCGTTAGAAATCCCTGTTGCATAAATTCTTTTTTCATCAACATTAAATTTTACTTTTAACTCATCTATCATTTTGGAAATAAATCCTACGTCATCAGTATCCCCGCAGCATTCACCAGTTGCCCATTTTCCGCCGTTCCAGGTGGCGCGAATATGCCCGAGTTTAAATACGCCTGTTCCCTGCGGAGCAACAAGAATAAAACCTAATTTATCCGCCGCTTTATCTAATCCGTCCATGTAGGCCGCCCGCATATCTGCACCGCCGCCATGGATATAAATTACTACGGGGTAAGGGGTTTTGTTGTCGTAACCTTTCGGGAGATGAACTTTATATTTTCTTGTTAGCCCGCCATGTTTTAAGGAAAACTCAGGGTCGCCTATTCCATATAACCTTTCTGTCTTTTTCTGCACACAAGTTTTTACTCTTTCCCTGATTCTTTCTCTTAATGTTTCCTGAGCGATGGCTATCGTAACAAATGAAAATAGACTTAAAATGAAAAATGAAATGATTGTTGTTCTCATTATTTTTCAACCGCCAAAACAACGTTTATCCCGCCGCGGCCGCGCGAAAGCAGTAACGCTTTATTTATTTTCCTTTCTTTAGCGGTATTAGGCGTATAATCCAAATCACAATAAGGGTCATTCATTTCGTAATTTATTGTAGGTAAAACCAGGTTATGCTCCATCGAAAGAAGAGTAACAATTAAATCAAGGGCTGTTTGAGCCCCTAATAAATTTCCATACATACTTTTTGGCGCGCTTAAGGAAATATGGGAAAGCTCTTTACCAAACACATTCTTAAGCGCCTGGGTTTCCAAGTAATCTCCCATAACAGTTGCCTCTGCATCAAGGCAGATATAATCAATATCTTTTTTTGCCCAACCTGCGTCTTTTAAGCATTCCTCTATCGCGTATTCAAAGCTTTCGGAACTCGGGCTGTAGCGCGAATAATGGTAACCGTCTGAAGAAAACCCCACGCCTTTAAGATAACCGTAAATATTCGCGCCTCTTTTTTTGGCGTGTTCTTCTTTTTCAAGATTAACAATACCGCTTCCTTCCGCCAAAACGAAACCGTCTCTGTATAAATCGTAAGGCTTATAGGCTTTTTTCGGCATAAGGTTATTTTTGGATAATTGCCCGCAGGTATTTGAACTAAGCAAAGCGTAAGGAGTTATCGGCGCCTCCATCCCGCCTGCCAAAACGTAATCGTTTTTTCCTTCATCTATGATTTTTGTGCCGTACCAAAGAGCAAGAGCACTTGATGCCTTATCGCAGACAACTGTTTTACTATAGCCTTTAAATCCGTAGTAAATCGTAACCTGGCCCTGGGGTGCTGCTGGAAACCAGGCAGAAGCCATATAGGGAGATACGCCTTCTCTGCCTTCAATATACATATCGCGCAGTTCTGTTTCAGCAAAAAGCCAGCCGCCGATTGCATTACCCATAAAAACGCCTACGCGTTTTTTATCAACGTTATCCAGGTCTATTTTTGCATCGCAAAGAGCCTGTTCGGTTGCAACAAGCGCCATATGAGAAAAAACATCAATTTTTTTAACGAGCCTGCTTGGCAAGTGCGAATAATGGTCCAGCTCATGGACCTGGCCTGCTATGCGCGACGGATAAAGCGATGCGTCAAAGCGCGTAATTTCATCAACAAAAGAATTTCCTCGTTTTAAATTAGCCCAAAAAGTTTCTTTTTTTAAACCGGCCGGTGAAACAACCCCCATGCCTGTGATTGCAACTCTTTCTTTCATCTTCCACTCCATTTTTTAAATATAATCGACGAATGTATTCCTGAAAATCCGCTGCTTGTTTTTAATATGTAATTAGGCATGTATTGCCGTTTTACGTTAGGGATATAATCCAAATCGCACTTTGGGTCCGGCTCTTCCTGATTTATAGTAGGCGGCAAATAGCCTTTTTCAAAAATCATGGCGCATAAAACACTCTCAACTGCATTTGCCGCAGCCAAGGGATGCCCAATCATTGATTTTACAGAGCTTATGGGAAGCTTATAAGCGTAATCTCCGAATACAGCCTTGTAAGCGTTTGTCTCGAATACATCATTTTGACGGGTGGAAGAGCCGTGCGTATTTATGTAATCTATATCTTCGTTCTTTATGCCTGCGTCTTTTATCGCATCTTTTATGCAGCGCTCCATTGCTTCGCCGTCTTCCGGTAAGTCCGTCATGTGAAAGGCATTGCAGCTTGTGCCGTAACCAACAAGTTCCCCATAAATATGAGCGCCTCTTTTTTTGGCGTGCTCTAATTCTTCAAGTACTAAAACTCCGGCGCCTTCCGAGATTACAAAGCCGTTTCTTTTATTGTCAAACGGCCTGCTTGCTTTATGCGGCTCATCATTATTTTTGGCTAAAACATTTACAACGTCAAAAGCGCCGAAAGTTATAGGACAAACCGGCGCTTCACTACCGCCTGCGATAATTACATCCTGCCTGCCTTCGCGGATAAGCTCAAAAGAAAACCCCAAAGAATCCGTCGCTGCGGTACATCCCGTTGAAACCGTGCAATTAAGCCCTTGGGTATGGTAAATTGCGCCGATTTCTGCGCTTGGAGTATTAAACATTGCGGCGTCATAAAGATAAGGCCTTCCTTTTCTCGGGTCAATGGGCCTCTTTCCCCAATCGGTTACAAGAAGGAATTCTTCTTCCATAAAACGCGTTCCGCAAATTGCATTTGCCAGAATTACTCCGGTTTTTTTTGCATCTATTTTTTTCATATCTATGCCTGAGTCTTCAACTGCCTGCTTTGCGGCTGCAATTGCGAACTGAACGTATCTATCCATGCGGAAATGGTCCTTAATGCCGAATTTTAACGGGTCAAAGCCCAGGTCCTGTGAAGCGATTTTTGACACGAATAAACTTACGTCAAAATTTTCTACTCTTTCAACAAATGGCTTGCCCGCGATAAGGTTATCGTAAAAAGTATTTTTATCCTCTCCTGCTGCGCTGATTACTCCTATGCCTGTTATAACTACTCGTCTCATTTATTCTTCTCCTTGGTTGGTTATACTAACCTGCTTTTGTTAATCTTTCGGGTTAAAAAGAGCTTTTAAAAAACTGTTTTCTTTTCTTAATTTTTCATACCTGTCCTGCGTTATCATCCCCGTATTATACATGTTGATTAAACTTAACGCCCTTCTTCTTTGAATTTTCTGGGCCTGGCATACATAAATAACAGCAAATACGAGAATTGCCGCCAGGGCAATAAACACACACATTTTTTCTAATTTCCTTGCAAAATAACTCATTATTTTTTCCTGCTTACCTTAAATATAATATTCCCGCCGTCCGGGCAGGTTACTGTATTAATTGCGTCCGGGTCATCCATAAAGAAAAATTTTGCGCCGAAATTTAAAGCGAATAAAGCAGGAAATGCGCAGTGATACGCAGCCCCGCAAAAGCCTTCCGGGCATTTAAGACCTTTAACTTCGAACTTATCTCCTACTTTATACTGATAAGAACATTTGCCTTTTGCCTCAACAACTTCCAAAACCATATCTTTTGGATTAGGCCCTTTATGGCTGGGGTCTTTTTCTATTACTTCTATTTTTCCTTCTTTACCAAAAATTTCTGCTTTAAATTCAAGTTTTCCGCCGTCCGGGCAGGTAACCAATAGCGAGCGCTGGTTGTCCCTGAAACCAAATTTTGCGCCGAAGCTTAAAGCGTAAATTACAGGGAAAAGCGCATGGGCCAGCCCTAAACAAAAATGTTTCGGCGGATGGGTAAAATCTTCAAGGATTATCTCATCGCCTTGTTTGTAGCCGTGGTAACAATCCCCCTCAACTTTCACCACGGTAAGCTTTAATTTCGGGAAAGGCGTGTTTACTTTATCCGGGTTTTGAGCATCTGCCTGCGGAATTAAATTTTTGGTTTTGGCAATCAGCTCATCTATGCTTAAAAACTGCTTTTCCTTTTCAACTTTTTTAACAAGCTCAACTATTTTTTTATTAAGCGGCGTATGGAATGAATTTTTCCTTCCTAAATCAACAAAAGCGCCGTTTAAATAATCTATTTCCGAGGGTTTGCCTCGTTTTATGCTTTGTAAGATTGAGCCGTATAAAGGCTCTTTACTCAGATTAACCATAATACCGGAAAATATTTTTGCTGCTTCTCTTATGGGCATGGATGTGAGCTTGGTTACCTGTTCAACCGTAAAATCAGGAAGATTAACTAATTTTATGCCGGCTTTTTTTACAGCACCCAGGCCTTCCTGCCAGATTCCGATACTTATTTCACATAAATCAAGGTTAACGAAACATTCCTGCATGCTACGTCCAGCAATTGCCGGTATGCAGTTATTTGCGTTTGCAAAAACCTTGAGCCATTTCATTCCTTTAATGTCATCAGTTATTTCAATAGGAAAAATCCTGCCAAGCAATATTGAGGCACGCTTAACCCAATCATCATTTTCGCCGAAAGGCTTTCCGATTACCCATTTTCTTTCAAAATTATGTATTATCTCTCCGGGCCTAAGGTATGTAGCGCCGAACATTACAATACTTGAGATGATATTTTGCTTGGGGACAAACTTCGCAACAATGTTGTCAGCCTCTACTCCATTTTGGGTAGTCAGAATAATTGTATCATCAAGATATTTTTTGTTTTCTTTTAAGGCTTTCTCTATATCCTGGGTTTTGGTAGCTAAAATTATAAGGTCTACTTTTTTATGCAAAGAAGTTGTTGCGTGGATATTTACCTTAATATTACCGCGACTGCCGGAGATTGAGAGGCCTTTTTTATTAATTGCCTCAACCGTATCTTTGGTGCCAACAAGGAATACATCTTCTCCCTGCTCTTTAAGATACCCTGCGACCAAACCGCCTATCGCGCCCGGGCCTATAACTGCTATCTTCATATAATTCAGTTTTTTGGGTTCGTTGAGTTCATTGGATTTGTTGAGTTAAAGCTTCTCAACTCAAAGAACCCTACGAACTCAATGAATTCGATAAGCTTAATGAACTCCGTATTTTTCGTAGTCAATACCCAGCTTCGTCAATAATCTTTTCAACATATCTTTAAACGCCGGGGGTATTTCTTTAAAAAATGCCTCTATAAGTTCTTTCTCCTCGACCATGGCCATATTTTTGTTTTTCGCAATTTCTTCTGCTGACTCCTTAACAAGCCTCTCGGCAATTGAGCGGTGGAACTGCGGCAGATTGCTTATTACTTTATCGAAAATTTCTTTAGCCTTTGAATCCCAATTTATTTCGGGCATATCTCTCCTTATAGAGTTAACTGATTATTTCAAATATTGTTTTTGTCATTTTTTCTTCTGCGTCAAACAAACGAAAATCTGCAAACCCCATTTCGCCGGTTAAAAGATTGTCTGAAACTACCAAAATTGCGGCAACTTTGGTTTTATACACATTAGAAATAGTAACAAACGGGCTGGTTACCATATCCACGCAAATCGCTCCTTTCTCTATATAAGGGTTTACGATTTCTTTTGTTTCCCTGAACATTGCATCCGTTGTCCAGCAGGCGCCCTGATAAACCGTGCCTACCTTTTTAAAAATTGTTGATAGTTTCCCGGACAACTCCTTATCCACTTGCGGCACAAAATTATCATCGACATAATACCGGGTTGCTCCGTCGCCTCTTATAACGCGGTCTACAACGACGAAGTCTCCAACGGTCATTTCCTGTTTCATCCCTCCGCAGGAGCCGAGGCGTATGAGCGTTTTTATTCCTCCAACGCATAAAATTTCCGTAACAAATGCCGAATCCGGCGCATAGAAGCCGCCGTTACCTACGGTTACTTTCTTTCCTTTATATAAGCCGGTCCAGAAAGTATAGCCCAGGAACGTAAAATTTTTTACGGGGTTTTCAAGATACTGAAGGCAACGTTGCGCGCGCTGCATCTGGCCGCTTATTATGCCGATTTCTCCGAAATCACCCTGACGGAACTGTAAAGATTCAAGCAACCCTTTTGCGTGCAAGTGAACATCTCTTTGCATCATGATATTTCTCCTTCGCTTTGTTGTTTTTTTTCTTCCTCGCCTTGTTGATTCGTCTCGCCTTCATTTTGCTTAACAGTGGGGGCCTCAATTGTCTTTTTAAGCACTCCCTTGTCGATTTTACCTACTCTGTTTTTGGGAAGCTCCTTAACAAATTCAAAATAATGAGGAATTTTAAAATGGGCCAGGTGCTCCTTCAAAAAATCTCTCAATCCCTGTTCGTCTATTGTTTCGTTTGCTTTTAGAACGATAAAGGCCTTGGGAACCTCTCCTCTTAATTCGTCGGGTGTTCCTATTACTGCGGCTTCCTGAACTTTTGGATTAAGCTGTATTTTTTCTTCAACTTCCGATGAAAAAACTATTTCACCGGCAACTTTTATCATATCTTTTTTTCTTCCGGCAAGATATATCAGCCCGTCTTTTCCAAAATATGCGACATCTCCGGTGCGAAACCAGCCTTCCCCCCAAAAAGCATCTGAACTTAGCGTAGGCTCTCTGTAATAACCGCCGGTAACGCCCTCTCCGTTTACTAAAAGCTCGCCTTTTTCCCCATACAATAAAGAATTTCCTTCTTCGTCTATTATTTTTGCCTGCATACGAAACCCGAATTTTCCTATACTCGATATCTTATGCTCATCCGGCGGAGAAAAAGTATTTGGCGCAGCTGTTTCCGTCATGCCCCAGCCGTTTAAAACAATTGCTTTAGGGCAGGACCTGCGAAATTTTTTAAGTAGTGCAGGCGATGACGGCGCGCCAAAAATAACTGCATACCTTAAAGATGAAAGATTAAACCTTTCACATTCCTTAAGAGACAAAATTGCAACATACATTGAAGGCACTATGCAAAATATCGTAACTTTATATTTTTCTATGTTTTTTAAAAATTCAAGCGGGTTAAACCTTGGCATCACAATAATAGTTGAGGCAAAACGAATCATTAAAAGCAGATAATTAAGCCCGCCTACATGTGAAAATGGGATGCCTCCGGTGCAATAAATATCGTTTTCGGAAATCCCTAAAAAATGGTTTATCGTATCAACAGGGTTATCAAACTGTTTATAGCTAAACATAACACCCTTGGGGTGCCCGGTTGAGCCGGATGTATAAAATATCGCTGCCAGGTCTTTATCTGCGGATGAAGCAATCGGAGGCTCGTTGGTTTGCTCTGCCAATATATCATCAAGAAACTCGCACTCAGGAAGGCGCTCTTTGCATGTTATTATATATTTTACGGAATAGCAGTTTTCCCGGATGTTTAATACATTTATATCTTTTTTCGGCTGCATTATTAATACCTTGGGTTCGCTGTGATTTAATAAATGAATAATTTCATTTTCCGTAAGCATGAAATCGAAAGGTATTAAGGTTGCACCGATAGAATATGCCGCCATCTGCGCAAAAATTGCGTCAGGGGTATTGGCGGTGAAAATTGCAATTTTATCTGGCTTTTTTACGCCCTCCCTTGTAAAATAATTGGCTATCTTAAACGCGGCATCTTTAAGTTCAAGGAACGTCGTTTCCTTGCCTTCGAAACTAAAAGCGCATTTTTGCGGAAACAAAGAAGCCTGGTTTATTAATAATTCTTTTACATTCATGCTGGTTCTCCTTGCCCCTAAGGGCATACCGGCTCATACTTAAAGGCCAAGTATTTTAGTAAAATTTTAATAGTAAAATTTTACTATTAAAGGCTTTTTAGTCAAGTAGTTTTTTGTATTAGTTTAGCCGTTTGAACCAGTAAAAAGTAAAGGCTGTGGATTTCCTTGCCTGTGCGTCAAGAAAGCAGTTTTTAAGGATTCGGTAACGTTAAGTTTTTGCAGCAACAGGCTCTGGAT
>Ga0172371_10001244_pt1 | contig 40292 bp, 39 predicted proteins | sample Lak12m_FD_114543 | JGI IMG/M metagenome (GOLD analysis project Ga0172371, IMG submission 114543) | Freshwater microbial communities from Kabuno Bay, South-Kivu, Congo - kab_022012_12m | ecosystem: Environmental > Aquatic > Freshwater > Lake | place: Democratic Republic of the Congo: South-Kivu... | reverse complement strand
TCTTTAATCTTGCCATCGCCGCATAAACAATTTCTCTTCCCTCACCCCTCCGCCCCATCACGCAAGCGCAGTTTTCTTACTTCCCAGTCGTCTTGACCTTTGCATTTTACTCCTGATAAACTGAGTCATAGAAGGAGGTTAGCAAAAATGGCAAAAGCACTTGTGAAAACTTCAGGCCACGCGCATATCAGTTCAAAGATACATCGCCATTTGAAAAAGCAGGGGCAACCCGGAATTTCTTTAAAAGAAGTTCAGAAAAGCCTTTCCAATATAGGCATTTCTCTTTCAAAAAGAGTAATTGAAGAAAGAGCAAAGCGATAGCTGATGTCGTTTTTCAGATTGACAGCATTCAGTTAGCCATAGCCTTAAATTTAGGGCATGATAATCTTACTTTTGTTTCATCTGACCGCCGGCTTTGCAGTATTGCTGAAACCGAAGGTCTTCCAACATTAAATCCATAAAATTCAACTTCACCCCTCCGCCCCCATGACGTAAGCGCGGAAGAGCAGAAGCGCTTGATTTCTATAGTCAGCCGATTTTTATGTTATAATCCAAACAAGGAGGTGCCCATGCAGGTTACCTTTTAGATTGAGTAAGCGCAGCGATTACAAAATCTCTTTGCCGACAAGAAACAATAATTTTCTGATATAATTCTTATAATAAGTAGGAAGTGAGGTAGACATGACTACAGATATAAAAGAAATTCTCAATACGTTTGACCTCTTGTCTAACAACGAAAAGAAAGACCTGGCTTATGAGATTTTGCGGCGCACTGTTCAATTTGACTTTCCGCCTTTAACCGATGAAGACCTTATCCAATCTGCCGAAAGGCTTTTTTTAGACCTCGACCGCAGAGAATCAAAAAATGCCTGAACCTCAGAGAGGCGAAGTCTGGCTTATTGATTTAGGGCTCGCTGCGAAAGTCAGACCCTGTCTGCTGTTCGTTTGTGGCTGGGATTGTAATTTATAGGCTATGAACACCATATACTTCGACAACAACGCCACGACAAAGATTGCTCCTGAAGTTCTTGAGGAGATGCTGCCTTATTTACGGGAGCTTTACGGCAATCCTTCGAGTATTCATACATTCGGAAGCCAGATTCACGGCAAGATTGAAGAGGCGAGGGCAAGGGTTGCAAAACTCTTAGGCGCTGAATCTGAGGAAATAATATTCACAAGCTGCGGCACGGAAAGCGACAATACCGCTTTGATGAGCGCTGTTGAGTCTTTCCCTCAGAAAAAACATATAATCACATCAAGGGTTGAGCATCCCGCAGTCCTGAATTTCTGCAAATATCTTGCAGGGAAAGGCTACAGGATTACCTTTGTTTCTGTAGATGAATCCGGACAACTGAATATGGATGAGTTTATGAGAGCGCTGGATGATGATACGCTTATCGTCTCTCTGATGTATGCGAATAATGAGACAGGCGTAATATTCCCTCTTATGAAGATTGGAGAGACGCTAAAAGCAAGGAATATATTATTCCATACGGATGCTGTTCAGGCCGTCGGGAAGATTCCTATAAATTTAAAGAAACTGCCTGTTGATATGCTCTCTCTTTCAGGGCATAAGCTCCACGCGCCAAAGGGCGTTGGCGCTTTATATGTCAGAAAGGGAACAAGATTCAATCCCTATATGTTCGGCGGTCATCAGGAGCGAGGGAGAAGGGCAGGCACAGAAAATGTGGCTTCCATAATAGGGCTTGGAAAGGCGTGCGGGCTTGCGGATGAAAAACTCTCTAAGGAAGTGATTTATCTAAAGGGGTTGAGGGATAAACTTGAAAATGCGCTCCTGAAATCCTGTCCCGGCGCGAGGATAAATGGAGATATAAACCACAGGCTGCCTAATACTGCGAATATAAGTTTTGAATATATAGAGGGCGAGGCGATATTGCTTAGATTGAACAAGTTCGGCGTTTGCGCGTCTTCAGGCTCTGCCTGCACATCAGGATCTCATGAACCCTCGCATGTGTTAAAAGCCATGGGAGTTCCGGCAGAATCAATCCACGGCTCGATAAGGTTTTCATTGAGCCGGTATAACACGGAGGCAGAGGCGGATAAAGTGATAGAACTAATGCCTGCGATTATAAAAGAACTAAGACAGCTTTCTCCTCTTGGCAAGGGAAAATCTTAATATTTATCTTCCTATCCTCGGGAGCGTTCCAAAGAGATACTTAAAGTCTTCATCCTCGAACCTCAGGCCTGCGCCAATATAGGCGCCGCGCCTTTTCTTGTTCAGAAGATTGTCGCCGCCTGCGGAAAGGAACAGGTGTTTGAATATGAAGTAATCAACGCCAACTTTTAAATGAGGCTGTTTTGCTCCCTCTTCGTCCTTTGAGAAATCCCAGATATCAGCGGAGATTTTTGCCTTGTCTTTTAAGAAGAAATAATCTAGTCCTGCGCCGAATGTGCTTTCAGTTATGCCGACTCTTCCGGCCACATCATTGAATCTCTTGGCAAATTGAGCTGTGAACTCTATTTTCTTTTCTACCTTGTCTTCTACGACGGCAACGCCGTTTGTCGTAGTTGTGGTGGTTGTGACCTTGCCGACAGGGTCGCTAACAATCCCGAGGATATAATATCTATCAGGCTTTGGCTGGAGGGTTACATAGAATTGGCCCTTGGCGTCTTTTGGTTTTGTGAGATAGTCTGTCTGAAATGTTATGAATGTCCTGAATCTGTCAACAGCGCTGATCGTCTTGTTAACCCCTTCTGCCGCCTTATTTAACGATTCGTAAAGCCTGTCGTCTTTTACGAGTTTCCCGAGAGTGCCTTCGCCCTCCGCAATCTTCTTGGAAATTTTATCAATTGATTCTGTGGCGCTTTTTACGGAAGGCCTGTTTTCTTCTACCATTTCCTTTAGCTCCTGGGATGCCTTATTAAGATTTGCAACAAGATTAGGCCCGTCTGTTTTTAGAGAGGCAGAAAAATCTTTTATATTGCCTACGGTGTCAGTGATCGAGTCTTTATTCCTGTCTACGAGGTCGGTTATGGAAACGACAAGGTTATTTATATTGTCAAGAGCCTTTCTCATCTTCTGGTCATTAACGGCTATTGTATCCTTAAGCCCCGCAGTAATATGTTTTATATTTATGACAGATTCCTTAAGAGCCTCTTTTGCCTCGGGAGTTCCGAGGGATTCATTGAGGCTTGATGCCAGGCTATTGATATTTGTGGAGACCTTCGAAAGATTCTTGACAAGGTCGTCGATATCCACGACCTCCTCCACATTGGGTATCGTGTCGCCGTCTTTGAGCGCCGGCGGTTTAGAGCCTATTTTAATTTCCAGATATTTATCCCCGAGAAGCCCTGTTGCCTTTATGCCTACCCATGCATCGGAATATACCGCAACATTACGATTCACTCTGAGCGTGAGCAGGGCCTTTCCATTCCTGAGAGAGATTTTTTCGACAATGCCGGAATCAACTCCGGCAACCTTTATCCTTGTTTTCTCGTCAAGGCCGCCGACGTTTGTAAATTCCGCATAAAGGACATAGCCTTTTTTCTTGGCCCATTCAAAACCTCCAACCTTAAAGGTCATATATGTCAGGAGCGCTATAATAACGAGCGCAAAGGCGCCGACTTTAAGCTCTGTGGAAACACCTTTCACGCAGTTACCCCCTCTATTTGTATGGGCCCGACAGCGCTGCCTGTTATGAATTGTTTGACTGTGGCATTGTCTGTGTTCTTTATTTCGTCAGGAGTTCCGATTTGTATTATTTTGCCTTCGTAAAGCATTGCGATCCTGTCCGCAATTTTATATGCGCTGTGCATGTCGTGTGTTATAGCCACTGAGGTAACAGTGAGTTTTTGTCTCATCTCTACTATCAGGTCGTTTATGGCATCAGCCATTATCGGGTCAAGCCCTGTGGTAGGCTCGTCGTATAGAAGAATCTCAGGCGCATGGGCTATTGCCCTGGCAAGTCCGACTCTCTTTTTCATTCCGCCTGAAAGTTCGGACGGCATGAGGTCTTCAACGCCGACTAAACCGACCATCTTGAGTTTTTCGATAGCTATGTCCTTTGCATCTTTTTCTTTCAATTTGCCGTGCCTCATTAGCGCGAATGCCACATTTTCCCATACCCGCATGGAATCAAATAATGCCGACATCTGAAAAAGCATACCAAATCTTTTTCTTGTTTCATAGAGCTCATTCTCTGTGAGTTTTGCGATATCTGTGCCGTCAACCAGAACAGAACCGCTGTCCGGCTTAAGTGTTCCGATAATGTGTTTTATCAGAACGCTTTTTCCCGAGCCGCTCCCTCCTATAACAACCATGCTCTCGCCTTTTTCGACTTTAAGGTTTGCGCCCCTGAGAACATGGTTTTTGCCGAATGATTTATGTAAGTCTATAAGCTCTATCATTTAAACAGCCATGCTGATAGGAAATAGTCGGAAATAAGTATAGTCATTGACGATACGACTACGGCTCCTGTTGTAGCCTTTCCAACCCCTTCAGCGCCTCCTTGTGTATAGAAACCTTTATAGCAGCTTATTATAGCAATGGAAGCTCCAAAAAAACAGGATTTTATAAGCCCGTTGTATATATCGCTGATTTCGAGATAATCCCATGTCCTTTTCCAGTAGACGGATGAGTTAGCGCCTAATAGGCCTACTGTTACAAAATATCCTCCTATGATTCCTATGAAATCAGCTATGACAGTGAGGGAAGGCAACGCGATTACTCCTGCAACAAACCTCGGCACGACCAAATACTTCACAGGGTTTGTAGCAAGGGTTTCAAGGGCATCTATCTGTTCCGTAACGCGCATTGTGCCGAGCTCCGCAGCCATGGCAGCGCCTGCTCTTCCGGCAACGATCAATCCGGTCAGAACAGGCCCGAGTTCACGCGTAAGTGAAAGCGCAACGACTGTGCCTACCATAATCTCAGCATTGAACCTTTTGAACCCTGTATAGCTCTGCAGCGCAAGGACCATGCCTGTGAATAGCGCTGTGATCAGCACAACCGGCATAGACTTAACGCCTACCTCTATTGTCTGTTTGAATGTGTTTTTGACCTCAAACGGCGGAAGTATAATCTGTTTTAGCGCTGAGGTTAAAAGAATCGTAACCCTGCCGAGTTCTTCCGTAAAGGATATGAGAATGCGTCCGAATGCCTCAACAGCACGTCCTATGAGCTCAATAAACCGTATTATTATGTTATTGTCAGCGGCTGCCAATGTGCACCTTTCGCGACTTATTCCCAAGAGAAGTTAATATCTCGTAGGATATTGTGCCTGCTTTTACGGCAAGTTCCGAGGCTGTTATAACAGCGCCTTTTTGTTTGCCGAGCATAACAACCTCATCGCCTTCAGAAACGCCTTTTATATCCGTAACATCTGCCATTATTGTGTCCATGCATATCCTTCCGGTTATTGGAGCCCTTTTCCCTCTGATAATAACATCAGCGATGTTTGAAAGCGACCTGGGATACCCGTCAGCATAACCAACAGGCAATACGGCTATAAGGCTTTCCCTTGTCGTAATGAAAGTTCTTCCGTAGCTTATGGGCGTTCCTTTCTTTACCTTTCTCAGAGAAAGTATCTTTGTCTTAATTGTCATGGAGGGAATGAGAGAGGGTTCAAGGTTTCGAGGGTTCAAGGTTTCGAGGGATTGAACTTTTCTTGACACCTTGGCACCTTGATACCTTGACACCTCATTTTGCACCGGCGAACATCCATACAGCATCAGCCCGGGCCTTACCGCATCAAGGTGCGATTCAGGAAGCGATATAACGGCCGCGCTGTTTGCCATATGGCATATTTGAGGTTTAATATTTTTCCTTTTAAGGATATTTTTTGCATAATTGAACCTCTCAAGCTGCATGAGGGCATGCGACCTGTCTGAAAGATCAGCATCGGAAAAATGGCTCATAAGGCCTGTGATTAATATGGAATTCATTTTAGCTATTATACTTATTTCCTTTTCTATATGCTCTGTATTAAACCCAAGCCTTCCCATGCCTGTGTCTATTTTCAGATGCACATTGAGCGCACGCCTCTTTTTGCCTGCTTCTTTGGAAAACCTCTGCGCTGTTTTGATGTCATGAATGACAGGTATCAGATTATATTTGAAGAAATCCGATATGTTGTATTTGTCAAAAAGCACGATTACCGGAGATTTAATGCCGGCCTCTCTCAGCGCAATCGCCTCTGATATGTATGCGACCGCAAGAGAAGAAGCTCCTTCTTTAACAAGCCGCCTTGCAGCCTCGACAGCTCCATGCCCGTATGCATCAGCCTTTACGACAGCTATCACTTTTTTGTTTTTTGTAATCTTCCTGACGGCTCTGAAGTTATGCGCGATAGCATTAAGGTCTATCTCTGCTATTGATCCTCTATCCATAAATTAGTAGTTAGTAGTCGGTAGTTAGTAGTTAGGAATTTTGTCCTTAACCCCTTAACTACTTGCTATTTACTACTTCTTTTGTTCCTCTTCCGGTTTTTCTTTTTTCTCTTTGTCATCCGTAACTGTCTTTTTGGGCGTAACGTCTATCTCGTCAGGCTCTGACATGGATTTTTTGAAGTTCTTTATCGCTTTCCCGATGCCGCCCGCGAGCTCCGGCAACCTCTTTGCCCCGAAAAGAACAAGGATTATTACCAATATAATTATCAGTTCCTGCATACCTAATCCAAACATGTTTTACCTCCTTTAAGTGTCAGTGACAGTAACCAGTGTCAGTATTTTTTCTGCTGACACTAAACACTTACACTAATCACTCTTTCATAGTCTTTCATTGTGTTTATATTAACAAATGACCTGCCATCAGGGTCTATTGCTCTAACCTCATCTTCTTTTATATAAAGGACATGCAAATCCGTCAACATATCCCTGAGTCCTCGTTGTTCTTTCTTGAGTCTTTTCTCTATAGCGCCGAGGATCTTTCTCGAATAGACTCCCAGCAGAGGTTGGGGCTTTCCTTCAAATACAGGTATCGCGGCATCCCATTCCTTTAGTCCTGACGTATATTTATTAACAATATGCTTTATAAGTTCCGGTTTTATAAAAGGCATATCGCAGGCAGAGACAAATATTGCATCTGCTCCTGTGCCTGATAACACAGAGAAGATTCCTGTGAGCGGCCCCCTTTGCTTTACAATATCTCCTATCATCGGCGCTCCGCAATAAAAATAAAGCTCCGGCATATTTGTGCTTATAACAACCCTGTCAAAAATGTTCCTCATCAAACTGACGCTCGAATCAATTATTCTTTTCCCGTTGATTTCGATGTATCCTTTCAATAACGGAATCCTTGTGTTTTCTCCTCCTGCCAAGATTGTTCCTGTCATATGCATTTTGTATATCGTAATAATATATTCAAAAAATACTTTTAATACAAGCTAAAAAGTCTTTTATAGAGATTTTCTCCTTGCTTAAATAGTCAGGTTTTGTTATAAAATAACTAAGGGTTCAGGTTAGATTACCTGCCCTGTTGGTGATAAATGAAAAAGTTGATCCGGCAAATTAGATCTTTAGGGAGCCCGAGTGAGGACTACGGTGTGCATGTCTTGTTTATAACGAGAAAGCCTGAAGTGTCCTTCAAGGCACCCACCTATATGACAGGCGGATCTGATTGTTCATTTGCACGGCAGGGCGGGTTTATTTCTATGCGGCTGGGCGGTTTGGAAACTGTTTGCAGCCGGATATCAAAGATTTGGCAGGCTTTTATGACGGAAAATATGTTTTTACGGGGAAATATAGATAATAATACAATAAACTGTTTTGATTATAGGCTTGATTTTCAGAGCTATATGAAAAACCTGGGCGGAGGGATCTCTCCCCGTCCTATATTATTATCCCCGTCAGTTTCTTAAATAGAGAAGCTGAAACCCATCATTCCTGCCTTTCTTGCGCATAAGTTGTAATTTTGCGCGGAGTCATCTAACCTAAGCCAGTTTAGTCATTGTGTGAGATACGGCAATCTGTTTGCACGGTGATTGCTTTGTTGTTAAAGCTTCACGCAATGACCATAAAACAGATATTACTGGTTTGCGTTGATAGATAAAATAGAGATAAGGAGGATAATATCCCATGACTGATACAGGATATCTTATACTGCTTGCTGCCGGCATTGGCGCTGCAGTAGGCATAATTGTGAGCCTTATATACAGGAACTCCCTGAAGCCGAAGCGGTTGGCTCTGGACAAAGAAAAGGAAAAACTGCTTGAAGACGCAAAGAGGGAAGCGGAGACAATAAAAAAGGAAGCGGCTCTTGAGGCAAAGGGCGTTGTATATCAGGCAAAGTCAGAGGTTGAGAAAGATTTAAAAGAGCGCCGCTCTGAGTTGAATCAGCTTGACCGGAGGCTAAGGCAGAAAGAAGAGACATTAGAGAGGAAATTCGACCAGATTGAGAAAAAGGAAAATGATCTTGGCAGGCGGGAAAAGGAATACAGTTCAAAAGAGCGGACAATACAAGAAAAAGAAAACCGCTATAATCAGTTGATAAAAGAACAGACAGACCAACTGCAAAAAATCTCAGGGATAAGCTCTGAGGAAGCTAAGGTGGAACTGTTTAAGAGGGTAGAGGAAGAGTCGCGTTTTGAGGCAGCAAAACTCTCCAAAAAGGTAGAGGATGAGGCGAGAGAGACTGCTGAGAAAAAGGCAAAGGAAATAATGAGTTTTGCCGTCCAGAGATATGCAAGCGAGTATGTTGCTGATGCGACTGCATCGGCGGTCAGCCTTCCCAACGATGAGATGAAAGGAAGGATAATAGGAAGAGAGGGCAGGAACATCCGCGCCCTTGAAGCGGCAACCGGCGTGGACCTGCTCGTTGATGATACGCCTGAGCTTGTAACATTGTCGGCATTTGATCCGGTAAGGAGAGAGATTGCGAGGCTTTCCCTCGAGAGGTTAATAGCAGACGGAAGAATACACCCGACAAGGATAGAAGAGGTTGTAGAAAAGGTTAAAAAAGAGATCGAGACAGGCATCAGAGAAGAAGGCGAAAAGGCTGTATTCGATATCGGAATTTCCGGCATTCATCCTGAAATAATAAAGCTTTTAGGCAGGCTTAAATACAGGACATCATACGGCCAGCCTGTGCTCCAGCATTCAAAAGAAGTAGCCTATCTTGCGGGAATGATGGCCGGAGAACTCGGCATTGATGTTAAACTTGCCAAGAGGGCAGGGCTTCTTCATGATATAGGCAAGGCTATAGACCATGAGGTCGAAGGCTCGCATCAGGAAATAGGCGGTAACTTCGCAAAGAAATATGGTGAAAATCCGAAAGTGATAAATGCGATAATGGTTCACCACGGAGAAGGCGAGCCCATGACAGCAGAAGCGGCTTTGGTTGCCGCTGCGGATGCGTTGTCTGCCGCAAGGCCGGGCGTAAGGCGTGAGAGCATAGAAAATTATTTAAAGCGGCTTGAGAATCTTGAAAAAATGGCGATGTCGTATAAGGGTGTTGAGAAATGTTATGCGATACAGGCAGGAAGAGAGATTCGGATAATCGTAAAACCCGAGGATATGACGGATGAGATGTCAGCGGTGATGTCCAAAGACCTCGCAAAGAAAATAGAATCCGAAATGACATATCCGGGGCAGATAAAGGTTACTGTTATCAGGGAATCGAGATATGTGGAATATGCAAAGTAACATGGCAACAGGTGAATCGGTGAATTGGTTAATCGGCAAACATAAAATTACTCTTGTCTTTTATTCACCTATTCACCTATTCACCCATTTACCGAAAAGATGAAAATACTATTCATCGGAGATATAGTCGGCAGTATCGGAAGGAAGACTCTAAAAGAGCTTCTGCCTAATCTTGTCGACAGGTATAAGATAGACGTTGTAATCGCAAACGGCGAGAATGCCGCCGGAGGCTTTGGCGTAACAGAAAAGACAGCGGTAGAGATGCTCGGCTTAGGCGTTCACGTCATCACAGGCGGCAATCACATCTGGGATAAGAAAGAGTCTATCCCTTATATCGCAAAGGAGAACAGGGTTTTAAGGCCTGTGAACTATCCTCCCGGCGCGCCGGGATACGGCAGCATAGTGCATAGCCTCCCGAACGGAGCAAAGGTTGCTGTGCTTAATATCGCGGGCAGAGTTTTTATGTCAGCCCTTGACTGCCCGTTCAGGATTGGCAAGGAAGAGATTGAAAGGCTGAGGGAATCCACGAATATAATCATTGTGGACTTTCACGCAGAGGCGACTTCAGAAAAAATCGCCTTCGGTTATTTTATTGACGGCAAAGTAAGCGCGGTAATAGGCACTCATACGCATGTTCAGACCGCAGATGAAAAAATTCTTCCCGGCGGCACGGCTTACATCACGGACGTGGGAATGACAGGGCCGTCTGTTTCTGTTATTGGTATTGAGAAAGAACAGATTATAGAGAGATTCCTTCTCCAGATGCCCATGAAGTTTGAAGTTGCAAAAGGAGAGGGGATAATGTGCGCCGTTGTTGTGGAGATAGACGAGAAGACCGGAAAATCAACCGCGATTCAAAGGCTGCAGCTTAAATATCCGTAATATTAGGTTCCCCGCCTTTTACGAAGTGAAGTATCAGCAGGCCAAGCAGAAAGAATAGGGCGACTGCGAGAATTGCCGGGCGCTGGCTTCCGAAAGATGACGATATAGCGCCGAAAACAAGAGGCCCGAATATCGCGGAAGTTTTTCCGACCATTGAATATACGCCGAAATATTCTGATTCATGTTCCAATGGAACGAACTGTGTGAAGAAAGCCCTTGACGCTGCCTGAACAGCGCCGAGCCCTAATCCCGCGATAACCGCTATCACAAAGAACTGCGATTTTATCTGCGCGAAATATGCGAGAATTGATACTAATGTCCACATTATCAAAGATATCGACACAACTTTTTTTGGGCCCCAAAGGTCAATGGGCTTTGCCATAATAAATGCGCCTGCAAGAGCTGTTACCTGTACAAGCAGATAGAGTATTATAAGTTCCTGCGCGTTAAAACCGAGGGTAGTTGCCGCGAATATGCTTGAAAAAACTATGACTGTGTTTACCCCGTCTTCGTAAATCAAATAAGACAGCAAAAATTTTCTCAGCTCTTTCTGTGTCCAGACTTTTTTGAATGTGCCCCATGTGTATTGGATTCCCTTTGAGGCTGAATGTATTATGCTCAGCCCTCCTCTTGTGTCACGAGGCAGAAATAAAAAAGCTGGGATAGAGAATACGGCAAAAAAGGCCGCAACCATTAGCCATGTCAGATTAAAATGCCCCTTGCTCACGAGCGGAAGGGCGATAAGAAGCGATAGTATGGAACCTGCATAACCAATGCCAAAACCCCACGCTGAGACCCTTCCCTGGTATTCTTTTTCCGCTATCTCGGGCAGGAAAGAATTATAAAATACAAACCCGCCTTCCATGCCGATATTGGCAAGGACTACAAGGAGAAAAACCTCAACAGCCATTCCCTTTTGAATAAAAGAAAATGAGGCAACCGCCAGGACGCAGAGCATTGTGTAAATGAAAAGAAGCCTTTTCCTAATGCCGCTGAAATCCGCGATTCCTCCGAGCAATGGCGATGAAAGGACTACAATCGCCATGCTTAGAGAGACCGCTCGTCCCCACCAGAGGTCGCCAAGGCCTGATTCGTTGCCTATGAGATAATTCGCGAAATAGACAGGGAATATGACCGCGCTTATTACCGCGGAGTAGCTTGAATTGGCAAAATCAAAAAGACACCAGCTTATGACTTGCTTTCTGTTTTTTAAAGGCATAGGGGAATTTTAACATTGTCGGACGTGAGGTTAATAGTGGAAGAACTTGACTTCTGTTCTTATGTTGGGTATTATAGCTATAATAATCGCTATAATGATAAAGGAGATTTTATGAAAACAGTCCAGATGACCTTAGACGATGATCTTGTGAAAACTGTTGATAGAGTTGTCGACAGACTGCATACAACGCGTTCGGCGTTTGCCAGAAAGGCATTGAGAGATGCCGTTAAGAAAGTAAATGTTAGCATGCTTGAGCAAAAGCATAAAAAAGGATATGAACGGTATCATGTTGGCAAAGATGAATTTAGTGTTTGGGAGTCAGAACATGAGTGGGGCGACTAATGAAGCGCGGAGAGGTGAGGTGGTATAAGTTCAAAAACCCGGACAAAAAGAGGCCTGTTGTTATTTTGACAAGAGATTCTATCCTTGAATATCTCGGAGAAGTTACAGTTGCGCCTGTTACCTCAACAATAAGAGATATACCAAGCGAAGTGTTGCTGACAAGTAGGGATGGCATGATTACCGATTGCGCCGTTAATTGCGACCACATACAGACGGTTTCGAAATCAAAAGTTGGTTCCCTGATTACAACCCTGTCGGCAGAAAAACTGCGTGAGATTCGAAACGCGATAAGCTTTGCATTAAATCTTTAAACGGAGTAGCTTGAATTGGCAAAATCAAAAAGGCACCAGCTTATGATTTGCTTTTTGTTCTTTAAAGGCATGATTTAGTTTTCTTCTAAATCTGAAATGTTTTAAGCCCCTCGATTGTCTTATTCAGGCTCTCAGTATCTTCAACATTGAACGTAATTGCCTCCGGCGCTATTCTTTTTATCAAGCCCGAAAGAACTTTGCCGGGGCCTGCTTCTACGAATATATTTATACCTGAACCAACTATTGTCTTGATGGAATCTTCCCAGAGAACAGGGTAGCTCAGCTGTTTTATCAAAGATGTCTTTATGCTTTCGGCGTCATTAAGAAATGCCGCCTCCGCATTGCTTACAACAGGAATCTTCGGGGCTTTCATCTCAATTTTTTCAGAGTGTATAAATTCCAAAAGCTTATTTGAAGCATTTGCCATGAGTTTGCAGTGCGAAGGCGCGCTTACTGCCAGTGGAACCGCGCGTTTCGCGCCCGCATCTTTCATAAGCTTCATTGCCTCTTCAACCGCCTCTTTTTCGCCGGAGATAACAATCTGTCCGGGGCAGTTATAATTGGCAGGAGCAACATAGCCTGACCTTATGCCGGCGCATATGTTGTTAACCCTGTTTTTATCAAGCCCGAGTATTGCCGCCATCAAGCCCTTTCCCTGAGGCACTGCTTCCTGCATAAGCTGCCCGCGTTTTTCAGTGAGTTTCACGGCATCTTTAAATCCAAGAACGGATGCGGCAACCAATGCCGAATATTCTCCGAGGCTGTGTCCCGCAACGACAGAGGGCTTTATCCCTTTTGTGCTGAAGGCAGTATATCCAGCTATTCCTGCAACTAATAAACAAGGCTGGGTTCTGTAAGTTTTATTCAGTTCTTCAGCAGGGCCGTTGAAGCTTAAATCAGCGACATCATAACCAAGCGCGTCAGAGGCTTCCTTGTAGAGCGCTTTTACTTCATCAAAGTTTTCATAGAGATTTTTCCCCATGCCGACAGCCTGTGAGCCCTGGCCGGGAAATACGAAGGCAATTTTTGGTGAATGGGTGAATGGGTGAATGGGTGAATCGGCAGACATCTATTGTCCCCTGATTTCTTTTATTTTCTTGATGAGCAGAGGGATGATTTCGTAAAGGTCGCCTATTATTCCGTAAGTCGCCACATTGAATATCGGCGCCTCCGGATTCTTGTTTATCGCGATGATTATATCCGAGGACTGCATGCCTACGAGATGCTGGACTGCGCCTGATATTCCGCATGCAATGTATATCTTAGGGCAGACTGTTTTTCCTGTCTGGCCAACCTGATGGCTATATGTAATCCAGCCCTCGTCAACAGCGGCCCTTGACGCAGCGACGCTTCCTTCAAGAACTCCCGCAAGCTCTGTAAGAAGCTCAAAGCCTTTTGCGTTTCCAAGGCCCCTGCCTCCTGCAATGATGACGTCAGCCTCTTGAAGATTTGCTATTGATTCAGACGCCTCTTTTACGGTGTCTAAAACCTTGGTCCTGCACTGCAGATTTTCCGCGGGCACGGAGATAATTTCGCCTTTTTTGTCCGCGCTGTATTCTGCTTTTTTCATTACCCTCGGCCTTACAGTCGCGATTTGCGGCCTGTAATTAGGACAGAGAATTGTTGCCATAATATTGCCGCCGAAGGCAGGGCGAACCTGCAAAAGGTTCCCTGTCTCTTTATCAATCCCGAGTGATGTGCAGTCCGCGGTGAGCCCTGTCCTTAGCTTTGCCGCTACTCTCGGGATGAACGAACGGCCGATTGGTGTAGCGCCGGCAAGGACAATGGCAGGCTTATATTCATTAATTAAATTTACAAGAAGTTTTGAATAAGACTCGTCATTGAATTTTTCAAATACGGGACTGTTTGAATGGTATACTTTATCCGCGCCCCATTTTATGAGTTCATTTGCTTCTTTTTCTGTCGCGCCGAGAAGAACCGCCGAGAGTTCTGTTTTAAGTTCATCCGCGAGCCTTCTTCCTGCTCCAAGCAGTTCAAGAGAGACAGGAGCTACATTCCCTTCGCGCTGCTCCGCAAAGACCCAAATCCCCTTGAACCCTTGAACCCTTGAATCCTTGACACCTTCTTCCCTTATTTCTTTTATAGCTCCTTCAGGGCATGAGCTAAGGCATGCCATGCACATCTGGCAGTATTCATTGATAAATGCCTTGCCGTCCTTAATCACTATTGCAGTGAAAGGGCAGGCGCTTACACATGTCTCACAGCCTGTGCATTTATTTCTATCAACGATTACAGGCATCTCAGATTTTTTAACTCCTCTACAAGCTGGGCTATCTGTTCTTCAGCGCTTCCTGTAAGCATTTTTCTTTCGCCCCTGGCCTCAGGCGCGAATATGTTCTTAACCTGAGTGGGCGAGCCTTTAAGCCCTGTGTCGTTCTCGTCAATCTCAAGGTCTTTTGCGGCGAATTTTTTAATCTCTGCTTTTTTTGCCGCTATCTTGCCTTTTAAAGAAGGAAGTCTCGGTGTATTTAATTCCTTTACAACTGTCAGGAGCACGGGCAAGGATGATTCCACTATGTCGTATCCTTCATCCATCATGCGCTGAACCTTTATTGAGCCTTCTTTTACATCCTCAATTTTCCTTACATACGCTATATGCGGGATATCGAGGAACTCCGCCATCTCCGGTCCAACCTGCGCGGTGTCGCCGTCTATTGCCTGCTTGCCGCAGATTATTACGTCTGCTCCGATTTTAGATATTGCCTTTGAAAGCGTATATGCAGTTGCCCAGGTATCTGAGCCTGCAAAGGCCCTGTCGCTGAGGAGCACTCCTTCATCAGCGCCCATTGAAATGGCTTCCCTTAAAGCGGTTTCCGCCTGCGGAGGGCCCATAGTCACTACCGTAACCTTTCCTTTTGTCAATTCCTTTATCTGAAGCCCTGCCTCAACAGCATGCATATCATATGGATTGATTATCGTGGGGACCCCATCGCGCATGAGGGTGTTGGTCTCGGGATTAATCCTTACCTCAGCGCTGTCAGGAACCTGTTTTACGCATATGACAATATTCATTGCTCTTTAATCTCTCCAAGATTTTTTAAAAATAGATTATACGGATGTTAATTATACGATTTTAGGACGCTTGGTGTAAACCCTCTTAGAGACCTTCAATCTCTAACGGCGTAAAGAGGACTTTCATCTAAAAAATATTTCCTTACTGTGTTAAACACACGCTCCTTACCTGTTTATGGTCTGTTAATCCCTTGAAGATTTTTGATATGCCGTCCTGATATACGGTTCTCATCCCGTCTTTAATTGCCTGATCTCTAATCTCTTCTGCCAATGCCTTTTTTGCCATAAGCGCCTTTATTGTTTTTGTGCCTACCAGAAGCTCATGTATTCCGGTTCTTCCCTTGTAGCCTGTCTGGTTGCAGTTATCGCAGCCTTTGGGCCTATAAAGCGTCAGGCTATCCGAATAAGCTATCCCGAGCTCCTTGAACTGGCTGCCATATGTGTTTGCAAGAAGATCAAACTCTTCCTTTGCCGGATTATACGGTTCTTTACAATTCTTGCACAACGTGCGCACCAGGCGCTGGGCCAGCACGCATAAGAGGGCGTCAGCAAAGTTAAACGGGTCTATGCCCATGTCAATAAGACGCGTGATAGTCTCAGGCGCGCTGTTTGTGTGCAGAGTGCTTAATACAAGGTGTCCCGTGAGAGATGCCTCTATGCCTATGGCGGCTGTCTCGTGATCTCTCATTTCACCTACCATAATCACATCGGGGTCTGCCCTTAAGAACGAGCGCATTGCCCTTGCAAAATTCAATTCTATCTTTGGTTTTACCTCAAGCTGCCGGAGGCCTTCCTGCGTTATTTCAACGGGATCCTCTGCCGTCCATATGGTCCTTTCCGGGGTATTTATGTGTCCGAGGGCTGAATGGAGCGTGGTGGTCTTGCCCGAACCTGTGGGGCCAACCACAAGGATGATCCCATAAGGGCTTGAGATTATTTCCTTGAATTTTTTGTAATTCCAGTCTGAAAGGTTTAACGCCTCCAGCGGCATAGGCTCGCTTGAACCGAGTATCCTCAACACAACGTCTTCGCCTCCGACTGTAGGCACGGTTGCCACGCGAAGCTCAATAGATTTATCTTTAAAAAAGAATTTAATCTTGCCGTCCTGAGGCAGTCTTTTTTCGGCAATGTCGAGGTTGGACATGATCTTTATCCTCGATACCAGCGCGCTGCTGTGGGTAAGCGGCACATCGAGATGCTTGGTGCATATGCCGTCAACCCTGAACCGCACGTATGTGGTTTTCTTTGCCTTGCTCGGCTCGATGTGAATGTCCGAAGCGCCTTTCTCGTAGGCGTCTATTATTATCTGATTAACGAGCCGCACGATTGTGCTTGTATTTTCGTCAAGGCCGGATTCTCCCGCGTCAGGCTCGACTTCCTGAACGTCTTTGACATCCATTTCAGCAAGGATGTCCGAGACCGAAGCTGGAGACGTCTCTCTGGAATCCACTTCGAGTGTCTGGATGAATTTAAGAATATCCTCTTTCAGGGCTATCTGATATTCAATCGCTTTTGCCCTGATAAGCCCCTTGATTTCCATGACCTTCGGGTCTTTGGGGTTATCAATCGCAACAATTGCTTTCCCGTCTTTGACTGAAATCGGAACCCATAGAGAATTTTTAAGATACGGCAGGTTAATTCCTCTAAGCAGTTCTCTCGGGATAAATATATTCGCGGTGTATTCGATGAACTTGCATCCGTAGAACTGGCCTAATGAAGAGCCGATATCTTTTTTCTTTACCTTGTAGTTTTCCATGAGGACTGTTTCTACATCTTTTTTCTGCTCTCGCGCGGCAGCCATGGCTGTCTTTAATTCGTTCTCCGTAATAATACTCTGGCCCAAGAGATAATCGAACTTTGTCTTCGGGATCATCTTAAACTGGTTTCTGAAGGCGATTCCCAGAACCCTCGCAATTTCAGAGACAACTTTTTCATCAAGCTTGGTGAAGGCAGGCGTTTTTTTCTTGTTGATTAACTGCACTACTCCAAACAATTTATTCTCAAATAATACAGGAGCGGTCAGCACCTGTCTTGTCCTGAACCCTGATTTTTGGTCCCACCTTTTATCAAAGCGCAGTTGTGCGTCTATCTTTGCGAGTTCCGTTTCGTTATTTACGTCGGCAATGTTAAGCATTCTATTTGCGTATGCCGTAAATCCGGCGAGACTGGCAGGAGATACAGGCACCCTTATCTCTTTGATGCCGCTGCCGACGAGATATTTTGAGACAAGTTCTTTTTTCAGGTCGTCGGCTACATATATGGTGATCCTTTCAGCGTCAAAAAGACCGAGGATCTCGTCGCTGAGCGTGGTTAATATCTCGGTAATATTGTTAGCGGCATTGATATTATTTGTGACATAGAGGACTCTTTCGTTGAATTGAACCTGTTTTTGCAGTTCCTGCAGCCTGTCTGTTTCCTGTTTGCTCTGGACAGCCATTATTGTTTAGCCCCTGTTTGATTCCAATGCCGGGAAATCAGTTTCCCTATATTATATCATCTGACTATTTTGCGCATAAAACAATTTTACATCAGGTTGAGGTTCACGCGCTTATATCGGTTGCTCCGATTAAAAGGCTCGGAGCCCCTATGCTGCCATAAAACCTCAGATCGTCTCCGGTTGCCTCTATCTTCTCAAAGAATTCTAAGATGTTCCCGGATATTGCCGCCTCTTTTACGGGGAATTTTATTTCTCCTTTCTCTATCCATAAGCCTGATACGCCTATCGAAAACTCTCCTGATATGGGATTTACGGTATGAATCCCCATAGCCTCTGTTATTAGGAGCCCTTTATCCAGTGAATTTAACAGCCCTTTGAAAGGGATGACGTCACGAGGGGAAGACGCCTCCACGTAGAAATTGGTTATGTCTGCCGTGGGAAGCGATGAGAAGCCCTCTCTTATCGCATTGCCCGTTGAACGAATACCGTCTTTTTTTGCGGTATAGGAGCTGTGCAGATAACCCTGAAGAATTCCCTCTTTTATCAGGGTTTTTGCCGATGTTGCGACTCCTTCGTCGTCCACTGGTTTTGTGCCGAGCCTGCGGGGGATTAATCCGCTGTCAATAAAATTTATTCTGGAGCTTACAACCTTCTGTCCAATCCTGTTCTGGAGAAGGGATCTTCCTTTTTGGGCCGATTCCGCTGAAAGCGATGACGCAAATATTCCTAAAAATTCGGCTGTCACAGAGCTGTCAAGTATGACAGGCGCTTTTATGGAGTTAATATTTTTTGAACCGAGCAGATATACCGCGCGCCTTGCGGCATTCTCCCCGATGCTTTCGAAGGATACGTCCTTTAAGAACCTGCTTCCGTCAAAATCCCATCCCATCTGGCTTTCGTTGTTTTCCTCTGCAACTGTCATAACCTGCGCTGTGCATTTTGTGTATGGATATGATGCGCGGATTCCTTTTGAGTTTTGTATCAGGATTTCGCCGCTGCTGAATGTTCCTGATGCCTTTCTTATTTTTTTTATCCTGCTGTCAAAATCCCTTGATGCCTTTTCTACGGCAAGGACGTGTTTTATCGCCGCGCCTTCTTTTATATCCGCAATCTCTCTGTCGAATATCTCGATGCCGTTTAATTGTTTTAGCCCTGATGTTTCAGGCATTACGTTTGATGGAAGGTCAAGATAGTAGTCTGTATCTGCCGACCTTGAAGATGCAATCGCATTATTTACTACAGACTCCATTTCAGAAAAAGAGGTTGCATAAGAAAATCCGAGTTTTCTGTCCTGTATAACCCGCAGGGAATAGCCAAACCCCAGCGATGATTCGATCGCGTCTATCTCCTGATTTTTTACCTCTAACGAGAGATTTTTGGCTGACTTTATATATGCCTCTGCCTGATCCGCGCCTTTTTTGAGGGCTAGTTCCACGAGCCTGGATGCAAATTCCGTGTTAGTCTTCATAATATGTCGCGGATGCGGTATCAGATTCCCATACTGTGACCGCGGATACCTGAATATACTCACCTGATATTTTTTTGTTAAGAGAATCGTATATCCACTTGGCTATATTTTCAGACGAGGGATTTTTTTCCGTGAACGGGAAGATGTCGTTTAAAAAAGAATGGTCCAGAGGCTCTACAACCTCATTGAGCATTTTTTTTATGTCATGGAAATCCACGGCTAAATCTATGTCATTCAGTTTTTCCGCTACCACATTCGCCTGCACCTTCCAGTTGTGCCCGTGCATCTGTTCACATCTGCCCTTATAGCCCCTGAGCTGATGCGCAGCGGCAAAGGTTGTTTCTACCATTAGTTCAAACATTTTGCTTTCTCACTCCTTAGCGGTTTTTTTAAAGATGGATATGTATGGAAGGTTTCTGAACTTATTGTCATAGTCAAGGCCGTAACCAACCACATATTCATTAGGTATGTCAAAACCAATATAGTCCAGAGGCACATCTACCGCCCTACGTCCCGTTTTATTAAGAAAGACGCAGATTTTAAGGCTGTTGGGCGATCTTGCAAGTATTCTCTCGCTGATGTAATTAAGGGTTATGCCCGAGTCGGCAATATCCTCAATAAGCAGGATGTCTTTGTCTCTTAGATCCTCTCTTACGTCATAGTGAACCGTGACCTTTTCGGTTGTGACCGTTTTCAGGTAGCTTGAGGCAATTATGAAGTCAACTTCAAGAGGGACTTTTATCAGCCTGACAAGATCGGAATAGAACATGAACGCCCCTTTTAGTATGCCGATAACAAAAAGATTTTTGCCTGCGTAGTCTGCCGATATTTTGTCGGCAAGTTCTTTTACCCTGCTCTGGATTCGTTCTGTTGTTAAAAAAGGTTTGCCTATTATCATTATAACCTCCTTATGTTTTCAATCCGGGACAAAATTTATTTTCAGAGTCGTATCGCCCATCTGGATTATATCCCCATCGGACAATTCGGCCTCCTTGATCTCTTTGCCGTTGACTATACTGCCGTTTGTGCTGCCGAGGTCCTTAAAAATAATCTTCTCCCCTGACGCTTCTAATGAGGCATGTCTTTTTGAGACTGTCATATCCCTGATCCGTATATCCGCGTCCCTGCGGCCTATTGTGCAGGGGAGAGGGATATTGAACTTGGTGCCTTTTTGGGGGCCTCCGGTCACCTCAATCCGCACTCTTAACGCCCTTTCTTCTTTTGCGCTTGCCGCAGGGGTAACAGTCTCCGGTATCAGGGGCCCCTTGCGCTCATGCTGAAAACTATCCGTTATAAGGAACGGCTTAATCTCAGCCTTATCGCCTGCTCCTGTTGTTTTGATGTCGCGATATATCATTGCAGCAACTTGCGTTTTGTCAGAAGGGTAGGCGTAGAGGAGCATTTGTTCAGTGATGGAATTGCCTTCCTGCATTCCTGAGGCGCCTGCGAAATGCGCTGTCTTTATCTCGCCTTCATGGAAGTAGAAGAAGTTATGCATATTGTTTTTTTTCAGTATGACAAAGGCAGACGCCTTATCAGCCTTTATCTGATTTAGGAGGCTTTCAAGATCAATAATATCCGTTGTTGCTTTTATCAAGGGCTCTCGTTGAAGAAATACGAGCATCCCCTTGAAGAACACGGGGTCTGTTTTGTATAGAGAAATGGTCCTTTGTTTTACCGCGGACGATATATGCTGAAGAAAATCTTTTATGCTCAGAGGCATCGGCTTGCCGTCTATGATGCATCCTGCCGCATAGGCGTCTCCTTTAAGGAAAAACAGGAAATACGCGGCGTCGGGCTCGTCAACTCTGATTATTCCTATAAATGCTTCTCCTGCCTTGTCTATTTCATCTATCGTAAGCGTAAAAAATTCAGTTGTATGGAGCTTGCTCTTGAATATTGCCTTGCCTTCAGGAAAAACCTCTTTTATCATAACACTATTGTTTTATATACTCATTTTTTTGTCAACAACAATTCCATGTAAATTGAAATACTGCGGGTGGTTAACCTTAAAGCAAAGGTAATCTTGACTAAGTGATATTATTTCTGTTAGGGTTTAAAGTATTTCAATTTCAGGGGGATTTAATGGCAAAGAAGAAAACCGCTAAGACTTCGGCGAAGACAAAGAAGGTTAAAAAAACTAAACCGGCACGCAGTTCTAAGCCTGCGAAGAAACAGATAAAGAGCAAAAAACCGGCGGCAAAAAAGAAAATAACAAAAAAGACGGCTCCGGCAAAAGCCGGTTCAAAAAAGAAACTGACTTTTAGAGAGAAAAGACTGCAGGAGATAAGAAAGAACCTGTTAAGGCAGAAAGAGTTAATACTTGAGGAGGCGGAGGAAGCCCTGAATGCCCTGCCGGGGCAGACAGTGTTCCCTGACATGGGCGACCAGGCTACCGCCGAGATAGACAGAAATTTCATGCTGAGGCTCAGGAGCAGGGAGCAGAAGCTGCTCAAAAAGATTGAAGATGCGGTTGACAGAATCGAAAACTGCACATTCGGGATATGCGACGGCTGCGGCGAAGAGATAGACATCAGGAGGCTTGAAGCAAGGCCCGTGACGACCTTATGCATAGAGTGTAAAACACAGCAGGAAGAAGAAGAAAAATTAAGGGAATCGTAATCTTAGTTTTTTATCTTAAAACCGTATTTATCTCTTAGCGCGTCTCCGAGCAGGTTAAAGCATAAAGAAGTAACTGCTATTGCCAATCCCGGAAATAATACCATCCACGGCTCTGATGCGATATAGGCCCTGTTCATGCTCACCATCGAACCCCATGTCGCCATCGGCGGCTGGGCTCCAAGCCCTAAAAAACTCAGGGATGCCTCTGTAAGCACATATCCGCCAAGTTTGATTCCTGCCATCACCATTGCAATCGGAAGGCACTGAGGCATGAGGTGCACGAACAATATTCTTGCCTTGTTGCATCCTATTGCCTTTGCAGCCTCTATATATGCCTCGTCCTTTAGGGTAAGGACATGCCCTCTGATAAGCCTTGCGAATGACGCCCAGCCCACAAATGCTATTGCTGTCATTACCGTGTATATGCCGGGAGGAAAGATTATGGATACTCCGATTGCAAGCAGCAATGACGGGAATGAAAGGATAAGGTCAACTATTGCCATAATCGCGGTATCGGTTTTTCCTCCAAAATATCCGGCGCAGAGGCCTGCCAGGAGGCCGATGCCCATAGAAATAAACGCAGCGATTATTGCGATGCTTATGGATATCCTTCCGCCGTAAAGCACCCTCGAAAGTATATCCCTTCCTTTATTGTCTGTTCCGAACGGATGCTCAGGGCTTGGAGCTTGTTTCAAACTGTCAAGGTCAATCTTTTCAGGCGCGTAAGGCGAAAGCATAGATGAAAATGCCGATAGAATGAGAATAACGGCTATTAAAAAAGCCGCTATCTTACCTGTCAGGTGCATAAAGCCTTACCCTCGGATCAAGATAGTGATATAAGATATCCACCACAATGTTTATCAAGACAAACACAACAGTACCGATGATTATGCATCCCATGATCACAGGATAGTCCCGTTTTATTATGCCTTCCATAGCGAATCTTCCGATCCCGTCCCATCCGAATATCGTTTCTGTAAGCACTGCCCCGTTCAGATAACTTCCAAAATCAAGGCCGATTACAGTGACGAGCGGGACAAGGACATTCCTGAATATATGCACGGCATTTATCCTGAATACGGTGAGGCCTTTGGCCCTGGCCGTGTTTATGAAAGGCATACCGGCAATCTCTATCACAGAGGTTCTTGCGACCCTTGCGAGCGTTGCAATTGCGGGAAGCGCGAGCGTGAGCGCAGGCATAACGAGAAATCTCAGGCCTCCTGTTCCTGAGGGAGGAAACAGCCTTAATTTCAGGCTTAAGAGAAGCATTATAAGAAGCCCGCTCCAGAATACAGGCAGGCTCAGCCCTGTTATGGAAAGAGATGATATTATCCTGTCTGTGTATGTATCTCTTTTATGCGCGGCCCAAAATCCTAAAAAAAGCCCTGTGGGGACTGCTATGAACATGGCCCCTAACGCGAGTTTTATTGTGTTCGGGAATTTTATCAATATATCGTCAAACACCTTTCTGTTTGTGTAATATGACCTGCCCATTTCTCCTGTTATTAACAACTTCGCATACCCCATATACTGGCTGAGGATATCTTTATCAGAGCCGAGTTCTTTTCTTATTTTTTCGATGACCTCGGGCTGAGCTCTTTCCCCGACCATGCTTTGCACAGGGTCGCCGGGAAGGGCTTTTGTGAGGGAAAAAGTGAGCAGTGTAATGCCGAACAAAAGAAGCATTAAGAGGAAAAGGCGTTTTAGAATATATAATTTGATAGCAAGCCCTCCTAATTATATAATGATAAGAAAGCATGACATAGCCTGCCGTATAGTAACATTCTTCCGATAAAATATTCTAAAAATTTCTTATTATAGTTGCATAGTTATGCTAAAATAGTATCAAGAAGTTTGGGTTTATGGCGAGAGGGGAGTTATGAATCCTAAGGGTATCTGCAGATTATTCGTATCAGTATTTATTGCATCCTGCGTATTGAATCTATCTTCAGTCCCGAATGCTTTCGGGACTGATTCTCTTAGTGTAAGCGGCTGTTCTGTTAGCTATGTAGGCTATCTAAGGGACCTTGCTTGGGAATATGAAAGACGCACAGGGATAAAGATATACGTAAGAGGCGGCGGCACAGTCGGGGGGCTGGAAAATCTAAGAGAAGGCAAATCCGACTTTGCGGCTACATGCAGAAACAGAATAGAAGGCGACCCCGAGGATGTTGAATTTGTTCAGGTTGCATGGGATGCGCTGGTATTTATTGCCCATAAGTCAAACCCGGTAAAAAATATTTCTCTGGAGGATGCCAGAAAAATATATTTCGCCGAGATAACAAACTGGAGGCAGTTAAACGGCAAAAACGCTCCTATTAAGGTGTTCATTTCAAGAACTACGAAGAGCCTCTCGGGCATTGAGGCCTCATTGCGTAATATGGTCCTTAATGGTAAATCTCCGGTTGAAAACCCGAACCTTAAGTTTCTTCCGTCAGGAGGAATTGTGGAGCAGATCATAGAAAAATCTCCCGACGGATTTGCCGCAAGCGGTTTCACTTCTGCCAGGAAACGCGATGTAAATATGTTGAAGCTAAACGGGATATCTCCGACAAGGGAAAATATCATTAAAAAGAAATATCCGCTTAAACGGCCTCTCTTTCTTGTTGTGCCCAAAAATTCGGGGCCCGAAGTAAAGAAATTTATCAACTTCATATTAAGCAAAGAAGGACAGCGGTTTATCAGTGCATTGGGAGTTGTGTCGCTTCTGGATATAAAATGAAAATTTCACTAAGGGGTAAAATATCGCTCTTTGTGACGCTGGTAATCCTTGTTATCAGCGCTGCAAGCACCTATCTTTTTGTATTACAGCATAAACGCCATATAGAGGATGAGTTTATTTCGAGAGGCACGACGCTGAGTTACCTGCTCTCAAAGATTGCGGATGAAGGGATTGCAGCAGAGAAACTGGACCTGATTAACAGGGCGGCTTTTATTTTTGGCGCGGAAGATGTGATAAAGGCGCGTGTATATACAGACCTCTGGGATGTGCTCGAATCGTATCCTTCCCAGGAAGAAAGACGATTGCACCCCGAAGCAGTAAATCATTTTAAGGCCGCAGACAGTCCTTTTTATATTAAGCATGATAATGAATATGACTTTTATCGCAAGGTCATATTTCAGCCATACGAAGGCGCTCCTTCCATACATGTTGGTTTTGTAGCAGTGGACTTGTCGGCATTTCGCATGCGGAAAGCGATTAACGGAATAATCGTAAGCAACATAATTACAGGAGGGATTATAACCCTCATTGCCGTATTAGCCCTGAATATCCTGATTGCGCGCATCGTTGGCAAACCTGTCACGGATCTTCATAATTCTGTCTTGCTGTTTAAAGACGGGAAAATCCCTGAGATTAAGCCCGGTTCCTCTGAGGATGAGATTGGAAGGCTTGCCGATGAATTTAACAGGATGAGCCATGCGATCAAAGAGAAAGAGAATATGTTAATCGAGTCGGAGAGAAATATTACATCTCTTTTTGAGAGGACCGAACATGCCATATTCAGGCTCGATAAAAACGGCGCCATAATAAAAACCAACAGCAGATTTAATGAAATGTTCGGAGATAACGTAGAGAGACTTTGCGACATACTGCTGGGAGGGAAAAAGGTTCACGATTACTTTGGAAGCGGAGTTTCCGGAAATGTGGTGCATCTTGAAGAAAAGGTTGTAGTGAAGAATGGAAGCGAATTTATTATACTGCTTTCGCTCTATGCGGATAGGGACGATAAAGGAGATATAAGGGGCTTTGACGGATATATGGTGGATCTTACCGCCTCCAGATGCGCAGAGGAAAATACCCGTCTTGCCGCAAAGGTCATGGAGTCAACGCTTGAGGGTATTTTTGTTACGGATGATGAATTTAATATCCTTACCGTAAACCCGTCGTTTATTGGAATTACAGGACTGTCTCCTGAAGAAGCGATCGGCAAAAAACCTGCGATCATGAGCGCCGGGCATAAAGAAGTTGCGGTTTATCAGCAGGCATGGAGGGCTGTCCGGCAGATTGGAAAATGGCAGGGAGAGGTCTGGAACAGGCATAAGGGCGGCGAGATTTATACGGTGTGGATGAATCTAAATACCATAAGGGACCACAACGGCAAAACTACTAATTGTATAGGAGTCTTTACGGACATCACACAGCGCAGACTCTTTGAAGAACATCTCAAGCGCGCAGCTCACTATGATATGCTTACAGGGCTGCCCAACAGGGTGCTTTTCAACGACCGCCTGAATCATGCAATGGCGCAATCTCGGCGCAGCAGAAAGAAACTTGCAATTATGTTCATGGATCTGGACAATTTTAAACCTATCAATGACACATACGGACATGATATCGGAGACCAGATTTTGCAGGAAACGGCGCAAAGGCTTAGAGGCTGTGTGCGCGAAAGCGATACTATCGCCCGTTTTGGCGGCGATGAATTTGTCTTTATTATTTCAGATATAAAAGATACCGGGAATATTGCGCTCATAATACAGCAGTTTTTTGCTTCTTTAAGCATGCCCTTTTATCCCAAGGGCAATGAATGTTTTATCAAAGCCAGTATCGGCATAAGTATTTACCCTGATGATGCCGATGACGCCGAGGGCCTGCTTAAAAATGCCGACACCGCCATGTATTATGCCAAAAAGCAGGGTGGAAATAATTATCAGATATATGTTGAGGACGCCACTAATTTAGAATTATAGGTCATTATGGATAATTCAGTTTCAGCCACCTTATAGCATCTTTTTTTGTCTTCAGTTTGCTTTCAAACTGCATCTTTTTCAATCTGTATATCAGCCTTCCCAATTCAATCCCTCCTCTGAGCTTTGTTACAGCCATTATATCTTCCGATATTAAAAGACTTTTCTTCCATATCTTTTTAAACCTTTCTGCGAGGCGCAAAAATTTTATATTCCCCGATAGAAGAAGAAAATCAAATGCAGCGTCTTTTGCTTTTGCAAATATATCAAACATATCGGCTTTACCCCCCCATTTTCTCCCTTTGCTAAGGGGATGATAGGCGGGTAAATAATGAATAGTTTCCAATAAATTATTAACAGTCTGAACTCGTTCTCTGATGAATCTGCTGAATCTCAACCTGTTTTTATTAAGAATGGAGCCTGCAAGCAGCTGCTCAAGCCTGAGAAGTCCCCTCAAGGTCAACTCCTGCGAGAAAGGTTTATCCATTGTGTTTTTAAATCTTGAGGGAATTTTTTTGATCCCTGATTCAAGCGGATGAAAGGCTTTAATGTTTTCTGAAAGTTTTTTACCGGAGATACACAGAAAATTTTCAAGCAGCCTGTCGGCTAAAGCCATTTTCAGCGCGTTAGTATAATCTTTTGAATTAAGGAGCGTGAATAATTCGAGCGTGATTCTCTCAGAAGCGGATTCTTTTATGGAGTTATTCAGATGTTTCACCATCTGTCTTGTTTTGGCATCCACGTTCCAGCCTAATTCAGAGACAAAACGATAAACCCTGAGAAGCCTTAGAGGGTCATTCTTAAAATTATCTATTGATACGGCTCTGATGGCGCGCCTTTTAATGTCTTTGGCCCCATTAGTTGGATCGATCAGCCCTGTTTCAGGCGACCATGCGAGGGCGTTCATTGTGAAGTCTCTTTCTCTGAGATTGTCCTCGATCTTTCCTTTGAGTTGTGTAAAATCAAGCGTCATGCCGTTTTTAAGAACTATCCGGATCATTTGCTCTTTTTTTAGCTCAACTATGGTTGCGCTCCCGAACGCATTCTGCCTTTTTGCCGCCTCTCGCCGGGGAGAGCCGGGGTGAGAACTTTTACTGTTTTCCGCCAGAACCTGCACGGCAAAATCTTTAATATCTCCACGCACCACGTAATCAATGTCTCTTGGTTTTTTCCCGAGAAGGACATCCCTTAAATAGCCGCCGACTATATAGGCCTCTTTCCCCATAGAGAAGATCCCGGCATTGATGCTGTTTCTTATGATTTTTTTTCTTATCAGGGTCATGATAGGTATATCTTAGCAGAAAAAAGAAGGGGAAAGGCGGCTGAAAGATAAAGTTTTACCCTGATAAAAATTACTGTCTTTTTTCACAGGGTTTACTATAAAGGTATTGGGCTAACTCATTGACACTCTTAAATTTTTCCTGATATACTCCATTATAGTATAACAACGGGAAATCAGGAAATCCGATGCCGGGATTTTAAATCGTCTGTTGAATGGTTTTTATTTTGTTTTTTAAATCTTAGCTGTGCATTTTCAGGGCGGGGTTTGCTTTAATGAACAAATGCAGAAAAGGGAAACTAACAAGAGATATCCTTGCCCTTGTTCTCGCGGGAGGAAAGGGCGAAAGGCTTCATCCCCTGACAATTCACAGGGCAAAACCTGCGGTCCCTTTTGGCGGGAAATACAGGATAATAGATTTCACGCTGAGTAATTGCATCAATTCAAACATAAGAAAACTGGCGGTTCTTACCCAATATAAATCTCTGTCTTTGAACAGGCATCTTGCGCTCGGATGGGAGCATCTTTTTAACCCTGAACTCGATGAGTTTATCATCTCCGTCCCCCCGCAGCAGCGTGTGGACGAAAGGTGGTATGAAGGCACCGCTGATGCTGTGTATCAGAATATTTATTTTATAGAAAAAGAGGCGCCTGCATACCTGTTTATTCTATCAGCCGATCATGTCTATTGGGCAGGGGCGCTGTCGGGACTATTGCAGCGATTGAGATAGACAGAGATAAGGCATCGTCATTCGGGGTTATCGAGGTTGATGAGGATTCAAAGATAATAGGGTTCGAAGAAAAACCGAAAAATCCCAAGCCTATCCCATGGAATCCCGACCAGTCCCTTGTTTCAATGGGGGTCTATCTCTTTAATACGCAGGATATAATAAGCCAACTAAGAAACGATGCCCTCCGTTCTACGGCCCATGATTTTGGGAGGAACATCATACCCGACATGATTAAAACAGGCAAGCTTTTTGTATATAACTTTGAAGATGAAAATAAAAAAAAGGCAAAATATTGGCGCGACGTGGGTAGCATTGACGGATACTGGGAGGCAAATATGGATATAGTCTCTGTTGACCCGCTGTTTAATCTTTACGATATGGAATGGCCAATAAGGACGTATCAGAGCCAGTATCCTCCCGCCAAGTTTGTTTTCGCACAGGAGCAAAAAGGCGGAAGGCTTGGAGTAGCATTGGATTCTATTGTATGCGATGGATGCACTATAAGCGGCGGAAGGGTGCAGAATTCCGTGCTCTCTCCTAATGTCAGGGTTAACAGCTGGGCGGACGTGAAAGAATCCGTGCTTATGGAAAACGTCGAGATAGGAAGGCGCTGCAGGATAAAAAAAGCGATAATAGACAAAGACGTATCGGTGCCGGAGGGGACTGTGATTGGTTATGACATTAAAGAGGACATGAAGAAGTTCCATGTCAGCGCTCAGGGAATAGTGGTTATTCCTAAAGGTGTGGAAATAGGATGAGTCTTGTCGGAAGGCTCGAAGACCTTGCTCTCTCTGATATATTTCAGATACTGAGCATCGGGAAAAAAACAGGGGCGCTTGTAATCAGAGGCTCATCAGGCAGCGCCGTGATTGTGTTTAAGGGGGGGCTTGTCGTCAGAGCGGAGAATACGACGATTAACGGCACATTGGGGCATGACCTTTTGCGTGGCGGGGCGATAAAAGAATCGGCATTGAAAATGGCTCTGGAGGTGAAAGAAGAGCTGCCTGCGAAATCAATCGCAGAAATACTTTTTGACATCGGCGCGGTAAGCAAGGATATACTGGAGAGGTTCTCTAAGAAACGGATAGAAAAAGTTGTTTACCAGCTTCTGCTCTGGCAGGAAGGCGATTTCCAGTTCGAGCTTGACGATCTCGATATAGCCGGCAAAATAGAAGTCAAGGATTTCGGATGGGAAGTCTCTAAGGGAATAAGTCCTGAATATCTCCTTATGGAAGGCGCCAGGGTATATGACGAATCCGCGCAGCAGGAATACGTTTCGCATGAAGAAATATCAGGCGGAGGCGAAGAAGGCGGATGGGAATCGGAATGGGGAGGCCCGCCTGCCGCGGAAAGGAAAGACATCACGGCGCTCAAGTCCCTTACGCAGGAATTGAGGTTCCCGAATTCAATCTCCGAGATAACGCTTCTTCTCCTCAGGTTTGCGAGCGATATTTTTCAGAGGGGTGTTTTATTTATGACCAGGAATAATGAAGTTGTGGGACTTGGCCAGTTCGGGCTTGAAATAGAGAGGGCTGACGAAAAAATAAGGGAAACCGTGATCTCCTTAAAAGACAGCCCGTTTTTGACAAGGATTATGAATGAAGCGCATTCCTACAGAGGAGAATTGGAAAAGGATAAGGTTACGGAATCTATGATGGAAGAACTCGGAGGAGGGTGGCCTTCGGAGGCTGCTATATTCCCTATAATTGCAGAAGGGAAAGTTTCGGCAATACTTTACTGCGACAATCTTCCGACAGGCGAGGTTATTGCAGAAACAGAAGGGCTTGAAATATTTGTCAGTCAGGCCGGGCTCGCCCTCGAAAAAGCGCTTCTCCAGCGCCGCCTGAATGAGATGCAGGTTGATATGAAAAATAAAGCCGGGATGTAATGCTTTTTTTAGTGCTATTTGTTAGAATTCATATATTTAATTTTCCTATCCTTTTTGCCGAAAGGGCGAGGGGAGATTATGGGGGCGTAAATGAAAACAATTTTGATTGTTGAGGACTCGGCGACAACCCGTTCACTGATAAGGGCTGTTATAGAAGAACTTGGGGACTTTGACATCGTTGAAGCCCCTACGGGTTTTGACGCCTTAAAAATCCTGCCTTCTCAGGATTTCGATTTAGTGATGACGGATATTAATATGCCTGATATAAACGGGCTTGAACTGATAAACTTCGTTAAGAGCAATCCAAGATACAGCAATATACCTCTTATAATAGTCAGCACTGAAAGGAGCGAGGAAGATAAAAAGAGGGGGATGGCGCTTGGAGCTGCAGCTTATGTCACAAAACCCTTTAAGGCGATGGAACTTCAGGATACTATAAGGAAACTCCTGAACCTATGAGTTCTTCAAAGCAAGAATTCATATCCGAGGCAGAGGATCTGCTCGGGGAATCAGACAGGCTGATTCTTGAGATACAGGATACCTTTCAGACAGGGCTCAATCCTGACACGATTAATGCGCTCTTCCGCTCCATACACACGCTTAAAGGGCTCTCGGGGCTTTTCGGGCATCAGGGCATCGCAGACCTCAGTCACAGCCTTGAGTCGCTTCTCGATGAGATAAGGCTCGGCAAGGTTAATATAACCGAAGATGTTGTAAAGTTCCTTTTCAATAACATTGATGTTCTCAAGTCGCTTATCGAAGCGGTTGACTCTGATAAAGAACTGGACGTATCGGAGCATCTGAAGAATATAGAGATATTCAGGAATTCCCTTGCAGGCAGAGCAAAGAGCACGGACCTTAAAGGGCTTATTGACGAATCGCTGCTGATGGTCTTATCCGAGTATGAAGAACACCGCTTAAAGGTAAATATCGAAGAGGGCAAGGGGATTTATCTTGCAAAGGCAGTATTCCATCTTGCGGATTTCGATAAAGCGCTTGAGGAACTCACAAAGATAATAAAAGCGAACGGCGAGCTGATATCAACCCTGCCGACTTCATCCGATGTCCCTCCTGATTCCATAGGGTTTAATCTTATGATTGGAAGTTCCATGCCAATGGAGGATCTCAAGGAAGCGATAGGATACGGCATTGAGAGCCTGATACATCCCAAAATTATCCAGCCTGCTCCTTTGCAGCAGCAAAAGACTCATGAAACAACGCTCAAGAGCACAACCACGACTGTGCGGGTGGATATAGAGAAGCTGGACAGGATACTTAATACAATCGGCGAGCTTACCCTTGCCAAGGGAGCTGTTAAGAGAATAAGCGAAGAGATGACAGAGATATACGGGCACTCGGCCATTGTCATTGATGTAAGAAAGATATCACAGACCCTTGAAAGGAGGCTGGCAGAGCTTCAGGAACAGGTGCTTGAGATAAGGATGGTGCCTATAGGGCAGATATTTTCGAGGCTTGCTCAGGTTATCAGAAAATATTCCAGAGAGGTCGGAAAGCCTATCGAGTTAATCATGTATGGCGAGGATACGGAGATTGATAAATATATTGCGGAAGAGGTTATTGACCCATTGATGCATCTTGTAAGAAACGCAATAGACCATGGGATAGAGTCTCAGGAGGGGCGGAAGGAAAGGGGCAAAAAAGAATCAGGGACTATTATCCTGAAGGCGTCTCAGCGCGGCAATCACGTCATCATCGAGGTAAGAGATGACGGGGGCGGAATTGACATCCAGAAGGTGCAGGAGAAAGCAATTGAAAAGGGTCTTTTGGAAAAAGGCGCGCACCTCGATGAGAAAGAGATTATAGATATTATCTTCACTCCCGGCTTCAGCACAAAAGAGGTTGTGAGCGAGGTTTCAGGTCGCGGCGTAGGCATGGATGTTGTAAAAGAAAAGCTCTCGTCTATCGGGGGTTTTGCCGAGGTTTCTACGGAGAGATATAAGGGAACTACGACGGCCCTGACTATTCCTATCACCCTTGCGATTATAAAGGCTTTGATTGTAAGAGTCGGCGGTATGAGATTCGGGATTCCACTGACCTCTATATCCGAGACGCTTGTTATTATGAGAGATGATATCCGGACAGTCGAGGGGAGAGAGGTTTATAATCTGAGAGGGGAACTGCTTCCCCTGACCAATATAGGGAAAGTTTTTGCTTTGCCGGACAACGGATCCGAAAAGTTTTTTACGGTTGTTGCCGGTTCCGGCAGCAGAAAGCACGGATTGGTGGTAGATGAGCTCTTCGGCCAGTATGAAATAGTTATAAAGTCTCTCGGAGAATATTTTGCCGGCATACGGGGTTTTGCCGGAGCTGCGGAGATAGGGAAGCATGAAGTCATACTTGTTATAGATGTTGATGCGCTTATGGATGAATCCGTTGTTAAGCAAAAAACAAAAGGTTCTCAGCGTCTGCCCCAGGCGGAAGGGGGGGTCTTGTAAATGTATGAAGAATTTTATGGACTGAAACTCAGGCCGTTCACCAAGACGCCCGACCCGCGTTTTCTTTTCATGAGCAGGACGCACGAAGAGGCGCTTGCGAGATTGCAGTATGCTGTCGAAGAAAAGGAGTTAATTCTTTTGACGGGAGAGGTCGGATGCGGAAAGACCACGCTTACGCGGGCGCTTATAGATTCGCTCGGAGAGAAATACAGGGTTATCCTGATAATTAATCCCAGACTCACTCCCGCGCAGTTCCTCCGGACCGTATCCAAACGCCTTGATATAGAGGCATCGTGCACTTTCAAGGATGACCTTCTCGAAGCAATCTATTCAAAAGTATATGAGGATTACGAGGCAGGCATCACGCCTGTCATTATAATAGACGAGGCCCAGCTTATCCCGAATAAGGGAACCTTTGAAGAAATACGGCTGCTGACGAATTTCCAGCTTGATGATACGAATATGCTGAGCCTTATACTTGTCGGGCAGCCTGATCTAAGGCGCAGATTAAACCATAAGGCATATCTGCCGCTGAAACAACGCATAGGGCTCTTTTACCATCTCGGGCCCATAGGCGAAGATGAGATCAGGGGATATGTGGAACACAGATTAAAGGTGGGAGGCCGTGAGGAGATGCTTTTTACTGATGAGGCGCTAAAGATGCTTTATGTATATTCACAAGGCATACCGAGGCTGATTAATACACTGGCAACAGGCGCCCTCTTGAGCGGAATTGGCAGTGATTACAAGATTATTGAACGGCATCTGATTGACGAGGCTGCAGGGGAGTTTGGTTTAAATGGATATAGCGAAAATTAGAAAAAAAATTAAAGAAGAAAAGAAGTCGTTGCGACTCGAAACCGAGGAAAAAGCCGCGGTTCTTCTGCCTGCGCCTCCGTCTGAGTCCCGACAAGCCGGGACGGGATGCGGGATGAGGCTGATGATGCGCAGAAAGCGATACCGGAGAATAAACAGGCCGATAAGCCTTCAGTGCCTGAAATCGCAGAGAAGGAAAGCCGTTCAGCGCCTCAGCCTGAGGCGGATGTTCCCGGCAAGCCTGCGCCAAAAACCGATAAACAGGCTGATACCCCTGAAGACATAATCGAAATTTTGACGTTTCAGTTAGGCGTGGAAGAATTCGCTTTCAGGGTCTCTGATATTGAAGAGATACTTAATCTCCAGCAGATTACGCCTGTTCCGAGGATGCCTGATTATATCCTAGGCATTACTTCCCTGAGAGGCAAGGTAATGCCCGTTATAGACCTGAAAAAAAGACTTTTGATTGCAGACGACGGAGCAGCCTACACCCGCAAAAAGATATTGACGCTGAAAGGCGATGTGGGACATCTTGGCGCTGTAATAGATAAAATAAACGGAGTAATCCGCGTTGCATCACCGGAGATTGGCGAACCGCCCGCTCATCTGGCAGAGGCGGAGATGGCATTTATTGAAGGGGTTGTTCTGCATGACAACAGATTTATCTCTGTTATACGGGTGGGGAAGGTATTAGACATGAACTTAAAATGAAAAAATATTATGGTGAATCGGTATTTGGTGAATCGGTAAATCGCAAAAAACCTATTCACCAATTCACCGATTTACCGGGTGTTATTCTTTTTGAATTTTTTCCGATGGAGGCATTATGAGAGAAAAGCTTGAATTGAAAATTATCATTACCGTCCTTGTCATGCTTCTGATAGGCGTGGCCTTGGGCGGGCTCATGACCATGCTTATAGAAAGGTCCACGCTCTATTCTATTTCCGAGGTGAATTCTGGCACCACCGCGACAATTATAAAAAAAGATATCGAAATGACAATGGTTGAAAACAGGCCTGACCTTACAAGGAAGCTTATAGACACCATACGCGAGACCCGGGGGATAGAAGAGGTGCATGTCATAAATTCTGAGGGCCGAGAGGCGTTCCAGAAAGACTCGCCGTCAGGCGAATCAGACGCAATAAAGAAAATCATAGCTACAAATAAGCCGATCATCAGAAAGGACGACAAGAAATTTATTTTGTATAAGCCTCTTGAAAATACCTCTGTGTGCCAGGGCTGCCATGCCGAGAAAGGCAACATACTCGGAGCCGTAAAGGTTATTATATCCATTGGAGAAGAATATAACAAAGCGCTGCGATCAGTAATAACCGTGCTGGTATTGACGCTCCTCGGAGCGTTAGGTTTTAGTTTTGTGCTCTGGCTTATGCTCAGGAAGATGGTTATATCTCCGATAAAGGCAATAGAATCAGCGGCGTCAAAGCTTTCCCAGGGGGACCTGTCATTTGACGTAAATATAAAAAGCCGGGATGAAATCGGCAGGCTGAGCCAATCCGTAAAAGAATCCCTTGATTCGATGGGGAGAATACTTCAGAGGATCAGAGACGTCTCGGTAAGGATCTCGACGGTCACCGACTCTATCGAAAAAGATTCTAAAAAAGTTGTGGACGGCACTCAACTGGAAGCAGAGGCGATATCGGAAATCTCAAGCTCGGTTGAACAGCTTAACGCCGCTATTTCAGAGGTTACAGGCAGCACTGAAGAGCTTGCTGCCTCGGCAGAAGAAACAGCATCTTCGGTGGAGGAAATGTCCACCGCCATAATTCAGGTGACAAACAATACCCATGACCTTTCAGGGGCTGTTGATGCGACGTCGTCGTCCATCGAAGAGCTTTCCGCCACAATAAAAGAGGTTGCGCAGAATGCCGACAACCTCTCTGCCGCGACCGATGAAACGCTCTCTACCATCGAAGAGATAACGTCTTCCGTAAAAGAGGTAGAGGCGAATGCAAAAGAGTCGGCAAAGCTGTCTGAAAAAGTTACAAATGACGCTTCAACCTTCGGCATGGCGTCTATAGACAAGACGATAGACGGGATGAAGAATATAAAATCTTCTTTTGAAAGGACCAATGAATTCGTAAAGAAACTCGGCGGCAGGTCGGAAGAGATCGGCAAGATCCTCAATGTAATAGACGAGATTACGGATCAGACAACCCTTCTTGCCCTGAATGCCGCCATACTCGCAGCGCAGGCAGGAGAGCATGGCAAAGGATTTTCGGTTGTCGCGGATGAGATTAAAGACCTTGCGGAGAGGACCGCATTTTCAACTCAGGAGATAGGTGCTCTCATACAGTCTGTCCGGCAGGAGGTCAAGAGCACTGTTCAGGCGATGGGCGACGGGCTTAACTCTGTCGAGGAGGGCTTCAAGCGGTCAAAAGAAGCCGGGGACGCATTAAAGAAAATCGTGGATAGTTCCAAGAAATCCTCTGAAATGGCGGTTTCCATCGAGCGCTCTACAACCGAGCAGGCAAAGGCGACAAGGCTGGCGTCAGAGGCGATGGAACGCATCAGGAATATGACAGGCCTGATTGCCAAGGCTACGTCAGAACAGGCAAGGGGCATTAGTTTGATTATGGGCGCAACAGAAAAAATGAGAGACATATCTCATCATGTAAAGACGGCAACAGAAGAACAAGCGACAAGCAGCAAGCATATATCACAGGCCGTTGAGGTGGTTTCTGAAAAAAGCCAGCAGATTTCAAAAGCGATTTATGAACAGAAGATAGGTTCGGACCAGATATGGAAGTCCGTAGAGAAGATACGGGATATTCCAAAGGAGAACCGCGATCTTGCCTTTAGGGTGAACAGTTCGTTAAGGGGACTGCATAAGGACGCTGATTTGATCAACATGGAAATAAAGAGGTTCGAGTTTTCTAAAGAAAGAGCAGGGTCCGTGCTGATGTTCGGAGTCGTGCCTTTGGAATCTCCGGCCGATATGTTTATAAAGTTCAGCCCGTTGACGGAATATCTCGGTAAAAAACTTGCCAGAAAAATGGAGTTGAAGGTGGCTGTGAACTTTGAGGAGGCAATCGAGGAGATAGGCAAAAACACCACACAGTTGTGCTATATGACGCCGTCCACTTATATAGAGGCGCACAAAAAATACGGGATCAATGTAATTGCAAAGGCGCTTAGGGGCGGCAAGCCTTATCAGCACTCCGTGATAATCGCGAGGGCGGACAAGGGCATAAATTCTCTGGAAGATTTGAAAGACAGGACATTTGCCTTTGGAGATTTTCATTCAACGTCGAGCCATATTGTCCCGAGGGCTATGCTTTTCGAGGCAGGCATAGACCTGAAAGACCTCCACTACTACGACTTCCTGGGGCATCACGACGATGTTGCTAGGGCCGTGCTTAAAGGCGAATTCGATGCAGGCGGGATTATGGAAGACACCGCAAATAAATTTAAGGAACAGGGCTTAAGATTTCTGAAGATTTCAGAAGACATCCCCGAATTTAATATATGCGTTAACAAGTCATTGAGCAAAGAGGATGTCGCCATGTTAAGGAAGGCATTAACTACCCTGACCGATGCAACGCCGGAGGGCAGCCTTGTGCTTCACTCTATAACTAAGAATTACACGGGTTTTGTTGACGCAAAAGACGAAGACTATGACAATGTAAGGCTTATGATGTCAAAACTGGGGATGCTGTGATGATAAAAATAAGGCATTCATCCGCGTTGATTTTCGCAGGAGTGGCAATCCTTTAAAGGGAGGTGCAAAGATGAGAGGTTTCGGAAATTCACTTACGGCATATTTTACAACAATGATATTAGCGATCCTTATTGTCGGACAGGGCATATTGTACGGATGGCTTATGCTTTACCAGAAAGGATATCTCGAAGAGAGACTGAAAAGCGAAGTTGCAGCGACAGCAGAACATATCAGAGACATGCTTGCGACATCGGAACATGATTATAAACAGATGGACGTGCTTTTGGGCGCTATTATAAAAAAAGGCGTTTTTCTCTCTATAAAGATTATTGATAAAGAAGGCAATACGCTTGCCGTCAAGACAGCGCAGGTTAAGGAAATTGCAGCCAAAGGGGTAAACCCATTTTTCATGTTTTACACGCCTGATGTGAATACCTTGAGCCTCCCTATGGCATCAGGGGGCGCTGTGGAAATAGTTTACAGCGGCACGACGGTGAATGAGGTTATGAGGCGCTTTCTTGTGATACCGCCTATTATGCAGTTTATAACATTTCTTGTTATCATTCTCGCCATCATAAAATTTTTCCAGAAAAAGGTAGGCAAGCCTGTGAAGAGAATTAATGACGCCCTTGTCGCGGCAACAGCAGGCGACCTGACCGCGAAAATTTCAGGATTTAAAGATGACGAGATTGGAAGCATTGCGGAGGGTTGCAGATTTCTTATTGACAGGCTGGGAGCTACTCTTAACAAATTAAGGTCTATGTCCGAGGATGTTTCAATGGCTATCAGCCAGCTTACCCTTACTTTCAAGAATGTGACTCAGAGCATCCAGCAGCAGGCTGAATCAATCAATACGGCAACAACTCTTATAAAACAGGCTGGAGAAGCTCAGGATACGATAATGGGCGACTCGGGGAAATTGATAGATTTTTCCAATGAGAATGTAACGTCGTTGCTTGAAATAAAGGCAACAGCAGAAGAGATTACTTCGAGCACGGGCAGGCTGTTTAAGGCAACAGAGGATGCTTATTCCGTGGTTGCGCAGATATCCCAGACCGCAAAAGCAGTTGCGGCAAATTCGGAGGAGACGTCTGCTTCTGTTGAGGAAACATCCGCTTCTGTCGAGGAGTTGAATGCCTCGGTAAAGGAAATCGAAAGCAGCGCGAAGGAGTCCACGCGCCTGGCGGCAAATACGAGGGTTTTGCTTGGCGGCCAGTGCTTGGATGCGGTTTCAGACGCCATAAACGGCATGGACAATTTGTTGCTGGAAGTGAAACAGTCTTCAGAGATAATGAAACGGTTAAGCAACAGGTCTGCGGATATCGAAAAAATGCTCGGGGTTATCAAAGACGTTACGGAAAAAACAAATCTTTTGAGCCTTAACGCGGCGATACTTGCGGCGCAGGCAGGAGAATACGGCAAGAGCTTCTCTGTTGTTGCGGATGAGATAAGGGCTCTGAGCGACAGGACTGCAACGTCTACTAAAGAGATAGCAAATATAGTGAAGGCAATACAATCCGAGATATCGGAGGCTGTGACAGCAACAGGCAGCAGCATGAACAGAGTTAATGAGACCAATGAATTAGTCTTAAAGGCAGGGGTGGATATGGCTAAGGCGTTGGAGGCTGCTCAGACGTCTGCAACAATGGCAAACACGATAGAAAGGGCGACCGAGGAACAGGCCAAGGGCCTTAACCAGATCTCGATCTCGATAGAGAATGTCCGTAAGATGATAATCCATATGACGAAGGCAACACAGGAGCAGCAGGCCGGCACCTCGCGTCTTCTCGAGAATGTCAGCGATGTAAGAGATGTCGCAGATATCGTTAAGCACGGCACAGAGGAAGAAGCCGCAGGCATTAAGGCAATATCGAACAACTTCGAGCTTGCGGATGAAAAAATAGGACAGATAGGCCGGTCCATGTCAAATCAGAAAAAGATAAGCGATGATATTATGGCTGCGATGGAACAGATGAGAACTATAGGAATGGCTACGGTGAGGGATGTTGAAGACGTGTCTCATTCATTGTCCACGCTTTATAAAGAAATAGAGGCCCTTAAAAAAGAGATGGAGACGTTTAAGACACAGTGATTAGCCGAATAGTGCCGGTAATCAGTGAACAGCGACAGTGAACCGACACTAAAAACTGCCGCTAAAGAGGGATGCATGGAAAAATTTGCTGTTTTTAAAATCGGGAACGAAAATTTCGGCGTTGACATCGCCAGGGTTGTCGAGATACTGAAATCCCAGAAGGTTTATCCTCTGCCCGAACTTCCTGATTTTGTCTCAGGGGTTATAAACGTAAGAGGGGATGTGATACCGCTGCTCAGTCTCAGGAAGCGTTTTGGCGTTGCTGCCGATGCAAAAAATTGGCACATCATAATAATACGTTCCGGAGACGAGAAAATAGGCCTTATGGTGGATGAGATAGATAAGATAATATCCCTTCCTTCCGAAAAGATAATCACCCCGCCGGCGATGTTTAAGGGTTTAAAAACAGAGTATCTTACGGGCCTCGGCAAGGAGGAGGACAGGATAATAATACTCCTGAATATTGACAAGCTTCTTACGGCAGAGGAGAAAATAGCGCTCAAAGAATCTGCTGATCCCGTTAGAGATTCTATCTCTAACGGGGCTGAACGGATAGAGGAGTAAGATGCAGGAACTGGAAAAACTGCTTGATAATAAAGATGTAGAGGTAAGAATAGAAGCCGTCGAAAAATTGAGAGGCAGGGCTTCCGAGGCTTCCATAAGCCTGCTTCTTAAGGCAATGAAAGATGTCAGTTGGAGGGTAAGGAAAACAGCGGTTGAAATCCTGCTCGAAGACTATTCTATCGAT
>Ga0172371_10001243_pt1 | contig 40304 bp, 44 predicted proteins | sample Lak12m_FD_114543 | JGI IMG/M metagenome (GOLD analysis project Ga0172371, IMG submission 114543) | Freshwater microbial communities from Kabuno Bay, South-Kivu, Congo - kab_022012_12m | ecosystem: Environmental > Aquatic > Freshwater > Lake | place: Democratic Republic of the Congo: South-Kivu... | reverse complement strand
CCCTGCCTCCAATTCCTCCTGATCCGATTCTCAAAAGGGGACTTCAAACACTATTTTCAGCGGTATCCAAAACGCAGAACCTCGGTGCGAATATCCCCAGCCGCGCGTAACTGAATGGTTACATCTAGATCGCGTAAATTGTGGAGTTGCGGTCCTGAGCGTGCTAATATATATGATTTCGCGCTTTCACTCACCAAAGTGAGTTGCGTTTGACTTATACATTTTTTTGATATAATTACCGGAAGTTGATGGCATAATCTGAAGTGATTTAGCGATGACAGATCCTACAGAGTTCGTAAATACCGCCCCCGATCAAATCGCGGAAATCCTCGTGGCCGCGCTGCCCTACATCAGGAATTTTCGCGAGAAGCGCATTGTCATCAAATACGGCGGCAGCGCCATGACTGACGACCGGCTTAAAGCCGACTTTGCTGTGGACGTGGCGTTGCTGAGTTTTATTGGCATGAAGCCCGTCATAGTGCATGGCGGAGGACCACAAATTGGGGAGCTGCTCAAGAAGATCGGCAAAGAGTCACGCTTTGTGAAAGGGCTTCGAGTCACTGATGAAGAGACTATGGATGTGGTCGAAATGGTGCTGGTGGCAAAGGTCAATAAGGACGTGGTTTCAATGATCAATCAGCACGGTGGCAAAGCTGTTGGAATTTCAGGCAGAGACGGCGGGCTCATAAAAGCCAAGAAGGCCCCACCGGCCAGAGTGGCGGGAATCGACGAGGACTTGGGCCTTGTGGGAGAAGTTGATTCCATCGAGCCGGATTTGATAGCGTCTCTTGAGGCGCGGGGCTTCATACCGGTAATCGCTCCTGTTGGAGCCGGCCCGGACGGTAAGCCTTACAACATCAATGCGGATACCGCGGCAGGGGCGTTGTCAGCTTCACTCAAAGCTGAGAAATTCATTCTGCTGACCGATGTGCCCGGTGTGCTGGATAAAAATCAACAGTTGGTGTCGAGCTTGCAGGAAGAACAGGCCGACGAATTGATACGGGACAGCATTGTTTCGGGCGGCATGATACCTAAGATTCGGTGCTGTCTTACTGCCCTGCGGGGTGGTGTTCCCAAAGCCCACATAATAGATGGACGAGTGCCTCACGCGCTATTGTTGGAACTGTTGACGGATCAAGGTATAGGAACGGAAATAGTACGCGAAGGGCCTCCCGGCGTATGATCTCCGATCAGGGCACTGAGATTGAAAGGCAAAATCATGGGGAATGATGATTTCATCACAAATTGTAATCATTATGTGTTTGACACTTACACTCGAATTCCCATTATGCTGGTCGAAGGGAAGGGCTGTAGAGTTCGCGATAGCAATGGCCGGGAATATTTGGATTTTATTGCGGGTCTCGCCGCGTGCGCTCTTGGGCACGGTCATACCGGCTTGGCTGAGGCCATCTGCGAGCAGGCCAAGAAACTCATCCATGTCTCCAACCTGTTTCACATTGAGCCCCAGATACAACTCGCTCGGTTGCTGGTGGAGAATTCGTTCGCGGATAAGGCATTTTTCTGCAATTCCGGAGCGGAAGCGAACGAAGGGGCCATCAAATTAGCCCGAAAGTACTTTTATGATAAAGGTGAGCGAGAGAGGTATCACATCATTACCATGGAAGGCTCTTTCCATGGCAGGACACTTGCTACGCTTGCCGCCACAGGCCAGACCAAGTATCGTCAGGGATTCGAACCCGCTGTGCAGGGCTTTTCGCATGCGCCGTTCGGTGATATTGTAGCTTTGGAGAAGGCGGTCTCCTCACAAACTGCGGCCATTTTGATCGAGCCGATCCAGGGCGAGGGAGGAGTCCGCGTACCGCCGTCCGGTTTTCTTCAGAATGTAAGGTCATTATGTGACCATCAAGGATGCCTGTTGATTCTCGACGAGGTTCAAACCGGAATGGGTCGGACGGGCAAGTTGTTTGCGTACGAACATTCAGGCATAAGGCCCGACGTTATTACCTTGGCCAAGGGGATTGCAGGAGGAGTCCCAATGGGGGCCATTCTGGCAACCAATGAAGTGGCCAAGTCACTCGGCAGAGGAACGCACGCGGCAACCTTTGGGGGTAATCCTCTGGCAAGTTCGGCTGCGCTCGCAGTGATGAAAATAGTTCTTTCGGATGGATTTCTTTCAGAAGTTACTCAAAAAGGACTGCATCTCAGAAAACGGTTGGAGGAATTGGCAGAACGGCATAAATTGATTCGGGGAGTTCGCGGAGTCGGGCTGATGCAAGCAATTGACCTTACCGTGCCGGGTTCAAATTTATCGAACGATCTTCGCGAGGAGGGCGTTTTGGTCAATTGCACCGCAGACACTGTTCTAAGATTTCTTCCTCCACTCATTGTGTCTAATCAGGAAATTGATGAAATGACGGATCGGCTGGATTCAGTATTGAGCAAAGCAGCAGGTGGGTGAGAATGGGAAAAACACGGCACTTCCTCCGCCTATCAGATTTCTCTCGCGACGAGGTCCTGTCGTTGATTCACCGCGCCGGCCAAATGAAGCGCGGTCTGCAAGGACTAGGCCCCGCTAAGCCTCTGGAGGGCCGTTCCGTAGGAATGATATTTGAGAAGCCGTCCACACGGACGCGTGTCTCTTTTCAGGTCGGCATCGCCCAGTTGGGCGGATACGCTGTTTACTTGAACTGGAGGGACATCCAAATCCGCCGCGGAGAGCCGATTCGCGATACAGCGAGGGTGCTTTCGAGATATTTGGACGCGATCGTCATACGGACTTTCGGGCATGCAATTCTGGAAGAATTCGCTACATGGTCATCCGTCCCTGTGATTAATGCCTTGTCGGATTCGCATCATCCATGTCAGGTGCTGGGCGATCTGCTCACTCTCCACGAGGTAGGGATAGATGTTAGCAACATGAATGCAGCCTGGGTGGGAGATGGAAATAATATGGCTAGTTCGTGGATCGACGCCGCTTCCATCATGGGTTTCAATCTGACGCTTGCCTGCCCGGAAGGATACGAACCAGCTCCGGGTTTTGCTTCGGACCGCGCAAGAGTCGTCAGAGATCCCGCAGAAGCGGCCGAAGCCGCCGATGTCATATCCACTGACGTCTGGGCGTCAATGGGCCAGGAAGCGGAAGCGGAGGCGAGGCAGGGCGCTTTCGAAGGATACCAGGTCAACAGCGCGCTTCTTACATTCGCTCATGATCCGGTTTATATTCTGCACTGCCTGCCGGCGCATCGTGGCGAGGAAATCACTGACGAAGTGATCGAATCTCCGAATTCGCTCGTTTGGGAACAAGCTGAAAACAGGCTACATATCCAAAAGGCTATTTTAGAGATGCTCCTGAAAGATTGAGGCGCGCTCACCGGTTTGCGATCTTTGTCCTATTACACGCGTTGCTCGAATTTAATGATTGAGCGGAGGTCTTGAAAAGGTGTCAAAGGTAAACAAGATAGTGTTGGCCTACTCGGGAGGTCTTGATACATCGGTAATATTATGCTGGCTTGTGGAGAAATACCAATGCCCGGTTGTCGCATTTGCGGCGGACTTGGGCCAAGGAGAAGAACTGGAATCCATTAGAGGCAAGGCCCAAGCAGCGTGCGCCGAGTCAGTTCATATAGTCGACCTGCGAGAAGAATTTGCCCGCGATTATGTCTTCCCCATGTTTCGAGCAAATGCAATTTACGAGGGCGCCTACCTTTTGGGAACGTCCATCGCGAGACCGTGCATAGCCAAGGCGCAAATGGAACTCGCTGCTCGCGAGAACGCTAACGCCGTCAGTCACGGAGCCACCGGAAAGGGAAACGATCAGGTCCGATTCGAGTTAACCTACCTTTCAATTGATCCTCACATAATCGTGATTGCTCCCTGGCGGATCTGGGATATGCGGTCTCGATCGGATCTCATTTCCTACGCCAAAAAGCACAACATTCCGGTGGCTACCACCGCGAAAAAACCGTACAGCATGGATCGAAATCTACTTCATCTCAGTTTCGAAGGCGGAATTCTGGAAGACCCTTGGGCGGAACCACCCGCGGACATGTTCGTGCTAACATCCGATCCTTTGAACGCCCCGGATAAGCCGGAAGAGATGATCATTACATTCAACGCAGGCGATCCTGTTGCCGTAAATGGCCGGCAATTGGCGCCCGCGGAATTATTGTCCCATCTCAACACTATCGCGGGTCGGCACGGAATAGGGCGGGTGGATATGGTGGAAAACCGGTACGTAGGAATGAAAAGCCGAGGAGTGTACGAAACGCCGGGCGGTACGGTAATTCACGCGGCGAGGCGGGCTTTGGAGTCGATCACGCTCGACCGGGAAGTCATGCGCCTCAAGGATGAGTGGATTCCCCGCTATGCGTCCCTGGTTTACAACGGATACTGGTTCTCGCCGGAAAGAAAGATGCTTCAAGCGGCCATAGACGATGCCGCACGAACTGTTTCAGGCGATGTCCGGTTGAGACTTTTTAAAGGCAGTGTGACTATAACCGGCCGCAGATCGGACAAATCCTTGTATGACAATCGTTTTGCCACATTCGAGGAGGACGAGGTCTACCGGCAGGCTGACGCAGAAGGTTTCATAAGGCTCAACGCGCTTCGGCTGAGAATTCGAGCCCTTATGGCGGACGGAAAGAATTGATTTTTACATGTGGCCGAATGGCGGCCCACTCTAACGAGGCAATAGTGGCCAAAAAGAGAGACAATGTTGAACACGGTGGGACACGGGAACCCTCCGGCATTCGAAAAGGCCGTTTCAAGAGTGGGATGGCCCCTGAATTTGCCGCGTTTAATGCCTCGATATCTTTTGATAAACGCCTTTACAGGGAAGATATTCAGGGAACTATTGCTCATGTCAAGATGCTCGCCGCTAGAGCCATAATAACCCCGGAAGAAGGCCTAATACTTGAAGACGGCTTGCGGGCTGTGCTGACCGATATCGAACAGGGTCAATTCGAGTTTCGAGACGACCTGGAGGACATCCACATCAACATTGAGGAAGCCCTTCGGGCCAAAGTCGGCGACGTGGCAGGCAAGGCGCATACCGCCAGGAGCCGGAATGACCAGGTGGCCCTGGATTTGAGGATGTTCATCAGGAGTCAGTGCCGTGCCGTTATGGGCGATTTGATGGCCTTGGCCGAAGAACTTATTCGCAAAAGCGAAGACTCCATCGACGTGATCATGCCTGGTTATACTCATTTGCAGCGGGCTCAACCAGTCCGATTGGGCCACCACTTGATGGCGTACTTTCAAATGTTTCGCCGGGACTGGGAGCGTTTCAGGGACGCTACTGTCCGGCTGGACGAAATGCCTTTGGGAAGCGCCGCATTGGCCGGGACCACTTTTCCTATTGATCGCGATATGGTGGCCCAGTTGCTTGAGTTTTCAGGAGTCACATCGAATTCCGTGGATTCCGTTTCGGACCGCGATTTTGCCGCAGAGTTCCTATTCAACTCTTCCATGGTGATGATGCATCTATCACGGCTGTCAGAAGAATTGATCTTGTGGTCATCTGCGGAGTTCGGATTCTGCTCACTCCCCGATGCGTTTTGTTCAGGATCCAGCATCATGCCGCAGAAGAAAAACCCTGACGCTTGCGAACTGATTCGAGGAAAAACAGGACGCGTGTATGGTGATCTGGTGGCTTTGTTGACCGTCCTTAAGGCGCTGCCGCTTACGTACAACAAAGACTTGCAGGAAGACAAGGAACCGGTTTTCGACGCAACTGATACAATGCGCGGGTCGCTGGCAATTATGACAAGATTAATTCCCGGGATTGAATTTGATCGCGACCGGATGCTGGACGCAGCTTCCGACCCGCAAATGGCCGCGACGGATTTGGCGGACAGGCTTGTTCAGCAAGGTGTTCCATTCCGAGAGGCGCACGCCAGAATAGGAGCCCTGGTCCGATCCGAGATTAATTCCGGCAAAGGGATTTCCGGTTCTGTGCCCGGTCCGGAAGAAATGGTTGAAGCTAGAAACCATAGCGGAGGCTCCGCACGGGCAAGAGTTATGGATCAAATTCTGGAGGCTAAAGCTTTCCTGCAGAGAAATGCCGAAACAATTGCGCCAGGAACAAGATACACCGGATGAGAGGACCGAGTGGAGGAATTTTGCCAAATACATTCGGGTTCTTATGGTCTTTTGCTTGCTTTTCGGCTGCGGATACAAAACCAGACCGCGGCCCATTACAGCAACGATTCCCGGGGAAATAGGTCTTCCGGACGCGCACGCGTATCCCGATAAGATAGTTTTGAGGTGGAATGTTCCGGCTACAAATGCCGATGGGTCGCCTTCCACAGATATCTCCGGTTTCAAGGTGTGGCGATTGACGCAAAAAATAGGAGAACAATGCGAGAACTGCGAGGACAAGAAGACCTTACATGCAAACGTAGACTTCCAGAATCCCAGCAACGCAATAATTGAAAAAGGAGAGGTCATATACACGGATCCAGCTGTAACACCCGGCAACATCTACAGCTATTCAGTTTCAGAGTATAATCTGAAGGGGAGAGAGGGACAACGAAGCGAGGACGTCACGGTGGCAATGGAGGAACCTCCGCCCCTTCCGGACAGTCTTACCGCGGACTTCAACTCTCTGGGAGTCCTCCTTAAATGGGAGAGCCCGCCAAGACTGTCCGGTATCAGAAATTACCGCATTTATCGCTCTGACACTGATTCAGACAAAGACATGAAACCAATTGGCAGCACCAGGTGGGCGGAAAGGGAGTTTCTGGACAAGGATGTTGGGAAGGAGAAAACCTACTATTATCAAGTGAGATCGCTCAAGATGGCTCGTGGAATTCCTATTGAATCAGCTCCGTCTGAAACTGTCAGCATCAAGATCCCCACTGTTCGGTGGCAGTCTCCGGAAGATGTAGACGCTAAAGTCACGAGAAATGGCATTCGCGTGGATTGGCGTATCGTGAAAATGGAAGGGCATGAAGCCCGTTACAATGTTTATCGGTCCGAAGCCGGAAAAGCCATCACTAAGATGAATGCGGAACCGCTTCGAAATCCATGGTTTCTTGACAGCAAGGTCACCGAGGGGAGAACTTATAGATACGCAGTCACAGCATTCCCCCAAGACAAACCGGAGGAAGAATCGAGCAAATCAGCCTCTCGGGCATGCACATTCCATTAGTTGAGCGGAAATCGATGCACTTTTTTCATTATCAGGATGATGAGCTATATTGTGAAAACGTCCCTGTTCAACGCATCTGCGATGAAATAGGAACACCCGTTTTCATTTACAGTCGCGCGACCCTTGAACGGCATTTCAAAATTTTCCAAGAACCGTTTTACGATGTCGATCATCTGATATGCTATTCAATGAAAGCGTGTTCGAATCTAGCCATTTTGCGAGTATTCGGCAATTTCGGCGCGGGTGTGGACATTGTTTCAGGAGGAGAACTATACAGGGCATTGCAAGCCGGGATCGATCCGTCTCTTATTGTTTATTCCGGTGTCGGGAAGAAGTCTTCGGAGATGGATGAAGCGCTGGCCGCGGATATTTTGATGTTTAACGTAGAATCTGAAGAGGAGTTGGAGGTCCTGAACCAAAGGGCTCAAGCGATGAGAAAGCGGGCGCGTATTGCCCTGAGAGTCAATCCGGACGTGGATCCACAGACTCATCCTTATATTGCAACCGGTTTGAGAAAAAATAAATTCGGAATACGGATGGAACGTTCAGCAGAACTATACCACCGGGCCAAGCAAATGAAAGGTATTGAGCCGGTGGGTGTGGACTGCCACATCGGGAGTCAATTGACCGAACTATCCCCATTTCTGGATGCTATGGAGCGACTCAAGAAGCTCATAGGGCGCCTCGCGTCGGACGGCATCGATATCCGATACTTGGACATAGGGGGCGGATTGGGCATTCCATACGATGATGAACGGCCTCCGCTTCCGGCCGTCTATGGCGCGGCCATTGTCGAACAAGTCGCGGACATGGATGTCAAACTTATTCTTGAGCCCGGTCGGGTTCTTGTGGGCAACGCCGGCATCATGGTTACGAGAGTGCTCTATAGAAAACAGGGGCCGGAAAAGCATTTTATTATAGTAGACGCCGGAATGAATGACTTGATCCGACCAAGCTTGTACAAGGCGCATCATTCGGTGTGGAAAATCAGGAGGACCCCGGCGAGTAAGTCCCCTACGGAAAAAGTCGTCGCCGACTTGGTTGGTCCCATATGTGAGTCAGGTGATTTTCTCGCCCAGGAAAGATATATGGAACCGGTGGAACCGGGCGAATTGCTGGCGATGATGAGCGCAGGCGCTTACGGTTTTTCCATGTCGTCAAACTACAATTCTCGTCCTCGTGCGGCCGAAGTCTTAGTTGACGGAGATGATTATTATGTGATCCGCGATCGTGAGACATACGATGATCTGGTCAGAAATGAGCGTGTCCCGCAAATTATCACATCAAATTGAAGGAGCAAATTATGTTCTCAGGAGCCTTTACCGCAATAGTAACCCCTTTTAAGGACGGCAATCTGGATGAAGCCGGCCTAAGAGAACTAATCCGTTTCGGAATCGAAGGGGGCGTTAGCGGATTCGTTCCATCCGGCACAACCGGCGAATCCCCGACCTTAAGCCACGATGAGCACAGACGTGTCATTGAGATCACGATCAAGGAAGTCGCCGGCCAGGTGAAGGTTATTGCCGGGACCGGCTCTAATAGCACGAATGAAGCCATAGAATTAACTCGTTACGCCCGGAAGGTAGGGGCCGACGGCGCTCTTCTGGTGTCGCCGTACTACAACAAGCCGACCCAGGAAGGTTTGTATCAGCATTTCAAATCTGTGGCCGAGACAGTGGACATCCCTATTCTGGTTTACAATATCCAAGGGCGCACCGCGGTCAATGTAGAAAACGCGACGATGGAAAGATTGTCTCGGATACCGAACATTGTCGGAGTCAAAGAAGCCTCGGGGTCGATTCTGCAAATGAGCGAAGTTATTCGCCTCTGTGGAACGGAGTTTGACGTGCTGTCAGGCGACGACCAGATGACTTTTCCTCTGATGGCCTTGGGCGGAAAAGGTGTGATATCGGTAGTTACCAATATTGTGCCCAAAAAAATGTCACAACTGGTCAAGAACATGCTCAATGGCGCCATCGATGAAGCAAGGTTGATACATTTCGAGATATATGAGCTGTGCCAGGCGATGTTCATTGAGACGAATCCGATACCGATTAAGGCGGCCTTGGGGCTCATGGGAAAGATACAGCCCGAATACCGGCTTCCTCTTTGCGCTCCATCCGCAGCTAATGCTGAGAAATTAAAAACTGTGCTGGCCAGATATGGAATTATCTAATAGGGGTAGCCAAATGAGAATCGCTGTCAGCGGCGCGGCAGGAAGAATGGGGAGACGGATTCTGGCATTGAGTTCAGGCCGATCTGATGTTCAAATAACCGGGGCCTTGGAGGCGCCGACTCATCCTGCTCAGGGGAGGGATGCCGGCGAAGTCGCCGGAATCGGCGCCATAGGCGTGCCCATAACCTCTGACCTTCAGGAGATACTAAAGAACTGCGAAGTCTTGATTGATTTTTCCGCGCCGGCTGTTTCCGTAAAGAACGTACAAGCAGCGGCTGCCATGGGAAAAGCAATAGTAGTCGGGACCACAGGTTTTTCCGAAGATCAAAGGGAAGACCTTAATGAATCCGGAACCAAGACAAGATGTCTTATTGCTCCCAACATGAGTTTGGGAGTCAATGTACTGTTCGGGCTGGTGGAGATGACAGCTCGTTACCTCGGCTCGAATTACGATGTGGAAATCGTCGAAACGCATCATAAGATGAAGAAAGACGCTCCGAGCGGCACCGCGGACAAGCTGGCCCGATTAATAGCGCAGACTCTGAGCCGAGATCTGAACAGCTCCGCGGTCTACGGCAGGCACGGGATGATCGGCGAAAGGAAGCCGCAGGAGATTGGAGTCATGTCCTTGAGAGGCGGAGACATTGTGGGCGAGCATACAGTGATGTTCATCACCGAGGGCGAACGTCTCGAGCTGACACACCGGGCCCATAACCGTGACGCGCTCGCCAAAGGAGCGCTTCAGGCCGCCTCGTGGTTGATTTCCAGGCCGAACGGACTTTACGACATGCAAGACGTGCTTGGTTTGAAGGGGAAAAAATGAGACTTGTACGATTTGCTGTTGATGGCGAGACTTTGTCGGGTCACGTGATAAATGACGTGGTACGAGCGGACGACGGCTCTCAAAGAGAGTTTTCCTTACAGCAGGCTCAATTGCTGGCTCCTTGCTTGCCGAGTAAGATAGTCGCTGTGGGCCTAAACTACCGAGACCACGCGGAAGAAATGGGGTTGGCCATTCCGGAGGAACCCATCCTTTTTCTAAAACCTTCCACCAGCGTGATCGGCGCGGGCGATACCATTGTTTTACCTCCGCAGAGCGCCAGGGTGGATTATGAAGCGGAATTGGCGCTAGTAATTTCCAAATCCGCGAGGAATGTTTCTCGCAAGGAGGCTCAGGAACACATTCTCGGTTATACCTGTCTTAATGATGTAACAGCTCGGGATCTTCAGGGCAAAGACGGTCAGTGGACAAGGGCCAAGAGTTTTGACACATTCTGTCCTATCGGTCCTTGGATCGAAACGGAGCTTGACGGGTCAGATTTGAAAATCGAACTTTATCTAAACGGAGTGAGGAAACAGCAGTCACGAACCTCGAACCTGATATTCAGTTCCGCCGAACTTGTGGAATTTATTTCAGCGGTCATGACTCTGCGCCCCGGAGATGTTATAGCTACAGGAACCACCTCCGGAGTCGGCCCGATGGGACCGGGCGATACGGTCGAGGTTCGCATTGAGGGGATCGGATCTCTGATCAACCAGGCGGCGAAACCCATCCCATGAGCCCCTCTGCATATATCGGGTTCGGTTCCAATCTGGGGGACCGAAAAACCAAATTTCAGGAGGCGCTCCGTGCTTTGGAAGAGCTGCCCAAAACCGGCGTGAAAGCAAGATCTCGCCTTTACGAAACCGATCCCATAGGAATTAGCGATCATGGTCCTAAATTCTTGAATGCGGTAATTCTTGTAGAAACCGATTTATCTCCGCGAGAACTGATCGGATCAATGCGTTCCATTGAGCTGGCGCTTGGGAAATCGGTTCTTCACCGTAGCGACAAATCGCGGCTTATCGATCTGGATTTGCTGCTTTACGGGGACGATCATTTCCGAGAGGACGATCTGGAGATTCCCCATCCTAGAATGAGCAACCGTGCCTTTGTTCTGGCGCCTCTAGCCGAATTGGCTCCGAACATTTTGATTCCTACGTTTGGGCGGACTGTGGAGGCTTTGATTCGTTTGTTACCGGAAAGGGAATTGGCGGGAGTCAGGCCCTTGGACTTCGAAATCGAGTGAGTGACGTGCGATGTTGATTAGAACTCTGCTAATAGCGCTCCTCGTTTTTGTCACCCTAAAATTTGTGATGGGGATTCTCAGGTACTTGAAATCCAACCCGCCTCAAAGTCTGTCCGAAGAGACCAGTCCCAAATCCGGAGTGAATGAGATGGTCAAAGACCCTGTGTGCGGTGTTTATATTGCGGATTCCGAGGCGATTACCGTCGCCACAAAGCACGGCCGCCTTTATTTTTGCTCGCCGCAATGTAGAGAGAAGTTCCTGGAAAACCAAGGATAACTAGGGCGATGGAGACCAACTCCCCCAAAGCTAAGATTTTGATCGCAGACGACTCCGAAATCCTCAACAACATGTTGAAGGATGTTTTTGACGCGCACGGATTCCGCGTCGTGCAGGCTTTTGATGGTGATGAGTGTAAGACGGCCTTTCTTGAGGAAGACCCTGACATCGCATTGATTGACATTCACATGCCCAAGATCAAGGGAATTGAATTACTCAGCTATTTCAAAGAGAAGTCTCCAAGAACAATTGTGGTCATCATGACCGGGATAGGAAGTGAAGAAACTGCAATTACGGCCATGAAATTAGGCGCTGACGAATATCTCAGAAAGCCGTTCGACATGGACGATGTTTTGTCCTTGTCCGAAAAACTTTTGGAAAACCGACGGATCGCAGAAGACAACGTTCGATTGAGGAAGCAAGTGCGGCGTCGAGAGAGGTATCTCGCTCACTTGACCACAATTATTCGTGAGGCGCTCATAACCGCGAACCCCCTTGGGAATATCCGGTTCGTTAATCGGGCCGCGTCTGAAATGTGGGGCTATTCACGTTCGGAATTAAAGGGAAAGGATATTCGCCTTCTGATTCAACCGGAAAGAATGACGCCTCTGCGCAGCGATCTGGTTGAGGACACTATCAAACTTGGCCGAATCGAAGGTGAGTTTCAATTCGAACGTAAGGACAAGGCGATCTTTCCGGGTTATCTTTCTACATCAATAATGGTGGAAAATGGACGGCTCACGGGAATTCTAGCTGTTGTGGCGGACTTGACGCGCGTTTACGATATTGAGAAAAGACTGAAGCAGTCGGAAAAATTGGCTTCCCTCGGCAAGGTAGTGGAAGGAGTGGCTCACGAAGTTAGGAACTCCCTGACGTCTCTTGGGGGATTTTCGCGGCGGCTTCAAAAACTCAACTCCGGAGATTTGACCAGCGCTCACTATACAGGAATCATATTGGACAATGTGGCTCGTCTTGAAAGAATGGTTCATGACATTGAAGATTACGTGCGCTTCTCTAAATCCTATTCGTTTCAATTCAACAGCGTCGATTTGCTCGAAATAATTCAAAAAGCGCACAAGCGGGTAATCGATGGTCTCTCGACATCTCATGTTGGTTCCGTGTCTCTCAAGTGGACGGCTGAGAATCACTTGCCTCGCATCCTCGCAGACCCGGTGGCGCTCGAAGAGGTGTTCTATAATCTGATCCTGAACGCTTACGAAGCAATGCCCGAAGGGGGAAATCTCAGCATAAACCTTAGGAATTCCGGCGGAGCTATTTCGGTTTCACTTGTAGACACGGGAGTTGGGATTAACAGCCAGGATCTATCTGAAGTTTTCACTCCTTTTTTCACGTCCAAGACCACCGGCGCAGGGATGGGATTGAGCAAAGTATATCTTCTCGTGGAAGAGCATAATGGCGTGGTGGATATATCATCAGAACCTGAGAAAGGCACAACAGTCGAAGTCGTGTTGCCGGTAGATCGCATGAACTTCGGATTCCACCCCTGGGAATCCGCTGTCGGAAAGGGCGATGACACCCCCAGATTCATTTCAAATCACTCGGAAGCTTGACTCTAACAGAAGATATTTGCTATGACGCCACTCGCGCAGGAGGAAATAGAGAATCCGATGAAGAGGCATTTGCCGAATTTTCTTACTATGGGAAGATTGGTCCTGGTTCCTCCCATTGTGATATTGTTGTTTTTCCCTGGACGATTGCCTTCCGCAATAGCGGGAGTCGTTTTTCTGCTGGCGTCCCTTACCGATTACTTTGACGGTTTCATTGCCCGACGTCTCAAACTCGAGTCCTCGTTTGGCCGGTTCCTGGACCCTATAGCGGACAAAGTGCTGGTTACCGCAGCGCTGATAATGCTCATATCCCTGGATCGAGTTTCCGCGTGGATTGTGATGCTGATTATTACGAGAGAAATCGCTGTGAGCGCCTTGAGGGCAATTAGCAAGACGTGGGACACTTCCCTGGCGCCTAGCCGTGTAGGAAAGCTTAAGACGGTTTTTCAATTTTCAGCCATAGTCCCGCTGATCGTCCATTATGAATACAACCTGTTGATTCCGATTGATTTTCATATCATCGGGACTGTTCTTCTCTATATGGCCCTGGTCTTGACGTGGTGGTCCGGCATTGACTATTTCCTGAAGTTCTACAGGGAATACGAGGTCCGAGAGGACAGCGACACCGGATTCTAGCAGTGGCGGAGGGAGAGGGATTCGAACCCCCGGACCTTTCGGTCAACGGTTTTCAAGACCGCCGCCTTAAACCACTCGGCCATCCCTCCACGGGAGAATCTAGCTTAGGGGGCTGGCACTGTCAAGATGGAGCCGCACGCCGGCATTCAGTTACAAGCGGGACCCGTGGCTACCGTTGGTCGGCCCCTCTGGGGCCAAAACCCATCCTTCTCGTCTTAAGTCATGGGTCAAGCCTCACTTCGAGCATCGCTTGATCTGTATCCAACCGAACCGGCGCTCCATGAGGAATTGTTACATTCGGAAGAACGTGGCCGTGAGGAAATCCCGAAATAATCGGCACAGGCCGGTCTTTTGTTAATTCTATTACTATCCCGTCGACTTCCTGTCCCAAATCTTCGCCCTCCGGTCCAATGAAATGGCCTAGCGCTAGCGCGCCCACTTCCTCGAACGCACCGGCCAATTTTAGTTGAGTCAACATTCTATCGATCCGGTACGGTGGCTCGTTGACATCCTCGAGAAACAAGATTGAATTTACGAAATCCGGAGCGTGCAGCGTTCCCATAAGCGCGGTCACTAGAGAGAGGCATCCGCCGATCAGTCTTCCCTGGGTTGAACCTCTTCGCAGCACTCGGATCCGCGAATCCGGGGGCCAGAGGTTGCGGTTGTGTAGAGGCTCGGTCAGAGCTCTGACCAACCATTCTTTCGATGTATCGTCCAGGCCTGCGCCCACTTGGCCGGCTATCATCGGACCGGAAAGGGTGACCAACTTAAATCTTGATAGCAGGGACAACTGTAAGGCTGTAATATCGCTCATACCGATGAGGATTTTAGGATCTTGAGTTATGGAATCTCGATCCAAGCGATCCAGGAGCCTCATGGCGCCGTACCCGCCCCGCGCAAAGAAGATCGCACGTACATCAGGATCGCCTAACATCGCATTCAGATCTTCGAGTCTCTGCTCGTCCGTGCCGGCCAAATATCCAGTATTCTCATACAGATGGCATCCGGTTTTGACCCGTAATCCCAATTTCTCAAGAAAAAGTATTCCCTGATTTAACAAATCGGAGGAGGCCGGGCCGGACGCGGATATCACTCCGACCGTGTCGCCATGTTTAAGCGGAGAGGGAATCAATAATGGTTTGCCGGTTGTTAACTCGTTCTTGTCGTCCATAGCTCTGCAACTCCTTGAACTTACCAGCCCTTACCAGTATCGAGCCTCCAGGTCAACCTGTCCCAGTCTTGAAACCCTGGTAACGATTCATCACAAGAGAAGAATTCACCGCAGAGCGCGCAGAGGACGCAGAGAAAGACGAGTTCGATTGTAGGGCGGCCCACGGTCCGGGAATCAAAGAATTGGCGGGCACGGCCCGCCCTACCCAACTAAACAATTGCGTTGCCAAGACCAAAGACCCCGAAATCTCCCAGCGTTCTCTGCGTTCTCCGCGGTGAGCCGTTTTGAAGTTTTTTCGTTGCGCGCGCGGGACCGACCCTCTAAGATAATCTAAGGAGGGGCCATGAGCACCATCCTTCACGTGGAGGACGAAAGCGCCGTAAGACTTCTGTATAAAGAGGTCTTTGAAGAGCAAGGCCATAAAATGCTGCAAGTCGCCACGGCAGAGGACGCCTTGAAAACGCTCCGGAGTAGTACCCCGGACCTTATCATTTTGGACCTAAAAATGCCTGGTATGGGGGGACGAAAATTTCTCGAAAAGTTTCGGCGACTGAAACTTCGGATTCCGATAGTTATAAGCTCCGCTTACCAATATTCAGATATCGGGCCCACCGCTGCGATGGCTGACGCATTCGTAACCAAGTCAGGAGACATGGAGGAGTTGCTCACGAAAGTCAACGGGCTCTTAGCCAAACAACCTCTGGCGTGATCGACTATCCCGCCCGCAAGTCTCACGTCGCTCAGCCCTTGCTCCCGACAAAACATATCGTTACGGGTAATCATTCCGGGAAGGCATCAAGCTGTTTCAGCGCTTCGTAGACCACTATGCCCACGGAAGTCGAGAGGTTGAGGCTACGCACCTTGGTCAAATCAATGGGAATCCTTGCCACGCGGCTGGTCAGCGACTGAAAAAGCTCAGGTTTCAGCCCCGATGTCTCCGGTCCAAAAACAATGTGATCACCGGCTCGATATCTTATCTGATGATAGATTTCGCCTCTCTTGCTGCTTGTGAGAACCATTCGATCAGGACTTACTGAGGCCAAAAAGTCTTCGATTCCCTCCCATACCACGAGATCAACCTTTTCCCAATAGTCCAGACCAGCACGTTTCAATGAACGATCATCCAGGTTGAATCCCAGTGGTCGAACCAGATGCAAAGTGGCTCCGATAGCGCAGCAAAGCCTGCCGATATTTCCCGTATTGGGCGGGATTTCAGGATTGATCAGGACAACGTGGAGCATGTGGCGCCACCCAGCGCATCTATTATCAAGCCGGCTACATCCGAGATCCTCACTTCGGACAAGCGGTCAGAATATGACGCGTCGTTAATGATCAAGAAAGCGTCGTCATGGGTGTGCATCCCGGTAAAGATGTCGTCACTGGTGGGAGCATTCGCGCCGACGGACGCCTTGACATCATAACCTCTCGTGGGAACCACCACCAAATCGGGCGCGATGTCCAAGCAATCGCCTTGATAGATCTCTTCTCTAAAGAAGACATCAGCGAACAGAGGCTCGTCAGCTTGCGCATCTGCGCAGTCTCGGATACCGACATCGGACATCCGAAATCTCTCCAAATCCTCGCGGAGCCTTGCGCGGACGTCCTCCGCAGCGTGTACGCTCAGAGCGCCGTTTCTAAACCTTTCTCGGGAGTTGAGATATATCCTTGTGGGATCCAGGGCAAATGCCAGAGAATCGGCATGAACATCATTTATCGACTGGGGGTCGGCGCGTGTGAACCGCAAGTAGCCTAGCGTCTTGAGAATATAATTGAGCTGAGCGGAGGTTTTCAAATTCGTAAATCCGTGGTCGGAAAGAACTATTAATTTGGTCCCGGCCCCAAGCTTTTCTTGCAAACGAGCGAAAAAGTGGTCGATTCTCCGGTAATAATCGATGCAATCTCGATGGCGATGATGGGAGGGGTCGGAACAAGCGTCAAACAAGAAGTGGTGAAGTCTGTCGGTCCCGGTGATCACGCCGATAAACAGATCCCATGGCTGCTGCGTCATCAGCGCAAACATGACTTCCTCATGCGCGTTCATTGTGTCGAACAGATCCCTGATCAGAATCTCCGGGCGCTGTCGCGCTCTGACCGTATCCACATCAGTCCTGTAGTTCTTTGATCTGAGCCAATCAATCAGCGACTGAGGATAGACCGCTCTCTCGAATATCGGCGCTACAAATCCCGAGATTAGAACTCCTCGAAGCGGCCGAGCAGGGTAGGTGAAGGGAAGATTGACTACTATAGAATTGATATGATCACAGATATGCCAGATCGCAGGACGACGAATGTCGTCAAAGGACGGCAATCGCAGAGTTATTTCACTGCGGTTCAATTCCGTGAAGCCGAAGATTCCGTGTTCACCGGGGTTTTTGCCGGTCACAAAGGAGGTCCAAGCCACTGATGAAACAGCAGGCAGGGACGTCGTCATTCTCATGAATGTCCCGTGCTTGGCTATGTCCGCCAAATTGGGCATCAGCCCTGCGTCAAAGAAATGTCCCAGTAACGAGAACGGAACTCCGTCCAAACCGACTATGGCTACTCTTTCGCCAGTCATGGTCTACAGTTTAGCCTGTCCGGCCCGGAGTAGGAGATTTCGGGCGTTTGTTCGCGGTCGGAGTCAGCGGTGGAGCTTTCTTCGATCTTCTTCTTAAGATCTAAGAGGATTGAATAAGGCAGGGCGCCAATCTCCGGCAAGGTCCCGATTTCAATCTCCGGCTTATTTGAGCCATGAAAATCGGTGCCTCCAGTGACTGCCAGATTCAGCTTTGACGCGATATTGACGAAAAACGCCGTCTGCGCGGCAGTATGTTTGGGGTAATATGCCTCGATCCCTCTCAACCCATAGGACATGAAAGTCCTTATAATTCCTTCAAATTGTTCAGTAGAGTCGGCATTAAGAGAGTAAGGATGCGCCAGAATGCAAAGTTTAGCCGCGTCGGCGATGACCCGCATAGCCTCCGTCGGAGAGAGTTTAGCCTTGTCCACGTACGCAGGCGCTCCCTTTTTCAGATACAAATCAAACGCTTCTTGAACATTTTTCACATAACCCTTTTTTACCATGACGTTGGCGACATGTGGACGTCCGGGTACTCCACCGGAAATTTCGAACTCCACTTCCGCGGGCGAGATGTCAATGTTGTGAGCGCCGAGCTTCGAGAGCAGCTTCGGGATGCGCTCGTGTCGTCCATTCTGCAAGAAATCAAGGGACTTCCTCAACTCCACATGCTCCAGGTCTACATAATAGCCAAGGATGTGTAGTATGCCATTGTCCCAGTGAGCGCTGATCTCAATTCCTGAAATCACTTCTATGCCTTGTCGCGCTCCTTCTAATTGCGCCCGTTGGACTCCGTCCAGCGTGTCATGATCGGTAATGGCGATGGCCTTAAGGCCCTTAGAGGCCGCGAGGCGCACTACCTCCTCCGGAGACAATGTGCCGTCGGATGCTTTCGTATGAACATGCAAATCTATCATAAGTTCATTTACACTGATGCCTGCGCTGAGGTCAGCTTTCAGGACTTGCTCTGCGGGCGTTCAGAAAAAACTTGTTGTGGAAAGCCTAACATGGTATACAGGTGGATTAAATATTTTTCAAGAGATAAGGGAACCATTTTTTCTTAGAACTTCTATGAGGCCTCCAATTATTTAAGAGGTATTTACGGGTTATGCCAAGACTTTTGGAACTTGGTAGAATTCCTCAAATCGAATTCACGCGAGAGTTGTGAATGTCTAAGCGACTTTTTGGTACGGACGGCGTCAGAGGTGTTGCCAATCTAGAGCCCATGACCGCCGAAACCGCAATGAAGCTGGGCCGAGCTATTGGCTACGTCGCTTTGGGCCAACCTGGGGAACGACATAGAATACTCGTGGGTAAGGATACCAGAATCTCCTGTTATATGTTGGAGACGGCCCTGAGCGCCGGCATCTGTTCAATGGGAGTTGACGTTCTTCTCGTAGGACCTATTCCAACTCCGGGAATAGCCTTTCTTACCAACAACATGCGATGTGACGCAGGAGCTGTGATTTCAGCCTCACACAACCCTTTTCAGGATAATGGCATCAAGTTCTTTGCAAAAGACGGGTTCAAATTGTCGGACGAAGTGGAACAGAAGATCGAGGAAATGATTTTCTCTGAGAATATAGATCAGATACGACCCACAGGGGGGAGAATAGGAAAGATCTCGCGTATTGACGATGCCCTCGGTCGATACGTGGTGTTTGTAAAAAATAGTTTCCCGCGTCACATGATTCTGGACGGGATAAGCATAGTGCTTGATTGTGCGAATGGGGCCTCATACAAAGCGGCTCCACTGGTATTTGAGGAATTGGGCGCGAAAATTATTTCGTTGGGAGTAAATCCGGACGGCCAGAACATCAATCACAAGTGCGGTTCTTTGCATCCTGAAGTTATGTCCGCCGAAGTCCGGCGCATGGGAGCGCATCTGGGAATTGCGCTGGATGGTGATGGAGACAGAGTCATCTTTGCGGATGAACATGGCGCCGAAGTCGACGGTGATAGGATCATGGGCCTGATTGCTTGGGATATGATGAAAAGGAGTGAGTTGAACAAGAATACTCTGGTGGCAACGGTAATGAGCAACCTCGGTCTTGAAATTGCCATGAAAGAGATGGGAGGAACTCTGGTTCGAACTCTTGTTGGCGACCGCTATGTTGTGGAGAGGATGAGAAAGGACGGTTACAATTTTGGCGGAGAACAGTCCGGCCATTTGATCTTCCTGGACAGAAACACATCGGGAGACGGCATTCTGTCGGCTCTTCAAGTCCTCAGAGTCATGCGAGACACAGGAAAACCCCTATCGGAACTGGCTTCGCGCGTGAAGAAATATCCTCAGATTCTGAAAAATATTGAGGTAACCGTAAAGAGAGATCTGAACGAAGTGCCGGCCGTCCGGAAAACTATTGAAGAATGCTCGAACCGCCTAAAAGACAGAGGGAGGCTCCTGGTCCGTTATTCCGGCACTCAATCCATGTGTCGGGTAATGGCCGAAGGTGAAGATGAGGAAGAAGTAAAGCTGGTCGTAAATATGGTGGCTGATGCGATTTCAAGAAATTTGTAAAACCGACAGTCGAGCCGTAGAAATTGCTCGACAGGTTCTCGAAGTAGAAATTGAAGGTATTCGCTCGGTCATGGGACGCCTGGACGAGAATTTCGATAACACAGTAGATTTGTTATACTCCGTACGCGGGCGAATCATCATCACGGGCATTGGGAAATCGGGACTCATTGGACGGAAAATAGCTGCAACTCTTACAAGCACTGGGTCACCTGCTATTTTCTTGCACCCGGTTGAAGGACTGCATGGAGATCTAGGCATTGTCGGCAGAGATGACGCGCTGCTGGCGATTTCCAACAGCGGTGAAACGCCGGAAATTACGTCGGTGGCCGCCACCATCAAGAAGAGAGGGTCTCGTATTGTTGCAATAACAGGCGCAACCTCATCCACTTTGGCCCGCATGGCGGATGTGGTACTAGATTGCAGAGTGCCGCGAGAGGCTTGTCCGCTGAATCTGGCCCCTACAGCTAGTACCACGGCCGTTCTCTCGCTTGGTGACGCTCTGGCGATTTCTTTGATGATTAGACGTGGTTTTCGAGAACAGGACTTTCTCAGACATCATCCGGCAGGCAGTCTGGGAGAGCGATTGAATCTAAAGGTGAAAGACATCATGTTGGATAGGCACGCGACGCCGGAAGTAGACGAAAATGCGTCCCTCCAGGAAATTCTGTCCAGCATTAGCAGGCAGAATCTTGGTTTTACGCTGGTGACTTCCGGGAACCGTCTGTTGGGCATTATAACTGACGGGGACCTCCGGCGCTCGCTGGAGAGAGGGCCGGAGGTCCACGAATGTTGCTCAAAGGACATTATGACGGAAAATCCCATGACGATATATGAACACAGAACCGCTGCTGAAGCGCTGGAAATTATGGAGAGAAAGCTTATTACGGCATTGGCGGTGCTTAACGAGAATAGAGAACTCACGGGGATAGTGCATCTCCATGATTTGCTGGGGCGTGGTGAAGTCAAATTCACGGGCTGAGGATTCCAGTGGAGAGATTTCAGCAAATCCTGCACAAAATTGGCGCATCTATAAATAATAGAGCGCCGAGCGACTGACTGTGCGCCGAGGCTCGAGCAAATCCACTATTCTTGGAGGAATAGCATGAAATTGAAAAAGGAAGACCTGGAATATTTCCGGGGCGTGCTTCAGAAACAACTGGATGAATTGGTCCGGGGCGCCGGCAAAACAGTAGACGACATGGTTGACACTGAAGGTAAGACATCCTTTCCTGATCCTACTGATCGAGCCTCTATGGAATCTGACAGGAACTTTGAACTAAGAATACGCGATAGGGAACGCAAATTGATCGGCAAGATAAAGAAAACCTTGGAGAAGATTGAAGACGGCACGTTCGGGTTTTGTGAGGTATGCGGAGAACCCATTGATTTCAAGAGATTGGAAGCGCGGCCGGTGACCACTCAATGTATCGACTGCAAGACATCGGAAGAGGAGGAAGAAAAAATAAGGAAGCTGTAGACAATGGCCTGCAGGAGCCGTTATGAGCGTACCAAGAATCCCTGAATCGGCTAGACTGGTTATTAGCGCCCTTACGCCTCACGACGATCTGGTTCAAGAAATCTCGATCCAATTGGCGCAGGAACTAGGTCCTATACAAGAACAAATCGGCCCGATTCAGTTCAATTACACCGATTATTATGATCGAGAAATGGGTCCCGGGATATCTAGATGGCTATGGTCATTCGCGCAACTAGTAGACAAAAGTTCCCTGGTGTCGATTAAACACTTGACTAACAGGGTGGAGCAATCATATACGAAGCGGGGCAAAAGGAGGATTAATCTGGATCCGGCTTTGCTGAGCCTAGGCAACTTCGTGTTGGCGACCGGCAAAGACAATGCCCACAGGGTTTACCTCGGTGAAGGTATTTTTGCCGATCTAACTCTTGTCTTTCGGGGCGGAACATATCGCCCGCTTGAATGGACTTATCCTGATTATGCTGATCCCATTTTAATAGATGTCCTTAACAGGATCAGAGACGATTACAAGAGCTATCTCAAGGGACCAACAGCGGTGACCTCATGATAAAAAGTATGACGGGTTTTGGTTATGGTCGAACGGTACTGGGAGAAGTCGAAATCAAAACCGAAATTAGGGCCGTCAACCACCGGTTCTTAGATATTTCCGTCAGGCTTCCGAGGACTTACTCCGTCTTCGAGCCGGAGATCAGAAAAACCGTATCCACAAAAGCCCAAAGAGGAAAGCTCGACGTTGTAATCAGTCGAATTGGGGGAACGGGCAGCCTCGTGGAGATCATGGTGGACCACGGCTTAGCCTCGGCCTACTATAACTGCTTGTCCGAACTAAAGAGTCGCTTTTCGCTGGCCGGAGACATAACACTTTCTGAGATGACGCATCTGAATGACATCATTGTCCCCAGGGAAAAGCAAGAAGCGGTGCAAATTGAATGGCATGCGCTCGAAGAGAGTTTAGAGCAAGCCTTGGCTGCCCTGGATTCAATGCGGAAAACGGAAGGAACCGCGCTTTGGCAGGACATTGAAATTAGATTGAACTCTATCAGAGCGACGGCTGAAGAGATCCTGCCGTTGGTCGACCAAGTGACAGTCGCGGCTAAAGAGCGATTGGAAAAAAGAATACATGAACTGACCGGAGGGTTGGAACTGGATCGCGAGCGTTTGCTTCAAGAAGTTGCCCTTCTGGCGGATCGTGCAGATGTTACTGAGGAGTTGACCCGTCTAAAGAGTCATGTGGAGCAGTTCCTGTCTTTGGCCGCGCAAGCGACGCCTGTCGGCAGAAAAATGGATTTCCTGTTACAGGAATTGCACAGGGAAATTAACACCATAGGATCGAAATCTGCATCCACAGCGATTGCCCACCGAGTAGTCGCAATGAAAGCTGAACTCGAAAAGGTCCGCGAACAAATTCAAAATATCGAATGATGGAAGAAACAAATGGCACGCGTAACAGTCGAAGATTGCCTGGAAAAAGTTGAGAATCGCTTCGCTTTGGTTGTCCTGGCGGCCAAGAGGACCAAAGAACTCAAGAGAGGCGCTCCTCTCATGGTAAGAGATAGAGACAACCGGGAAGTAGTCATGTCTTTGCGCGAAATAGCCGCCGGAAAGGTTGCCGGGAGTCTACCTGTGGCGGCAGAGACCACTGACGAACCGGAATTCATAGTGACGAACAAGTCCGATTGAACAAGCAAAGGGGCGAGCGCCATTATGCCCTGATTTACGGGGTCCACCCGGTGCAGGAAACCATCAGGGCAGGTAAGAGGCGCGTCGAGACCATCTACCTTGCGCGAATGCCTTCGTCTGCTGACGATTCAGTTGCTCTGGCAGAGAACGCCGGGATTCCGATAACGTCCTCTTCAGTCAATGAAATATCATCACTCACGGGATCGCCGCATCATCAGGGCATCGCTGCCCGCGTAGGGCCATTCCCATACGCGGACTTGGATGAGCTGCTATTCAGTCAAGAAGCGATCCAGGGACCAACGCTCGTTTTGGATCAGGTCCAAGATCCGGCCAATCTGGGCAACATTATTCGGAGCGCCGAGTGCCTTGGCGCGCGTGGAGTGGTGATAGCAAAAGACCGAAGCGTCGCTATCACTCCCGTAGTGGAAAAAGTTGCGGCAGGGGCTTCCGCTCACATCCGGATAATCCGAGTAGTCAACCTCGTCAGGGCTATTGACCAGTTAAGAAATTCGGGTTTCTGGATCTACGGGACACACCAGGAGGGTAGACGTAGCCTGTATTCTATTGATTTATCAGGTAGAATTGCTTTTGTGCTCGGTTCTGAAGGCAAGGGCATGCGTCGCCTGGTGCGAGAGAAGTGTGATGAAGTTATTTCGATACCGATTGTCGGGCAAACCGAATCGCTTAACGTATCACAGACGGCTGCCATCGCGCTCGCGGAGACATTGCGACAAAGGATTGCCCGAAAAGAAACAATTCCCGAACTTTTAAGATGAATCCCTGCCAAAAGAGTACCCGTATCTGATAACCCAAGCATGTCATCATGATATTACACATAGATCCTCCGCCGCCACTCGAAGTTTTCGGACAACGGCTTGAGCTGGTAATTTGTATCAAAGAGGCGGCTCCTCCTGTTGTTCACACAATCGAGAATTCAGCGAAACCCGATCGGCACTTCTTATTGGGTATTGTTCAGACGGCGTTGATCGCCATTGAGGAGTCCGATCCGGAAAGCGCTGTCTTTATGGATACGAACTCCTTGACTTTGGAGAGAAGTAATGAGTTGATACAGCTTGATTGTGAGTTGATAATAGCCAGAGGCGCATCGGGCGCTTTTGCGGTCTTGACGGGGACGGATAAAGCGTCGGCCCGGCGTCTGGCGAGAGAGGCTGCGCGGCGACTTACCGGAACGATTCGTCTCGACATCCCATAGGTTAAGTATCATTGGATGATCGCCCCCACGAGTATCGGCTTGCGCGACGGAATGAAAAGAGGATTGTTGCCTTAGCTAAGCAAAGATGTGCAGCAATCCAGCCAACGTCATTCCCGTGTAAACGAGAATCCGGAATTCTCCCCTCGAAAGAGGGGAGCTGGCGTCGGTTGAGTAGGAATGATGACACGGAAGCTGGCGCTTACATAGCTGTGAACCAAGTTCATAGTCCAAAAAATTGGAACATTCGGACTTTTGCGTGGACACATTATTTTTATTAGCAATGATGACCCGAAACGCTATCCCTCATCTTTTTTCCATCAACCGAGAGGAGAAGCCATTTATGGGCCGGCATTTCATAGTCGCAGCTTCCCTGATACTAGCCTTTTCTCTTCCAGCAGAATCGGGGCTGAGTCTCTCCGGGAAATGGGAGACATGGGTTCTGGGACACAAGCTCCAGGCCAACCTTAGGCAGAATGGCGCCGTAGTCACTGGAGTTGCGTACATTTTCGGTCTGGACGGCCATCGGGTGACTTATCACCTCAACGGCCGCTTTCAAAATGGCCGAGTTCAGCTGGTTCATAGCGACGGCCATTCTTTTTCCGGGAAACTCTTGGACGCGAGACAACTGACAGGCACCGTGAAGGCCGCATCAGGCAGACAGCTTAACGTCACTCTTTCCAGACGATGAGGAATCAATTGATTAAGAGTAATAATTGGTTGGCCGCAGCCGCAGCGATCAGAACCATCTGGTTCATGTTCGCCATGATCGTACCGTTAATCTTCGTAGGATTTCTAGGACTGCTCTCCCTGATGATTACCACGCCTCTGATGTTGTACGCAGCGATCGTCGGGAAGCATCTGAAGGATCCCAGGATCAAAGATACAGGTCTCGACTCGCACCGCGTCGACGTAAATTAATCCTTTTCAGCAGATCAGATGAAATTCAAAAATTAGTAGTTGATTTGTGGAATGAAATAATTGGCTTCGCCAGAGCGGGTGTCTCGGCTTTCTCGTCATTATCATGCGGCTTCTGACGAGCAACGCGAGAATTAGGCGAGAGGTTTTCCAGTCTGCTATTAAGTTCCAAAATAATCGGATCATCCTGAGCTAGCAGCGCCCAGGACCGGAAAATCGTTTCATCGCGATTACCGTCCTTGAACAAGATGCTCACCCGTTGTATTTCTCCGATATCCGAAATAGAGATTTCCGCTTTTTCTATTCGCTCGAAATTCACCTGTCCGTTGGGCGTCGCATCCAAAATCACCGAGCCGTCCTGATTCGACTTCTTAGTGAGCGAAAACTTCCTCATTCCGCCGTCGCCGATGCTCTGAATGACCATCATGAGGGGATCGGCAAATTTTGAACTGTCGCGTTCGCCCGCCAAGTGATATGTTTCATGATCTCTTTGGTTATGGATCAGATTTATGTTCTCGCCGTCTGACAGGATCTCGATGTTGGCGTCGCCAGACATAGTCAACGAAAATTTGCTCGGTCGTTGAAAAACAAGACGCCCTTTAACAGTAAAGTCGCGCCTGAAGACAGGGGACCGCCGCACCTTAACAAATTCCGCTCGGAATTGCTTAATTAGGTAGGATTTCCTCTCCAGGCTGTTGATCAAGTTGTCAAGGCTTACATTGTCCAGGGAATTTCTTCCGGTGCACCCACCCAAACCAACAAAAATAAGGCAGACGGCAGAGAAGATTTTTAAGGCGCTCCACCATCTTTCCGGAATAGGGCAGGACGGCGCCGCCAAAACACGTCCGGAAGATTCGGGGAAGCGCTCCAGCGTACCATGGAAAACCTGACACGATCCTCTTTCCCTAGTAATTGTGGCGGCGGTCTCCAGCAATTTAACCATTCCCTCAGTAGCCAACAGAAACACACTCTTCATTCTTACCAGCGGCTCTCGAACAATTTTTGGAACCTATCACAAAAACTCGCGGCGATCAACATTTGGATCAGGATATTAGTTACCGCCGATAGCTCCCCATTCCGAATTTGGCTTCGGACGAGATCTTCCGAATAGAACTGAGTCATCAATTAATATCAATAATACATGTCCGTGATCGACAGATAATGTTCCCCCTAAAATTGAGGGATCTTTAACCCAAGTCGTATCGAAAGCAGGTTGCGGTTTGAAAGACGCTGCGAACCAAAGCCTTCCTAAAAGCATCTAAAGTGTAGGTAGCCGCGAATTGGAAATCCTTGAAGTAGGTAAATGTGTTTGATACCTTCATACTCGCGGTTGAATTCATCTAGAAATTGAGGTGTGTTATGTGGGAGTACACTGAAAAGGTAAAAGACCATTTTTTTCACCCAAGAAACATTGGCGAAATCGCAGACGCCGACGCTGTGGGAGAAGTGGGATCTATCGCTTGCGGTGACGCTTTGAAGCTCTATTTGAAGATTGACCCTGACACGCGTCGCATTCTGGACGCCCGGTTTCAGACCTTCGGATGCGGTAGCGCAATAGCGTCGAGCAGCGCGCTTACCGAAATGGTCAAGGGTAAAACCGTGAATGAGGCTCTGAAGATAACTAATCAGGATATCGCGGATTTTCTCGGCGGACTTCCGCAGCAGAAGATGCATTGCTCGGTGATGGGTCGAGACGCCCTACATGCAGCCATTGCGTGTTATCAGGGACAGGCGCCGGCTGAGGACGCTGAAGGCGAATTGGTCTGTCAGTGTTTTGGTGTCACCGACGAGCAGATCAAGAGAGTGGTAAGAGAAAACAACCTTGCCACTGTCGGGCAGGTCACCGATTACACCAAAGCCGGCGGCGGATGCGGATTGTGTCATGAAAAGATAGAAGAGCTTATAGCCCAGGTCAGAGGCGAACTCAAACAAGAAGACAAGGCCGACGCCACTGCTGGAAGGCCGATGACCAATATACAAAAGATAGCTAAAATTCAAGAAGTTATTGAAAAAGAAATAAGACCTATGCTGCAACAGGATAACGGCGATGTGGAGCTGGTCGATGTCGATGGAAATCGCGTGCTGGTTGCGCTCAGAGGAATGTGCACATCGTGCCCAAGCTCCGCTCTGACCAGGACAGGCATTGAAACCAAACTTAAAGAACTTGTGGATCCCAGGTTGTTTGTCGAGGAGGTGGCCGCATGAAAGTCGTCTATTTGGATAATAACGCCACAACTATGGTCGCCCCGGAAGTCGTTGAAGCGATTCGACCCTTCTTCACCCAGCGCTACGGAAATCCGTCCAGCATGCATTCGTTTGGTGGGAGTGTGGCTCGTGAAGTGGCAAAGGCGAGAGAGTCGCTGGCAGCCTTGCTGGAGGCTGAGTCTCCTCATGAAGTGGTTCTTACGTCGGGCGGCACAGAGTCGGATTCCACTGCCCTTCGGAGCGCTCTGGAGACCATGCCCGAGCGACGCGAGATTGTCACGACCAGGGTTGAACACCCCGCCATTCTGAATTTGTGTAAGCATTTGGCCCGATTCAAGGGATACACGGTCCGATGGCTGTCCGTGGACAAGGAAGGAATGCTCGACATGGAGGAAGTTCGTGAAAAGATCACGAACCAAACGGCCATTGTGTCCGTGATGTGGGCCAACAACGAAACCGGCGTAATTTTTCCGATTCATGAAATCGCCGAAATTGCTTACGAACACGGGGCATTGATGCACACTGACGCGGTGCAGGCGGTCGGCAAGATTTCGTTGAAACTTCGGCATTCAAAAATAAACTTTCTGTCATTGTCGGGACACAAAATTCATGCTCCGAAAGGCGTCGGAGCTTTGTACATCAAAAAGGGGACCAGGTTTGCTCCATTTGTAATTGGAGGCCATCAGGAAGCAGACCGTCGCGGAGGCACGGAGAACGTTCCGGGCATAGTCGGTCTGGGAGAGGCTTCCCAATTGGCTCTGGAACACATGGAAGACAAAATGCGCCATGTGCGCAAACTCCGAGACAAGCTGGAACAGGGTCTTATGGAAAAGATCCCGTTTGCGCATCGCAACGGACACAAAGAGATGAGGCTTCCAAACACGTTAAACATCGGTTTCGAGTTCGTGGAAGGCGAGGCCATCCTGATGAGAATGGATGATAAGGGTATATGCGCTTCTTCGGGATCCGCATGCACGTCGGGCTCACTGGAGCCGTCGCACGTTCTCCGAGCCATGGGAGTCCCATTCACTTCTGTCCACGGATCGATTCGTTTCTCGCTTTCTCGATACACTACTGAAGAAGAAATTGATTACGTCATCCGGGAGCTGCCGGAGATAATCATATTCCTCAGGTCCGTGTCGCCATTCGGCAGAGAGGCCCTGAACGCAATCTGCACCGTGCAGTAGCTTGACAATCATCCTCTGCGGCGCCATAATGGTTCCATATGGCAACCGCGAAGGAGCGCTTCTATGCCAACGATCACCGTAAAGAACATTCCCCCGGATTTGTACGAATTGCTCAAACAGTCTGCCGCGGCCAATCGTCGTAGCATCAACAGCGAAGTCATCACCTGCATCGAACGGGCGGTGAGTGGACGGAAGGCCAATCCGGAGATCCTGCTCGCCCGCGCGCGTCGCCTTCGTCTGAAGACTAAGGACCATCCCATTACGGACAATGAATTGCGAACTGCGAAGCAGATGGGCCGCCCATGATCGTCGTTGACACCAACGTGATCTGCTATTTGTACATGGAGAGCGCGCATTCCAGGCACGCGGAACAGGCCTTGCTCAAAGAGCCCGACTGGGTGGCGCCGTTGCTATGGCGAAGCGAGTTCCGCAATGTACTCGCTCAATACATTCGCAAGCACTTGTTATCGTTGACAGAGAGCCGGCAGATCATGAACGAAGCCCTTCATTTGATGGAGGGCCAAGAATATGAAGTTGATTCGCAGCAAGTGCTGAGCTTGGTCGCCGCCAGCAACTGTTCGGCGTATGATTGCGAGTTCGTAGCGCTTGCGGAACAGCTAGGGGTCGTCTTAATTACTGTAGACAAGCAACTACTGGACAACTTTCCGGATATCACAGCGTCTTTGACAACATTCGCGGCTGTTCAGGGACCGAAGCATTAATTACTCAGACCACAGAGCGCCTGGAGAAAGCGGAGAAGAAGAAATTTCTGTAGTAAACTACATGAAATGTGATTTATCTGCGCTATCTGCGACATCTACGGATAATGGCTGCTTGGTCTTCTGCTGATTGCCTACTTTTAATTGCTATAATTCTGTTCAAAGGACAACTTGGGATTTATGCGATCGAGCAAGTCGCCCGATATGGGGACAAGCTTCGACGGGAGAGAGAAGACTTTCAGCAGAGGACACAGAGAACGCGGAGAAGAGAAAATTTAGGGAGACGGCCGCCAAGTACAGAGCAAAGAGCGTGGCGCTGTTCGGGTCAAGTCTCTCTCCTGACAAAGAAAGCCGCGATATCGACATCGGGGTGGAAGGCATTGAGGAAAAGGATTTTTTCACCTTTTACAGTGAACTTATGTGCGCCCTATCGAAGCCGGTCGATGTCGTCGACCTATCTGCGAAGAGCAGTTTCGTAGACCTTATCCAGCGTGAGGGCAAACCTCTGGATGCCTGACTGTCGCCTCCACTTTCGGGGAATTCAACAATGGATTGTTCCCTTCGCTCCGCTGGAGCCCCCAAGGGGCGGCTGAAAGTAGGCCGGCAATTCATTGCCGGTTAATGGCCCAAGAAAAGTGCGTTTTGAGTCCCATCGGGACGGCTGAACCCCATCCTTGTGAAAAATACTAATCTTCAGTCGTCCTTAACGGGACTTCCGGAGAATTGCGACGTTGAGGCGCCGGCGATGAATCGCCGGCCTACTATCACAGCGTCCATGCTGGACGCAAACCTCTCTACTGGGTTAGAAGGGTTCACAAAAGTAATCGCGAAAAGAAAAGGATTTGGTGGCGACGGGCATCTTGCCCGTCATTCTTAATAGACAGGCTGGCGGCCTGTCCCACCACTCTGCATTACGCTCCGATCCGTATCGGTTATGGGTACAGAACTTTTGAGAATTACTATAGATCCGCCCGTGGCGGACCGAGAAATCACTTCTCCTCACTAATTCGCTTGAGGTCCTGCCGAATGCGAGTGACAAAATCTCCGTCTAAAGTAAAAACCGCTCCCTCTTCTTCCGAGGGTTGAGCCACGGCCAATACGGTTGGAGGGGAGGGTGGCTGCTTCTCTGTCGCGGCCTTTCCTTGCTCTTTGGTCGCGCTTGGCGCCTTGCCCTGGTCTGATGGTTGTTTCTCGGCTGTAGCTGTTTTTTGTTCCTCGGGCTTTTCAGCCGGGACTGCCGTCGAAACGTCTTGCCATCCGGCCTTCAGAAGCAACGGCTCTTTATCGCCTTTCTTCAAGAGCGAGACCACCAATCTCGGATGATCTAGTTCCGCAAGCGCGTTTTCTCCGGGCTTCTGAGCGTTTTTTGATTTCCACTGCAAGTCCTTGATGTCCCACAGTATCCCTGATATGGCCCAATTGTTGATCTTCTCCTTCTTCTCGGGTTTTTCCAGGTTCCATTTATTGTCCTTATCTTTACTGGCTACCCACTGTTGGCCATCCAGGTCTATTTGCATCTTTTCAATATCAGGCGGATTAAATGTTAGCAGCGAGCGATCTCTAAGCTCCTCGGGATCTGTCTTGACGCTATCCAGAGAGCGCCCGTCGATGAGGTACACCGGATCATGGCCTTTGATGCGCGCATATTTGTCCGCTGGGGCGGTAGGTGATTTTTTCTCCTCCTTAGATTTCCCTATGAGCAGAGTCAGTTCTCGTTTGGGCCCCGAGAGCTGTATGGATTCTTCCGGATTCTGCAAGCCGTATTCGTCACCTTCCTTGGACGGCGAATCAATGATTTCTTTGGCTTTCAAATTGGTTATGGTTCTCAGGTCCGCGGTTACGACAGAATTCTTGACGCGGAAGCGCTCGGGCGCGGTCATCATCCATTTGTCCGCTCCCTCGCGTTTGAGTTCAATCAGCTTTCCCTTGCGAGACACGACAACTCGTTCGAGATCCTCCGGAGCGATGCCCACGACGGATTTATCGCGCATATCAAAAACCGATTTGTTCAAACTGATCTTCAGAGTGTCGGCCAGCAGCAAGAGTTTTGGATCATTATCCACCCGAGCATAGTAGCTCGTCTTAGATGGATTGGGCGCCCCGAACAAAATCTCGGCTTTCTTATCCGCAGTAGAGACGTCCAGAGTAAAGTCAGGCTTATCAAGTCCGTAGTCTGCCCATTGGACGTCTTTTTCCATTATGACTTTTTCTGCAGAGGCATCCGCTATGGTGGTCAGCAGATTGTCTACGGCAAATTTGTCCGCTTTTGTTCTGATTGGCTCCGTAATGACCCAGTCGTCCCCGGGCTTTTGAATTTCCACCTTACCGTGGTCAGCCGTCACCAGTCCGATCTTGACTATCTTATCTTTTTCCAACTGAACGATTTTCTTTCCTGCTTCTTCCTGTTTTTTCTGTTCGGGTCTGTACTTTATCTCCACGACATACAGCCACCCCATCACGGCTACAAGAATTATTAAGTAGATTATTAACTTGCCCAACTTCATTGCCGAAGCCTCCGGATCAAAAGCGTGTTTTTCTCAAAATTGGTCTTCCGAAATTCAGCGCTGCCGCTATATAGCGGCGGTACGCTTGCGGTACAGAAAAACAACTATCCCTGCTATAATCCAAGCAAGGGGGATGACCACCACCGGTATCAGAAGAATCATCAAGGAGTCGCGAGACTGCAAAACCAAAGGCTGAGAGCGTGGAGATTTCGGCCGTATGGCTATCAGGTTCTCGTCCTCAGCCAGCCACGATACCGTGTTCATAAAGAGGTCTCCATTGCCCTGCAATTTGAAAAACTTGTTTGAAGCCACATGCGAGCTTCCGGAAACTACAATGCGGGCCTTCTTCGTTGTTTTGTCAGGTTTTTCGTCAGGGCTCTTCTTAGTCTCTTCGGGTTTGCCATCAGGCTTCTTGTCCGTCTCACTTGCGTTCTTGGCCGCCGGATGCTGCGTCTCCGGAGGAGTGTAGGTGGAGACGGCCATCACGGAAATCGGTCCCTTTGCGCCCGTTTTCGAGTCAAACTTGGCGTTACCTGACTTAAGCTGCTCTTGATTTATCGTCCACGAAACCGGACTTGTCATGGCCAGGTCCTGACCTACCAGGTTTGGCCCACGCTCCTTGGAAGCGGCTACTGACCTAACTTCCGGAAAGAAAGACGCTACGTTGAAGTTTTTAGTAATGGCGAAGTTCACGTAGGTGGTGACAACCGGCATCAGATAATCGCCGCCCAGGACGCGACTCATTTGGTCAACAACGATGTCATCTGCCGTCACAAATCCATAATCTTTCAGAAAGCCGCATAATTTAGGCGCCTGAAAAGGATTCAGCAGGACGAACAAACTTCCTCCTTGTTTCAGGTAGTTCCGGATCTGCTCCAATTCGCTGTCCATAAGGTCGGTCTTGGGGCCCGCTATAATCAGAATTGTGGTGTCCTTCGGCACTTCAGGCGTCTGCATGAGCACAATCTCATCCGTCTTATAGTTTTGCTTCTCAATGTTTTCTTTGGCGACCTTTAAGCCTTCCGGCTCGGTAGAAGCGGGAGAGAGTTCCCCGTGTCCCTTCAGGAAATAAACCTTCTTTACTTCCGTTCTGAGTAGCCTGGAAATAGCGTTTGTTACGCTCTCTTCGTCGGCCGTAGAAATTCTTTCCTCTTTCTTGCCAACTTTTATGACCACTGTCGGATACGATTCAATCTTGTTCGCTAATGCAACTGCCCGTTCCCGATCCGGATCGATAAATGAGTACTTCAGATCAGGGTATACGTCTCTGTACTGATCCAAAAGATCACGAACCGAGTCGCGAGCGCCGACATCCTTAGTTTCATAGAACGCCAGCGCCTCAACGGCTACCTTGTCTTGTCGCAATTGATCCAGAATTTTCCTGCTCTGGGGCGCAAGCGTATATTGACCGGTCTTCGTGAGGTCCCACCGCTTCGGGTATTGAATGGCAATGTATTGCAGTCCCACAATAATGGCCAAAAAGATGATCACTCCGGCTGCGGCGCCACCGCCCAACAGTAGATTTCGTTGCGATTCATAGAATTTCATTCTTTATCCCCTCCACCTGTGAGTTTCCAAGGAGCGCAAGCATAAAAATAAGAAAAAAGCGATGAACAGAATAAAGAACGACAAATCAGGCGCCGATAGGATGCCTTTGTTGAATGATTCGAGGTGCTCCAATATTGATAATTGCCTCAATACGCCCCCGGTTGATTCGCCGACAAGGGAAGAGGTCCAACTCAGGACCCAAAACAGAAGGGCAGCGCCGAAGGAAATGGCGGCGGCCACGATCTGGTTCTCCGTCAAAGAAGAAATGAAGGTTCCCATCGCCATAAAGGCGGCGCCCATTAGGAAAAGTCCCAAATAAGCGGACAGAATCACTCCGAAATCCGGCTGAGCGACCGAAGCCAACAAGATCGGAAAAGAAAAGGTGCCCACCAGTATTATTAGTAATAGCGCCACGGCCGCCAGAAATTTTCCGAATACAAAAGCCGTATCATCAATCGGGTAGGTGAGAAGAAGTTCCATAGTTCCGGATTTCTTCTCTTCAGAAAAGAGGCGCATAGTCAACAACGGCATCACAAACAGAAGAATGATAGCCATATTCTGGATCAGGGGCCGAATAACTACATCAGTGAGGTTTATGCGCTGGGCAATCATTGGATTACTGGCAGCCTGCAAGCTGATCAAGCTCATGAAAGACACATTGGCCCAGAAGAAGAAACCTGAAACAAGCAAGAAAATCGCTATAACTGAATAAGCTATGGGTGAAACAAAGAAATTTGACATTTCTTTCCTAAAAACTGCAAGGAACCCGTGCATCAGGCTACTTCCTTTCCGTTGATTTCATGAGCGGAAGCTTCTTCTTCGGCTTCCTCAGTGACTAGATCGATGAAAACGTCTTCAAGGCTGGCGTGAAGACGCCGTAATTCGAACAGGTCCCATCCTTTGTTCGTAACCGCCCGAGCTAGAGCGGGGCACAAATCAGGCCGTGAAGAGGCTTCTATCAAAGCAGACACTCGGCCTTCTTCAGGCCCGGACGTTAGCTTGACCGAATTGACTCCGTCGAAACCCGATAACAACTGCTTGACTTCACCTTCCGGGGCGGCGACCTCGAGCTGACAACGTGAGAATTTTCCGTAGCTCCGTATGAGATTCGCAGGAGTATCCTCAGCGATGATCGTCCCTTTGTTAATGATGATTACACGATCGCAGATCTCGCTCACTTCAGGAAGGATATGAGTAGACAGAATCACCGTCCGATTTCGGGAAAACCCTTTTATCAGGCGCCGAATTTCCCATATTTGTTTGGGATCCAATCCGATTGTAGGCTCGTCTAGAATCAGAACCGGAGGATTTCCTATCAAAGCTTGGGCCAAACCTACTCGCTGACGAAATCCCCTTGACAAATGTCGGATGAGCATTCCCATGACCTGGCTGAGGCCGACGGATTCCGCTACACGGTCGACTTCTTCGCGCCTGATCTGAGACGAAACTGCCTTTGCACGGGCCACGAATTCCAAATAGGCGCGAACACGCATCCATTCGTACAACGGCACATTTTCAGGCAGGTACCCGAGTTGGCTCCGGATCTTGACGGAGTCGTCGAGCGCGTCCATCCCCAGTATCGTAGCTTTGCCGGAGGACGCGGGAGAAAAGCATGTCAGAATACGCATTGTCGTAGTCTTCCCCGCTCCGTTCGGCCCCAGGAATCCTACGATTTCTCCCGATTCCACGCGAAAGGACACGTCTTTTATGGCCGCTAGGCGTCCATAATATTTAGTAAGTTTCTCAACCTCGATCATTGCGCCTCCTCAGCGAGATTCTGATTCTAGAAACAATCTCTTTTACTAATGAAACCGGTTTTGTCAAGATCTTCCATCCACCGGTTCCAGTCGAAGCTGATTCCGTGCCGTCACTCCAATATTGGTCACCAAGATATTGTATCGTGTGTTGTTTGGTTCATGTAGTCATTGGCAAGTTAACCGAACAGCGGGTTTCAACACCCGCGGCAATCCTCCGTCCATGAAATGCGGCAAGAAAATCGGCTACTAGTGCGGAACCTTTCGCAGGATTCATTCTTCCTATTTGTTCTGTTTCAAGGTTTCCTTTATCCGGATCCATTCTTTGCAATAGCCTTGGCACAAAACCGAATCAATCAGTTGCTCGGCAATTGACCCGGCGCCATTGCCATGTTATGTCACCCCTGAGATGCCTAATGTTCCCAGGTATTATGAGGACGGAGAAATACACTTCAATTGTCGGGATGTTCGAGCATGTTTCCTAAGACTTATGCGCAACTCGTTAAGGCGGCTTTTCTTGTCGCGACTTTGGCCTTCGGTCATGTCATAATTCCGGTGTCAGTTGACAGTTCAGCGGCGAGCGCCGAGGCCGAGAACGCCTTTTTTACCGGCAGTCACTTCTTGTCCACAGGTAATTTTCCCGGAGCTGTCGAAGCCTTGGAAAAGGCATTGGAACTGGATTCCGGCAATGCCAAGTACAGACAAGTGCTTGCCGTGGCATATAATAATCTGGGGTTGAAAATGAATCGCGAAGGCTCTTACGGAGAAGCGGTCCGCGCTTTGAGCCACGCGTTGAACTTAGCCCCGGAAGATAAAGATATTCGTTCTAATTTCATTACGGCCGCATTCCACGCTGCGAATGCTCCTGACGATAAAGTGACTCCGGCTGAAAAGGCCGATCTCTTGCGGCGAGTGCTTGAAATTCAGCCCGATAGTCCAGCCACGAAAAAGGCTTTGGCGGCATTGCTCAACAATGCGGGCGTAGCAAAAGGAAGAAAAGGGGACCGTGCAGGTGAGGTCACGACACTGGAAGAAGCTGCCCAATTGGATCCCACGAATAATCAACTTAAACGAAATCTCGCCACGGCCTATTACAACCTTTCAATTAACAGGGGGAAGAACGGCGACTTTGCCCAGGAGGTGGAATTACTGCGGAAGGCCCGTAAACTCGAGTCCAAGGACAAAATGATAATCGAGAATCTGGCAAAAGCCCTGTCAAATCTGGGAGTTCTGAAGGGTAAGGAAGGAGACATCACTTCACAAATAGCCTTGCTCAAAGAATCGTTGGAACTAGCGCACGGAGATGCCACAACGACCAAAAACCTCGCTGCGGCATATAATAATCAAGGAATAGCCGATAATACGGGAGCGTCCTTTTCAGACCGAATATCCATGCTTGAAGAGTCACTCAAGCTCGATCCGAAAAATCAGGCGACCATCACCAATCTGGCCAACCTTCTCCTCCGGGAAGGAGTAAAAGAGTTCAAAGAAGGAAGACATCCTCAAGCGATAGAACTCCTCGAACGCGCGGCAAAGGCTGACCCTCACAATAAGTCGATTCAATCGAATCTCGCCGCGGCATATCACAATGAAGCAATTAGAAGAGGTGAGGAAGGAAAACACCTAGAAGAGATACGGCTTCTGCAAAAAGCTGGGGCTGCAGCTCCCTCCAACACGGAAATAAAGGAAGATTTGGCTCTGGCGTACAATGATTATGGTGTCAGCTTTGGCAGAAAAGGGGATCACAAACAAGAGATCCTTTATCTCTCTCGCGCGGCCAAACTCCTCCCTGGTAACAGGATAATTCAGGAGAACCTTGATAGAGCCAAACAGAAAAACGAGCCCAAGGAACCCAAGAAAGAGCCCACTCCGGCGAAGAAGAAAACGCGGTGAGGGACTGGGCAATTTGGTAATAGTCTAAACTGCGAAAACCGCCGAGAATGACATCGCTGGGAATGAGGGGGGAACCGGCCAAGCAATTGCAGGCTGGATTCTCAGTGAGCTGTGAGCTGAATTCTCTTCCGTGATTCGACGCTGCAACCTCAGATTGACAATCTGCGGCACGAGTAATAGAATATGGCCGCAAAATCGGACTTCTAATCGCCATGCCAAGGTCTTTGCATGATCGCCAGATTCAGCCGAAAGGACTTTCTTGAGGCTCTCTTTGCGGATTATTATAGAGAGCACAGGGGTTTTACTCTCGTAAAGAGTTTTAAGCGCGGGGACCCCAAGATGAGCACCCGATATTTTCCCAATATCGACATCTTGGCCAAAGAGCAGTACGGCGACGACAGGGACGTATACTTCGGCATCTGCCCGAGGGAAAGAATGAAAGCGGAGAAGGAGCATATTCGCTACATTGTCGCGTTTTGGGCTGATCTCGACATCGGCTCTGAAGGGCACGAGGATAAAAAAAGATATTTTGAAGGTCCCCGAGAGGCTGCTAAAGCCATTCGGAGTTTTCCCAGGGCGCCATCGATAATTGTCGAATCAGGAAGAGGCGCACACCTCTATTGGCTTTTGAGAGAGGTGACGGAGGTCACCGAGCCTGAAAGATTGGAAACAATCCTGCAAAAAATTAATGACTTCCTTCAGTGCGACACCGACGTTAACCTCGACACAGTGCTTAGATTACCTGAAACCATGAATACTAAAGTCCCGTCGAGAAGCGTCAATTGTGAAGTCAAATTTATTAACACCAACTTCCGGTACTCTTTACAGGATTTCGAGAACCTCGGGCATCGCGTTTCAGCGCCGGCGCCAAGCCCTGCTGCGACACAAGCGCGACGAGCCGGTCCGCCAGGAATTCCTTCCTTCGCGAAAGAGGAGGCGGCAAGGACGCCGCTCGTCGCTCCCGAGGCGCCTGATGCCGGCGTAGCAGAGTCTCTGGTGCTGGACGAAGCAATAATCGACGAGCTTATCGACGACATATCCATGACCGGCGTGGTGACCGGCGCCACGGCAGAGCCGACGGCATCAAGACCGGTAAGTTCGGGGGAGATATCGCCGCAGTTTGACAGTGCTCCCCCGGCTCAGCGGGAACTCGTTTCGTCGGTAACTCCCGTTGTCTCGCCCGCTGCTCCTACGACCAGCTTTTTGGAACACATCTTTTCCGCTCGCACAGAGGTCGAAGTCTCCCTGGTAAGTTCAGACATGAAGATCCAGGGAGTTTTGACCTGGAACCGGGACGGCTTGATAGGTATTGAATCGGGGGACGACTTCTTCACTATCCCGCTTTCCAGCATTTCTTACATAAAAACCAAAATCCGATAGTCTACTCATAGTCCATTGAAATTGCGGCCTGAAACATGTATTAGTCCACCCGGGTGAGGGGACGCAAACATGCTGAATATAATCTGGCTTTTGTTGTTGGTGGGATCTGTCGCGATCTCATTGGTTACCGGCCATACAAAGGATGTGGTCATATCCGTGACTGAAAGCGCGGGGTCCGCTTTCAAACTGGCCTTGGGATTCACCGGAATAATGGCCTTATGGCTCGGAATAATGAAAATAGCCGAAGAGAGCGGGCTAATTAGGAATTTCACGGTGTTGATAGCCCCGGTGATGCGGTTCCTTTTTCCTCGTATTCCGCACGATCATCCCGCTCTGGGCAGCATGGCCATGAACATGGTCGCCAATATGTTCGGACTTAATAACGCAGCGACTCCATTGGGCATCCGAGCCATGGAGGATCTCGAAACACTTAATCCTAAACCGGGAACGGCTACGGACGAGATGTGCATGTTCCTAGCTATTAACACATCCAGCCTGCAACTTGTTCCCGCCGGAGCCATCGCTTTGCTCGCAGCCGGCGGCTCGTCAGACCCCACTGTAATCGTATTCCCCGCAATCATTGCGACCATTTGTTCCACCGTAATTGGGGTCGCCTCGGCAAAATTGCTTTCCCGTTTGCGTAGATTTCGTCAAGACCAACAGATCGAGGAGCAGCCAGAAAATGCAAGGATTCCCTGAATTTTCCACTATAGCGTCGAACGCGATCTTCTTGGGTTTTCTCGTTGGAATCCCGGTTTACGGATTCTTCAAGGGGGTCAAAGTATACGAGGTATTTGTCACCGGAGCGAAAGAAGGCTTTGAGGTGGCGGTGCGGATCATTCCGTATCTCGTGGCGATACTCGTAGTAGTAGGAATGTTTCGGGCCTCAGGAGCTATGGATCTTATCTCGCGCGGATTACCGGGATTCATGAATACGCTGGGCTTGTCGCCGGATATTCTCGGGCTAATCATGATGAGGCCGCTTTCCGGGGCCGCCTCATTGGGAATACTTGGAGAGATCATTGCCAAGCAGGGGCCGGATTCATATCAGGCCCGATTGGCGTCGGTGATTATCGGTAGTACGGAAACGACGTTGTATGTGATGGCGGTATACTTCGGGGCAGTGGCTGTCACAAAGGCCAGGTATGCGCTTCACGCCGGGCTCTTGGCCGATGCGGCGGGAGCGATCGCTTCGATTATTATATGCCTGTTGATCTTCGGTTGAGGGGAGGGCCGGGCTAAACCAGCGGAGACAGGATTCGCCACAAATATTAGGACCGTCCCGCGAAACGCGGGATTGCCGGTCCATCGATAGAGCGGTATTGAAACTGGCGGAGAGAGAGGGATTCGAACCCTCGGTAGAGCTTCACACCCTACACTCGCTTAGCAGGCGAGCACCTTCGGCCTCTCGGTCATCTCTCCGCAAGGCTTCACAAGTGGTACTCTATTGCCATGTGGTCTGAATGTCAAGGATTTGGTCGGATCGGGGTAGAGGACGAAAAGCATGAGAAAATCCTCACCGGAGAGTGCGCAGAAAAGAGGTAGAAAAGAAAAAGGGTCACCCCTCTGTCTATTCATAGCCCAAAGGGGCGCAACAGCACGTAGGATGTGGTGACCAATGGGAACCGCATCGGTCGCGTTCCGATTATGTCTCGATCGAAGCGGTTTGAGCGCCAAAGGCGCTCAACAGAACCAGCCTGGGGCGCAGCCCTAGGCATATGAAAT
>Ga0172371_10001242_pt1 | contig 40327 bp, 43 predicted proteins | sample Lak12m_FD_114543 | JGI IMG/M metagenome (GOLD analysis project Ga0172371, IMG submission 114543) | Freshwater microbial communities from Kabuno Bay, South-Kivu, Congo - kab_022012_12m | ecosystem: Environmental > Aquatic > Freshwater > Lake | place: Democratic Republic of the Congo: South-Kivu... | reverse complement strand
TTGCAGTAAAAACAGAAACAACGAAACCAAAAATCCGGTAAAAGCAGCCGCAGTAAACCAACGGACCCATTTTTTGTGAGGATGAGTAATAATTAAAATTGCAAAAAAACTTAGCGCTAGAAAAAATAGAGCGCCAAAAAGGGAGATTGGGATACCGCCTAGGGTAGAAAACCCACTCGTGGTGACTATATCACAACCCTTCACAATAGAACAATTTGGCAATACGTGGCGGAAATGCAGAATTGTTAGATAGGCAGCGTCTAAAAACCCTAAAAAGCTTAGGATTAAAGCAGGAATTAAGTGTTTATTTTTTGCTAAGCGCATTGTCGATTGCAGCTTTGAATTCATCATAGTTTGGTGGAGTCTGGAGCTTAGTCTTGTTTACATAAAAGGTGGGGGTCGAATTTACTTTCAAATTTATTGCTTCGTTTGCCTGGTTTTCGACCAGCTTTTTAGTGGTATCTGCATTTACGTCTTTGTCATACTTTGTCATATCAAGACCAATTTGTTTAGCATAGCCTTTAAAAACGCTTTCCGGGCTGTCCGAAGTTGACCAGTCTTTTTGAGTAGTGTACAAAAGGTCTTCCATTTCGGCAAATTTGCCTTGTTTGTAAGCTGCATAAGCTGCATAAGCTGCAGGTTTGGCATTTTGGTGTTGCGAAAGCGGGAAATTGCGGTAAACGTACAAAATTTGGTCTTTGTAAGTTGTTACCGCTTGCTTTACGATTGGGTAATAAGCTCCGCAAGCAGGGCACTGAAAGTCTGCATATTCTGTTAAAACAACTTTTGCGCTGCTTGTGCCAATAGTAATATCTTTTGCGTCCGGTGCCGGGAGATTAGCTGTGGTTTGAGTTTGCGAAGCAGGGCTATTAGTAACCGCAATTAATCCCCAGACTGCAAGACCGAATATAACAATGGCGGATGTCCAAATGCCAATTTTTTTATAGAGTCGGTTTCTTTGCTCAGTTTTAAGTTTTTCTTCCCACTCTTGGTGCCTTAGCTCTTTTTTCTCTTTTTTAGTGAGCTTATCCATAGAAAGTATAATAGCATGGTTTAATTCAAAGTTCAAAGTTCAAAGCTAAAAGTGAAATTAGCAGCTAGCCATTGACTTCTAGTTAAAATAAATTTTAAACGATAGGAGCAGAAAACAGCGGATATTGAGTAATGGAGAATTAATAACGGAAAGTTTTAACTATTTTCAAAAATTACATCAGGTAACTTTAATGGGGAGATTGTTTGGGCAGTTTCATATATGAAATCGCGTTTTTGTTCAAGTTCCCAAACAACGCCGCTAATATAGCCACGTGCAGAAGAAGTAGGATCCATTAAAATTAAGTCTAGCATAGCCCTTCTTGATTCTTCTTTTTCGCCTCTAATAGATAATGTATAGTTGATATCTTCTGCGTGCATGATTAATCTGCCTAGAGGACTATCTTCGTATTCTTTTTCTGTCCACACGCTTTTTATTGGATTTTCAGGTTTTGTTTTAGATGTTAAATAATTTTCTTTACCAAGTACAATGTTAGCAAATCCGTTTACAACCCAAGAAACAATTTCCGCATGAGCTTCTAAGGTTGTTCCTTTGCGCATTTCTATTCTCTCCGCGTTTATCATGACAAATCGGAATATATCAAGCAATGAAATTTTTGTCAACATGAAAATTCTTAAATCATAAGTCCTAAATCCTATATCCAGATTGCTTCTTTAAATTTTAACAGCTTATCGGTATAATCGTTTTCTATGAAGTCGGATGTGCAAATTGCTCAAGAAGCAAGGCTAAAACCAATTACAGAAATTGCCAAAAAACTCAAAATAAGAGAAGAGGATATCGATTTATACGGCAAATATAAAGCCAAAATTTCCCTTTCCGTGTTGGAAAAGAACAGAGAGAGAAAAGGCGGCAAACTAATTTTGGTTACCGCTGTTACTCCAACCCCGCCAGGAGAAGGCAAGACTACGGTTAGCGTTGGACTTGCCATGGCTTTGACTAAAATCGGTAAAAATGCAATAGTTACCTTGCGCGAGCCATCTCTTGGTCCTTGTTTTGGGATAAAAGGCGGGGCAGCCGGAGGCGGATACTCTCAGGTTATGCCAATGGAGGACATAAACCTTCATTTTACAGGAGACATTCACGCCATAACTGCGGCTCATAACTTGCTTGCGGCATTAATAGATAATCATCTTTTTCAGGGTAATAAATTAAATATTAATCCTAAAAGAGTTATTTGGAAAAGAGCGATGGATTTAAACGACCGATCATTAAGAGATATCAAAATCGGTTTAAATGGAAACGGAGTAAAGAGGGAAGACGGTTTTATAATTTCGGTCGCATCCGAAATAATGGCCATCCTGTGTCTTTCTAAAGGGCTTAGGGATTTACGCAAGAGATTAAGCAGTATTGTGGTAGCTTTTGATACTAAAAATAGCCCTGTGACCGCTAGTGACCTTAAGGCAACGGGTTCCTTAGCGGTACTTTTAAAAGACGCATTAAAACCTAATTTAGTTCAGACATTGGAGGGAACTCCTGCAATAATTCACGGCGGACCGTTTGCCAATATTGCCCATGGCTGTAATTCAATTCTTGCCACAAAAATAGCCTTAAAATTGGGGGATTATGTTGTAACAGAGGCTGGTTTTGGCGCAGATTTGGGAGCGGAGAAATTTTTTGATATCAAATGCCGTTTCGGCAAATTAAAACCTAATGCAGTGGTTTTAGTGGCTACAATTAGAGCTCTAAAATATCATGGCGGAGCTGATCTAAAAAACCTTAAAAAGGAGAATCTCAAGGCTTTAGAAAAAGGTTTTGCAAATCTGGAAAAACACGTTGAAAACATTAAAAAATATAATCTTCCGGTGATTGTTGCAATTAACGAATTTCCAACCGATACTGGATTGGAAATGGATCTGGTTCAATCTTTGTGCAAAAAGATTGGGATTGAAGCCGTTTTAACCCAGGTTTGGGCAAAAGGAGGGGACGGGGGAATTCAACTGGCTCATAAAGTATCGGAAACTGTTAATTTGCAAAAATCCAGCTTCAAATTACTTTATTCAGACAGCCTTTCAATTCCACAAAAACTGGAAAAAGTAGCCAAAGAAATCTACGGCGCAGACGGAGTCGAGTTCACCCAACAGGCAAAAGAGCAGCTAAAAGAGGTTGCAAAGTTAGGCATGGAAAAAGCGCCGGTTTGCATTGCCAAAACGCAGTATTCGCTTTCTGACAATCCAAAGCTTTTGGGGCGCCCGACCGGCTTTAAAATCACAATCAAAGAATTAAGAATTTCCGCAGGAGCAGGGTTTGTGGTAGCTTTGGCAGGAAACATTATGACCATGCCCGGACTTCCAAAAGTGCCTGCCGCAGAATGCATAGATATCGATGGAAACGGGAATACGGTGGGATTGTTTTAGAACTTTATTTTCGAATCTCCTCATTTCGTAAGCATTCATCCCAGCTCTAAATTAACCCTAGATTAATCCTAAGTTGGCTCTAAGTTAATCCTAAAACAGTTTTCATCTATTAATATATAATATACTAACTTATTATACAGTAGGAAGTAGGAAGGAATTCAAGTGATAAAGGCAGTACTGATGTTAGGAATTGGGGCGCGACGTGCTTGTCAAATGTTATTTTAGGAACAGAATATCGACTTATCAAGAAGCTGAATCTAAATATTTTCTAATTTCCAGTCCTGTTACAAGACCTCTTTTTGTATCTTCAAATTTCTGTTCATCCGGCGTCACAATCCTAACATCCGTATCTAATCCGCTCCAGTTTTTGTAAACAAAGCCCTTAACGGGGATTTTGGCAAGTTGATTATCTAATAATGCAATTTCTTTTTTTATAAATCTTGGGTCACTTTCTAAAGTTTTTTTAAAAGCCCGCAGGCTGTCTGGAGGAGAGATTAAATCTGCTATGTTATTTGCTTCTTCAGCCGGAACTCCTAAATTCATGCAATACGTAACCAGGCCGGCTAAATACATGTGCTTTGCGGAATCGGTGCTTCTTTCCGCCTCTAAATTGGTTCTTTCTTTAGCCTCGAGTCCTTTTCGAAAAGATCTTAACTCAGAATCGGTAAGAGGAATAGAGGTTTCTCCTAAGATTGTATTAAAATCAACTGCTAAACTTAGAGTAAAACCAACTCTATATCCATGAAGATATTCCGAGAGATTGGCGGAAATAACTGTAGAACCCTTGGTAAGTCCGGTGTTTGCCCTATTTAACCCAATAAATAAGCCTTTTAAGGCATAGTAAGATTCAAAATCGGGAAGTTCAAATGGGTTGCCAATGGAGTTCCAGCTACGACTTATTCCTTCTCGGTAGCCATCAAGAAACAAATTTAAGTTTGCGGCATTAACTTTTTCTGCCATAATGCCTTTTAGTCGTAATTCTTTTACTGCAACACTTGGAACTTCGCCTCTTATTCCCGATTTTATACCCCTATGATAATCAATTGGTTCAACTTCTGCGGTTCTCAATGAAAAGTTTTTAGCATTTAGGGGGTTATTTTGTCAATGAGGAAGTTGGAAGTATCTTTTTGGAAGACTTGCATGTGATTCATTTTTTTCTTTGTTGAACCGGAAGAGCAATTCCAATAGCTTTTTCGTCTTTAGGCATAATCTGTTTTAAATGTTCCACTGTTCCCTCTAAGCGTTCGGCAGGTCCAATAATAACAACAGTTTTATCAGTAGCAATTTTTTTTAGATCATCCACTTCTTGCCAAGATATGTTCGGATAGATTCTGTCGCCACGGTTTACAGAAAACCTTACCGGCCAAAAAACAGAACCTGGGGTATTGGTTTCTGTGCGGTAGTCTAAAAATATATCCAAGGAACGTCGAATACCTCGGTGTCCAATTCCGATTAGTAAAATATCTTTACCTCTGGTTTGAGCTACAAGATTTTGGGCAATTTCTAGGTCTGCTTCTGCAGGGTGTTCAGGTGTTATTGCAAAATCAGTAGATTCTTCCAACCTTTTTTTGAGCATGCTTTTAAGCTTCGTTGTCTTTACTAATCCTTTAAGCTCTCCAAATATTTCCCCGGCATTTTTATCTTTTAAACCACAGGCAATTGCTAGATCTGTAGCCAGTCTAATTGCACTAATTGCTGTTTCTGTATAGCCTTTCTTGCTTCTATCAACGTCTATTTTTTCTTCTACGGTCATTTTAATGAGTTCGTAAGTGCGATAAAATAGGGTAGTTGCTTCCTTTTCCGTTTGGCTTCCTGCTTCAATTTTATCAATTCCAAGACTAATAGCGCCTATAAGTTTTTCAACCGATCCGCGAAATGTCTCGATATTTCTAAAATCTTTTCTTTTTGAGGGATTGACAATTCTAAGTGGAGATTCATAGTGGGGTGTAGGATTAATCAGTTCTGCCATAGGAGATACACTATAACAAAAGGGGGAGTGGGGTGTCAAATTATTTTTTTAAAACGCGGTTTTTAATGGAATTGCTATTTAACTCCCGGATAGCGTCGTTTGCTATCCATTGTGCTGATTTTGAGTCCATTTTTTTGATCTCATTTGCGGTTTTTAATGCAAGTTTATAAAGATTTTTGTTTCTGGACTTGCCAATTTGCCGTAATGTCCAATTTACTGCCTTTTTTACGTAAATTCTTTCGTCGGTTGCCTCTCTTTTGATGGCATTTAAAAACGGAAAAAAGTCTTTATCAGTTGCTTTTTTATCGTGAACGGAAAGCCAAGCGCCAATAGTAAAACCGGCACGCTTTACATATTCTTCCGGGCGTTTTGTCCATTCAAGGGCTTTTTTGTAGGCAAGAGGAGTGCGGTCAAATACGCTTCCGCAGACCGTATCGCAGATTGCCCAGTTGTCAAAATCTCCGGTCCATTTTTCCATTTGTTTTTCATCAATTAATTTTGGGTCTTCTATAAAAGCGGCAACCAAACGGGCTTCGTAAATTTCAGTTTCCCAAAGTCCAATCGCCAATTTATGGCGCTCTTGAGAATTAGGATGAGCATGTTTGACATCTTTAGATATCTTTCTTAAAATAGGCATGGCAATTCCGAGCGGTTCTTCTTTTGGCTTTATTCCAAACCTTGCCATCCCGGTAACATTAATCGGATTACGGTATTTTTGAAGCTGTCTGATGATTTCCTGAGCGGTCATATGGAAGGATTATAGATTAGAAAAGAGAGGATTGTAAAGACCGCTAAGCAGGCAGGGCTGTAGGTTTTGGCAGGCGCTTAACTGTTTTTAGAGGAAATGTTTCTTGTGTTTTAATGGGAGGAAAAACTTCTGCCATAAGAATACTGTTTTCATGATGATACGCATACATTTTTTGCCAGATGGCGTCGGGAGTCTTGTCTCCTTCATAAATTATTTTGACATTATCATCTGAATTTTCTTTTAAAATTTTCACTCTATTATCTCTTCTTAGTAAAGCACTGATTGAAAGATCTGGTCCATAACAGGTATAAGCTTCGCTGTATACGAATTTTTCGGTTTCACAATCAACAGTAACTTTTGTTCCTTCCATTGGATCTGTTGTCCTAGGGTCGTGTAATATTGCAAGTTCAACCGTAATGCTTTTTGCTCCTTTTGAAGCAAGAGATACTATATCTTGAAAAGATTTTAGTAGAACAGGGGGTTTTTCCACCTCTTCTTTTACTGCTCGCTTGGCAAGGGCACCTCTAGTCCAATCGGCATAAACATCTACTTTTGCTCGTTGAGCTTCTTGTAAGGCTTCGTGACTCATTCGATTGCAGATTATACTCTAAATTTTTAAGAAGTAAAGCGCTGCTTAATATTAATTTGCACCTTTTAAAATTAAGAGTCAAGAAGAAAAGTTGGGTCGGAGACGAGGGAATTGAACCCTCTACCTCTCGGTCCCGAACCGAGCGATCTACCGATGATCTAGTCTCCGACGCTGGTTATTGGTGGGAAGGTCAAACGCTGCGTATTGCCACTGCGTCAATCCCCGTGCGTTTTTTTATTCTAGCTTCTTTTATGCTAAAATACAAACAGCTTGTCCCTATAGCTTAATTGGATAGAGCATCCCGGTCCTAACGGGAAGATTCCCAGTTCGAGTCTGGGTAGGGACGCTTTTTATGAACAGGTCTGAAATTATTCGTTTTTTAATCCTTCGCTCAATCGGCAACTTCCTGTTGCTATTTGCAATTTTCGGTGTTTTTGCCACTTTTGGACCGGTTCTTTATTACGAAGCCCAATATCAGGTAATGCAATATAGGGGAGTTAAATATAAAGTTGCTCTTGCCGAAAAACCCTCGGGGTTTGGAAAAATAACCAACTCCGGAATTTTTGATAAAAGATCTCAGGAAAATTTTGGGTCTGTACTAACAGGTCCAAAAGAACAAATTCTGATACCTAAAGATACAGAGTTTAGTATTTTGATACCAAAAATTGGGGCAAACGCAAAAGTTTTTGCCAACGTGGATTCTGCCGATCAAAACACTTTTTTACCAATATTAATGCAGGGAGTAGCACATGCAAGGGGAACGGTTTTTCCGGGAATGAACGGAAATATTTACTTGTTTGCTCATTCAACGGATAATTTTTGGGATGTCGGGCGTTATAACGCCATATTTTATCTTTTGAAAAACTTGCAAAAAGGAGATGACGTAATAGTCTTTTTCCAGGGAGTTAGGCATAATTATAAAGTTACCGATTCAAAAATAGTCGGAGCAACAGATGTTTCATATATCGTAAACAGCCAAAATCAAGCCAGCGAAACCTTAATTTTGCAAACCTGCTGGCCTCCTGGAACTACATGGGAGAGATTATTAGTTTTTGCCAAGAAGAACTAAGTTTTAGCTTCGAAAATGGTGCAGCTAGTTGCGGTTCCGCGGGCAACGTCAAGAATAATATCTCCTTCTGCCGCGGCAATAACTCCTCTGGTTTTTTCAAAAGAAAGTTTTCTCAAAACATCAACTTTAGAAGCCATGCCGCCTGTTCCTGTTTTGGAAGTGCCTTTAAAAACAACTATTTCGTCAATTTCTGCTCCGTTAAGAATAACGCATCCGTTGGTGTCTCTTACACCTTCTACATCTGTTAGGATTAAAACAGTGTCTGCGCCGACTGCTCGGGCAACAAAACCTGCTAATTTGTCATTGTCGGCAGAAACCAATAATTGCCTCATCTCGTTACTGCTCGTTGCATCGTTTGCGTTGATTACGGGAACACCTTGTTTTAAAGCTTTGTTTAAGGTAGGAAGCGGGTTTTCTAGATCTGTTTCCTTAAGAAGCAATAATCCTGCCGGCACTCCGTATTTTCCAAAAGCAGTTTGCCATGCATGAGTTAGTGTGGACTGTCCATAAATTGCCTCGATTTGTCTATCGAAAATAGTTTTTTCATCCATCTCTAAGATTTTTCTGCCGCATGCAACTGCACCGGACGATACAACTGCAACTTCGACTCCGCTTTTATGGAGAATGCTACATTGCCTAGCAATATTGTCAATTAAACCTAAATTTAATGGTTGTTCAACAGTTCCGCCTTCTGTAATTGTACTGCTGCCGATTTTTACAACCATTCTTCGGGTAGCAAATTGTTCCTGCTCGTGTCTGGGTGAAAATTCTGTCATAAGTGTAAATTATAGCTTTGATTAGCTTTGAAGTCAATTTAAAAAATAATTGTCAAATGATCATTTAAAGTCCTGTTTTAACTTCAGAGTAAAAAAATTGACATAATTTGATATAATCTCTATCTATATGTCAGCAGAACAGCAAAGAGGGACCCCGGGAGAAGCTATTGCTAAAGGAGCGATTAGCTACGCTAAGGATAGATTAGGCTCATTATGGAGAGACGAACTTCCTAGTCCAAGTCAAGTAAAAATTATAATTTCACGCGAGCTAATTCTCTGGAGAAGTTACCGTGAGGCCAAAAAAGGATTAAAAGAGATTCCGGTACAGGAAGATATGTCGTCATCATCTAAAAATTTATTTTCGGGAACCGAGCCAGAAGCTACTTAAGGCTAATAGTATAGAGGTTGGGGGCAATCTTTAGGTTGCCTAGGTTTGTTAAAATTACCACCTTTGATCCGTCCGGCCAAGGAAAAACAAAATCATCAACAAACGGACCGGCATAAACGGTTGTTTGATTGGTTGCGTCATACTCCATAATATCCACTTTTTGATCGTGAACATAAACTAAATGTTTCGAGTCCGGGAACCAATTAAGAGCTTTGCCGGAAGATGGAAGTGAATCTAAAATTTTGTAATTGCGGTCTTCTTTTGTATCATAAACGTAAATAGAGTCTTTTTTTATGATTCTTTGTTCCGGAATTGTGTTTGCTCCAATTAATCTTGGCTCAATCACGATCGGCAAAGCGTTATCGAGGCTTCCTCTATAAAGAATTTTTGTTTCATCTAAAGACCAGGCAAGAATGGAGAAGTTTTCTGTTACTACTTTTCTAAGCTTGGTTTTGAGTGTGTCCATTTGGGCTTTTTGCTTTTCATCTTTCAGCTTTTGCCAACTAGAATTAACAGAAGACATTGTTTCAGTTACATCTTGAGGATTTTGATTAAAGTTTTTGGCGTCAAGCAAAAAAGTCGCCTGTCCTGAAAGAGTTGCCATTAACTGCGCTCCATCCGGAGACCAGGCTAATTGAGCTTTGGAAAAGGCGTAAACGGTATCGTCTGCGATTTGGTTTGAAGAGCCCTGCAGAGTTAAAATTGGTCTTGAGCTTATGTCAAAAACATAAATCCCTCTTTTCTTAACTGCAGACTGGGAAGCAACTGTAAAAGCAAGTTTAGTTCCGGTTGGATCAAGAATCGGATTTTCTACTCCTGTGTTAGTAATACTTTCCAATTTTGGTGTGGTCGGGAAAAGAAGTGCTTCTGCTTTGGTAACAACTTCACTTTTAACAATTAAGTTCTTCTCCCAAGGGAAATAACCTTCTTTTATAATCTTTACATCATAGTTTTTAGGGGCAAGATTTATAGTGTTATCGGTAGCTGTTGTTAGGTGACCGTTTACGAAGACTTGTGCTCCGTCGGGGAGGCTGGTGGCTACCAAAAGTCCGGTGCCGTTAAAATCCGGACGCCCCTTTTCGAAATTAAATCTGTAACCCTTGCCGTAGAGAATTACTAAAGTGGTCCCGAGAAGCAAAAATAGCAAAATAATAAGAGGGAAAAAGAGCTGTTTTTTCATTAATTTGAATTATACCTTTTAATAATAATACTTGCAAGATTTGTTAAGAAGAGGATATAATCAAGTCAGTTAAGCCTAAAAGGATTTTTGATACATTTAACTAATAGTTTGATATATTCAAAAACGTCTGATTGGCTTATTTGGGATATGCTTAATAAGAGAATTGGTATTGATCTTGGTACTGCCAATACGGTTGTATACGTTGCCGGCAGCGGAATTGTTTTAAACGAGCCGACGGTGGTTGCTGTTACCGCAGAAGAAAATAAGGTGGTTGCTGTTGGTAAAGAGGCAAAAGAAATGCTGGGGAGAACTCCCGGAAACATCGTGGCGCTTCGTCCGCTTCGCGACGGTGTAGTTGCCGATTATACTATTACCGAAGCAATGCTTTCTTATTTTATCGACAAGGCTGTAGGTCGTTCCCGTTTGTTTAAACCTGAAGTTATGATTTGTATCCCATCCGGCGTTACCCAGGTTGAAAGACGTGCTGTTTTAGATGCAACTATGGCGGCGGGTGCAAAAGTAGCTTATTTAATAGAAGAGCCTTTGGCAGCCGCAATTGGCGCCAGAGTGCCAATTGCTCAAGCCGCAGGACACATGGTTGTTGATATTGGCGGAGGGTCGACTGAATGTGCGGTAATTTCCTTGGGCGGAGTAGTAGTGCACAATTCAGTTAGAGTAGGCGGTAACAAGATAGACGAAGCAATCGCCAGCCACACAAAAAAGAAATTCAATTTACTAATCGGGGAAAGGACTGCGGAAGAAATAAAAATTACAATCGGTAATGCTTTGCTTGATGAAAAGGCAAGGGGAGAAGAGAAAAAAATGGAAATAAGAGGCAGAGATAGCGTGTCGGGATTACCCCGGACAATTGAATTAACAGAGACGGCTGTAAACGAAGCAATTACGTCGGTTTTAAACGATATAATAGGTGGGGTAAAGGGAGTGCTGGAGCAAACACCTCCGGAACTGGCTAGTGACATTATAGATAAAGGAATAGTTATGGCAGGAGGAACTTCTCTTCTGAATAATTTCGACAAGCTTATGACTAAAGCAACAGGAGTTCCGTGTCATGTTGCGGAAGATGCGCTTTTATGTGTTGTTAGGGGAACAGGAGTTGCTTTAGAAAACATAGAACTTTATAAAAGAAGCATTGCTAGAAAATAGGGATTAAAAATTTTTAAACTATCCTATATAATTTTTATCATAAAACAAATTTTTATGAAAACCTCGAATTTTAACACAAGTTTTCACAAAACAAGGGATTTATAGTGTTTTAATTGTAAAGACAATGAGAATAATCAATTTATTGTGCTTTCAAGTGAGAGTTTAGAGTGAAAAAACGATTACAAAAATTGTTCAAAAATGGTAAAAAAGAAAAACAAAAAATAGAGAACAATATCTTATAGTTTAAAACATATGTTTGAGAAAAAAATATTACTTGGAGTTGGCATAACAATCGCTACGAAAGAAGAAGTCCTAAAGTATATTATTACAGGTCTCGGAAAATCGACGAAAAAGTGCTATGTTGTGACCCCTAATCCCGAGATTTTGGTAATTGCACATAACAGTTCGGATTACAAGAAATGTCTAAATGGGGCAGAATTAGCTTTACCCGACGGCATAGGTGTAATGTTGGCAAGTAAATTATTGGGAAAAGGCTTAAAGGGGAGGGTAACAGGGGTTGATCTTATGGAAGACCTCTGTATAGAGGTAGCAGAAAAGCCTATAACAGTGGGATTTTTGGGTGCTGGCCCTGGAGTAGCAGATAAAACTGCGGAGTGCTTAACAGCGAAATATCCCGGATTAAAAGTTAGGTTTGTCGGGGAAGAATGGAAGAAAAAAGAGATTGCTGAAGTCACGCGTAGTAAATATAATGCCGACAGCCCGCCGCGCGTTGCAAATGACGCTCGGCAAGTTCAGATGCACTATTTAAGTTCAAATCCAATCGCAATAGACATTTTATTTGTTGCGTTTGGGTCGCCAAAACAAGAACTTTGGATTGCCCAAAACCTGCAAGATCTCCCGGTAAAAGTTGTAATAGGTGTTGGCGGGGCATTCGATTTTATCAGCGGGCGCGTTAAGCGCGCTCCAGCTTGGGTCCAAAGGCTAGGTTTTGAATGGCTGTTCCGCTTAGTAATCCAACCTTGGCGGATTAAGCGCCAGCTTTCTTTAATAAAATTCGTTTTTCTGGTTCTTACAGAATTTTTTAAAATTTAATTTTGCAATTGCCTGTTTAAGGTAGTAAAATGATCGCATGTCAAATGGTAACGAGAGATTATTTAGTTCTTTTGAAGATTTTGGTCTAAGAGTATTACCAATAAATGCAGAGGCTGCTTACAGACGCCTAAGCGAAGAGAAAGTGCTCTACAGGGCAGGAGTTTTTCCTATTTTAGAAGAAAATTTCTCAATTCTAGCCCAAGAAAAAGGAGATAAAATTCTTGGCAATGTTTCCGCAGTTATTGCGTATGACCTTGACGATTCAGATTTGTCGAAACTTAATGCCATTATTAGTTTTAAAGAAAGAACAGAAATTATACCTGAAGATATCTGGAAAAGAGTTGAACAATCGTATTATGAAAACCGTCCGCAATATCAATTTAGATATTCTTCCGACCAGGGAATTTTTAAAGCAGCCATGGGAAATGCACTTTTTGTCGGGTGTTTTCAAGATTCTAAACATAGCAATCAGACTTTCTATTGGGAATCTCAAGCTGACGTAATGGAAATGGATCCAAAAAGTTTTATAGAACACTATAAACTTCTCGGTGAAGTACTAGAATCTACTCTTACGGCGATTTTCCCTAGCTTCGGGAAAGAAGCGCCAAACAGACGGTTAAGATTTGGCTTAGATTTATAGCTCTTGCAATTAGCCCTTCTTTTACCCCTATAATAGACTAGATGGACTTTGAGTTTTTACAAAACCCAATTAATAAAAAATGGATGGTTTCTGCTCCAAGACGGGCAAAACGTCCGGACGTTGCCAAAGGTGTTGTACCTGTCTGTCCTTTTTGTACGGTAAAAGATGATCAGGAAAAAGAACTTCTTAAAATTCCTTCCGAAAGCCGCGAGCAGGCAAAACGAGATTTTGGTGTAGAAGCAGATTGGAAATTAAGAATTCTAAGTAATAAATTTCCCTTTGCGCCTATCCATGAAGTAATTATCCATTCCCCTGATCACTCTAATAATTTTGACCGTTTACCTATAAAACAGGTTGAGCTTATTTTAAAAACGTACAAAGACCGTTATAAACTTCATCAAGGTAAAGGGCAGGTGTATATTTTCCATAACCGGGGGAAAAAGGGAGGAGAGAGTATTCCGCATCCGCACACACAGTTAGTTGTAATTCCGTATTCTGTTCATCTGGAAATTCCGAGGCTGGATCCTGAATCGTACGTTGGAATGGGACCTCATCCTCTGGAGGTATATACACTATCTGACAAAACAAACTTTTTAAGCAGAAAGCTAATGGAAAAAGAGGAAATGGTAGAAAATGACCGATTCTACATTTTTTGTCCGCAAACAAGTGAGTGGCCGGATGAAGTTTGGGTTGCGCCAAAAAGAAGAGGAAAGCTTTTTGGAGAAATTACGAATGTTGAAGTTCAAGACCTTGCACATGTGCTTATACGTTTGATACAGATCTTTACATTACGACATGGTAATGAATTTTCATTTAACTTTTATATTTACCCCGACTCGGACTGGTATCTAAGACTTATTCCGAGAATAAAAACACTGGGAGGATTTGAGCTTGGTACGGATGTTTTTGTTAACACGCAGGATCCAAAAGAAACATTAGCGTTTCTTAAAGAACATTTTGAAAATCCCGACGAAGAAAAAATCCTTAGAGAGAATCAGGCGGAATACAGGAGGGGAGTTTAATTTAATATCAGCTATTGGAAACTCTGGGTGTTGAAATTTCTAAACTCGAATATCGAATACCGAAACTCGAAACAATATTTAAATTCTAATTTTCAAAATGTTTTAAATTTTGTTCATTTGAATTTGTTTCGGATTTCGTGTTTCTTATTTCGGATTTGATGTCTTGCTTCATGCTTCGTCCCGAAATAAGTAATAGGCAATATCCCGTTCTACTTGCCGATAAGGATTACTTTAAAAGCTTTGTATAGCCTTTTACGCATTACAAATAGAAGTACAAGAATAACTAAGGCGGCAAGAGCATATCTTACCGGGAAAGCCCAAAAAGTAGTCTGTGCAACAAGCGGAGCATTGTTTTGAGCACCGTAAACAAGCGATATAGAAGCAGTATATTTACCGATAAGAAGCTTGTTATTTAACATTCCGGGTATTTTTCTTATCGCACCCGGCAGGATATTTCTTTGTTCAACCTGACCTGTTAGTTTTTGTCCAAACAACATACCCGTTACGGTTATTGTTCCCTCGGGTTTTATATGAACAGTGCTGTCGTTTTTAACTCTGGCTTCGAAAGGAACCGGTCCAAGTTCATAAAACCATTTTGGTGTTTTAAACGATTCCAATACTGCGTCTTCTTCCACTTTTCCTGCAATCTTAATTAAAATAAGCGAAGCTATCTCTTGCGACAGCACGGCGCCGGTTTGATTTAAGTTTTTCTTGTCGGCAGTGGTGCCAAAAACAACAGAGCCGAAGTGACCGCCGGGTTCGGCATTGTTTGGAATCTTTATGGTAATTGTGAATTTTTGTGACGTATTGTTAACAATAGAATCTTTTTCCGGAGTAACGGTTATCCAGGAGGCTAAAGAATAACTGTCTTCATTTGTTGTTAGGTTTACCTGTCCTTCTTCTCCTTGGGCCGTAAAGTTGCGTCTGTTAACGTTAATATTAACATTTGCGCCTGTAAAGTTAGCGACATTTATCTCTTTAGTTATTATGTCTCCGGGCTTAACAAGTAGTTCAATATTTGATGGAGTTACGGTAAGACCGGTTTGTTTTTGCTGGGCAGATAATTTTATGTAGATAGAAGCTCCGATAAAAAACAGAAGTATGATGGCAGATAAATAAATTAGTTTTTTTCTCATTCTTTAAGTATTGCAAGCGCAATTAGTGCCCAAAGCCGCTATGTCCATTAAGACTATTTTGTCTTTCATTAATAGGTAGGAGTAGCCGTTAGAATAACTGTTGTCGTATAGGTCCCTGCTTCTTGAGTACTGCTTACTCCTACCTGGTAACCAATTCTGGTTGTGTCTGAGGATACTTTAGTAGTTGCTCTGGCTACTTCATAATTCCAGGTTTCAAATTTTGCCCATTTGTCGCTTGAGAATCTGCTTCCTGTTCCGGAAAGACTTGTGCTCTCGGTGGTATAACCGAAAGCGGATGTTCCGACTCCGGAAAAGGTAGTCGGAACACCGTTTGTACCTGTCCAGTCGGCAATTGTATGACTTGCTCCATCTGTGAGCGTTCCTGAATAGCTTGCATATACGGTGTACCCATTGGTTGCATTAGTCGAAACTACCAAATCATGTGCTGCGATTGAATTTGTGCTTGGATTAACATTTCCTAGAGGAATTGTGTTTGCGCTGGTTACGGTTGCAACCGTGGTTGTTGCTCCGTTTACTGCTTGGGAAGAGGCGACTCCGTTTACTGCAAACGTAAGGGATGGATCAACAGTTACCGACAAAGCTTGTCCTGTAAATATGGAGAAAGCCACTGTAACTGAATCGGTTGGTCCTGTTGCACAGTCATTTGACGTATAAGTGGTTACCTGGGCAAAAATAACCCCTGCGGAATTTGGATTGGTAATTCCGTTGGTTGTAATGGCTATTGCAGTGGCTGTAGTTGCCTCGGTTGATGCGTGAGTATATTTAAGTGTTCCGTCTGTGGTGTTATTAAGAGACCAGCTTCCGTCCGTTAGTCCTCCTCCTGTAACAGAGTCTTTAGTTGCTGCTGTGGTGGTCATTCCGGTTGGCTTGGTGCTTCCTGAAGCAGTGGTTGTAAATTTAATTTGCATACATCCGATTGCAGTTGTACCCGGGAATGTCCACCCTGTTACATATTGAACATTAGTTGCGCTTGGAGTAGAGTTGGTAATTTTATTAGAGGCAGTTATTAGAGCCGCTGCATTGGCAGAATGAATGTTATAGGCAAGCGGAACTAAAACAAGCAAAATAATTGCTAAAATAGACAGGATTTTTTGCCTGTCTTTGCCTTGTAACCCTCTTTTTAGAAAAAAGTACATACAGTATACTAATAATTGCATAAAAAAATAGTCTTTGTCAATATCCCATTTTAGAGCATTTTAGCCTTAAAAATTAAGAGTTTTAGTGTTTTGAGCCCTTTATTAAAACAACAAATGCTTTTTTAAGTCTTTTTCTGCCCAAAATCAGTATTAATACTATTAATAGAAAAGCTAAGTAGGGAAGATAAGTTTTTTTGTAAATCATTTCTCCTCCGCCTAGGGAAACTGCAACATTTGCGCTGTAAATTCCGATTGGTAATTCAACAGGTTTTGTCCATCTGCGGATTTTATCGGGCAAAATTCTTTTATCTTCGAGTTTAATTATCCTTGTTTTTCCTAAAATTTGTTTTATGTCTGCGGTTGCCTTGGCGGAGATTAGATAAGGATAAGTGCTTTTTGCTCTTAGAACCATTTCCGGAGTTTTGTCGCTATAATTATCAATAAATTTAAATTCTTCGATTTTTGCTTTTTGCTCCGGCTTTGCAGCTTTTGGAGTGCCGATTGAGGCAAACATTAAAGCACCGATTCTGCTTACTACGGTGGGAGATGTTTTATCGAGAGGTTTGGAAACAATTGGGGTTAGAAACAAAATTCCGTAATAACCGCCGTCCTTGGCTTCCTTTGGTGGAATTACAGTTATGGTAATTGTTTTTGAGCCATTCTCCGGGATTAGAAAATCTTTGTCGGAAAGGGATATCCAGGTTATAAACGGTTGGTTTTGTTTTGGCTCGCCAAATTGAACACCGGACTCTTCGTCGGTTGGGTCAAGAGATTGTAAAGAAGTTTTAATACCGATTGGAACAGGGTAGAGGTTTTCGATTTTTAGTAAGTAAGTATTCTCGCCAGCTTTTGTAAGCGGCATATCTATAAAGATTGGAGTAATTCTGACCATTTGTTTGGGTAAATTTGGTTGCACGGCAGTTTTTTGCTGGGCAAAAATTGGCTTTGGAAAAAGCAAAACTGATATAAAAAGTAATATTACTATATATTTTGGCATATATTTCAAATTCAAAAGTCAAAAATCAAAGGGCAAAAGTTACAGGTTAAAAGTCAAAATTTTTTCCTTTTTAACTTTTGAAATTTAATTTTGCATTTTAAATTTTAACTTTTTACTTTAGTACGTCGGTACCACAGTATATATAATAGTGTTTGTATACTGTCCGGCCTCAATTGTGCTTGGCGCAACTACTTTATATAGAATATCAAAACTTTCATTAGTAAGTGTTGGGTCTTGGATCGGCGTACTGTGATCAGCAACAGGATCCTGAATAGCGGTAGAAAAGCCGGCGTATTTTGGCCCGCCGGTAGTAAAGCGGTCGGGAGTGCCTCCGGTAAGAACAGAGTCTGTAGAAGAATAGCCAAAACCGGTTCCGCTCCAAGCAGTGGGTGTGCCGTTATTGGACGAATAATCAGAAATTGTCGTCGGTCCTGTTAGTGGTTGTGTCTCTTTTGCATAAACAATGTATCCGTTATAAGCATTGGTGGAGGTGGTTAGGGTCGTTTGTTTAGATGAGTCTGTAAAGGAATTACCGGCATTCAAATTTGTGAAAGTAATACTTGAGGTATCCAATCCAAAGCTAAGCGATGGGTTAGATGTGGCAACACTTGTCACCGGTCCCCAAGAACTTTCGGAAAAATTTCCGGTTCTTGCTTTAGCCTTAATATAATAAGCGGTGTTACTTAAAAGGGAAGTTATAAATCTTCCCGAAGTTCCATTCCATCCGGTGCTATAGTCTTTAAAATCAGAAGCAGTAAGCGTATTTCCTATCGTAAAATCGCTTTTAACATATTTGATGTCGGTCGCAAAATTATCCGTACTTATAGCAATGGCATAAGTTGCATCTGTTGGATTTCCGCCGACATTTACAACAACTTTTAATCTGTCGTAATTCGTAGCAGGATTGGTAAAGGTTGGAGCAGGGGGAACGTTTGCCATAAGCATAAAAACAAGTCCGCTTCCAACTTTATATGTGTCGGAGAAAGGTTGTCCTGTTTCCAGTTGACCGGCAATTCCCGACATCCTATATGTTTCGGAAGAAGAAGTAGCAGTTCCTCCTGCTCCGAAGCCATAATCTCTAAGCTGATAAGTAGCGCTTGAGGGATTTGCGGCAAACGCCATAGGCGCAGAATGAAGAAGCAAGAATAAAGAAGCAAGAATAAAAATCAAAAACCTATTCATAATTCTTAATTCATAATACATAATTCAAACTATATAATTCCAGTTTAGATTGGTAAGTAAAACACATTTTGTCCAAATAACGGATGTAAGTAGTCAAAGGTAAAAATTTGCGAAATACCTCTCTTATTTGCTAAAACTGCCATTAATGCCTGGCTAAAAGTAAGCTCCGCGGATTGGTAGGTGGTAAGTGTTTTTAAGGCCGCTTTAATGTCGCTTTCTTCAGGATAAAGAATATTAATGTCCCCCAAAAAAACCGTCCGCATAAAATCTTTACCAAGTGAGGGGCTAATTTCTTTATAAATTTGGTCGTAGATTTCGTTTAGTCCAATACTATCAGTGTATAAGGAATACTCTTCTTGTCCGAAGTAACGGAAATACGCAGAAGCATGCTCGTGTTTTGGATGGCTTCTATCTATAAATGCATAAAATCCGCTTGGAGCAATATAAACTTTTTTACTAATCATAACTCTCACTTCACTCGCAAATCCGAATTTCAAATATCGAAATCCGAAACAATTACTAATTTACAAAATTCAAAAAATAAAACTATTCAGACTTCCTGACAATCGCCCGAAAATATTTGTAAGTTCTCCTGCTTCTTGCTTCATAATTCTTAATTCCAATTAAGTCGCTAAATTCACGCTTGCGCCTCTGCCTTTAAGCCTAAAAATAGGATCGGCAAGCGTAAAATGTTTCGCAGAGACAATTTTATTTTTTAATACTTTTTTTTCGGTTGGATTAGGGGAGACGTTTTTATTAAAAGAAACCAAATCGCTTTCTTTAATACGGACATTGCCGCCGGCCATAATTGCTTTAAGCCGACCCTCTTTAATATAGCGGCGGACTGTAAGGGGGTGAACTTTTAAAATAAAAGCGACTTGTCTAACGTTTAAAAGATTATCCATAGTTAAATCTTTTCACAAAATCTTTAAAAATGCAATATGCAATTATATACAATTATAAGCAATAATATATAATTGTTGCCTTCATTTGACCATGTGTTGTAGAATTAGTTTAATTAATATTACGAAGTAATATTAATTAATGCAAAAGATCTGCTCTAATTTTAGCAACATTTTAAAGATTTTGGCAATATCCTCTTTAATTGCTATCTCTTTTTTTGTTTTTAAATCTTCGTCAAAAGCAGAAACAGGGATAAATAGACAAATTAATTTTCAAGGTAAGTTGGTAAAAACGGACGGAACAAATGTTACAAATGGAAGTTACACAATTGTCTTTTCGCTCTATGGATTTGATAGCGGTAGTACTGCAGTTTGGACGGAATCTCAAAGCGTTTCCGTAAATGATGGGATTTTTCAAGCAGCTCTTGGTTCGGTAACTCCGATTCCCGCAAGCTTTAATTTTAACTGGGATGGTTTGTATTTGGGCATAAAAGTGGGAAGCGATAACGAAATGACACCTAGGATTAGAATGTCGGCCGTGCCTTTTGCTTTTAACGCCGAAAAAGTAGCGGGATTAACTGTTCAGGATGAAAGCGGTAATGCAAGTACATCCGGAATTCTTAAAATTCCAAACGGTAAAACAGTCTCTTTTGCAGGCGCAACCAGCTTTGGAGCAGGTACAACAGGTTTAATTACTCTTGGTTCAACCACAGATACATTAGCTCTAACAACTTCCGGTGCAACCTCGGTTGCTCTTCCGACAGGAGGAACTTTACTCACAAATACTATAGCAGCAGTTCAAACCATTACTTCTACTCAAACCTCCGGAACAATCTTAGGAATTACCGATTCAACCGCTTTAGCAGGAGCAATTAAAGGAGCAGTTATTACCTTATCCGGAGCAAATGCTCAAGATCAAACAGGGTTAGAATTTAATCTCTCAAACGCCACAGGAACAAATCTTAACGATATTGTCGGAACAGGAAGTACCTGGAAAGTATCAAAAACAGGTGCTCTAACAGTTGCCAGCTGTTCCGGGTGTGGAGCCGTAGGAAGTACGAATAGCTGGGGAATTGTTAACGGATTACTCTTCGATGGAAACCTAACTACTGACTTTGCCATCGGAGGAAATTCTACCGCTTCTGCAGGTTTTGCAGTTCTTAACCTAGGAAACGGAGGTATTCCAACTGCCTCTATTTCCGGCTTGTTAACTCTAGGATCTGCAGGAGGAACAACCAGAACAATCGGAGCAGCTGCTATGAATAACCTGCAACTGGGAGACGGAACAACAGGAGGAATAACCTTCTTCTCAGCCTCCAATAGATTAACTTCGGGAGGAGCATTAGTTTTAGCAGGTGGAGTTACAGCCACTAACTTTAACAAAGTTACCATTACTCAGCCTGCAACCGGTTCAACCTTAACCATTACGGATGGAAAGACTTTGTCAATAGGAAACAGTCTTACTTTAAATGGAACCGACTCAACTATTTTTACTTTTCCATCTACGGCCAATGGAACAGTTTTAACCAATAATGCGCCAACTCAGGGAATAACCTCTACCCAAACTTCCGGAACGGTTTTAGCACTTGCCGACTCGACAGGCTTAACTTCCGCAATAACAGGTTTAAACATTGGGTTAACCTCTTCAACCAATAGCCAAAACAAAACAGGCATTTCTTTTGATCTTTCAGGCGGGACAGGCGGAACATATTATGACCTGTATGGTACGGGTGGCACTTGGAGTGTAACCCGAGCAGGCGCTCTAACAGTTGCCAGCTGTACAGGTTGTGGTGGAGGACCTGGAGGTTCAAATGACTGGGGAATTGTTAATGGCTTATTATTTAACGGAAATCTTAGTACGGATTTTGCAATTGGAGGAAGTTCTACCGATTCCGCAAAATTTTCAATAATAAATACAAAAGGGATAAGGGGAACTCAGACTGCTTCCGTGTCGGGAGATTTGGTTTTGGATTCATCAACAGCAAAGGTTCAATCAACAAAAAATCAAAAATTAACAATCGGAGGAGACACAACAGGGAATATTGACATTAGTCCTAACAATGGATCAGGAACAGTAAGTATAAACGGAGAGTTAATTATGGGAAGTAAGGTTTCCGGTGCCGGGCTCACTGCGGATTGTGATTTAAAAGGGGATAAGCTTGTTTGGGATATTACAACTGAAACTTTTTCCTGCGCCAGCGATTTAGATTTACTTACTCTTAATTTTGCCGAAACCAATATAGCCGGTACCGTTACTAACAGGCAGATGGATCGTCCAAATTCAACTACTCTTAATACTACCTGGTCGGAAATCAAAATGCCGTTTGCGGGAGACGTAGTTGGTATTTCTGTTGCAATGAGTGCTGCAAGAACTGCAGGAACAGCGACATTTGCCCCTTTTAAAAACGATGCTACAACAGGTTTTACCTGCGACATTAACGCAACTTATACTAGCATTAACCAATGTAGTCAGGCGGCAGGAACGGATAGTTTTGTAGCAGGAGATAACCTTGATATGCGTTATACGACTGCATCCTATACACCTACAACTTCCGAAGTGGCTGCCAATATCTGGGTACAGATGACTGACGGTGCGGATTTAGCAGAGCTTTATAGCTCTTCCGATCCAGACTTAGGCGCAAAAGATGTTGTTGTTTTAGATCCGCAAATGCAGGATGGAGTAAAAAAATCTACCAAAGCATATCAAAAAGGAGTAGTTGGGGTAATTGCTACTAAACCGGGTATGATTTTGGGATCGGAAAGTTTAAATCAGTCGGGAATTCCTGTAGCGGTTGCTCTTGCCGGACGAGTGCCTGTAAAAGTTTCCACAGAAAGCGGAGCAATAATTCACGGAGACTATCTAACTACTTCTTCTACGCCCGGTGTTGCCATGAAAGCAGTGAAAGCAGGTCAGGTAATAGGGGAGGCAATGACGGATTATTCAGGAGAAGGCGTGGGCGTTGTGGGAATGTTTATTAGAAATACTTATTATAGTGGCAGCGCGTTGGCAGATCTAATTCCAAAGCAGGATCAGGATCCGCCTCCTAAGGATTTTTCAAAGCTACTTCTTATTAAAATGTTTCAGGAAAAAGACGGTTTAATAACTTCGGATGAAGATGTAGGATTATCGGAGTTATTTGCCGACCGGATTGCTGCGGGACTTGAGATTATAACACCACGGCTTGTTGCGGAGGAGTTAGACGTAGGGTCAATTGTGGCAAAAAATGCCAGTATTTCCGGGACATTAACAGTTGATACAATCCGGGTCAATAGCATAGAAGGTTTAGAGTTTATGATGAGAGATCAAGTATTAAGCATGAGAGATTTGTTCGGCTTAAAAGCATCGGAATCAGCAAAATCTGTTATTAAACCTGAAGTTTTGTCTGCTTCGACTGTTGCAAGTCAAACCGACTTATCCATTCTTACTCTTTACGGTCTTAACGTGGAAGGCTTTGCTACGGTATCGGCAGATCTAAACATTAGAGGCAGCAGTTTAATAGAGAAAGCGTTAACCGTAATAGATTCTGTTTCAACTTCAAACTTACTTGTTTCTGATTTTGCTTCGTTTTTTGGAAATGTGTTTTTTAAGAAAAGTGTAAACTTTGAAGGAAGAGCAACTTTTAATAATGATACTGCAGGATTTGCGGTTGTTAATAAAGGAAATAATAGCGTAGATGTGGAATTTAACGAAGAATATTTAGACCCGCCAATTGTTACGACAAGTATTGCTTTAAATAAAACAGAAGATAATATAGCAGATAAAAAATTAGAAGATGAAATTCTCAATGAAAACATTTCTTATGTGGTTACTAAAAGAACAACCAAAGGTTTTGTAATCAGAATAAATAAGATTGCTTTATCTGATATAACTTTTTCCTGGACTGCGCTTTCTATTAAAGATGCAAAAACACAAAGCTCAAATTTAAACAAGAGTAACATCTTAAATGATTCGGAGGCTACAAAGTCTGCAGCGTTTCAATCAATCATGAATCAATTGAATATTCGTTAGCAGGTCGTTTAAATTAGTCTTATTTATAATTCACAGAGGAAACATAATTATATATCATGCTTGATAAATTCTTTATGCGAAGATTAGCCTCTTGATTAGTTAAGTCTTTTGTCATAATACAAACAATATAGGGTCTTCTTGGTTCATACACAATTCCGCAATCGGAATATATGCTTGCCCCGCTCTCGTTTTCGTATACGCCAATTTTATGAGAAACACGGATGTTTGAAGGAACTCCGGCTATAATTTGATCATTAAATTTTGTATTTGTAAGATCGGTTAGAATCTTATTAGAACTTTCAAGACTAAGGTAAGAAGAAAAATATAAGCTGCGCAAAATAGAAGAATAATTTTTTGGTGTTACTATTGGAAGAGTATTGTATTTTTCTCTGGGAATATTCAGGTTATCAAAAATATCGCTAAATAGATCCTTGGCCTTTGGTTCAAGTAAATAATAAAGCAAAAGATAAGCAGTATTATCTGATTCCATTAAAGCAAGATCAATGGCTTTTTTTACGGTTAGTTTAGTTCCGACCCCTTTTTCCCATAGGTTTCCATATCCGGAGTCAATATGTTTTTGTTCTACGGTCAGTTCTTTATTGAGGTCAACTTTTCCGTTTTCAACTTGTCTATAAACGGCCATAACAAGAGGGGTTTTTAATAGACTTGCCAGATAAAAACCATTTTTTTCATTAATTCCAATTGATACACCGGAGGGAAGATATTCAAAATAAATCCCTATTTCTTTGTTGGTATCTTTAATATAATTTAAGAGCTTAATTCTAAGAGGTACAAAATTTATAAGCCTATCTTTACTGTTATCATAAAAAATCCTACTGGCAAGATAGGGAAAATCGGCAGGATTTAATTTATTTACTGTTTTTGGACTTGCCGCTTTTTGGTTTATAAAAAATAAACTTCCCAGAAAAATATTTACAACTAAGCTAATGACAAAAAGCCAAATAATATACTTATTTTTAAAATAATGCATAAAACAATTTATTTGTATTTTTGCTCAATATAGTTTAATATTTCCCTAGCTTGTACAAAATTTGGATTTATGTCAAGCGCATTTTGAAAAGACATCTTTGCTTCGTTTATCCTGTTAAGCTTAAGATAGGTAACTCCCAGATTATAGTATACACTTTCATTTGCAATCTCAAGCGATGTTGCCTTTTCCAGAATAGAAAGAGCTTTGTTATAGTCTTTTTTACTTAAATAAATCGTCGAAAGGCTATTATATGCAAATATATGCTTTGGAGATATTTCTATTGCCTTTTTAAGCATTAATTCTGCTCTATCGATATTTCCGCTTCTAATATATAAATTTCCTAATTTATAATAAAAATTTGCTTGATTTGGATAAATTAGGATTGCTTTTTCAAGCGCACTTGTGGCTTTTTCTGCCTGTTTGTTTTCAAGATATGCGTCAATTAAGTTTTGTAAATAATCAATATTAGATGGTTGTAGATAAACTGTAACCTGAAATTCTTTAACCGCAAGATCTAGACTGCCTGTTTTTTTATAGAGATTTCCCAGGTTATTATGGCTAATGTAATCTTTGGGATAAAGCGCGATTGCCATTTTATAGTTATAAATTGCTTGCTGGGTATTTCCAATTTCTGCATAAGCAGTTCCTAAATTGCTATAACCAAAAGCATTATCGGGCGATTGTTTTACAGTTTTTGACCAAAGCGCAATAGAATCTTTCCAATCTTGATTTCTATCCCATGTTTTAAATCCTAATGTCAAAGCCAGGCAGAAAAATAAAATAATAAATATTTTTAAATAAAATTTTTGCCTCTTAGCCCTTAGCAGTTTATAAATAAGATAGAATACGTAGGCAAACAAAAGTGAAAAAGCAAATGAACCTGGGTAAAGATACCTTTCGGCGTATAATATTTTTCCGGGGAAAATATTTGATAAAGGAATTAAACTTAAGAGGAAAAATCCTATCGAAAAAGTTACAGCAGGATGGTTTTTTTTGAGCTTATATCCAATAGCAACAATTGCAATAAATAGAAAGATAGAGATTAAGGTATAAATGTCTATAAATAAATTTCCCGGAGTAAAAGGCTTTTCTCCCGGATACAAAATAGGTATAATCCTTTGTTCAATCGGGAAAAAGAGTGCCACTAGATAGCGGATAAATATTTTAGAGGTAATAAGAATATTCATTAAAAGTGTTGTGCTAACTTCGCTCTGGGAGGTTGAAAGCTTTAAAATAACAAATCTGATAAAAAAGTAAAGGCCAATTGGTAAAAAATATAAAGAATAAATGAAATAGCTAGATATTTTTTTGGGATTTTTTATATGATTGTAAGTCCAGTCGTATAAAATAATTATTAAAGGGAGGGAAAAAGTTAGCTCGTAGCTAAATATGGCAAGAAAAGCAAAAAAAACGGAAACAGCAATTAATAGTTTTTTCTTGCGTAGCTCTTTTGACTTTATATAGAGATATAGTGATAAAAACATAAACAAAAAACTTAATAGATCAAGGCCGGCAGAAGCAAATGAGACTGCCTCCGTATGTACAGGATGAAGCCCAAAAATAAGTGCGGAAACGGCTGCAATTATGGGTTTTTTAGTTAACTTCGTTACAATAAAATAGATAATTAAAGTGATAAGAATATGTATTAAAATTGCCTGAAGATGATATCCGAAAGCATGTTTTTCGTAAGCCTGATAAGCTAAGGAATAAAAAATTGTTCGTACAGGTCTATAGAAACGACCGATAAATTCGGTTGGAGGGGAAGTCTGAATTAATTCTACGATATTAAATGTTCTGATCTCTTTCCAATTTAGGATAAAATCATTATCGTCCCAAACAAAATTAGCCTTAAGAGTTGGGGAGTAGGCAGCAAACGTAAATATGGCAATTGCCGATAAGACTATAAAAGTTGCTAAATGTTTACGTTTACCTAATTTAGAGAAAAAGGATTTCATTTTTTTATGAAAATTACCTGAAATCTTTATAAGTTTGTAATTTTAAGCATAGCATAAATTTTTTATATCCATAAGAGGATGGTAAAATAGATTTTTGATGTTTTTATTGCCAGTCTTAAATATCTATTCGGCTCCGAGGATAATTCTTGCGGAGGCGGTGGAATCTTTTAGCACTGCTTTTACTTCTGTAAATCCGTAGCTATCCTTAAGATCATCTATTAAAAGCTGAGCTTTGCTCTGCATGTTTTCCGAAACAAACAGTTCACTCTTTTTGTAATCTTGATTGTCGGCATTTCCTGTTTTTACAACCGTGTAGCCTTGCTCTGTAAGCTTTGCGGCTGCCTTAGCAGCAAGTCCTGCAACTCCGGAGCCATTCAAAACCTCTAGAGTCCATTCACTTCTATTTATTTGCGCTTTCTCGGGTGCTTTAGTTGGTTCAATAGTTGTTTTCTTTGTTTCAATCGGAGCTTTTTTAGAGGTGGAATTAAAGAGGAAGAAAAACAGTACTCCGGTAACAATTAAGATTATTACTAAAATGATTATTCCAAGCTTGAAAAAGTTTTTATTTTTTTTACCAAGAGAAGAGGCTTCTTCTTCCAGATCCCAAGAACTTTCCTTTGGTTTTTCTTCCTCGGCTTTTACCTCATCTCCTGCCTTCTCAACAACCTTTTCTGCCGACTCATTAATTAGAACAGCTTCTTCTATTGATTTTTCCGTCTTAATAGGTTTCTCAACCTGTTTTTCTTCATCTTTTTCCATATCTTATCTATGTCTATTTTCTCAACAATTTTATTTAACAGTCAAGTGGCAGATTAATGAGTTTTAACTATTTTTTGATGCTGAATTTCCGAAGAAAATTCCCCAGAAAATGAGGTTAATAACAGAAAGTACTAAAAATGGGGCAGTTTCCAGCCAGCCAAAGGAAAAACCCATTATTACTTCGGAAAATATTGAGACCGAGAGGATTACGGAAAACAGAAAAGTTGTTGATTTTTCTAAAGCCCATTCAAGCCATTTTTTAAAAGATGTAAAGTCAGAGGTGTATGGCTTTAAAGCTAATCTAAGCTGTTTTGGTTGCTCTAAGGCCTCCTTTGAGTATTCAAACATTGGCGCTTCTTCAAAACCCTTTTTATTAATTAATATTTTATATTTTTTTACACTCATCTTTTTAAAATAAAATTCCCCAAACCTATCCGTATTTACCTTGTGTAAGATTTTATTCTTTTCGGCATCAATAAGACAGACTAAAGCTTTTCCAATAGGAAGACCGCTGTCTTGATCTACAACTGTTCCGCGGATATATTTATTTATATAGTCTTTGGAAAAGAGAGTAATTATTCTAGCTGTAAAATACCAATGAAGAGATTTAATCGGAATATGTGTTCTGATACTTAATAAAATTAAGGAAAGAATTAAAGAAATAACTATAACCAGAAGATTTACCGTTTGAGAAAATCTAAAAGATAAAGAGACGTCTCTAACATAGGTAAGTGTTATATTTGTAAAATCAAAAGAGGCATTAGAATAGTATTTTATATAGTTTATAACACTAAAAGGTGCTTTTTCTAGATAAACTTGAGGGTAAGTTTGATCCTGGGACGCCCCGAGTTCAAAGATAACGGTTTTATCTGTGTAACCAAGTGCCGTAATCTTTGCTCTGTATTTTCCTGACGGAAGAGTTAGATCAAGCTGACCGTTTGGCATAGAATACTGAGGATTTTTAACCGGCAATACTTGCGGGGAAATTACGCTAAAGCTTCTTGTACGAGGATTGTAGAGCTCTAAAACCACTCTTGCTGCTTCTATCGGTCGGTTGTCGTCTTCTAAACCTAAAATTGTAAACGGCTTAACAACTTTTACGTCTGTAATTTTTTTCTCGACAATATTGCCCTTAACGTCCACAATCCGAACAATAATTTCATAAAGCCCGGTTTTTAAAGGAGCTTTAAGCCGTCCCGTGTAAACTCTCGGTTCAATTTCCATCATATTTCCGGTATCAGTACTGGCTTCTGCTATTTGCGTAAAATTATTTATACCTAAGATAAGCTTATTGCGCAATATCGCTTTAATTTCCTTGACGTTTTCGCCTTTATTTAACCTAAACCGGAACTCATAAGTATTTTCCCGGGGCACAATAATTACGGGAGTTGGTCTACTAACATCGAGATCGCGCGAAAGAGGACTGGTTAAAATATTATTATTACTGGTTACAATTAGAGTATTCTCGTCAATTTCCGGAGCAGTGGATATTGGTGGAGTGTTAAAAGTAAAAATGTCCGATTTTGTGCTTAGGCCGTCTTTTCCTTTGCTTAAAATTTGAATGTAATAAGTTGTGTCGGGCTCTAATTTTGAGATATCAATTTCATTAAGAGTCGCCGGTGTTAGGGTGGTTATGGTGTTTTTCAGGTTTAAGTCTGTTCCGTAAGATATTTTTAGCGTAGAAGTAGTATCGGTTTCGATCCTAAGAGTTGCCTGATTGTCAGATAAAGATTGTATAGTAACGTTTTCTATTACAGGTGCCTGGGGTATTGTTGTCGGAGTAGGAGTTGGAGTGCTTGTCGGTTGAGTTGTTTGAGTGCTAGTTCCGGTGCTTGGAACAGTTGTAGGGGTAGGAGTCGGCGTTGAGGTTGGAGTAGGGGTTGGAGTAACCAGGGTTTCATCAAAAAGATACTTATTTGATACGGTTTGGTCGGGTACCGTAAGTGAGTCGTTAATTAGTTTGGTGGAAACATCAAAACTTACATTATTTATTCCGGTATAGTTTTCGGTTGTTTTTAACTTAAAAGAGACGGTTTGATCGGTTGTGCGGCCGGGAAAAGAATTTATTGTCCAGGTAATTTTGCGGTTTACTAAATCAACCACGGCAGATGTGTTGTCGTAAGCTTTTTCCGCGCTCCCAATAATATAATCTGCCACATCAACGCTTGGAGTAGGGGATCCTTCTACGGTTCCCTGAGTCCAAGTAGCCTCAATAACAATTCCGGTTGCGTAGTAGAGGTGCGAGCCGTAAGTTATTTGATAAGTAATTTCCGTTCCTTGTGGAACAGCAGTAAGGGTATCTGTAGAGATTGCGGTTTGGAAATCGGATGCTTTAGCAGGGACGGTAACGCTTACGCTTTGATTTTGAGAATAAGATATTTGCCTAAGTAAAAAAAATAAAAAAAAGAAGCTAACCGTAAAAAAAACAATTAGTCTTGATTTTGCCTGCATCTTTTTATGGTAGCACAGGCAGTGTACAATAATCAAAAAATAAAGATCCCTCCCGCCTCGCAAGCGAGAGCGTTGCGGGCAGGCAAAGATCAAAGATCAAAGATTTTAAGTTTTAAGTTTAATTTATGGTTTTACGGTGGGAGTAATTGTAGTAGAAGATTCTGACACAAAATCTTTACCAAGTATTATTAAGATGTCTGCTTTTGAATTTTGCTCATCTTTGGGTATTGGCACTACTTCTCCGCCTAAAATTGAAGCAATTTGGGTAGCAGTTGCTTTCTGGATATCTGAGGTAAAGCTAACAAAGGTTTTGGTATAGTCTTTTTTATTAGCATTGTCTTTATCTGCAATCGTAATGTTTGGCATTTTATCTTTTAATTTCTTTTCCGCAACATTGGTAAGTCCAATCGTGCTGGTTCCATTAAGAATAATTACTTTTGCCGGGGCAGGCGTTGGGGAAATAACTGCTTTTGTTGGTTGTCCGGGCTGTTGGAACGCGTCCAAATTAATAGGGGAGACTTCGATTATTTTGTTTGAGGAAGGTCTATAAAGAATCGCTTTTTTTGCCTGAGAGTAAATTAAAACTTTATCTCCATTCTCGGTTTTTACAAAGAAAGGTTGACCGGCAAGTTTTGTTTTATCAGAAACTGTAGCTATTGTTGGTGCTTCTCCTGTTGGGAGTTCAATTAGCTTACCGACTTTATCAATTAATTCTTGAACTTGATCTTTAGTTACTTCGGAAGGGTTTGTAAGCATTTTTTGAGCTTGCTGATATTTATTGTAGAAAAAAATTGCGGTAACTAAGGCTATAGCAACAATAATTATAGCGATAGGTAAAAAGATATTTTTACTCTTTAAACCTTTTAGAGAGGGGAGTTTCATATTATTATGATACTTTATTTACAAAAAAAAAAGTCAACCATAAATTGGATGTAAGACTTAAGATTTAGGATTTAAGACTGGGGATTAGACTTCTTTGGATTGAATTCCTAATAACCACAAAACAGCCTCTTTCTTGTATCTGCGGTCTCCGCGGGAATTAATGCGGATTGCCGGGAGTTTGCCTCTTTTGCCCCATCTTTTAATTGTTAGAGGAGAAACTCTTAGTATCTGAGCCACTTCGCGGACTGTTAATAGATCTGGTAAATCGTTGATTGATATGTTTTGAATAGCCATAGCCTTAAGAGTACATTAATGATAATCAATATGATCATTAATCATGTATAAAGTAACAAAGTATAACAGTAATGTCAAGGGGTAAATAATAGAATAAAATTCAATTTACCCCGCAGACCAATCAAAAAAAATCAAAATTAAGCAGAATCATTCACTATATGAAAGCTCCAATGAGAGAAGTTCAGGTCATAGAAACTCAGCAAGATAACCAAGAGTTACAGCAAGTTCGGGAAGAACTTACAGAAGAAATTCAAAAATAGCCTTCATTAATAGCATTATTACTTTTATTACTTTACTTATTATTACTTTACTTATTGAATGATTAATTTATTTATCAATGTATAATAAGTTAGTATATTATACATTGGATTAATTCCCACAAAAAAAACTCCCGAAAAGGGAGTTCTTTTTAAACTAGAATACTTGACGTTGGAAGTTAGACATCTTTGATTTTGAGTTCTTGATATTTCGATTTCTAGAATTCAAAGATTCCAATCTTATTATTTCAATTCGACCGTTGCTTCCTCCGAATCTTTCTTTTCGCCTTTTCAGTCCGATGCAACATCGGACACGACTCATGGAGCGATTCTAGGTAGACTTCACAGTCTCGTTATTTTAACTCGACTGTTGCGCCTGCCGTCGTTAACTTTTCTTTGGCTTCTTCTGCAGTTTTTTTATTGACTGCTGTCATAATTTCTTTTGGAGCTGCATCTACTAAGTCTTTTGCGTCTTTAAGTCCCAAGGTTGGAACTAATTCTCTTAAAGCCTTAATGACTGCAATCTTTTGTGCGCCGGAATTTGCGATTACGACGTTAAAGACTGTTTGCTCTTCTGCTGGCTCACTGCCCGCGTCTGACGCGGCTGCACCCCCGTTTGCCGCTGGGACTTGCATTGCTTGCGCCGAAACACCGAACTTTTCTTCTAAAGCCTTTACGACTTCGGAAAGTTCAAGAACTGACATTTCTTCTACTGCTTTGATTAAATCTTCTTTGGTAATTTTTGCCATGTATTAGTTCACCCCCTTACTTTTATTAGCTTCTATGGCTTTTAATGTTATTACAAATTTTTGAATATTCCAGTTTAAAGCCCTATGTAAACCATAAATTGGTGCCTGCATATTACCGATAAGCTGGGCAATAAGCACTTCGCGAGGGGGAAGTGTTGCCAATCTGTTAACTTGGTCTGCGGTAATTGTTTTATTTTCTAAAATTCCGAATTTAACAGTTGGTAAGTTGAATTCCTTTAAGATTTTTGCTAATTCCTTAAGAGGACCGATTACATCGGAGTAGGCAAAAAGAGTTGCAGTTGGATTTTGAAGATTTTTTTCGATTTCTTCCCTGGCACTATCCAGATTTTTATTATTTGCTAAGGCAAGCTTAAGAAGAGTGTTTTTGGCAATCATGAGTTCCGCATCAACCGTTCTTAATTTTTTCTTTAAATTCTCGATCTGCAAGTGCTTTAGTCCTTGATAGTTGGTAAAAATCAGTGCCTGGGCACGATTTATCTTGTCGGAAACTTCGGCAACGATATTTTCTTTTTTAACTCTGTTAGTACTAATTTTCGGTTCGTCTGTTTTCATAAAAAAACGCTCTCGAAGAGCGCATCTTTTTGCTAATGACTAGCGACTAATTGCTAATAGCTAAGTTGCTCCTCGGTAGGATTTATGCTCCTCATCGGTGCACCCACTTTCTTAGGACTTTGTAAGTTTATCAGAGAGCAGGGAATTCGTCAAGGCTTATTTAGAAGTTGATTGTTCCACAGCTTGTCTGAGAGCTTTAATAATTGGTTTATGAAGTCCCTGAATAGAAGGTAATTCAAGTTCTGTAATTGCATCTTTTACCTCCCAAGGCATGGTTTTGTCGCTAACTCCGGTATATATTTTGACCCCGTCTTCTATGGAAAGATGAGCGCTTGTTGAGGCAATTTGTCTTGAGTTAGTAAATCTATCTCCAAGAATAGAAGTTTCCACAGAATCCGTTATGTAAATTGAAAAGTTAGGAGTGGTTATTATTCTATTGAGTTTACTTTTAAAGGTTGTTCCTTCAAGGGAATTATTGTCGTGTGTAAATCTAGAGGTAAGAGTTGTTCCATCTGCAAGGGTAACAGAGTGTTCGCAAAAAGCGCTTTTCTCGCCGAAAACAGGCTTGCCTTTTATTGCCAAGCCAAGAGCAAGACCATCGTATTCTGTAATTTTGCGCATTCGGCTTTCTCCCAATAATCCTAGTGCTTCTTTATTTGTCATAAAACTTTGTCATTTTATCCTCCCAGACTCTAAAAGTCAAATTTAGACAGTTTTTTTGGGGAAGCGGGGAACAGATGTCACGGTTTTTTGGAAACAGGTTATCAATAATTAGAAAAAAAATTTAACAAAGGAGTTCTATTGGAAAACTTGTTGGAGTTGCGACTTGTGCTTCTTTTAGGTATTTTTTTAATTTTTGCTGATGATCCCCGTTTTCTGGCTCTTGTCTCTTTCTTTGCATTAAATCTATTTGTTTTGCTGTTCTTACTTTAGGATTTAATTCTCTCAAAACATCTGATTGATCTAGGAAATAAGGAGCAATATCAGGGTTAACAGATAGCGAAAAGCAAGAATTAGTAAAAGAATAATCTTCACGAATAAAATGGGTGCCTTCATAAGCGGTAACAGGTTCAACTACTATAATTGGAGGAGTAAGACCTCCTCCATAGATTGCAGTAAGATATTTTAATCCATTAGATACCGGATAAGATTTAAAACCGCCTGCTCCCGCCAAGTCCTTAATCTGTTTTAAAAACTTCAGAAGATTGACCAGGTTTGACCGCTGTTAAATTTTCGTTTCTCATAGTGAGTATTCATCTAATCAAAACTAAGTAGGAATTAAACTAAATCGAGATAAAAATATTGTAAGAAATATTTATGCTTGGATTTTTATAGCGGGGGACATAGTTGATTTTAAGATAACGGAGGCAATTCTGTCTTTTTTAACTGCTGTGTAAATTGCCTTAATATTTTCTACTAATTTTTTGTCTTCAAAACTCGCTTTTCCAATTGTTAAATGAATAATCGGAGCTTTTCCTTCTGTTTTAAAGTTCATTTGTCCGCCTTCGTATTTTTTAACCAAATCCTGAGGATTTGTGGTTATGGTTCCGTTCTTTGGGTTTGGCATAAGTCCTTTTGGACCTAAAATCCTTGCAACCTTAGCAAGTTTTGACATCATTTCGGGCTCTGCAACCAAAATATCAAAGTCAATTTTCCCTTTTTCGATTTCGGCAATAACCTCATCGTTTGCAATTACCACTCTGGTTTTTTTACCTGTTCCATGGGGGAGCGTAACATGTCCTGAAACGCCTTGTTCGATGGTTGCAATATGAAGCTCAACTGTTTCGTCAAACTTTGCCCTTTGCAATTTCTTTAAAAGCTCAATTCCTTCGGAAACGGAATAAGTTTTTTTTGCTTCTATTTTTTCTTTTACGGTTGAATAGCTTTTAGAATGAGCTTGTTTTTGTGAAGACCCTTTTTTATATTCTTTTTTTACCTTTTTTTCTCCTTGCTCTTCCAAAGTTTCTTTTTTGACAGGAGCGGAGGAGAACTCTTCAACAGATTCAATACCTTCTTCTTTTTGAATATGCTTAAGTTCAGCTAGGCGGGCTTCCTTTTTCTTTTTAAACTCTTCTTTTTGTTTTTGTTCGGCTTCTTCGTCACCGATTGTCTTTACTCTAATTTTACCCACAGAACGCTCCTTTCATTCGCGAAATACTACCAATGCTGCCAATCTCAAATTTAAATTTGTTTATTTGTTTATTTATCATTTGTTTATTCGACAGCGATCCCCATGCTTCTTGCTGCTCCTTGGACAATTTTTACAGCAGCATCCAAATCGTTGGCGTTTAAATCTTCCATTTTTATTTTCGCAATTTCTTCTGCTTGTGACCTGGTTAATTTTCCTCCCGATTCACGTCCCGGTTTTTGAGATCCTTTTTCTACACCTAAGGCTTTTTTAATAAGTTCTGCAACCGGTGGCTTTTTAACAATAAAAGAAAAAGTTCGGTCTTCGTAAACAGTAATAACAGCCGGCAAAATTGTGCCTTTTTGTTCTGCAGTTTTATCGTTAAATGCTTTAACGAATTCCATAATAGGTAATCCGTGTTGTCCTAAAGCAGGTCCAACCGGTGGCGCAGGAGTAGCTGCTCCTGCCGGAATATTTAATTTTATTAATGTTTTTATTTTCTTAGCCATAATTCTGTTATTAGCCTTCAGCCTCTAACTGTCAGTTAACTGATTGCTAGTTGCTAGTTTCTTATAGTTTTGCTACCTGTAGAAAATCTAACTCAACAGGCGTTTCCCTCCCGAAAATGCTTACAAGTACCTTAAGTTTGCCTTTTGCTTCATCGATTTCGTCAATTGTTCCCAAGAAATCTGTGAATGGTCCATCAACAATTTTAACAGCTTCTCCCTGAACAAAGGCTGCTTTATAAAGAGGTTCTTCGGTTTTCATAAACTTTTGGATCGCCTCGACCTCTTTTTCGGAAATTGGGGTTGGCTTGTTTCCTGCGCCAATAAAAGCAGTTACTCCTTGGGTTGTTCTAACTAAAAGCCAGGATTCATCATCCAAGATCATTTTAACCAAAACATAACCTGGGAAAATCTTTTCGTTTACTGTTTCTTTCTTGCCCCCGGAAACCTTAATCGTAGACCTGGTAGGAACGATAATATCAAAGATCCTATTTTCAAAACCCAGAGACTGAACTCTTTGCCTTAGATTTTTAGAAACTTTATTTTCGTGTCCGGAATAGGTATGTACTATGTACCACCTGGCATTATCAGATGCGGTTGATACAGGTTTATCCTCTGATGATACTGGTTTGGCAATTGCTTCTGCTTGCTCTTCTTCATCTCCGCCTTTTGCGGGAGCCAAAGAAGGCTCTTTTATTTCTTCCTGTTTTAAAGCCGGATCGGCTGTTTGATTATCCATATATTTTTAGAATTTAGCCTTCAGCGTCTAACCGTCAGCTAACTGATTGCTGATTGCTAACGACTAGTTGTTATTTTATTATTAAGGCCATTATTTTTGTAAAAACATAGTCTAGTCCGCCGAGGAAAAATCCTACAATTAAACTAATAACTATTACCAGAGAAGTTAGTCTTATCACTTCGTCTCTGGTTGGCCAGACGACTTTTTTAAGTTCGTCTCTTACTTCTTTTAAAAAAGTAACCGGTGTCGTCATCGCCATCTTTACAATACAAAAACAAGGTTGCAACCAACCTTTAAATTATTTTACCAGAACTTAATTTAGATGTAAAGAGTAGAAAGAATCAGCAGTTGACATTAAAAGGGAAGCGGGGGTACAATTTAAAAACCATATGAGTAAGATCAGAAAGGTCGTAATTCCCGCTGGGGGTCCCTCCGCACTTTGCCACTCGGCTTTTAAATTCTATTCGAATACGCCTCGTGGTGCAGTGTTTGGCGGGCGAGCTGTTTTTAATAAGAGGGGAATAAAAGGAGAAAGCTATGTCTAAAATTCGTAAAGTGGTTATCCCGGCTGCGGGGTTTGGAACCCGATTTTTGCCCCAAACCAAAGCAATGCCCAAAGAAATGCTCCCGATAGTAGAAAAACCCATTATTCAATATGTGGTTGAAGAGGCTGTAGATGCAGGAATTACAGATGTAATTTTAGTTACAGGAGCAAATAAAAGAGCAATAGAAGATCATTTTGACCGTCCGAGTCAAGATTTGGTAGAAAATCTTAAAATGGGCGGTGATAAAAAGAAGTCATATTTGGAGGAATTGGACAGAATTTCCGAAATGGCAAATTTTATTTACGTAAGACAAAAAGGACCATACGGAAATGCAACCCCCATTAGAAGCGTGCGTCATTTAATTAATGATGAAGCATTTTTGGCTTTCTGGGGAGACGAATTCACAATAGCAACTCCTTCCAGGGCAAGGCAAATGATTGATGTATACGATAAATATGGTGGAACAGTTTTGGGAGGAGTAAGGCTTTCTAGAGATGAGGATTACACAAGATACGGTTATATTGAAGGAAAAGAAATAGAAAAAGGAATATGGCGTGTTGATCGTATAATCGAAAAACCCGGTAAAGATAAGGCACCGTCGGATTTGGCAATTGTAGCCAATTATTTACTTACCCCCGATATATTTTCTATTCTTGATACGCAAAAACCCGGTACGGGAGGAGAATATTATCTCACCGAAGCCATTGACCAGCTTGCAAAACAAAAACCGGTTTACGCTGTGGAGATTCAAGGTGCAAGGTATTATGATACAGGAAACAAGCTTGAATACATGAAAACAGTTATAGAGCTTGGTTTAAAACACCCCGATATAAATGGAGAATTCCGAAAATTCCTCAAAGAGCTCGATTTATAATGGGAATTGAATTAGGCAAAAAAATATCGCAGTTTCGTAAAAAACCAGGAAAAAATAATCTAGTAATTAGATCAAGATTTTTAAGAAGAAGATTGATCGGCATGATAGAAAATTCTGATAAAAGAAAAGAGCTTGAAGAAAAAAAGGAAAACTAACATTTATAGTATATTAATTGGTCATGAAAGAAAAAAAAGGAATTCTATTAAAGTTTTTATATAGATTTTCCCATACAAATCCAAGCAAAGACGAGGTAATAAGCGGTTTTGGGTCTGTTTTGGAGTTATCTGTGAAAGATATTGTGTCGTCAAAAAACGGAAACGAGAGAAAGAAACTACAAGATCCTTATAGTTCAAAACAAGCTTTTGACGTTGCAGACGATATTAAAAAAAGACAAGGATTGCAAGATGGTTTAAGTTCAATGTCGCAAGCTGTTGAAGAATATCATAGAGATGTGTCCGGAGAAATTCCGGCGCATCTAGAGAGTATTCCCGGAGTTTTGGTTTTTAAGGGAGAAAGACCAAAAAACGATAAAGAATTAGGCACGGCATTAGTAAATAATAAAGAGTTAAGAGAGCTTGTGAGCAGTCTTCAGGAAAAAGGAAAAAATGTTTGGGCAGAAGCGAATGCGCATAAAGGCGTTGTCCTAACTGTTGCTGCTATTGCGGCAGGAGTAGTTGGAGCTACAGGGATTTACTTGCATCATAAAAATGAACAAGATAAAATTAAGAGATCTGGCCTGATTTTCAAGAAAAAATGAAAAAAAAACTGCCAAAACTTGCGATCGGGTTTACTTTTTTTGTTCTTTTTATTATCTTTTCTTATCTTGTTCACATAGATTTTTTTACCAATATAGATTTTAATACTACGGTTAAGCTTCAAGACAAACTTCCAAGGAAAGTAGATGATTTTTTCTCCTTCTTTAGTTTAATTGGAACAGCAGAAGTTGCAGGAATATTTCTGCTACTGATACTTGCCATAAAGAGAAAATTGAGTTTAATTCTTACCCTTTTTGGGTTTGTTATTTTACATGTCTTTGAGTTGTTCGGGAAGACTTTCGTAGATCATTTACCACCTCCACATTTTCTTTTAAGGACAGAAAAGCTGGTAGATTTTCCTCAATTTTATGTTAGTTTAGAGAATTCATATCCCTCGGGTCATGCCGCAAGAGCTGCTTTTATTTCGGCAATTTTAGTAATACTCTTTGCGAAGTCAAGAAAACTTTCTAAAAACCAAAAGTTAACTGCATATGTCGTAATTGGACTTTACGACGTAATTATGTTTTCAAGTAGAATTTACCTAGGGGAGCATTGGCTGTCAGACGTAATAGGAGGGATGTTTTTAGGAGTTTCGTTAGCTATTTTGTCCTTGATTCTTACTTAAGGCATTCATTAATAGATTAACATTGGGGCAATCTCTTTCCAGCGCGTGTTGCTTTGCCCCTTCTATAATTTCATTTCTGGCTTTTTCGCCATAGCTATCAGAATGTTCGCCTACAACTTTAATCATTCTCCTAAGATAGCATCCACCTTCGTTTTCTGCTGCACAAATTGGACATAATGCCTCTTTCATAGGACAGTATTATACCACAACTATCCTATAGAAAAAAAATAGCTCGATCTTTTAAATGGAATTGAAGGTGGCAGGGACGCTCAGATTCGAACTGAGAAAAGCAGTTTTGGAGACTGCTGTGATAACCATTTCACTACGTCCCTAAAATAAGTATTAAGTATAGTATTATGTATTTAGCTCTTATACCTGATGTCTAATACTTTCTACTTAATATCTATTTAAGCTTGTCGTTTTCTTTGTGCTGGGTTACTTTTTTACAATGTTTGCAAAACTTATCAAATTCTAACTTTTCCAACGTGTTAATTTTATTTCTGGTTGTAATATAATTTCTGTTTTTGCAAACAGTGCAAACTAACCCAACTTTTATTCTGTGTTCTCCTTTTTTTGCCATACTCCTCCTTTCATTAAAAACTCTTAATGAGCTTCGCGAGTTTTTAGAGCTTCTTATGTCCTTCAAAGACTGCTCTTCGAGCCGTGCTACGAATAGTAGGTAAGGCGAGAAGTAAAGTCGGAAGGACTCACTCTTCTGAGCCCGGAGCGGGAATCGAACCCGCGGCCTAATTCTTACCAAGAATTCGCTCTTCCACTGAGCCATCCAGGCATATAGATAATGTGCTAGGTGAGGGACTCGAACCCCCGTAGGCCTTGCGGCCGCGTGGTCTACAGCCACGAGCAATTGCCACTATGCGAACCTAGCTTAAAGCTATTATAGCATTGAGTCTTTTGGAGCCGACTCTCGGATTTGAACCGAGGACCTTCACTTTACAAAAGTGTTGCTCTACCACTGAGCTAAGTCGGCGTAAATGTAATTTTACCAAAAAAGGAGTAATAACAACAGTACCCACAAATTTTTAGGGAGAGAAGAGATAATAAAAAATAAATTCGCCTTTGATATCGAGCAGAGCTGAAATTTCCCCGGTCTTTTAAATCAGGTAGGCTCAGCGTTTTGCCACGGCTACGCGCATAAAGCCCTGTCCTCCGATCCGCCAGCTGGCGGACTATCGGAGTACCTCAGATCCAGTGAATTTGTGGAGGAAAATACTCAAACTCCCTCAAATATCAAAGAACAAGTAAAGTATATGTTCTGTGAAAATTATTGTCAACTTGACAAGAAGGTATATAATACTTTTTTATTTTTCTAAGGCGAGGAAGATTAGTTTTTCAATTAATTCAGGATAAGAGAGTCCGGAAACCTCCCAAAGCTTCGGATACATGCTTATTTTTGTAAATCCGGGAATTGTATTTACCTCGTTTAGATATAATTTTCCCCCCTCATTTAAGAAAAAATCTATTCTTGCCATGCCTTTAATTTCCAAAACCTTGTAAGTTTTAATTGCAATTTCCTGAACTCTTTCTATAATCTTTTTGGATAGTTTAGCCGGGTATACAAGCTTTGCACCATTTGCATCTAAGTATTTTGCGTCATAGTCATAAAACTCGTGAGTTGGAATAACTTCTCCCGGAAGAGAAGCAGTTGGTATTTCGTTTCCAAGAACCGAACATTCAATTTCGCGGCCTTTTATATACTCTTCAATAATAATTTTTTTGTCAAGCTTAAAAGCTTCTTTAATCGCTATGTCAAAATCTCCTTCATTTTTTACTTTCGAAATTCCAACAGAAGATCCGTTGTTTGCCGGTTTAACAAAAAACGGAAGGTTTAATTTTTTTT
>Ga0172371_10001241_pt1 | contig 40352 bp, 48 predicted proteins | sample Lak12m_FD_114543 | JGI IMG/M metagenome (GOLD analysis project Ga0172371, IMG submission 114543) | Freshwater microbial communities from Kabuno Bay, South-Kivu, Congo - kab_022012_12m | ecosystem: Environmental > Aquatic > Freshwater > Lake | place: Democratic Republic of the Congo: South-Kivu... | reverse complement strand
GTCCAGCTCCACGAGGGCTTCAACCGCACGCGCGGCCGTGGAATACGCGACACCGGTCTCGCGCGCGAGATGGTCGATGTCGGCCACCGGGCGACGCCGCAGGGCGTCGAACACACGCAAGGCATTAGCGGCCGCGCGGCCGAGACCTCGGATACGCTCGGCATCCGTCTGGAATATGGCGAGAAGTCGATGAGCCGTGTCTACGGCACCGCCGGCCGTCTCGGTCACGCCCTCGAGGAAGAAGTCGAGCCAGGCTTCCCAGTCGCCGGTGGTGCGCACTGAGTCAAGCTGCCGGTAGTACTCGGCCCGGTGCTGTTTGAAGTAGAGGCTCAGGTAGAGCAGCGGCTGCCGAAGCACGCCGTCGTGATGCAGGATGAGGGCGATCAGAAGTCGCCCGACCCGGCCGTTCCCGTCAAGGAAGGGGTGGATGGTCTCGAACTGCACGTGCGCAAGCGCGGCCTGCACAAGCGTGCCCGAGGCGGCGGGGTGGTTCAAGAAGCGTTCGAGCTCGGCCATGCAGGACTCGACCTCCTGCGGCGGTGGAGGCACGAACCGAGCATTGCCGGGGCGCGTGCCACCGATCCAGTTCTGACTCCTGCGGAATTCGCCCGGCTGTGTGTCGGCGCCGCGACCGCGGGAGAGCAACGTGCTGTGGATCTCCCGGAGAAGCCGGTTGCACAGGGGAAAATCTCCGGCCAGGCGCGCCAGTCCGTGTTCCAGCGCGGCGACGTAGGTCGACACTTCCGCCGCATCGTCGAAGGGCACGCCGGGTGCCGCGTCGAGTTCGAAGAGCAGCAGGTCTGACAGCGATGATTGCGTACCCTCGATCTGGCTCGACAGCACGGCCTCGCGACGCACATAGGCGTAGAGGAACAGGTCGGGCTCGGGCAGCAGTGCGGTGACACCATCCAGCCGGCCGCACGCGAGGAGAGCGCGCTCCAGCAGGTGCTGACGCTCGGGAGTCATGTCCACCGGAGGTTCCGGCGGCAAAGGGGCAGGCACGAAGGCACGCACGCGCTCGCCGCCGACCGCGGTTACCTCGAATCGCCCTGCCGTACCTCGTTGCACCAGAGTATCCCTCTCTCACGAGCGCGAATAGCGCGGCGGTTTATTATCATATACCGCGCTAAGTGCTAATACCTAGCCCCAGAACCCCAACTCCTTCAGGTTGGCGGCGATGGCGGCGTCTAACCTCGCGCCCTCGGCCTGCTGCTCGCGCAGCGTCGCTGTCAGCCGGCGCATCTTCTCTTCGAACGGCTCGCCATCGTCCTCCACAGCCTCGGCGCCGACGTAGCGGCCGGGCGTGAGCACGTGGCCGTGCTTGCGGACCTCCTCCAGGGGCGCGCTCTTGCAGAAGCCGGCGATGTCCTCGTACTCACCCGCCTCCTTCTCGCCGCGCCAGGCGTGGTAGGTGCCCGCGACGCGGGCGATGTCCTCGTCGGTCAGTTCGCGGTGTGTGCGGTCCACGAGCGGCCCGAGCTTGCGGGCGTCGATGAAGAGCACGTGGCCGCGGCGGTCGCGGAACTTCCCGTTCTTGCGGTCGCGCGCCAGGAACCACAGGCACGCGGGAATCTGGGTCGAGTAGAAGAGCTGGCCCGGTAGCGCGACCATGCAGTCCACGAGGTCGGCCTCGATCAAGTTGCTGCGGATCACGCCCTCGCCCGACTGGTTGGACGACATCGAGCCGTTGGCGAGCACAAAGCCGGCCACGCCCGCCGGCGCCAGGTGATGGACGATGTGCTGCACCCAGGCGAAGTTGGCGTTGCCCGCCGGCGGCACGCCGTACTGCCAGCGCTTGTCGTCGCGCAGGCGCTCCCCACCCCAGTCGGAGATGTTGAAGGGCGGGTTGGCCAGGATGAAGTCGGCCTTGAGGTCGGGGTGGCGGTCGTTGTGGAAGGTGTCGCCCTGTGCGATCTGGCCGGAGTCGATGCCGCGGATGGCGAGGTTCATCCGGGCCAGGCGCCAGGTGGTGTAGTTCGACTCCTGGCCGTAGATCGAGATGTCGGCTTTGGCCGTGCCGCCGTTACCCTCTCCCCCGTTCCCGTTCCCGTTCCCAGTAGCGTGAGCGCGGATGAACTCCACCGACTGCACGAACATCCCGGACGACCCGCAGCAGGGGTCGTACACCCGGCCGCGGTAGGGCTCCAGCATCTCGACCAGCAGCTTGACCACACAGCGCGGCGTGTAGAACTCGCCACCCTTCTTGCCTTCGGCGCTGGCGAACTGCGAGAGGAAGTACTCGTAGACGCGTCCCAGCACGTCCTTGGCCCGGCTCGCCTCGTCGCCCACCCTGATGTTGCTGATCATGTCGATCAACCGGCCGAGGCGCTGCTTGTCGAGCGCAGGGCGGGCGTAATCTTTGGGCAGCACGCCCTTCAGCGCCGGGTTGTCGCGCTCGATGCCGGCCATGGCATCGTCGACCAGCCGGCCTATCGTGGCCTGACGTGCCTGGGCCTTCAGGTGCGGCCAGCGCGCCTCGGGCGGCACCCAGAAGATGCTCTGAGCGCGGTACTCGTCGGGGTCTTCGGGATCGGCGCCCTCGGCGGTCTCGGCCAACAACGCGGCATGCTTCTCTTCGAAGGCGTCGGAGATGTACTTGAGGAACAGCAGGCCGAGGCAGACGTGCTTGTACTCGGCGGCGTCCATGCTACCGCGCAGGGCGTCCGCCATCTGCCAGAGTTGGGCTTCGTAGCCGACGGTGGCGGCGGAAGACACCGCCCTCTCAGACTTGTTCTTTCGCTGTGCCAACGGCTGCCTCACTTGAACGGTTGTCATGCCGAGCCGACCCGGAGGGCCTGACGCGCTGCCTTCGCCCCGCTTACTCCTGGAAGAGCCGCCCCGGTTCCGCGAGGACCTCCAGCGGTACGACCTCCACCCGCTCAGCCAGACGATATCGTTTCCTGCCGGGATAGACCACCGCCACGCGATCGAGACGCAGATCGTCGAGCCCGATGCGGATCGACGGAGTCAGCCGCGGTGCGTCGGCACGCTTGACCTCCACCCCAAGGAGCCGATCTCCCCGGCGCAAGAGCAGGTCGATCTCAGCACCCTGGTGCGTGCCCCAGAAGAAGGCCTCATCATGGGGTTCGCCTGCCAGCACCTGCTCGGTGACGAACCCCTCCCAGGACGCCCCGAGCTTCGGGTGGGTGAGCAACGCCTTTTCGGTGTTGATCCCGAGCAATTGGTGCAACAGGCCGCTGTCGCGCACGTAGACTTTTGGAGACTTGACCTGCCGCTTGCTCAGGTTGGCGTGCCAGGGTTGGAGCTGACGGACCATCAGCGCGTCCGACAGCAGGTCGAGGTAGCGACGACAGGTGGACTCGCTCACGCCCAGCGCCCGAGCCGGCTCGGCGGCGTTCCACGTCTGACCGTGATAGTGCGCCACCATCGTCCAGAAGCGCCGGAGTGCCACCGCCGGTACTCGCACGCCCCACTGGGGCAGGTCGCGCTCCAGCAGGGTCTGGATGAACTCCTTGCGCCAGGCCAGACTGTCGTCCTCCGTGCGCGCGAGGAATGCGCGGGGAAAGCCCCCACGCCTCCAAAGCGATTCGGCCGACTTCGGTCCAAGTTCGGGGAGCGATAATCCACTGATGGCGATCCGTTCCATGCGCCCCGCCAGGCTCTCGGAGCTTTGCCTCAGAAGGTCGCCGGACGCGCTACCCAGGATCAGAAAGCGCGCTGGGTTGGCGCGGCGGTCACTCAGGACCCGCAGCACAGGGAAGAGATCGGGGCGTCGTTGTACTTCGTCGATCACAACCAAGCCCTGGAGCGGCCCGAGCGCGGTCAAGGGCTCGTCCAGACGGGCAAGGCCGGCCGGGTCTTCGAGATCGAAGTAGTTGGCCGAATCCTCGCGAAGCAACTCCCGGGCAAGCGTGGTCTTGCCGCACTGTCGCGGTCCGGTGAGCACTGCCACCGGACTCCGCGAGAGCGCGGTCCGGATCGTGTCGAGGAGGGCTCTTCGCTCGATCATCATGCGAAGACCATACCATGAATATCCCGTCTTGACCGCCGGATTTTCATTGTGTGCCCTGCGGGCGCCGCGCCGTGGTCCAGCAAGTCTGAGACGCGGCCCCTACTCGTAGTGTGTCCACATCCTGAGCACCTTGACGATGTGCTCGTCCTCCAGAACCTGGTAGACCAGCCGATGTTGGATGTTGATGCGCCGCGAGAAGGCGCCGCTGAGGTCGCCAACGAGTTTCTCGAACGGCGGCGGGGACTGAAATGGGTCGACCCCGAGGATAGCGAGGATCTCCTGGGCCTTCGGCTTCAGATCAGCAGCGGCGAGCTTCTTCGCATCCTTTCGCGCCTGCTTCGTGTAAAGCAGCCGCCAGTTCACCAGTCGAGCGCGCTCTCGAGCTCTTCGGTCGGCGTCATCATGCCCTCGAGGATGGACTCCCGCATGCCCGGGATCGAGACGAGGAAGAGCGTCTCCTGCACAGCGCGCCAGTCGTCCTCCGAGACGAGAATCGCGTTGCTGCGTTTGCCGGTGATTTGTACCGGTTCGTGTGATAATGAGACATCGTCCAGAAGCTTGTAGAGTTGCCTGCGGGCTTCGGTGGCGCTTATCGTCGTCATCGCTGACCTCCTGTTACGTACGCCAAAGCGTACGCCAATGGATGGGCTGAGTCAACGGTGCCGAGGTCGTTTCATCCGAGATCAGCCCACGCCTCGACGTGGAGGCCGGGGACCCGCTCGAACTCACGAAGGTTCGCCGTCACCATTGTGAGCCCGTGCGCTATGCAGGTGGCCGCCAACCAGAGGTCATGCGGACCTATGAGCGTGCCCGCCTTCGCGAGTTCCGCCCACACCTGCGCATGGGCGCGCGCCGTGGCGAGATCTACCGGAAGGAGCGGGAAGCGCTCAAGGACACCCTCCACGAACGCCGAACGTCGGGCGCGCTGTTCCGGTTGCACCGCACGATGGACCCCGTGGAGCAGTTCACTCGCGGTGATCACCGACAAGAACGATTCGTCATCCGGCCGACGTGCCACGTGCGGCTTGAGGTCGAGTTTCCCGCGCTCGGCGTCGATCAGGATGCTCGCATCGATCAGGACGGCCACGGGTCACGAACCTCAGTCCGAGCAAGATCCTCCCGGGCCGTCTCGACATCGGCCGCGAAGGCATCGGCTTCGCCAGCGGACAGATGCGGCAGCGAGTCAACTAGGCCCAGAAGGTCGCCGAGACGCTTGCCCGCAGGAAGGGGGCGGAGCTCTGCTACCGGCCTGTTGCCACGGACGAGGATGAACGACTCACGACGATAGACGACACGATTGACGTAGTCAGCGAAATGGCGAACCACTTCTGTGACCGTGAGGGATTCGAGCATCTTGTCTCCTTTCGCAATCTGATAATCAGATTACATGCGTTGCGACCCGAATGCCAGCGTAGAGTTGCTTGCGGGCTTCGGTGGCGCTTATCGTCGTCATCGCTGACCTCCTATTGCGTACGCAAACGCGTACGTCAATAGCGAACCGTGTCCGCCAGCCAATCAACGCGGGATTCGAGCCTGGCTAATCAAAACCTTGTCGGCAGTCCGCCGGAATGCCGCGGTTATCCGCTGACCGCGTCCTCTGGGGGACACACAAGCTGCGCGCCATGCCAAATCGCCACGATCCACACCGTATCGATCTTCACCTGATAGAAGAACCGGTAGGGCACGACGACGACCTCGCGGAACGGCAAAGCGGGATACTCCGGCACGGTACGCCCGGAATCTGGGAAGTCGCCCAGCCTGGAGAGAGTGTGCAGTGCCTTGTCTCTGAAAGCGACAGCTGCCGAAGGGCTCTCTATACCTATGTACGTGATGACAGCGAGGAACTCGGCGTCCGCCGAAGGTGTGAACCTAATGCGCAACGTCACATATCGCCTAGAAGCGCGTCTGCGTCAGCGAACACCGCGTCCATGTCACGACCCACGCCGGCCTCGATCTCCGCGGCGCCGCGGGCGAGGAGCTCAAGAATCAGGAGCTGCTGGTGCGTGCGCTCGTAGGTCCGGGCGTCCACGATGACCGCTGCCGGGCGACCACGCTGCGTGATGAAGACCGGTTCGTGCGAGAGGGCCGCGCGTTTGATGACGCCTGCGGCGTCTTTGCGCAAGTCAGAGATGGGGATGATGGTAGGGAGTGGGTTCATATATGGTACCTCCTAGAGTACAGTCTATGATACCACCGAAGACACCATCATGCTGGCTCCTCCTATCATCACAGCAGTCGTTCGGAGTGTCTCGAGCCGTGCCGTCGCGAGGGTCCTCACGCAGGCTGAGCGTACACCCGCTGCGCCGCGGTCTCGGCGAGATCGTTCATCTGCCGCCGGGCGGCCTTCTTGTCCGTCTTACCCCCGCTCTGCCGAGCGGTCTCGCCCAACACGCGGATCAGCGTATCGACATCATCTTCGCTGTTCTCGATGCCCAGGCTCACGCGGACGACGCCGGGCAGCTCCATCCGACGGAGCAGCGTCAGCATCACGCCCTGAAGCTGCTGCGCCCAGGGAGGGATTCCGAGCATTCGCTTGACCGTGAGATGAGCGCAATGGCAACCGGCCCGCACGCCGATTCCTCCGCGCGCCGCCAGCTCCCGAGCCACCGTGTGGGAGACCATTCCCTTCAGGCTGAAGGGAATGACACCCCCCCTCAGAGCGAACGTGGGCGAGTCGGGGTCGCTGATTCCGTAGGTCTTGAGTCCCGGAATCTGCGCCATGCCGCGCAGCGTCCGCTCGGTCAGGATCCGTTCTCGCTCCTGAATCACGTCAAAGCCCACCCGCCGCAGAAGCACGAGCGCCTTGCCCAGCGCAGCGATGCCCCCGACGTTCTCTTCCCCGGACGAGCGGATCACTTCTCGTTCAGCCGGGCTGAAGCCGAGAAGCCCCTTCCTGGCCACCAGCACTCCGGTGCCGAACGGCGCGTATGCCTTGTGGGCCGAGAAGGCAAGATAGTCGATTCCCCAGCGTTCCATGGCGACCGCGCGGTGCGCGACCAGCTGCGCCGCGTCTACCAGCAGGTGCGCCCCGTACCGATGAACGACTTCACTGATCTTCCCCAGATCGTTGCACGTACCGAGGACGTTTGACGCGCCGCTCACCGCCACGACCTTGACGCGCCGCTCTCCGTGCAGGCCACTCTCGTTGTACTCGCGCAGGAGCACTTCCAGTTCGCTCAAATCCACGAAGCCTTCGGCGTCGAACGACACCCGGATCAGCGAAGAGCCGGGAATCGTGCGCCACGGCAGCTCGTTGGAGTTGTGCTCCAGCAGCGTATTGATGACGACCGGTCCGGTGCCCTGCTCGGATTCGATGCCCTGCCCGCATTCGATGCTGAGGTTCTCGGCCACCAGATTGATGGCTTCCGTCGTGTTGGAGGTAAAGATCACGTCGTACTCCGATAGCGGCGCATCCAGCACATCGGCGCAGATTGTCCTGACCTCCTCAACGATCGCTTGCCGTGCGCCCGGGGGCAGGCGCCAGGTCTGGCGGACCGCGTCCCATATTGGCGTGAAGGTGGGCGTGCTGGCGGCATTGTCCAGGTTGACGTAGGACCGGTCCCCCTCCGCCGTCGAGACGCGAACGTCGCCCCCGATCAGGGTCTGCCTTAGTGCATCCAGCAATTCTCGTCCCGAGTACTGGCCCAGTTCGTCGTGGAGCAAGATGTCCGAAGCCGACAGCGTCTCGTCGGTCGCATCACGGAAGACGTCATCTCGGAACTGCTGGATCAGTTGCAGTGTCTTGGCGAACGCGATGATGTTGACTATCGCGGGCGTGCCGGCCTCGAATCTATCCGGCGCAGCGGCCCAGATGACCCAGCCGTTGGAGACAAGCCTCGCCGTCCCGCCGCCGCTCTCGAAAGGAACAGCCCTGCGCAACGCCCTCTTGCCGACGGCCAGTGCCCTCACACCGAGCGGCAGGCCGATATCCTCACTCGACACACTCCGATAGCTACCAGGTTCGAGTTGCGCTCTCAGCCCCTCCGCGGTCCTGGGTGAGCAGAAGACGACCGCGTATGCTCCCTTGTCAAGCTCCAGGTACTCCAAAACGATGTCCCTGGCCTGCTCGAACAGGTGCGTGGACACCACGGAGTTCTGTCCGCTCCCGCGATGGACGTTGGAGTAGGTCTCCAACGCCGACCGCACTCCCCGCTCGAGTTCATCGAATGCTTCTGCCGCCTGCGCTGTCATGGCTTCTCCTCTGGGTACTGGAACACTTCGTCAAGAGGCACGCCGAACACGTTCGCGATCTGAAACGCCATCTCCAGCGAAGGTGAGTAGCGCCCCTGCTCGATGGCGATGATGGTCTGCCGCGTCACGTGCAGCCGATTGGCGATCTCGGCCTGCGTCATCTCGCCATGGGCGAACCGGAGTGCTCGGATGTTGTTCGTGACCCTCGTGGGTTTGGTCATGGCTAGAAGCCCCTGTGGTAGGCGACCAGCTTGACCGCGGAGGAGACGAGCGAAGCGACCACGAACGACAGATACAGAGTGTTCGCAATCCAGAAGTGCTCGAACTCCAGCATGGTCAGTGCAAGCACTCCCACCACTCCGGCCGACAAGACGTAGTAGCCAACGAGTTCGCCGCGCCGTCCGATATGCACGTCCCGCTCGTCTTTGCGGTCGATCTCATCGACCGAACCGTTGCCCGTGACCTCCGCGGAGATTGCCGTCCCGATCGCGGCGATGATCGTGCCTACTATGGTTGCGACGATCGCCACTCCGATGGCGATGAGCATGGGCTTCTGATAGGCGATCTCGGAAACACGAACATCTCCCACCCGACCGAGCACCGTAGCCAAGTAGATGGCGGACACGACGGTGATGACCACCGCGGACACCCAGGTCAGCTTCTCTTCGAATGGCATGGCGCCCTCCTGAGATATCAGGTATGTTTGACATCCACACTGTAAAGCACACCAGACATGATGTCAAGTATATTTGACGTCATTGTAGTCGAGTCCTTGTGTCTTCGTCGCCACGACGAAGTACTCTGAGGTGCCGCGGGCCAACTCCTCGATCTCGGTGGTGACCAGACCTGCGGCATTCATGGACTCCCGCAACTCCGCGACCGTGCATCGCCACACATAGGGGATCAGTCCCAGCGTGCTGGCAACGCTCACGAGGAGCATCACACTCCTGACCCGCACCGTCCCCTTCTCCGCCGAGCAGGGCATCACCGATATGAGACAACCTCCCGGTTTCAGCAGTTCGTCTATCCTCAGCAGAGCCTTCGGTGCGTCTTCCAGCAGGTGGAATATGTTGAAGGCAAGGACCACGTCGAACGACTCACGCTCGAGGCTTTCGTCGAAGATCGTGGCCTTCGTGAAGAACACATTGGCGACCTTGCCCGCCTCTGCCGCTTCTCGTGCAGCAGCGATCATCTTTGACGAGATATCGATACCGTGGATCGCCTTGACGGCAGGCGCAAGCTTCAGGTCTACGCTGCCCTTCGCGCACCCGTAGTCAAGGACAGTATCGGTGGCTTTGATATACGGCCTGGCCTTGACCAGGACCTTGGTGTCGGTCTGCCCGGGCTCGTCGGTTGGTTCGTCCCAGACACGGGCGAGTCTGTCCCAAAACTTCTCCGCCTTGCTCCTTCTTGGTTCCACGGCTCTCGCATTTCCTCTGTATGACTCCATCGTTCCTGCCTTTCGCGCGGTTCCATTGGCTGCCTTTCGCGCGGCCTCAGTGTCTCACTCCGTCAAAGTCGGTTGACCAGGCACATGGCCGGTTGCGAGATGGCCGATCGGGGGGCCTTCGCCTGGCCGGATAGACGGCCAATGCCATGCAGGCATCCCGTATCCAGGCAACAGCTGCTTCGATCAGGCGGGAAGGGTGTCGGCTTCGGAGCGCGCAACATGTTTGCCGGTGGCGACCTGACGCCCGAGGAGATGGCGGAGGCCTTCCTCCGTCCGCTGCCCGCCGATGAGTACCCTCACCTCAGGGAGATGGTCGTCGACCACGCCATGGCCTCCGGCCACGACGAACGCGCCGACTATGAACTCGGGCTCGACCTCGTTCTTGATGGGCTCGAGAGGCTCCTGGGGTGACTACTCAGGCGATGGTGGCTCCGGCGAAAGGCGGACCTCGACCGGCCCACCAGTGACCCCGGCGATCTGGGACGCGATCTCGATCGCGCGGGCTTCGCCGGCCACCTCGACCACCCAGTAGCCGATGAGCGACGCCTCCGAAGCCGCGAACGAACCGTCCGTCACGACCGGGGTGCCGCCTTCAACGGTGACAAGCTTCGCGGTGCTTCCGTCGGCGAGTCCGAGCTCGAAGACAAGTTCACCGGACTCCCTGAGGTCCTTGTCGATCTGGAACATGAACGCCATCATCTCGTCGATCCACTCCGGCGACTTGGTCTCCCTCATGGAGGCCGCCTCGCCGAACATCATGATCATGTATTTCATGTCGTCACTGCCCTTCCCGTGTACCCGAAGTCCTTCCTGTTCCGAGTCCCGACTTCCCATTCCGTGTCGCGACGCGTAGCAGCGCCGGAATCACCGCCGGCGGTTCAGATACTCTGGGACCACGCGGTGATCGCCTGCTTTCTGTCCGGCGGGAAGTCCTTCCACGCAGTATCGTGCAGCCAGGCGAGCGATTTCGCTCTCAGGGCGTCCCGCATGAGTTCCTCCGCGTCCTCGATGACAACCTTGATCACACAAGGACAGCTGCTCGAGAAGATACTAGGGTCCTCTACAAAGATGTTCTGCTGCCGCAGCTCCGCACACCGGAAGAAGGGCGCCGGACCCTCGATCGCCTCGATGACGTCCCAAAAGGAGATCTCCTCTGGGGACTTTGCGAGCTCATAGCCGCCCCTCGCCCCCGGCACCGACCTGACGATTCCCGCCTTGCGCAGCTTGGAGAACACCTTGGAGAGATAAGTTTCCGCGATGCCGTTCAGTTTTGCAATGTCCTTGATGCCGATGGTCTGGTGGGGCGGGAGGTCGACCATATAGAAGAGAGAGTGAAACGCGTACTCAACGCCGACGCTGTATTGCACGACACACCTCCTTCATGGACTTCGCCGAACCAGAATAGCCGATTTCTCCACGCGCCCTTGACATTCCCACGGACGCCGGATATCCTACCTATTGTCGCTAACACATATCCATAATAACCCATTTTCAGGAGGCTGAAGAATGTTCACAGAGAAATTCCTCGAGGTAATTGGCAAAGAGGGAGTCGTGTCCATCGTGTCGTGGGACGAGAGCGGCGCGCACGTGGCCAACACCTGGAATAGCTATCTGGTCACCAGGGGGGATGACAGACTGCTGATTCCCGCGCACGCCATGAGAACCACCGAGAAGAAGACGCTACAGAACAACAAGGTCCTCCTCACCGTCGGATCGAAGGAAGTCGAAGGGCGTCGAGGCCCCGGCTGCGGCTTTTTGATCGAAGCAACCGCAGCATTCATCGCCGAAGGCCCAGACTTCAACATGATGAAGGAGAAGTTCTCGTTCCTTACGCGCGTGCTCGAGGTGACCGTCAGTTCGTTGAAGCAGACGTTGTAGCGGCGCGTCTTGACGCGTTAGCAGTCGCTCGACGTCACCGCGGTAGCCAGAATACAAATGCGCACCTCGTCCTTCTTGGGAGCCGGAGTCGCGATCTCCTGGACCCGGAGAACCTCGGGCGGGCCGTAGCGGGTGCACACGACTGCCTGCATTACTGAATCCCTTCAGCCGGGGGAACCGCCTGCTTGGTGGAACCGGAAGCGATTGCGGACCGATTGAACCCTTTGACGATCAACCATACCGCCAGGACCATCTCCTGCAGGCCGATGGGAATGTTGAGCACGTTGTTGACCGTCGTGAAGCCGAACTCCTGGGTGAAACCGGCGTACACGGTCGCCACCAGAGACAACCCGGCTGCGACTAGGCCCCAACCCGACAGCCATCTGGGGACGAGCCGTGATCTGTACAGCACGTAGTAGTACATGAAGACTCCGACGCCAAACGGGATCATCGCGACAAATGCGCCCACCCAATCCCGTACTGCCACCAACGCGTCTCCGGTGACCTGAAACGAGGACGGGGCGGCGGAGCCAGCCGCCTGCTGGCTCACGGTCAGCAGCACAAGCAGACTGAGGGTCCCGACCAGGATGAACACGTTCTCGACCACCCTGCCGGCGACCGCTCCCAGGGACAACGCTCTGTTGTACTTTCTCAACACCGGGTACAGCCCTATGGCGATGCCCATCCCGGTCGCAGCCCAGACGAACTCGATGAGCGCGGTCAACACCACCCGGTTGTCGTTCGCCGCCAACTTGGCAAAATCGACCGGGGTGCCCACCGGAGCGCCCAACGGAACGATGCTCAGTATGGCCGCGGCCGAGCATACGATGAAGAGCACACCCACGGCTATCGCGTTTCTTCTGTAGTTGGGCATCTCGATCTCCTTTGTCTGTTGGTTGAGGCGCCGGGCCGGGTTCATGCCGAATCGTCCGGATCCTGCCGTCCATTCCTACGGCTGTGCTCGAGAACCCGTCCACCGGTGCGCCCGGTGCCGCCCAGCAGCAGGACGATGCCCAGCCGCACGAACCACACGATCTGGAGGAGCCCGAAGACGATGCCCACGTCTTTGAGTGCCGGCACGACGGACAGGACGCCCAGAGCGCCGATCACCACTCCAAGCCAGTTCAGGACCTTGGGCAGTCCCTGAGTGCGCAGCGCAGCCAGGCTCACGAGCAGCACCCACAGACCGCCGAGAACCTCCCCGCCCGATCCACCGAGGCCCTGAGCCACCGGCTCGATCGCCTGCCAGGCCGCAACGGCCTCACCCGGACTGGTGGCATGGAGTTCGACCACCGCCGCCATGCCGGCGTTGAAGATCATCCCGCTCGCCACCAGCACGAAGGCCCACATGAGGCCCACGGCGGTCGCCGCCTGCATCACGGTCGGGGCGCCGTCTTTCAGACGGGCGTAGAGCGCCAGCGCCACGACGGCCAAGACGATGCCGAAGATGACGTACGTGATCAGATACATGACCTGCATGCTGTCATGGTTGCCTACGAGCAGGGCCACCTTCGCAACGGGATCCGTGACACTCGGGTACTTCACGAACACCAGGAAGTAGGGCATGGCCACTATGTAGGCCAGAGCCAGGTAGAGGGCGGCCAGACCGCCGACCTTCTGCCGGCGGAGGAACGTCGTCGACCGGTCGAGCCTCTCGGGGTAGTCGATATCCAGGCGCGTTGGGTACGGCACGGACTGAGTCGCCATGAGAATGCCTCCTTCGTTCTGATGAATAGGACGCCACACCCGCTCACTTGAGACTGAAGGGCGGATACCGGTCGGTGACCAGCAGGCTCATGTACGCCTGCACCCGCAGTGCCCATCTGCCCACCCCGACCACGTAGTCGAAGAGTCCCCGGGGATAGCGGCCGGTAAAGAGGATGGCGAACCAGGCGATGACGATGGCACAGAACGCCCCGATGGCAAGAAAGGCAAGCACGATGTAGTGGGGGATGGCGAGGAACCACTTCACCAACGGCAGCCAGCGGTTGAGGTCCTCCCGGACGTCGGGGTAGTCGATCTCGAGATGCACCGACTGCTCGTCCACGGTGGAGGGATACTGATCGCTGAGCAGAGCCAGGTAGGCGCCGACCCGGGCTCCGAACCGCGCAAACTCCCGGGCGAAGTCGAACCACCAGCGCGGATAGCGCTGGCGGAACAAGATCAAGAGCAGCGTGGCACCGAAGAGAGCGGCGGCGATCCCGCCCCCGGTACTGGTGGCCCGGGACACCACTTCGCCGGTCCTCGTCACCACCGTCACGGTCGAGGTGGAGGTCGCCGAGATCACCGACAACACGATCAGGATAGGGATGGCCGCAATGAGACGGAAGAACGAGGTGAAGCGGTCGAGTCTCTCGGGGTAGTCGATGTATAGGCGGGCGGGGTACGACTCGGACTGGGTTGCCATGAGAATGCCTCCTTCGTTCCGATGAATAGGACTCCCGCGATTCGTGCGGTTGATCTGCCTGCACTAAGTGTAGGGAGGCGGCGGTGCCGCAGGACCGGCCGGGGGCAGGGTTGTGTACCTAGCCATTGGGCCAGTCTCGCGAGACGTCGTCTCCTTTGTAGACGACCCCGGGCAGTCCGGCCGTGGGTTTGACGTGCCATTGGGCGCCCATCTCGGACACGTCAAGCGTGGCCTGCATGATCGAAGGTGCGCGGTGACCCATGCGCAACATGGTGGCAAAACCTCGATTGCGAAGCCTTCGCGCCGTTTGAACACTCAAATCCAGCGATGGAGCCAGCCTTGCCAATCGATCGTCTAGAGACCCCTTACCGGCTCCCTATCGACAAGCGCTGATGTGCGAGCTGCTCGACCCCCGGGGAGGCCGGCGATCGCGGCCGCGACTACGCGACGATGACGGCGACGTTACCCAGCTTCTGTCCGGTCTCGGCGTACCGGTGAGCCTCGACCATCTGCTCCAGTGGAAAGCGCCGGTCGATGACCGGGTGCAGCCGTCCCGCTTCGACCAAGCCTCGCAGGTAGGCCAGGTCCTCGCTCGTGCCGCTCGATGCCGCGAACGACACCCGCTTCGTGCTCCCCCTCGACGCCCACCTGGCGCGAACGATCTGCAGGAAGCCCGGATTGGCCATGAGCAGGCATCCGTCCTCGGCCAGCAACCTCACCATGCGACCGGACGGTGTGTTGCGGACCACATCGAAGATGACGTCGTAGGTCTCAGGTCCGTCGGTGAAGTCCTCCTGGGAGTAGTCGATGACGCGATCTGCACCGATCTCGCACAGCATCTCCAGCTTCGGCGCACTGTCCACCGCGGTCACGTGGGCCCCGAGGACCTTGGCGAGTTGCACCGCGAACGTGCCGAAGCTCCCTCCCGCACCGTTGACCAGGACCCTCTGTCCGCTCCGGACGTTCCCCTTTCGCAGGAACCGCAAAGCCTCCCCGCCCCCGTAGGGTACGGCCGCAGCCTCCTCGTAGCTCAGGTTCGCCGGCATCGTCGCGATCGCCCCGGTCTGGGGATTCTCGCGCAGGCAGATGTACTCTGCGTAGGCTCCCAGCCCGATGCCCGTCGCCGCGAAGACCCGGTCGCCCTTCCCGAGCGACCTGACATCTTTGCCCACCGACTCGATGTCACCTGCAAGCTCCTGTCCGAGCACCGGTCGTCGTGGCCCGCGGATGCCGAACCCCAGCCGCATGGGCACCCAGATCCAGGGAGGGAAGTCGAATCTGCGCAGCTCACAATCGGCTGTGCTCACCGTCGTGGCGCGGATGCGAACCAGCACTTCGTTGTCCTTCGGAACGGGCTTCACCACGTCTCTGAGTTGAAGGACGTCCGGTGGTCCGTAGTCTGTGCACACTACTGCTCTCATAGGTCACCGTCCGCGCATTCGCAGTGGTCCGAGTCCATCCGTCCAACGTGTTGCGCCCATTGTGTCAGGCTACGCGTACCACCGCTTTCGCTAATTGGAGGGACTTCGGGTTGTCTGAACGGACGGCATGAAGCCTGCCGGGTGGTCAGGTAGGGAACATGGGGCAGGCGCGAGGCCTACGCGGCATCGGTCACAACAGGTCATCGTGACGACGCTGCGCCCCAACCGACTCAGACCAAGCCACGCCGCAAGGCCATCGAGACCGCCTCGGTACGGCTGGCAGCGCCAAGTTTCATCAGGATATTGCTCACATGGAACTTCACCGTCGAGGGACTGAGGAACAGCTTTTTGGCGATGTCCGGGTTGCTCAGCCCCTCGACCATCATGAGGAGCATCTCCATCTCCCGCTTGGTCAGATCCCCGCCGAGTGGCTCTTCCTCGGGATGCGTCGCCACGTGGATGAGTGCCTGCGTGGCCTCCGGAGCCAGCGTCGGCCTACCTGCGTGCGCCGCCCGGATGGCCGCGGCGAGTTCGTCGCCCGAGATGTTCTTGAGCAGGTAGCCGATGGCCCCCGCTTGGAGCGCCCCCTTGACCAGATCGTCCTCTTTGAAGCTGGTCAATGCCAGTACTTGCGTCTGCGGGCATGCCTCTCGAATAGCCTTCGTGGCAGCCGCGCCGTCCATGCCCGGCATCACTAGGTCCATCAATACTACGTCCGCTCGCCGGCTGGTGCAGATCTCAACGGCCTGGGCACCACCTGCCGCTTCCCCCACCAGCTCCAAGTCGTCGTACACCGACAGAAATGCCGAGAGACCGCTCCTCACCACAGCGTGGTCGTCGACAATGAGCACGCGAATGCGCGGCGCCGTGCCGAGGTTGTCCACACCATCTCGCTCACTCCGCACCATCTGCACTCCCTCCTGGTGCCGGCGGAGGCACCGGCGACCACTTCGCGACCACCCGTGTACCGGTTCCAATTCCCGTCTGCACATCCAGACTCGCGCCGATAGCTTCGGCTCTTTCGCGCATGATACCCAAGCCCAAATGGTCGGGGCCGACAAGACCCGGGTCGAATCCCCGCCCGTCGTCTGCGATGACGAGCTCAACACCGTCCTCTGGGCAGGTCAGCCGCAACACCGCCGACGTTGCCGCTGAATGCTTGGCCACGTTGTTCAACGCCTCTTGGGCAACACGGTAGAGACCAATCTTCGCGTCGACGGGCAGGAGCCGGCAGTCCCCGACCTCGAGCTGCACCGGGATCCGCGCTCGTCCTGTTATCGCCTCGCTCAGCTGACGCAAGAGGTCGGGCAACTCGGCCTCTCGTAGCGCAGCCGGGCGCAGTTCGAGCAATAGAGCCCGCATTTCGGCCAGGGCGCCGCGGGCGAGCCAACGCAGTTCCTCGAGGCGGCGGGCACCCTCTGCGGGATCGCGCTCCCAGATGCGGGGAAGAACCTCCGCTATCAACGCCGCCGAGAACAGCGTCTGACTGACAGCGTCGTGCAGGTCGTGGGCCAGGCGGTTCCGCTCGGCAGCGGCGGCCGATTCCTCTGCGTGCTCGTAGAGCCGGGCGTTCTCAGCCGCCAGCCCGACCTGCCCGCCGACGGCGGCCAAGAGTTCCAGTTCTTCGATCGTCGGGTGCAGAGGCTGCACACTCCCTAAGATCATGGCGCCCAGCACAGCCCCTTTCGCCACCAAGGGGACCCGTATGACTGTGTGTACGTCATCCCGCTCGAGCGCGTCTCTGAGAGGCCCTGCCGAGAAGTCTTCGAGGGCCAGCGCGGTTGGCGATGAATCGGAGGTGCCTACCCAAACCGACCATCTTTCGGCCAACAGTCCCGAGATCAATGCGGTCATCTCGGGTGACAACCCCTGGGTGGCAGCCAGTGTCGGCTCGCCTTGAGCATCCACCCGGAAGGTCGCCCCTTGTTCCATGCCTGTCATCTGCAGGGTCATCGCCAATGCGTCCTGCAGAATGCGCTCCAGATCGAGGGAACCACTGACTACGCTGGCCACGGCGTTGAGGGTGGCGAGTTCCCGCGTGCGCTCGGCGACGCGGAGTTCAAGTTGTGCGTACGAGTCCCTGAGTTCGGTCGACATTCGGTTGAACTGATGGGCAAGCACGGCGATCTCGTCGTGCGTCGACACGGCGATCGTCCGGTCGAAATTACCTCCGGCCACCTCCCGTGCAGCCGCGGTGAGCTCTTCGATCGGCCTGGTGATCCGGCGAACACCGATTGTCACAACCACAGTCGGCAGCAGCACACCGATGATGATGAGGCCGAGGAGGAACCGGCGAAAGCCCTGGCTCGCCTGCATGACCGACGACCAATCTTCGACCGCGACGAGTCCCCACGATGTCCCCGGAACGGGCGCGTAGCCTACGACCGCGTCGCGGCCGTCGATCTTGGACGTACGGGTCGCGCCCACCCTGCCCGCGACGACCTCGGCGGTGATGCGCGGAGCCGAGAAGAGCCGCCCGACTTGGATCGCATCGGGCGCGAAGATCAGCCGCCCGGTGGCATCGAGTAGATAGGCCGTGCCCGATTGCCCAATGCGGAGTTTCACCAAGTCGCCGTAGAAAGCGCTCACCGAGGTCGCGCCCACGCGGAACATGCCGGCAAGCGCACCGATGAACTCCCCAGTCGGTGAGGTCACCGGCACGGCTATGACGATGACCTCCTCGCCCGCGGGTCCGTCGGCGACGATGTCCGAGTATGCCGGTCCGGTTGACCGCAACAGTTGACGGAAGTACGAGCGTGACGACCAGTCTCTTTCGGGCCCGCTCGCGACCTGACGCCGCGGCAACGAAGCGACGAGCGCACCGCGCGAGTCAAGCAGCACCGCGCCCGCGTCGAACGCTGCCAGACGATTCCCGGCCTCCTCGAGCGCCGCCTGCTTATCTGCGGTAGATCCGCTCGTGACCTCGGGCAACCGCGCCAGACCGTCCAACACCCGGGCGTAGTCGACCAAACTTCCGGAGAGCTGAGCGGCCGACAGCCGGGTTACCTCGCGATTGCGCTGCACAACAAGATCCTCAGTCACACGCTGGTAGGCATAGAACGTCACGACAGCCACAGCCACCAGGATGATCGCTGTGGGGACGAACGACCAGAGGACGATCCGCGTGCGGATGCTGCGCCACCAGGCAGGCCTGTCCGGAAGCACGCCTACCCCGCCGGATTCTGTGACGGTGACGACCCGGTCTTGGTCAACCCCGCCGGCTCCTCGAGCCGGTCGATGGCGGCAGCGACCGCGGCCAACGAACTGGTGGGGGTCTTCCCCAGCGTGAGCAGCAACTCCCAAGCGTCGGCGCACAGCCGGGTGACCTCATCCATCCGAGCCGGGAACACCTCGGCCGTCACCGAGTAGCCTTGCCGTTGTCCTTCGGCAAAGACTCCGATGTCGAGATCGCCGGCGGCGACGGGGAACTCCTCTCGCACGAACCTGACCCATTCGTCGACAAGGGAAAGCCGCGCGGGCTGCAGGAAGTTGGCGTAGGCCATAGCCCGCCCGTAGCCCTTGCCGATCAAGAACTTGACCAGCTCCCAGGCCGCCTCGGGATGGCGGGTCCCGGCGTAGATGCCGAAGCCGTCGGTGGTCGCCAGCGTCGCCCGGCGGACCGGACCAGAAGGCAAGGGAGCGAGGCCGACGCGGAACGTGGCGTTGGTCAGTATGTCCTTCAAAGCCCACGAGCCTTCCTCCACCATCGCCAACCGCCCGGCAGCGAACGCGGCTCCGATGGACACGTGCTGGACATCGCTGACAGTGGCCATCACCCGGTCGTCCCACATACGCGTCCGCAACCACTCCAGAGCCTCGAGCGAGGGCGGGTCGGCCATCGCCGAGCGGGTCGGGTCCTTCGGATCCACGAAGTTCCCACCCCACGCGTTCGCGTGGACCTGCAGGCGATCCCAGTCGACGGACAGCATGCTTCCCCATACGCCGCCGGTCCGATCCGACTGCGGGCGACTCAGGCGACGCATGGCTGCCAGATAGTCGTCCTGGTTCCACGAGCCCGACGGGTAACCGACGCCACGCGCGCTGAACATGTCCTTGTTGTAGTAGAGGGCGAGGGCCCCGTGGTACTTTGGCACCCCGAACTGACGTCCGTCCGGGGCGAAGAACGCGCGGTACTGAGCCGGATCCCAGTCGGAAATCGTCGCCTGGTCGAGATCAGCCTCCGCGAAGGGACGCAGATCGAGGGTGTAGCCCTTCTGCGCCCAGGTCGGGAAGAACACCCCGTTCCCCTGGAAGACGTCCGGGGCCGTCCCCGCCTGCATGTCGGCCAGCATCTTCTCGGCGAAGCGCTCGTTCTCGGGGTCGGGAACGTAGAAGACGCGGATGTTTGGGTGGGTCGCGTGGAACTCGTCGAGCATGGCCGCCGCCATGGGAGGAAACCACTCGGTGCGCCAATCCTGGTACACGAGTTGGACCGGTTTGCCCAGCGTGGTGGCGGACTTCTTCGCCGCCGGTGCGCAGGACTCCACAACGAGGGCGGCGGCCGCCCCGCCCGCCAACTGCAGGAAGCGACGGCGGGTGATCGACGTCGGTCGGTTCTCCGGACCCCTACTCATGGACGGCGATTCTATGCCCCGACGCGGTCAACCCGCAAGCGCCTACCACGCAACGCCCCAGCACGAGCATGTCAGGCCGGCACGAGCGCCGGGTCCACTCCCGAAGCCGGCCGGCCCTTAGCCGTCGATCCTGTGGCTGCACGCCGCTCGACGCACGCGGCCGCGACCTCCTCGCACAGGACCTGGCCGTCCCGCATGTGCACGATGCGGTCGCAGGCGGCGGCCACGTCGGGATCATGCGTTACCAGCACGAAGGTAGTACCGGTGGTCAGGTTGACCTCGCGCATCATCGCGATCACGTCGGCCGAACTCTGCGTGTCCAGGTTACCCGTCGGCTCGTCGCCCATGATGACCACCGGCTCGTTCACCAACGCCCGGGCGATGGCCACCCGCTGCTGCTGGCCGCCGGAGAGCTCGTTCGGACGGTGTGCCGCGCGGTCGCGCAATCCCACCGCCTCAAGTGCCTTCTGGGCACGCCGGTTTGCTTCCTTCCGCGGGTGCCCAGCGTAGTCCGCCGCCAGAGCCACGTTCTCGACCGCGGTCAAGGTGGGCACGAGGTTGTAACCCTGGAAGATGAAGCCCATTTCGTTCCGCCGGATCTCGTTGATGCGACTGTTGCGCAGGTTGTCGACCCTGCGCCCCTGGAGTTCGACAGTGCCCGCATCGGGAGTGTCCAGGCAACCGAGCATGTGTAGCAGAGTGGACTTGCCCGAGCCCGACGGGCCCATGATGGCCACCATCTCACCGCGCCGGATGCTGACGTCGGCCCCCCGGAGGGCATCGACATAGTTGTCCTTGCTGAGCGTGTACCGCTTTCTGAGAGCCTTGGCCGTGATGATCGCTTCCATGGTGACCACTCCTTTGCTGGTGGTAGTCGTCCTGTGACCGTCCGCTATGTGCGCTTCCATCATGCCGCCCACAGTCGACGCACCCTGCGACGCCCGTTCGATCGCGGCCATCACTCGTACCTCAGGGCGGCAACCGGGTTCAGCCGGGCGGCGTGCCAGGAGGGATAGAGCCCGCTCACCAGGCCGAGGGCCACCGCGAACGCCACAGCCCCAAGAGCCAGCCGGGTCGTCAGCAGGAAGAGGGCCGTCCCCGCGCTATCGAAGGCCCCGTTCAGAACCAAAGTGGCCACGAAACCGAGGACAAGGCCGGCCACGCCGCCCAGAAGGCCGATGGCGGCCGACTCGCCGAGGAACTGGCCGATGATCTGCCGATGCGAGGCTCCGATCGCCTTGCGGATGCCGATCTCGCGGGTGCGCTCGAAGACCGACATGGTCATCGTGTTGACTACCGAGAGTCCGCCGACCAGCAGGGAGATCAACGCCACGCCGAAGACGATGGAGTTCAGGATCTTTGTGCTGCTGACCACCGTCTCCTGGAAGGCTTTGGGGCCGTCCGCCCGGACGCCGGGCACTTGGGCTTGGATGGTCTCGGCCAGTTCGTCGGGATCGACGCCCTTCTTGGCGTAGACCGTGATCTCGGTCGCGATCGTATCGGCCTGGAGCTGCTTCTGAACGAGTTCGGGTAGGTCCTCGACAAAGAGGGCCTGTGCGTCGGATAGGCTGACTACGGCCGAGCTATCGGGGGCGGTCAGGGTCTTGTCCATGATGCCGACCACCTCGAATGGAACACCGCGCAGCATGACCGTCTTCCCGACCTCGGCGCCGAGCTTCTTGGCGATGTCGGCCCCCACGACGACCTTGCCACGGTCATCCGTCCGGAGCGCCCGCCCTGTCGTGTAGGTGATCTTGAACGACTCGTACTGCGATCCACGCAGGTCACTGCCGATGATCATGTCCATACCCATGGCGGACTGTTCCTTCTCCAGCAGCATGGTGATACCCGCAGACGCCGCCTGCACGCCGGCGACCTTCTCTATCTCGCCGACTTTGCTTACCGGCAAAGGGGTGCCGAAGCTCATGCTGGTAGATGAAGCGTCCAGGACGGTGACCTTGTCCGCGTAGTACCGTGTGCCCCCGCCGACCAACAGGTTGATCTTCTCGGCCATGCTCCCCATGACCACCAGGGTGAACACGCCGATGGTGATGCCGAAGATGGTCAGGAAGGCCCGCAGCTTTCTGCGGAAGACGTTGCGCAACAGTCTCATCGTTCCTCCATTTGAGTCCGTGCCGTACCGGCCCCAAGGCCGGCGGCCTTTTCTATCGCCCGCAGCAGGTGCTGGGGCGAATCTGCCTTGGTCACGAAGACGTCGACCCCGTCACTCAGCGCCAAACCCTTGGCTTCAGGTCTTCCGCTGCGGGCGACGATGCGAAGCGTGGGAGCCAGCGACCGGATGGTGTGTATCGCGGCGAGAGTTCCGGCGCCAAGTAGTTCCCAGTCGAGCAGTAGTACGTCGGCGGTGTGCCTCGAAACCGCGGCCAACAGCGACTCAGCATCGTCCGCTTCGCCTACGAGTTCGAGCTGCTCCTGCTCAAAGAGGACTCTCAAAGCAGACCTCACCTCTTGATGCTCATCTGCCACGATCACCCGCATGTCGCCGCCTTTGGTCCTGCACTTCGTGCATTCGTGATGCCCATCTCAGTGTGCGCCCACGGGCCAAGCGCGGCACCCGGCCGAAGACGGGATCCACAGGTGACTGGTGGGGGGTCTTCTCCCCGGCCGGAAGACCAGGCAACGACCGGCACCATGCCAAGAAGAGTCAAGAGGGCGGGGCCCGCGAAAGCCCCGCACTCCTCCGATTCTCCCTCTGAGCGGTTGTTAACCATCGCCGCGGACCGCCTGAGCGGTGGGTTGCGGCTGGGGGCTCCGTTCCACCCGCAGGTCGGGCAGCCAGTGGAGGCGCTTGGGCAGCCACCAGTTGGCATCGCCGAGCAGGCGCATGGCCGCCGGCACGAGCACGGTGCGGACGATGGTGGCGTCAAGGAGCACGGCCACCGCGAGTCCGAACCCGAGTTGCTGGAACATGACGAGCTGTCCGGCGGCGAAACCGCTGAACACCGCCACCATGATGATCGCCGCGCCGGTGATGATCTTCGCGGTCGATCCCAATCCGAAGGCGACCGAGTCGGTGTTGCTGTGTCCTTCGTCGAAGCGCTCGCGGATGCGGCTGAGCAGAAATACGTGGTAATCCATGGAGGTGCCGAAGAGGATCGCGAACAGGAAGAGTGGTATCCACGCCTCGATGTAGTCCACCTGCTGCAGACCGAACAACCCCGCGCCCCATCCCTTCTGGAACACCATCACCAGGAGCCCGTACGCGGCGCCCACGGAGAGTAGGTTCATGAGGATGGCCTTCAGCGGTACCACGAGCGACCGGAAGACGGCGGTGAGGAAGATGAAGCTGAGGCCGAGCACGAACAGGAACACCCACGGAGTGTACTGCTCGATGGTGGCGAGGTAGTCGACCGCGTAGGCGGCCTGTCCGGTGACGAGCGCGGTGGCGGGGACACCGGAGAAGGCCTGCGGGATCACCTCGGTCCGCAGCCGCCGAACGGCCTCCCGGGCCTGCTCGTCGGTCTGCCCGGCCGTCTGCGGGAAGGTGAGCACAGTTAGGTCACCAGTCGGGCTGGTCGCGGTGATGATGGCTCCCTCGAAGGCGGGGTCCGCCTCGATGGCTGCTGCGAGGGAGGCCACCGCGCTTTGAACCGCCGGATCGGCGGCCGCGCCGTCCACGGCGATCTGGACGTTGGCCATCAGGGAAGATGGGAAGTCTGCAGACAGAAGGTCGAACGCCTGTCGCGATTCCCTGTCGGCGGGAAGGGTGTCGACCCCGACAGATCCTTCATCCAGCTGGAAGTAGAAGCTGCCCGCCACCAGGAGCACGAGGCCGGCGACGGTCAGGCTGACGACAGGGCGGGCCATCACGCCGTGGGCGATCCGATGCCAGAAGCCGGCCTCTGCGGGATGTCCGTGGTTGCGGGCGCCCTTGAGGAAGGGCACCCGGAGGCTGTTTACCCGGTCGCCAAGGAGGCCGAGCAGGGCGGGCAGTAGCGTGAGGGCGGCGAGGACGGCGCCCAGTACAGCGAACATCGCGCCCAGGGCCATGCTGTGGAAGATGCTCATGGGCACGAGCAGCAGACCGCCGAGAGCCACGATGACCGAGCCCCCGCTGAAGACCACGGCCCGCCCGGCCGTCCCGCCGGTGCGCGCAATGGCATCGAGCTTGGACCGGCCCGCCCCCCGTTCCTCGCGGTAGCGAGAGACGATGAAGAGCGAGTAGTCGATACCCATCGCCAGACCGATCATGGTGATCATGTTGGTAATGAAGGTACTCAGTTCGAGGAACTGCCCGGCGATGGCGGCCATGCCCATGGCGATCACGATGGAGACCACGGACAGGAGCAGGGGGATGCCGGCGGCCACGAGGGCACCGAACACGAGGACGAGGATGACGAGGGCCACCCCGATGCCGAAGATCTCGCCGCTCTTCAGATCGCTCTCGCCAATCTGGGTGAAGTCTCGGTTGATGCTGGGCCCGCCCGTGACGAGCACTTCGAAGCCATCCCCCTGGCCCGCCTTCTTGACGGCCGCCGACAGTGCGTCGACGTTCTTCTCGATCTCGCTCTGGCTGCCGGCCATGGACACCGGTACGACCGTGGCGTGACGGTCGCGAGAGACCAGCGAAGGGTCAGGCACCATGGTGTACATGGCCCCCCCCTTGACCACGTCGGTTCCGAGCGCGATCGCCGCGGCCAACATGTCGTTGGCGCGCTGTTGGAAGACGGGGTCGTCCACAGTGCGCTCAGTCGACTTCAACACGACGAGTTCGTTGATGGTGTCCTCCGAGTGGAGGCGCGCGTTGATCAGTTTGTCTGCCCGATCGGACTCGGGGTTGTTGGTCGCGGCGCCTTCGCTCGTGAGTGCGCCGCCGAGCAGCGTCACCGTCAGCGCCACGGCGACGACCAACGCTGCGGCCCAGAAAGATAGCGTGCGCCCTGGACGGGCGCCGCACCGCCGGGCAAGAGATTCTAGAAAGGACTGCGATGTCATGGTGCTACCCCTCGCCCTCGTAGATGCTTCCTGCAGACACGATACGTTCGTGGGGATGTCGTGGATTCAGCCAGATGACCCGATTTCACCCGGGCCTCGAGGGGAGTCTTCGCCCTGGCCCAGCGGACAGGCGCGCGGCCGGCCCTCGTAGAACGTGTCGGGGGTCTCCGCAGCCCATCAGCAACACATAGCCGACAATGACCAGCGCGGCGATGCTGCAAGGGTCTGCGGCGATGGGCACTGCTCCGGGCCCCCTCCTGAGACTACTCGGCCTCGAACGTCCTAGCCCGGAAGATGACGGAGATGCTCAAGGGGACGCTGGAGGGCATCGTCCTCGCGATCCTATCCAGACAGCCCGCGTACGGCTACGAGATCACGGCACGCTTGCGGGAGATGGGCTTCTCCGACATTGCTGAGGGCACTGTCTACGCGCTGCTCATCAGGACCGAGCAGAGAGGCCTGGCCGATGTGGAGAGAGTCGCATCGGAGAAGGGACCACCGCGCAAAATATATTCGCTCAACAGTCAGGGACGGGCGTATCTCGAAGAGTTATGGAGGACATGGAGCTTCCTCGCGGGACGGCTTGAAAAGCTCCACGAAGGAGGCAGATGACCATGGCCTTAGCGTGGATCGAACAGAAGAGGCGCTACCGGCAGTACAAGTCGCGCACGAAACAGCTTCCCGCGAACTACCGCACGGCGATTGATGCACTCGAGCGGTACCTGATGTACTTCGGGGCGATCACGAAGGGGGACACCTTGGCGTCGATGCTGGAGGATCTCGTCGATCTCTTCGAGCAGGCCGCAGCCGACGGAACGCCGATTCGCGAGATCGTTGGGGAGGACCCCGTAGAGTTCGTCGAGGCGCTCGTTCAGAACTACGAAAAGGGCGGATACGTCACCCGGGAGCGGGAACGGCTGACCAAGGCCATCGATGGCGTCGCGGGCAACGCACCGTGACGAACGAGAGCGTGGATATCCAGATGATGACGACCAGGCCCGAAGCTCTGCGCCGGCGCTTCTCGGGCACCGACCCCCTGCGCATCGTGCTCGAGGCCCGCACCCGCCTCATTAGCTACGCCCGTGGCTGTGGTCTGGTTCTTCCCGGCACGGGACATCGCAGGAATCAGGGGGGAAGAACGTTCCGAACTCTCTACCCGCCCAGCACCGCCCGCGCCGCCACCAACCCCGATGCCGAGGCCTGCACCAACCCACGCGTGACGCCCGCGCCGTCGCCGACGGCGTAGAGGCCGTCCACCGTCGTCCGCAGCCCGCGGTCGAGCTCCAGGCGTGAGGAGTAGAACTTCACCTCCACCCCGTAGAGGAGCGTATCTCGGCCGGCCACGCCCGGAAGCAGCCCGTCCAGCGCCTGGAGCATGTCGAAGATATCGCGCTGATGACGGTAAGGTAACGCAAAGCTCAGGTCGCCCGGGGTGGCTTCGGGGAGGGTGGGCGGCGCCGTGCAGCGGGCCAGCCGTTCCGGGGTGGTCCGGCGACCGACCTGCAGATCGACCAAGCGTTGGACGATGACGTCGCTCCCCAGGAGGTTCGCGAGGCGGGCGATCGACTTCCCATAGGCGATGGGATCGTTGAAGGGCTGCGTGAACCGCGTCGACACGAGGAGGGCGAAGTTGGTCGAAAGTGTCCGCTGTTCGTGATCGGCGTAACTGTGGCCGTTGACGGTCACCACGTCGCCGTAGCTCTCGGTGCTCACCACTCCGTGAGGATTCATGCAGAAGGTCCGCACCGGGTCTTCGAAGTATGCCGAGCTATAGAGCAGCTTCGGTTCGTACAGATCGGCGGTGATCGCGTCGGTGAACACCGCGGGAACCTCGACGCGCACTCCGATATCCACAGCGTTGCTGGTCACCGAGAGCCCAAGCCGCCCGGCTTCGTCTTTCAGCCAGGAAGCTCCTTCTCTGCCGGGAGCCAGGATCACGACGGGACCCGCGAACTCCTCACCCGAGTCCGTCACCACACCCGTGACCCGGCGGTCTGCCGCGGGTACGATCACATCGCCTTGCACGAACGCGTTCGAGCGGCCGGCTACGGGCGCAGCCAAGGCGCCATCCGCAGGCGCGCCCGATAACTCGACAGTAAGCCGCGCCACCGAGGTGTCGGTGAGCACTGTCACCCGGCCTTCGAGTTCTCGGCGCATGGCACCGAGCACCTCGACGCACCGCTCGGTTCCCATATGGCGGATGGGAGAATCGATCAGCTTCAGGCGGTGCGTCAGGGCCTTGGTCCGCCAGGAGTCGACCCGCTCGGGGTCGGTGCCGTGGAGGGTCTCCGGGGCGCCGAACTCCCGCCAGAGCCGGTCCACTTCGCTGATGGCTTCCAACAATTGCGGGGGGTCCAGATACTCACCCAACCATCCCCCAACCTCGGGGCTCAACGTCAGTTTGCCGTCGGAGAACGCCCCCGCTCCACCCCAGCCACAGGTGATATCACACGGGTCACAGTGGGCGCAGATGCCGGTCGTACGGGCGGGGCAACGGCGTTCGGAGATGTCGCAGCCCTTTTCGACGAGAAGGATGCGCAGCGATGACCTTCGTGCCAGCTCGAGCGCGGCGAAGATGCCGGCCGGCCCTGCTCCCACGATGATCACATCGAACCGGTGTTCAAGATCCACGCTCTCCGCCCCTCTCCCACGCCGCCCGCGAAGCAGCCTCATGCCCATGAAGCCCATGGCGCAACCCATCGACGATCGCCTCGGCGGAGGCCATCCGTCGACCATCTACGGCGGCACAGGGGCACACGCCCAACAGGCTGCCGGTCAGCAACACCACCCGCATCCCGCCCGCCCATAGCTCATCGAGCGTCAGCGGACGTTCCTCCGTGAGCATACCCATGGTCCTCGCAACCTGCACCACAGCCCTTTCGGTGACGCCAACCAGCCGCGAGTGGGCCGGCGAGGATGCAAGCCGCACGCCATCCCACACCAGCACGTTACTGAACGACCCCTCCAGCAACCCCGGCGGCTCCCCACCCACGAACAGGCACTCGAACGCTCCGGCGTTCTCCGCCCGCATCTTGGCCGCCACGCTCGCCAGATAGCTACCCGACTTGAGCCAAGGCAGCGACCGGCCGAGATCGGCGGCCGTAACCACGTCGACGCCACGGTCGATCACGTGAAGCGGCTGGGGCGGCACCGCCGTCACCGAGGCGATCACCCGCGGCCGGCGCCCGGTGGCGGGCGCGGTGAGGCCCCGCCCACCACCGGGCCGCTCACCCCCGGTCACCTGGATCCGCAGAGCTCCGAGAGACACCGGCCGAGCCCGCAGAAGACGGCGGACGCCCTCCTCCAATGCGACCACATCAAGAGGAAGGCCGAGTTCGGCGCAGGCGTCCATCAATCGCCCTAGATGCGGTTGCCACAGGCACGGGGCGCCGGCGACCACCTTCAGAGTCTCGAAGAGGCTCTCTCCGTAGAGGAGACCACGATCGAAGGCCGAGACCCGGGCCTGCTCCGGCGGGACCAACCTCCCATCGAACAACACCACATCCGGCGGTGCGTCGCCGGAGAGACCGTGGCCGGGCGCTCCGTCACTCACGATCCGCGCCGGCCTGGACCACGGCCTGGGCCGCTGCCTGCACCATGGCTTCGGCCTTGCTCAACGTCTCGAGATACTCCCGCTCGGGCACGGAATCGGCCACGATGCCGGCCCCCGCCTGCGCGTACACCTGGTCGCCTACGCGCACCAGAGTGCGGATGACGATGTTCACGTCCATATCGCCGTCGTAGCCGAAGAAGCCAAACGACCCCGTATACGGCCCCCGACGGACCGTCTCGAGTTCGTCGATGATCTCCATGCAGCGCACCTTCGGGCAGCCGGTGATGGTGCCACCCGGGAACATCGCCCGCAGCAGGTCGACCGCGTCCCGGCCCTTGGCCAGCGTGCCGGTGACGTTGCTGACGATGTGGATGACGTGCGAATAGCGCTCGTTGACCATGAGTTCGTCCACGTGCACCGACCCGTACTCGCACACCCTGCCCAGATCGTTGCGCTCCAGGTCGACCAGCATGATGTGCTCCGCCCTCTCCTTCGGATCGAGGTTGAGGTCGTCTGTCAGCGACCCGTCCTCGACGAAGTCGCGACCGCGGCGGCGTGTTCCCGCTATCGGTCGGGCCTCGGCCGTTCGGCCGTGCAGGCGCACCAGCCGTTCCGGAGAGCTACAGAAGAGCTCGTAGCCGGAGAGACGAAGATAGCCCGCGAAAGGCGATGGGTTCACAGCCCGGAGCACTCGATAGAGCAACTCCGACTCACCCGCATAGTCCATGCGCAGCCGTTGGGACAGGTTGGTCTGGAAGACATCGCCGGCCCAGACGTACTCCCTGCCCCGCGCGACGATGGCTTCGTACTCTGCCTCCGTCATGTTGGACGCGGTCTTAAGACTCTCCTCCCGACTGTGCCCGGCCACTTCGACATCGAGCACCGTCAGCGGCGCACGCGCCGCGGCGGAGACCAGCCCCTCCATCTCCTCGAGGGCCTCCGGACTATCGGCCACGGCCGTCACCCTATCGCGCTGGTGATCGAAGCAAAGCCAGCGGGTCGGGAACATGATGTCCAGATCGGGGATACGGAGATCGTCTACGGTGGTGTCGGGCAGAATCTCGATGTATCGGCCGGCGTCGTAGCAGACGAGCCCGAACGCCCCCACCCAATCGAGATCGTCACCGTGCGGACCCCGCCACTCCGAATCCGACGCGGCCTCTTCGGCCGTCAAGGCGCGCAAGATCGGGAACGGATCCCCCCGAGACTCCTCCCGCACCCAACCGTCAACAGCCCGCGCGACCACCACGCGCCCATCCTTGGCCCACAAGTGCGCCCGCGGTCGCCACGCGACCAGAGAACGGGTCGCCAGCTTCGGACTGCCTCCGGCGCTGTCCAGCAGGACTACCGACTGTGATGGGCCATCGGGCGGCCCTCCCGCCCCCCGGAGACCGCCTCCCGTCGGGAAGGCCCCCAGCCGCCGCAGGAGTTCCACAGGGCGGTAGGCGAACGGGCCCAGGACGACGGCGTAGCGCGTCACATGCGGCTCCACTCCTCGTCCGGAGCGGGTGCGCCCCTACCATCACCGCCGCCCGGACGGTCCTCGGCGCGCATGTCGAGAAACCGAGTGTAGCTCTTGACGAACGCCAGCTTGCAGAAACCTGTGGGGCCGTTCCGCTGCTTCCCCACGATGATCTCGGCGACACCCTTATCTGGACTGTCCTTGTTGTACTCCTCATCGCGGTAGATGAACAGCACCACGTCGGCATCCTGCTCAATGGCGCCTGATTCCCTCAGATCGGAGAGCATCGGCCGCTTGTTGACGCGCGACTCGACCTGACGGGAGAGCTGCGAGAGGGCCAACACCGGCACTTCGAGGTCGCGGGCCAGGATCTTCAGACCCCGCGAGATGCGGGAGATCTCCTGCTGCCGATTCTCCACCCCCGCGTCGCCGACCATGAGCTGGAGATAGTCGATCACCACCAGCCCCAGGTTCTTCTCCCGGGCCTTGAGTCTTCTAGCCTTAGCCCGGATCTCCATCAGGTTCACGGCGGCGGTATCATCTATGAAGATCGGCGCGGTGAAGAGGGGAGTGCAGGCCGCCGTCAGCCTACCCCATTCAGACGCCTGAAGCTGCCCATGGCGCAGTTTCTGACTGTCGATGCGCGCCTCGGAACACATCATACGCTGCACGAGTTCCGACTTCGACATCTCCAGACTGAAAAGGGCAACCCCTTTGTTCTGGTCGACCGCCACGTTGCGCGCGATATCGAGGGCGAACGCCGTCTTGCCCATGGATGGCCGCCCCGCCAGAACAATCAGATTGGCGGGCTGAAGGCCGGTGATCAGATCGTCGAGTCGACGGAAGCCCGACTCGACCCCGCTGGTGCGCCTACCCTCGGTCATGATCTTCTCGAGCTCGGCGAAGCTTTCGGAGATCAGCTCTTTGACGTGCACCATGTCGCCCGACGCTCGGTTCTGGGCTATGTCGAAAACCATCTGCTCGGCTCGGTCTATCAGATCCAACGGACCCTGCTCGCGCCGATAGCCCATGTCGGCTATCTCGCTGCCTACCGCGATGAGAGAACGGAGCAGGTAGTTCTCCCTCACGATCTCCGCGTAGTAGCGCGCGTTCGAGGCCGCCGGCACCGCCGAGACCAGACTGTGCACGAATACGCGCCCGCCGACTTCCTCGAGCCCGCCGCGATTGCTCAGTTCCTCACTGACGGTGACGGTGTCGACCGGTTCGCCCCGGCCGTAGAGCCCCTCGATGGCCTCATAGATGGCCTGATGAGAGGGCCGGTAGAAGTGTATCGGGCGCAAGATCTCGCTAACCCCGGCGATCAGGTTCGGGGCCATCATGAGCGCCCCCAACACCGACACTTCCGCGTCGAGGTTCTGCGGCGGCAGATAGCCGCCCTCGCGAGCTCCGCCGTTGTCGACTCGTTGTTGGGCCATACGCTCCCCCGCGGCCCCGGACGTCACCCGCGGGCGCGTCTCAGGCCTGCTCGCCCTCCGCCACAATCATGACCTTGATCTCCGCCGGATCGACCTTCTGATGCACCTCGACCTGCACCATATGCGTGCCGAGGGTCTTGATCGGATCTTCCAGGAGGATCTTGCGCTTGTCGATGCGGATCTTCCGGGCCGCCCAGATGGCATCGGCCACATCCTGGTTGGTCACGGAACCGAACAGCCGATCGCCCGAGCCCACAGCCACCGGGATCGAGAGCACAGTCTTGTTCAGCAGGTCGCGCGTAGCTTCGGCCTGTTCGTCCTCGCGGCGTTCTCTATCGGCCTTCGCGTCGAGCACGCGGCGCACCGCTGCGACCCGGCCGGCGGTGGCTTCCTGGGCAAGCTTGCGCGGGAACAGGAAGTTGCGGGCGTACCCATCGGCCACGCTGGCGACTTCGCCTTTTTGACCGAGACTCTCCACATCCTTCAGCAGTATGACTTCCATCTAGTTCTCCTCGTGATCGTTCATTCGTGAGCCCGCCGACGCGGCCGGCCCCTTGTCGGCACCGCGTGGCGGGAACCGCTTGCGATAGTCGAACCATGTGTCCAGCAGTCCGGCCCAGCTCGTGAGCTGGAACGTCGTCTGCCCAAGCAGAGCGGCTGCATACACGAGCATCCGTGACCCCGCGCTCATGCCGCGCGACACCGCGAACCAGTGTGCCAGCGCCAGCCCCTGCAGGAAGAACAAGGTCTGGAAGAAGACCAGCAGGTTGAGCCCCACCAGGCGGGCGACTTCACCGTAGGCGCCGAACCGCGAGGCCAGCACCAACAGGGCGAGCCCGCCGATGTATCCATAGGCGGCCCCCCAGTGCAGTCGAAACTGCGAGAAGGCCAAGTGACCGATGGACTTCTCCCCGACGTGGGGAAAGACCGCGGCAGCCAGACCCATCACGGCACTCGCCAGGATGACTCCACCTACTGCCGCGATGGACGGAAGCAGATAGGGGATCATGTGGAGCGTATCTTGGATCTGCTTCGATGCCAGATCGACGCTCGCCTGACTCATGCCCATCGACGTTTCGATCTTCGCGGCCGCCGCCATGGAGTCGTCGATCAACTTCGAGAGCTGGGCGACACTCATGCCGGTAAGCACCCACACGGAACCTAGCCACGCGGCCAGCGCCCCGGCGGCACCCAGTGCGGTGATCATGAGCGTCCAGGAGAACCCCTGGTGCGCGCGCAGCGCGACCCCGAGAATCACCCCCAAGAAGCCGGCCACAAAAAGCGCCATCAGTCCGTTCCCCAAGCCGGTGACCGCCGCAGCGAGCGCGGCGACGCACACGGCCGCCGCCACCCCCACGCCGATACCCCTCCTCAGCGTGAGAAAACCGAGAGGCAAGGGCAGCGCCGGGATCGCGAATAGGGCCAGCAGGGGGACGTACGCCACCACGACCGCGAGAACCACGGCCAACGCAACAGCCTTGCCGGCCTCGCTCACCGCTGCTGTGGTGAAGGTGCTCACGGCAGTCCTCTGCAGGGGACCGACCCCGTTTCTAGCGGTTGGAATACGGCAAGAGCGCGACCTCACGGGCCCGCTTCACGGCCACCGCGATCTGGCGCTGATGCCTGCGGCACGCACCGGTGGTGCGACGGGACCGGATCTTCGCCCGCTCCGACACGAACCGGCGGAGAAGATTGTAGTCCTTGTAGTCGACGGTCTCGATCTTCTCCTTGCAGAAATAGCAGTACTTACGGCGACGATTCCCCGTGGTGGGGCGCGCGCGCCGTCTCTTGGCGAAAGCCACTGTCTTCATCCTCCTGACCGGCGGTTAGAAGGGGATGTCATCCTCTCCGCCGAAATCGATATCTTTGAAATCCTTATCGGACGCAGGGGGCGTCTCCCGACCAGACGCATAGCTGCCCCGGTTGGAGCCACCGACTCCCGCTCCCGAACCACCTTCGCCCTGCCCGCCGAGGAACATCACCGTGTCGGCGATGACCTCGACCTTGCTGCGCTTGGTGCCGTCCTGCGCCTCCCAGCTGCGCTGATCGAGACGCCCGTCGACGGCCACCTGCCGACCCTTGCTCAGGTACTTCGCGCAGTTCTCGCCTTGCTGCCCCCACACGATCACATCGAAGAAGTTCGGCTTCTCGATCCACTGGCCCGAAGCGTCCTTGTACGACGAGTTCACGGCCACTCCCAAGGTGCACACGGATGTGCCGCTCGGCGTCTGCCGCAGCTCAGGATCCCTCGTAAGGTTTCCCACCAATGTGACGTGGGCGATGCCCCTGGCCATCTTTACTCCTACTCCTGTGGGGTGGCTGCCTCTGGTGCGGCAGTGGGAACGGAAACGGGTACGGGTGCGGGTGCGGGCGTATCCAGTTTGATCGGCATGGCGCGGACTACCGCGTCCGTGATCTTGAAGACGCGCATCACTTCGTCGAGGGTCTTAGGCTCCGCAAGAAAGTACACGACGAAATAGAAACCCTCGGTCATGTGATCGATCTCGTAGGCCAAGCGGCGCTTGCCCCACTCGTCGACTTTGCCCATGATGCCGCCGTCGCCGGCGACGATCTCCTTGGCGCGGTCGATGATCGCGATGCGGGCCTGCTCCTCGGTGTCGGGGCGCAGAACCACCATCAGCTCGTAGCTGTTCAGTTGAGTTCACCTCCTTCGGACTCATGCGGCCCCGGCCTCACTGCCGGAGCAGGGGTGAGTATGCGATTGTCCGGCGGACCCGCGAACGAGCCGCCGCCGCCTGACGCGGATTCAGCAGTATACACGCGCGGGGAGCCGGGCGCCACTACACCCCCGGTGACCCTCGGCCGATAGACATCGAACGGCACACTGTCGGCGTTGAGGATATCTTCGGCCTCAGTGAGTCGGCCTGCATCCACTGCCAAGGCGAGACCGCACAGTCCGGACAGGCTCGGAGGCTTGGGGATGACGTCCACCTCCAGACCGCGCTCAAGCAAGGCGTCCTCGGCACGCAAGGCCGCCGCGGTAGTCAGAAAGAGAAGGATGCTCTGACGTTCCCACATCATCGAGACGAGTATAGACCCCGTGTCGGACAGACATGCGGCGCCAGGACAGAGGTGCGGCGCCCCGGTCGGTAGCCCGGGGCGCCGCGGATGCAGCGTCAGGGATCGCAGCCTGAGGATGCGCGGCTGCGTCAGGATACGTCAGGCCGAACGATCCTCAGGAGAGGGCGGCTCCGGAGCGGCGGCATCCGGATACGGCCCGGGCTGCGGTCGCCCATACGGGTAGCCGGCCGCCTCCGCATCGCGACGCTGCCGGGACCGCCGGACGATCGGGCGGGCGATGCGATAGGCGATCCACGCCAGCAGCGCCAGCAGCGCCAGCACGGGCAGCGCCCCACCCAAGCCCACGATGAGGTCGTTGATCGTCTGCACGAACGCGTGCACCGCATCCTTCAGTGCCCCGATGAAGCCCCAATCCCCGGTCGTCTGGGTCTCAGAGCCCGGCTCGTACAGGCCGATGGAGATGGTGGAATAGCTCGAGTGCTCGTCGAGGAACTTGATACGCCCCTTCAGTTGCTCGATCTCCTGCTGAGTCTGGGTCAGCACCTGCTGCACCTGCAGTACCTCATCGACGGTCTTGGCCTTGCCCATCAGGGAGATCAGTGCTCTTTCCTGGGTCTGAGCGTTCGCGAGACGGGCCTGCAGATCCACATACTCTTCGGTGACGTCCTGGCTCTCGATCTTGAGCGACTTCACGTCACCCAACTTGGACGCAGAGGCGAGGGCCTGATTGAACGACTGTGACGGCACCCTGATGACGACGGTGCCGTTTCGCATCACACCGGCCTCATCGGTAGCCGTGGCGTCGGAAGAGACGATGTACCCGCCGTACTGGTCGGCCAGATTCCTGGCCTGGTCGAAAGCGAGCTGAAACTTGCCGGCCGCCACCTCCACGAACAGGTTGGCGTTGCTGATGACCTTGCGGCCCAGACTGGCGACAGCCGCGTCGAGGCCCAGCGGCCCCGTCCCCCCGGAGGCGTCTTCAGTCGGCGGCTGCTCCGCGGAGCCGGCCGCCGTGGTGGCGGTAGCGGCAGCCGAGATGGTGTCGGCCGTGCGCGAAGTGAGAGCTTCTCCCCCGGCCTGCGACGCGTCTTTTCCAATGTCATCCGCAGGTGTGGAGTTGCCGCCACACCCCGCGGCGACCAGCGTGACCCCCACGAGGAGGAGTGCCACCGCGACGAGCAGCGACACCACCAGAACCCCCCGATACCTGACCTTCGATGTCGCCGGTCGCGTAGACATGGTGCCCTCCGATCTTGACGCGCCCTCGTTCCGCTCCCCTGAGACGCGCCGACGGTCCTCACCGGTTCCGCGCCGACTACACCTCGACCTCCACGCGGTGTTGTATCGCCCGCACCACTCCGCGTACCGCCTCCACATACAACGGTGCCCGGTCGTAGGGTGGCGTCTCATCGAGGTCGGCCTTGCGCACCTCGGCGCTGTAGGGCAGGCTGCCGATGATCTCGTAGCCCTCCAGAAGAGCCGTGATCTGTTCGAGTTCGGCCGGGTCGACCTTGTTCAGCACCACGAAGATGCGTTTGATGCCGATATCGTTTGCCAGCTTGCGGATGGCGTCGGCGGTGCGGGCGCTGCGGGCGCCGGGTTCCACCACCACCACCATCGCGTCAACGCCCTGCGCCGTCCCCCGCCCGAGGTGCTCGATGCCCGCTTCCATGTCCAGCACCACCACCTCCTTACGACGCAACAACAGGTGCCGCAGCAAGGAGCGCAACAGGACCGACTCGGGGCAGACGCATCCCCCCGCCCCCTCTTTCACCGTGCCCATCACCATGAGACGGATGCCGTCGAAGGCCACGGACAACTCGTCGGGGAGATCGTCGACCCGGGGGTTGATCTTGAAGAATCCGCCCATCGTGCCCGGCGTGGAGCCGGTGCGCTCGGCGATGAGTTCACTCATGTCGGCGATGGGAACGATCGCGCGGGCCACGTCAGCCGGGATCCCCACCGCACTTGCCAGGTTGGCGTCGGGGTCGGCGTCTACGGCCAGGACCTTGTAGCCCTCATCGGCGAAGATGCGGGCCATCGTGCCCGCCAAGGTCGTCTTTCCTACGCCACCTTTGCCTGTCACCGCTATCTTCATGGCCTGCCGGCCTCCTCTCGATGGTTGTCTCAGTATGGAACGTGCCACCGTGGTGACGGCAGACGCCCCCTCAGGGGATCAGTCCGGTGAGGGCGACTATGACGGCCGCGGTCTCCTCCGGCTCGCGCAGCCCCGTCACCAGCACCGGGACTTTGTCCGGCAGTTCCAGCAGCCGACGCACCTGTTCGGTCGACACGACCTCGTCGGCCAGCGACGCATACGCGGCCACCACGTAGGGCCTGTCGCCGATCTCCGTCATGAGGGCGATATCGGGACGGGAAGCCACGACCGCATCGGGCGAATTGATGTTGACCAGCACGACGTAGCCGGACGTCTCCATGGCCATGCGCTTGACTATCGATGCCGGAGTGCGACTCTCGCAGAAGTAGATCAGAGCGCTACCATCGTCGGCGTCGCGAACGCCGGCTGAGATCCGTACTTCCACCGGCTCGTCGTCCACGTTCTCAATGCGCAGGTGCGCGGACACGTCCGAGGTACTCACTGTCGTGAGGAAGGTCAGGTTGTAGACGTCGATCGGGCCCTTCAGGGCGATGGCCATGGTCTGCCCGAGCAACTCCAAGGTGGGGTCGCGCGTGCCGACCACGCCCGCGTTCATCAGACCGTACAGGGTCTTGACCGTGGCGAACCGGTCGAAACCCGAATCGGCGACGATGGTGTTGACGTCGCGGCAACCGTCGATGAAACAGACGACGTCCCACTCGTGACGCGTCAGACTCACCGTCGCCGCTCCGTTCGCCGCCAGAAACGGCACCTTCTCCAGCGAGCCGACCTGGGCCATGGCCAGCGCCCACTCGTCCACCCTCCGGCAACTCTCCATGACCACGGCATCGGCGTCCAAGGAGACGACGATGTCATCTACGGGCGGCACGCCCGCTAGATCGAACTCGAAACGGCCTTCCGTGAGACCAAAAAGGTTGAAGACCGCATCCTCGATCTGGGCGCGCACATACTGTTCGAGGGCCTCCTGGGAAACGAGACCCTTCTCTCTCAACATGGACCCCAACAGCCGCGGCTCTTCCGCCTCGCGCTGCTCGGCCAAGACCGCGTTCAAGGCCCCCTGTCGCAGTTCGCCGGCCTTCACCAGCCGCTCTCCCAATGGGGCCCCGCTCCGGGTGGAATGTGCGTAATTGATTCGACCGTCGCGGAAGTAGACCCCGCCCGTGTGCCGGCCCCAACTCACATTGAGGACGCCCGTTCGAGCGCTCAACTTCAAGAGCCGGAAGACATCAGTAAGACCTACCTCCTCGATCTGGCCTTCAAGCTCCATCGCCTACCGTCGCTCCCCATCTGATGCCTGAACCACGTCCTCGGAAGGGCCGTGAGCACCCGAGAGAGGACGCGCGGGCACGCCTCCCACTACCGCGCCCGCGGGTACGTCCTTGTTCACCAGACTATGCGCCGATATCACCGCACCGTCACCGATGACCACCCCCGGAAGGATGGTGCACGACGCCCCGACGACGACATCGCGTCCGATCACTACCCGCCCGGTGCGCAACTCGTGGCGCAGATACTCGTGACACAGGATCACGGTGTTGTAGCCGATGATCGAGTTGTCCCCCACCGACACGAGTTCGGGGAAGAATATGTCGATGGTCGCGCTCAGCGCGAAGGCCGCCCGGCGCCCGACCTGTGCTCCCAGCCGGCGGTAGAGGGCGTTCTTCCAACCGAGGTACGGGAGATACCGGCACGCGTACACCACCAGAAAGTTTCGGGCGACCCGAACCAAGGACACCTGGTGCTGCCACACCCACAGCGAGTTGACGTCACCGGATGGATAGTGCGTCAACCGGTCGTGGCGGCCGCCACTCTCGTCGGGGCCGATGGTCTGCTCGGTCCGTCTCACGAGTCAGAGTCGAGCATCTCCGGGAAGGTGTAGGCTAGGAGGCGACTGGCGGTCGCCCGGCCGACAACGCAGAGACCCACCTTTCGCGCGTAGTCGAGCGCAAGACCCGTCGGAACGCTCTTGGTCACCAGCAACGCGATGGGCGTCTTGGCGATCTTGTTCACCATCTCGGATGAGATCCGGCCGGTGACCACCATGAAGAGATCCGTCAGTGGTCGCCCCGCCAGCAACAATCCGCCCACCGCCTTGTCGACAGCGTTGTGCCGCCCGATGTCCTCAGCGAGACAGACCTGCGCTCCGGTGCGGTCGAAGAGCGCGGCGGCGTGGGTGCCCTTGGTGCGACGGTAGAGTTCACCCCCGGAATAGGTGGCCTGCGCGGACCGCTGCACCACCGATGCCCCCACCCAGGGACGTTCCAGCGGCAGCGCCCGACCGGCGGCCGCGAAGGCGTCGAGGGCGCTCGTGAACGTGAACGATCTGCCACACCCAGAACCGAGGACGCGCCTCTGGAAGAGCCGGAGGCCGAGATCCACTCCCTCCGCTCGAACGCGTACGCCTGTCTTCTCCTCCTCCAGAGACTCGATCTGCTCGACCCGTTCGATGATGCCTTCGTCGAACAGAAACCCGACTACCAGGGCCGAACGCTCGCCCGGCGTCGCAAGCACGGTGACCAGTTCCCGGCCGTTGATCGTCAGCGTGACCGGCTCCTCCTGCGGCACCGGGGTCACCCCGGGAGACCAGGAACCGGACCCCGCGTTGACCATCTCCACCGACACGAACCCCGGCACGTCTACCGTCGCCTGCCCGCCTTTCTGCACGTCGCGGGTCACTGCACGGAAAGGGGAGTTCCCGCAGCCGGAGGTTCCGGGAGCGATGGAGGACGACGCATTCGTGCCGCCCAGTGCGCTCTGGGGGCCAAGGTTTCGGTTTTCAACAGCCGCCTAGTTCTTGGGCACCGACGGTGTGCCACAGTGGGGTTTGTCCTGCACCGTGGGCTCCGTCAAGCTGGCTCCGCAGTGCGGACACGTCTCGGCGGAGTCGTCGACTTCCTTACGGCAACTGATGCATTTAGCCATCAAGTCCCTCCTCGCGGCCGGCACTGACGCCTGCCTCGCCACTTGTAGTGACGCCTAGTATACCCGGCGGCGCCTGAGCCATGCCACCGCGGCCGGAAGGGTACGCCGACTCAGAAGTCGAACAAGCGGTATCCAGACAGCTGAGATGATAGCCACGTGAAGCGGCCCGTGACCAAGAGCACACCGTAGGCCGCCAACAGCACGCCGGACGCGATCTTAACGACCGAGAAGTGACGTTTGACCCAGGAAAGCGCGCCCACGACCCGGACGAAGAACAGGCCGGCGAGCAGGAACGGGATCCCCAGCCCCAACGAATACGCCAGCAGCAGCAGGGCACCCGACAAAGGGCTACCTCCAGTGGCGGCCAGCGTGAGAATGGAGGCGAGGATCGGGCCCACGCAGGGCGTCCAACCCAGCGCAAACGCGACACCCGTCACCCCCGCGCCCACGAGCCCCCGCGGGGGTTTGAACGGGAGCAATCGGCGTTCGCGCTGCAAAGCTCCAACGGGGATAAGTCCCGTCACGGCCACACCCAAGCCCACCAGAAAGAGCCCCGTGATTATCTGGAGCGGCCTGCGATAGGTCTGCAGGAAGTCGCCCACGAACCCCGCACCCGCCCCCAGCGAAACGAACACCAGCGAGAAACCCACCACGAAGGCGGCCGTGCTGGCGACCACGCGGCGCGTATCCGCCTGTAGCCGGTCGACCGACACACCCGAGACGAACGAGAGATAGCCGGGTAGCAGAGGCAGGACGCAGGGACTCAAGAAACTCGCCGCCCCAGCCGCGACCGCGATCACGAGCGACGCCGCGGACAGGCCTGTCACCGCGCCTATCAACGACCACTAGGAGGCTGCTGAAAAACGAGGTCCCGGCGGCCGAAGCGCACTGGGAGGCGCGATACGTCGTCCTCGGTCGCGCAAATAGCGCTGCTATTCGCGCTTTCTGCGTCCTTGTCTGGCGCGTTC
>Ga0172371_10001240_pt1 | contig 40403 bp, 34 predicted proteins | sample Lak12m_FD_114543 | JGI IMG/M metagenome (GOLD analysis project Ga0172371, IMG submission 114543) | Freshwater microbial communities from Kabuno Bay, South-Kivu, Congo - kab_022012_12m | ecosystem: Environmental > Aquatic > Freshwater > Lake | place: Democratic Republic of the Congo: South-Kivu... | reverse complement strand
GGTCGCCGCCTGCCGCGAGGCCGCTCACTTCGCGCTGCTCGCGCGCGAGCGGCTGCAACAGACGGCGCTGTCCGAGCCGGTGCGCGCCATCACGCTGCAAGTGCAGGCGATCGAGCCGCTCGAGCATTCCAACCAGAATCTTTTTCCCGATGCGTTGCACGAGGAGGGCAATTGGCCGCGCCTGATCGAGCGCCTGCGCTCGCGCCTGGGCGCCGCGGCCGTACACGGCATAGCCCTGCGCGCCGACCACCGTCCCGAGCGCGCCAGCGCCGAGATCGAGCCCGGCGCAAAGCAGCTCGCCCCCGATTTCAACCTGCGCCCGTTCTGGCTGCTCGAGCGGCCGCAGACCCTGGAGGAAATGGGGTCTGTCCCCTGTTATCGCGGGCCGCTGAAGCTGTTGGCCGGCCCGGAGCGCATCGAGTCCGGGTGGTGGGACGGCGCCGACGTGGCGCGCGATTATTTCATCGCCCGCGCCGCGGACGCAGCGCTGCTGTGGGTCTACCGCGAGCGCAGTCCCGCCGGCGCCTGGTATCTGCACGGCATTTTTTCCTGAGGCTTGCCCCGTGGTCCGCTCCCTGCCCGCCTACGCGGAGCTGCACTGCCTGTCGAATTTCAGCTTTCTGCGCGGCGCCTCCCACCCCGAGGAACTGGTCGCCCGGGCGCATCAGCTCGGCTACAGCGCGCTCGCCCTCACCGACGAGTGCTCGTTCGCAGGCGTGGTGCGCGCGCATGCTGCAGCGAAAGAATGCGGCCTGCCGCTGATCCTCGGCAGCGAAGTCTGTCTCTCCGGTGGCCCGCAACTGGTGCTGCTCGCCGCCGACCGCGAGGGCTACGGCAATCTCTCCGAACTCATCACACGCGGCCGGCGCCGCGGCGTGAAAGGCCGCTATGTCCTGGAAGCCGGGGACTTGGACCAGGGCCTGTCCGGCTGCCTGGCCCTGCTCGTGCCGGGGGCGGTGCCCGATGTTGCGCAGGCGCGCTGGCTCGCCGAGCGTTTCGCCGGGCGCGCCTGGATCGCCGTGGAGTTGCTGTGCGGCGCGAACGACAAAGCGCGCCTCGCCGCGTTGCGCGCGCTCGGCGAGGCTTGCGCCTTGCCGCTGGCAGCCACAGGCGACGTGCACATGCATCTGCGCTCGCGGCGCCACCTGCAGGACACGCTCACCGCCATACGCCTGGGAAAATCGCTCGCGCAGTGCGGCCAGGCCTTGTACCCGAACGCCGAGCGCCATCTGCGCCTGCGCCTGCGTCTCGCGAACCTCCATCCGCCGGATCTGCTCGACGAAACCGTGCGCATCGCCGCGCGCTGCAGCTTCTCGCTCGATTGCCTGCGCTACGAATACCCGGATGAAATCGTGCCGCCGGGCACCACGCCTTCGGGCCACTTGCGCGCGCTCACTGAGGCCGGCCTCGCACGGCGTTTTCGCGCAGGCGTGCCGAACAAGGTTCAAGCCCTCATCGAGCACGAACTCGCACTGATCGCCGAGCTCGGCTACGAGCCCTACTTTCTCACCGTGCACGACATCGTGCGTTTCGCGCGCGCGAGGGGCATCCTCTGCCAGGGCCGCGGTTCCGCCGCCAATTCGGCGGTGTGCTATGCGCTGGGCATCACCGAGGTCGACCCGGCGCGCATGAGCATGCTGTTCGAGCGTTTCGTTTCGCGCGAACGCAAGGAGCCGCCCGACATCGACGTCGATTTCGAGCACCAGCGGCGCGAGGAAGTGATCCAGTACATTTACGCCAAATACGGACGCGAGCGCGCGGCGCTCGCCGCGACGGTGATCTGCTACCGACCGAAGAGCGCGATCCGCGACTGCGGCAAGGCGCTCGGCCTGGAACCCGCCCAGGTCGAGCGGCTGGCAAAAACGCTGTCCTGGTGGGACCGGCGCCAGAACCTGCCCGAGCGCTTGCGCGAAGCCGGGTTCGACCCGGAGAGCCCGACCGTGCAACGCCTGCTCGCGCTGGTGGAGGCGCTGCTCGGTTTTCCACGCCACCTGTCGCAGCATGTCGGCGGCTTCGTCGTTTCGCGCGGCCCCCTGTCGCGCCTGGTGCCGATCGAAAATGCCGCCATGCCGGAGCGCAGCGTGATCCAGTGGGACAAGGACGACCTCGACGCGCTCGGCCTTCTGAAAGTGGACGTGCTCGCGCTGGGCATGCTCTCCGCCATCCGGCGCGCGCTCGATTTGATCGGCCAACAACGGGGTACCACTTTCAGCATGAGCGACGTGCCTGCGGAAGACCCCGAGGTCTATGCGATGATCCAGCAGGCCGACACCGTGGGCGTGTTCCAGATCGAATCGCGGGCGCAGATGTCCATGCTGCCGCGCCTGAAGCCCGAACATTTCTACGACCTGGTAATCGAAGTCGCGATCGTGCGCCCCGGCCCGATCCAGGGCGGCATGGTGCATCCCTATCTGCGCCGCCGCCAGGGGCTGGAGCCGGTGGACTACCCCAGCCCCGCAGTCAAAAATGTGCTCGAACGCACCCTGGGCATACCGATATTCCAGGAACAGGTGATGCAGCTCGCGGTGGTCGCCGCCGGCTTCACCCCGGGGGAAGCCGATGGCTTGCGCCGCTCGATGGCGGCGTGGAAAAGGAAAGGCGGCCTGGAACATTTGGAACAGCGCCTGATCCAGGGCATGCTCGAACGCGGCTATGCGCGCGAATTCGCCGAGCGCATTTACCAGCAGATTCTCGGCTTCGGCGAATACGGCTTCCCCGAATCGCATTCGGCGAGCTTCGCCCTCCTCATCTACGTGTCTGCCTGGTTGAAGCGCCGCCACCCCGCCGCCTTCCTCGCCGCGCTGTTGAACAGCCAGCCGATGGGGTTCTATGCGCCATCACAACTGGTGCAGGATGCGCGCCGCCACGGCGTCGAAGTGCGGCCGGTGGACGCGCTCGCGAGCGGCTGGGAGTGCACGCTGGAGCCCGATGCAAGCGGCGCATCCGCCGTGCGCCTCGGCCTCGTCATGGTGAAAGGCCTGTCCGAAGCCGCGGCCCGGCGCTTGGCGCAGGCGCGCGCGCGGGGTGGATTCGCCTCGATCGAGGAACTGATGCGTCGCGCGCAACTCGACCGGCATGAACTCAAATGCCTCGCGGCGGGCGGCGCGCTCGAATGCATTGCCGGCCACCGGCGCCTCGCCTACTGGCAGGTCGCCGGCGTGGAAACCGCGCCGCACCTGCTGCGCGAGGCGCCGGTGCATGAAACCGATCCGCCATTGCGCACGCCGAGCGAAGGCGAAGGCCTCATCAACGATTACGCGAGCCTGGGACTCACCCTCGGCCGGCACCCGCTGGCGCTGCTGCGCGCGCGCCTGAAACGCATGCGGCTCGCCGCCGCCGAGGAAGTCCGCCGCCTGCCGCACGGAAGCGCGGTGCGCGCAGCCGGCATCGTCATCGGCAGGCAGCGCCCCGACACCGCTTCCGGCGTGGTGTTCGTGACACTGGAGGACGAGACCGGCTGCGTCAACGTCATCGTCTGGCGCGACCTCGGCGAGCGGCAGCGGCGCGAACTGCTCAGCGCGCGGCTGATGGCGGTGCATGGCTCGGTCGAGCGTGTAGGCGACGTGGTGCACGTGATCGCGCGGCGGCTGGCCGATCACAGCGAACTGTTAGGTAAGCTTGGGACGCGGTCGCGGGATTTTCATTAGGCGTGAGGTGCCCGGAACGCCGCGCGCTGAGCGCAGCACGCCAACACCAGTTTCCCAATAGCCCGGAAACCCTTGCTGCTATTGCCTCCCAGGCCGATTGCCACCTGATCGCACGCATCCGGGCGTCAACGCGCCAGCCACTCCGGCCGTTGTTCCTTCAGCAAACCCCGGAGCCCGACCGGATGCCAAGCCCTGTGCGTTTCGAAATTCCCGGCCATCCGCTGCATGTGATCCAGCGTGGCCGTCTGCGCTCGCCATGTTTCTTCGACGAAAAGGACTGCATCGAATACCTGGTCTGGCTCCGCGAGTGCGCTGTCCGCCATGCCTGCTCCGTGCATGCCTACGTGCTGATGGGCAGCCACGTGCACCTGCTCCTCACGCCCTCGCGCGCGGGCGCCGCCGCGGGTCTGATGCGCTCGCTGCGCGAATGCCACGCGGCTTACATCGACGCGACCTATCATCGCGACGGCGCGCTGTGGGACGATTGCCACCAAGCGTCCGCGGTCCATATCGGACGCTACCTGCTTTACTGCATGCGCTACATCGAACTCAATCCGGTGCGGGCCCGCGTGGTGGCGCGGCCGGGACAGTACCGGTGGTCGAGCTTCCGCGCGAATGCGCTGGGTCGGAGCGACCCGCTGCTGACTCCTCACGCGCGCTACTGCGCCCTGGGACGCGACGCCGTGTCGCGCCAGGCTGCATACCAGGCGCTGTTCTTTGACCCAACGTCGCTGGCAATGCCGCCACTCGCGCTGACGCGCCCTCAGCCGCCGCTCAAGGCCTGAACGATCACCAGCTCGTCATTCCCATCGAGCGGCTGCGCCAGGTCGCGCACCTGAGCGCAGTTGACGAAAATGCGGATATGCCGCCGTATCCGGTCCTGCTCGTCGATGATGCGGAAACGAATCCCGGGATACAGACGCTCCAGCTCGGCCAGGACCGCGCCAGGTGTGATAAATTAGCTCCGACATCCATCGGAGTTCCCGCGTGCCTGCTTACCTGCGACCCAGCAGCCAATCCGAAGCCCTCGCCGCGCTCGCGCGCGGCCGGCTGACCGTCCTCGCGGGCGGCACGGATTACTACCCGTCCAGGGTGGGCAAAGCGCTTGTCGACGACATCCTCGACATCAGCGCCATCGCAAGCCTGCGCGGCGTGCGCGATGAGGGCGGTCATTGGCGCATCGGCGCCACCACCAGTTGGAGCGACATCGTCGCGGCCGAATTGCCGCCGATGTTCGACGGCCTCAAGCTCGCAGCGCGCGGGATCGGCGGCATACAGATCCAGAACGCGGGCACCATCGCCGGCAATCTGTGCAACGCCTCTCCTGCCGCCGACGGCGTGCCGCCGCTGCTGGCGCTCGATGCGCGCGTCGAGCTCGCGGACGCTGCCGGCAGCGCAAATGTCGCGCTGGCCGACTTCATCCTGGGCAACCGCAAAACCGCGTTGCGGCCCGGCCAACTGCTCACCGCCATCCTCGTCCCCAAGCCGGCGCATGCGGCACGCAGTCATTTTCTCAAGCTCGGCGCGCGCGAATACCTCGTCGTTTCCATCGCCATGGTCGCCGCGACGCTGGAAATCGAAGCCGGCCGCGTGCGCGCGGCGCGTATCGCCATCGGCGCCTGCTCGCCCGTCGCGCGGCGCCTGCCGCTGGCCGAAGCCGCGCTCGCCGGAAAACCCTGCGATGCGGCGCTGGGCGACATGCTGCGCGCCGGGCATCTCGCGGCGCTCGCTCCTATCGACGACGTGCGCGCAAGCGCCGAATACCGCCTGGATGTCGCGCTCACGCTCGCAAGACGCGTATTGAGCCGTCTCGGGGCGCAGGCATGAAACAAAACCTGCGACTGATCGTCAACGGCCGCGCTTATGCCTATGCCGGCGACCCGGCGAAACGGCTTTCCGACGTGCTGCGCGAGGATTTCGGCCTGACCGGCACCAAGGTCGGCTGCAATGCCGGCGATTGCGGCGCCTGCACCGTCCTGGTCGACGGAAAGCAAGTGTGCTCCTGCCTCACCGCCGTGGCGCAGGTCGATGGACGTTCGCTGACCACGGTAGAGGGCCTGGCCGGCAATGAAACGCTGTCCGGCCTGCAGCGCGCCTTTCACCGGCATGGCGCGGCACAATGCGGCATCTGCACGCCGGGCATGCTCATGGCTGCGGCCGGTCTGCTCGCGCGCAACCCGCAGCCGGACGCCGACGAGGTCAAGCGCGCGCTGGGTGGGGTGCTGTGCCGCTGCACCGGCTACCAGAAGGTCATCGAAGCCGTGCTGGACGCATCGAAGGCGGAACTTGCGCCCCCGCCCGCGGCCGGCAGCGCCGTCGGCGCGCGCACGCCCAAAGTGGATGGCGTGGCCAAGCTCACCGGTCGCGAGAACTACGGCGCGGATGCCATTCCCTCCGATGCCCTGTGGCTGCGCGTCGCGCGCTCGCCGCACCATCACGCCAGCTTCGAACTGGGAGATCTCGCCGCTTTCGCCGCCGCACACCCGGGCATCGCGCGCGTGCTCTGCGCGCGCGACGTGCCAAGCAACGGCTTCGGCATCTATCCGCACATCAAGGATCAGCCGGTGCTCGCGGACGGCCAAGTGCGCTTCCGCGGCGAAGCGGTGCTCGCGCTGGTCGGCACGCGCGCGGCGGTCGAGGCGGTGGCGGAAGCCGAGTTGCCGATCCGTTATACGCCCCTGGCGCCGGTCATGGGCATCGCCGCCGCGCAGGCCGTCGGCGCGCCGCTGGTGCAAGCGGACAAGCCAGGCAACCTGCTGCTCGACGGCTGGGTCAGGAAAGGCGACGCCGCGGCGGCCTTCGCCGGCTGCGCGGCCATCGCCGAAGCCGGCTTCGAGACCGGCTTCGTCGAACACGCTTACATCGAGCCCGAGGCGGGCTGGGCCGAGCGCGTCGGCGATCGCCTGGAGATTCACGTCACTACCCAGACCCCTTATATGGACCGCGACGAAATGGCGCTGGTGATGAAATTGAAAAAGGACCAAATTCGCATCTTGCCCACGGCCTGCGGCGGCGGCTTCGGCGGCAAGCTCGATATGTCGGTGCAACCCCTGATCGGCCTCGCGGCCTGGCTGCTCAAGCAACGCGTCGCCTGCGTCTACACGCGACCGGAGAGCATGGCCTCGACCACCAAGCGCCATCCGTCGCTGATCCGCATCAAATCCGGCTGCGATGCACGCGGCAGGCTCATCGCGATCGAGACGGCGGCCGATTTCGATACCGGCGCCTACGCGAGCTGGGGCCCGACCGTGGCCACGCGCGTGCCCATCCACGCGAGCGGCCCCTACTTCGTGCCGAACGTCACGGCGCGCGGCCGCGCCTACTTCACCCACTGCCATCCTTCCGGCGCATTCCGCGGCTTCGGCGTGCCGCAGGGCGCGATTGCGCACGAAGCCATGATGGACGAACTCGCCGATAAAATCGGCATGGACCGGCTGGCGTTCCGCCGCCTGAATGCACTCAAGGCGGGCGATGCCACCGCGACGGGGCAGGTCCTTGCGCATTCGGCCGGATTGCCGCAATGCCTGGACGCTCTCAAACCGCATTGGGACAAAGCCCTGGCCGAATGCGCCGAATTCAATCGCGCGGCCGAGGGCAGGCGGCGCGGCGCGGGCCTGGGCTGCATGTGGTACGGCATCGGCAACACGTCCCTCTCCAACCCCTCGACCATGCGCATCGGCCTGTCGGCCAAGGGCGAACTGACGCTGTACAACGGCGCAGTGGACATCGGCCAGGGCTCCAACACCATACTCACGCAAATCGCCGCTGACGCGCTCGGACTGCCGATGGAACAAATCAGAATCGTCGCGGGCGACACGGACCTCACCGCAGACGCAGGCAAGACCTCGGCTTCGCGCCAGACCTTCGTTTCGGGCAAGGCGAGCGAACTCGCGGGACTGGATTTGCGCCGCAAACTGCTCGAATTGACCGAGGCGACGAGCGATGCGAAGCTCGAATTGCATGGAAGCACGGTGAGCGCGCGCGACACGCACGGCGAGCATCACTACGACCTCTCCCTGCTGCCTGCGCGCTTCGGCACGGACGTGCTGCGCGGCGCAGGCACTTTCGACCCCCCCACCAGTCCGCAGGACGCCGACGGCCAGGGCGCACCCTACGCCACGTATGCATTCGCCGCGCAGATGGCGGTGGTCGAAGTCGACTGCGAACTCGGCACGGTGAAGGTGATCGAGCTCGTCGCCGCGCACGACGTCGGCCGCGCGATCAATCCGACCCAGGTGGAAGGCCAGATACAGGGCGGCACCATCCAGGGCCTGGGCCTGGCAATGATGGAGGAATACCTGCCCGGCAGAACCGAGAACCTGCACGATTACCTGATCCCGACCATCGGCGACGTTCCCCACATGAAATGCATCCTGATCGAGGATGCGGAGCCGCTGGGGCCTTCGGGTGCCAAGGGCGTGGGCGAGCCCGGGCTGATCCCGACCGCACCGGCGATTCTGGGCGCGATCCATCACGCCACCGGCGTGCGCATGCGCCAGGTGCCGGTGTTGCCGCACCGGCTGCGCGCGGCGCTCAAACTGGCGGATTCCAGGTGATGCGCGACGATACCTATCAGGGCGAGGTAGTCGACAGCCCTACGGAGAGAAATGCGAAAGGCATACGCTGCGATGCTTGCCCGGTGCTATGCCTGGTGAAACCGAACGACTTCGGCGCGTGCGATCGCTATACCAATATCGGAGGCAAGCTCACCCGGGTCGATCCCCTGGTGATCACCCAAAGGCCGGGTGCGAAACTGGTGAAATTCCTGGAGCAGGAATGGGATGGCAGCGTACTGCCGGATTCCCCGGTGTTCGTAACCGGCGTCGGCGCCACCACCACCTATCCCGACTACAAACCCGCACCCTTTATCGTGTCCTCCGAGGTCGAAGGCGTGGACATGGTCACGGTGGTCACGGAGGGTATTTTCAGCTACTGCGGCGTAAAGCTCAAAATCGACACCGACCGCTACCTCGGTCCGGAACAGGCGGCGGTGCGCGTGGAAGGGGAGCAGATCGGCCATGTGACCACGGCGGAATACGGCTCGCAGATGTTGTCGATCGGCGGCGTGCACCACCTGACCGGCGGCGGCAAGAAACAGGGCCGCATCACCTGCGATTCGCTGCTGAAGCTGTGCAACAAGGAAGCCGTGGAGCTGGTCATCGACGGCGGCGCGAGCGTGGTGGTGCAGGCGGGCACGGCGCCGATCGTGAACGGTGTTGCGGAAGCGCGCATGCGCGTCGGCTGCGGTTCGGCCACCATCGGCATTTTCGCGCCGCAGTGGATCGGCCATGCGGACGAAGTCATTGTGGTCGACGATCACATCACCGGCGTGCTCTCCGAGCATCAGGCCGGGCGTTTTCTCGAGTTGCGCCCGTCCGGTATCAAGATACGCGGAAAGCGCTCGACGCCGGGACGCTATTTTCAGGTCGCGGAACCCGGTCTCGGTTGGGGTGGCACCAAGCTCACCGATCCGCTGTCGATCATCGAAAAAATCGACCCCAGGACCGCGTGGCCGGGCCTGCGGCTGCTGATGGTGTCGACTACGGGCGAGCACTCGGCCTGGTTCGTGCTGGATCGGAACCTTGCGCCGCAGCCTGAGGAAACGCCAGCAGCGATCAAAGCGGTGGTGGAGCGCATCGCCGAGAACTGCGAACCGGCGCTGTGCACGGTGCTGTTCATGGCCGGCGCCGGTGGAAGCTTGCGTGCCGGCGTGACGGAAAACCCGGTGAGGCTGACGCAATCGGTCAAGGCCGCGCTGACCCGCGTCACCTGCGGCGGCGCCCCGGTCTACATCTGGCCGGGCGGCGGCATCACGCTGATGGTGGACGTGACGCGCATGCCCGACAGCTCTTTCGGTTACGTGCCCACGCCGGCCATCGTCGCGCCGATCGAATTTACCCTGCGCAAGAAAGATTACCTGGAACTCGGCGGCTTCGCCGACCGTATTGTCCCTGTGGCGCAGGCCCTGCAAGGAACCGCTTACGTGAACCGGCCTTGGCGCGCGGAAAATCCCTGGCCGCTGGTGCCGCCCGCAGAGTGAACGCGCGCGGGCCGAACGCCGTCCTGCTTGGCGGCAACCGGCTGCACCTGCAGCATGGCCCCATCGATCTCGTCGTCCAGGCCTGGAGCGGGCAGGCGGAAACGGCAGCGGCCTACGCACAGGCGGCTAAGCGCTTCGACGGCCTGCTCGAAGCGCTGGCGCAGGAACTGGAATTATTGCGCACGCCGCTCGGAACCCTGCCGCCGCGGCTGCGTGATCCGGTGGCGCGGCGCATGCTCGACGCCTGCTGGCCGTACCGCGCCGTCTATATCACCCCAATGGCCGCGGTGGCAGGCGCAGTGGCCGACGAAATCCTTCAAGCCATGCTGCAGCACGGAAATCTGAGCAAGGCGTATGTCAACAACGGCGGCGACATCGCCTTGCACCTCGCGCCAGGCGCGCAACTGACCCTGGGGGTGGTCAATAACGCCGACAATCCCGCGATCGATGCGACGGTTGCGCTGACCGCCTCCGTGCCGGTGCGCGGCCTGGCGACCTCGGGCTGGCGCGGGCGTTCGCAATCGCTGGGCATCGCTGATGCTGTCACCGTACTTGCCGCCGACGCCGCGGCCGCCGACGCCGCGGCCACCCTGATCGCCAATGCGGTCAACGTGGAGCATGCCGCAATTGTCCGCGCACCGGCACGCGCCTTGCGCGCGGACAGCGACCTGGGCGATCTGCCGGTTACGGTCGCGGTAGGTGCGCTGCCCGCCCCGGCGCGCGCTGCTGCCCTTGATGCCGGTTGCGCGCGCGCGCGGGAATTGCAGCAGCGCGGCTTGATCCACGCCGCCTATCTCGCGCTGCAAGGCGAGGCACGGACGGTATTGCCTGCGGGGGTCTAGCGTTCAACGCCATCGCGCCGGTCGCGGTACGCGGCCGTCTGCCCATGCCGCGCAAGGCCGGCGCCTGCGGTCCGCTCACCCGAATCGGCGCAGCCACAACTCGATGATTTCCGGATTCCGGACAGACAAACAAAGGCGGACTTTGTCGTCGCCCCGCTGGACCGGGAAAATGGCGTGCCTGCCGCGCCGCGATGAAATTGTGTATATTACGGCAATGGCTGCGGCGCGACCGGCGCGACGCGCGGTGAACGGGCGCGAAGCATCCCGGACTGGCGCGTGAAGACCACAAGGCCAATAACTTCAAGGAGGAGCAAGCATGACTGCACGCAGAGCATTTTTAATGGGCACGCTGACGCTGGCGATGGCCGCGGTTTTCAGCGGACCTGCCGCAGCGCAAAGCACGATCAAGATCGGCGAATTGAACAGCTACAAGGTCTTCCCCGCCTTCCTCGAACCGTACAAGAAAGGATGGGAACTGGCAGTCGAGGAAATCAATGCCGCCGGCGGCGTGCTGGGACGCAAGATCGAAGTCGTTTCGCGCGACGACCAGGGCAATCCGGGCGAAGCGGTGCGCGTCGCCGAGGAATTGCTTTCGCGCGAAAACGTCGCTTTCCTGATCGGCACCTTCCCGTCCAACGTCGGCCTGGCGGTGGCGGACTTTGCCAAGCAGAAGAAGGTGCTGTTCATCGCCGCCGAGCCCCTGACCGATAAGATCGTCTGGCAGAACGGCAACAAGTACACCTTCCGCCTGCGCCCCTCGACCTATATGCAGACCGCCATGCTGATTCCCGAGGCGGTCAGGCTGAAGAAGAAGCGCTGGGCCATCGTCTATCCCAATTACGAATACGGCCAGTCGGCCACCGCGGCGTTCAAGGAGTTGCTCAAAAAAGCCCAACCCGGTGTCGAGTTCGTCACCGAGCAGGCGCCAGCCTTGGGCAAGATCGAAGCCGGTGCCGTGGCGCAAGCCCTGGCCGATGCCAAGCCCGATGCGATCTTTTCCTCGCTGTTCGGGGCCGACCTCACCAAGTTCGTGCGCGAAGGCCAGACCCGCGGCCTGTTCAAGGACAGGGCGGTGTTCAACCTGCTCGCGGGCGAACCCGAGTACCTCGACCCGCTCAAGGAAGACACCCCGGTGGGCTGGTACGTGACCGGTTACCCCTGGCAGGCCATCGATACCCCCGAGCACAAGAAGTTTCTCGCCGCCTACCAGAAGAAATACAACGACTATCCGCGCCTGGGCTCCATCGTCGGCTACTCGACCATGAAGACCGCGACTGAAGCGATCAAGAAAGCCACCAGCCTGGATCAGGAAAAACTGATCGCGGCGATGAAAGGCCTGCAGGTGAACACGCCGATCGGCAAGATTACCTATCGCGCGCTGGACCATCAAGCTACCATGGGGGCCTACGTCGGCCGCCTCGGCGTGAAGGATGGCAAAGGCGTCATGAGCTCGTTCAGCTTCGCCGACGGCGCCAAGTTCCTGCCTTCGGACGAGGAAATCAAGAAAATGAGGCCGGCGGAGTAATCGAAACACCCTGGGTCTCCCCTCCCCTTGCACTGTAGAGGGACGGCAACCACCCCCTCCCGGGCAGGGAGGGGTATTCCCCGCTGGGCACTCTGCAATAAAAGTCCATCGAGCCGCACTTGAGCCTTAGCGCCTTTTTCATCCAGCTCCTCAACGGCCTCGCGTCGGCGTCCTCGCTGTTCCTGGTAGCCGCCGGGCTGTCGATCATTTTCGGCGTCACCCGCATCGTCAATTTCGCCCACGGCTCGCTCTACATGCTAGGCACCTATACCGCCTTCAGCCTGGTGAAGACCTTCGGCGGCGGGATGTTCGGTTTCTGGGGCGGCGTACTCTGCGCCGGCATTGCGGTGGGTCTGTTCGGTGCGCTGGTGGAAAGGCTGCTGCTGCGGCGCCTTTACCATGCGCCGGAGCTGCTGCAACTGCTCGCCACCTTCGCACTGGTCCTGATCGTGCGCGATTTTGCCTTGTGGGTCTGGGGACCGGAAGACCTGCTCGGGCCGCGCGCGCCGGGCCTGGGAGGGGCGGTGGACATCGCCGGCAGGCAGTTTCCGCAATACGATCTGTTCCTGATCGTACTCGGCCCGGTAGTGCTGGGCCTGCTGTGGCTGCTGCTCACGCGCACGCGCTGGGGCATGCTGGTGCGCGCCGCAACCGAAGACCGCGAGATGGCCGGCGCGCTGGGCGTGAATCAGGTCTGGCTGTTCACCAGCGTGTTCGCGCTCGGCTCGTTTCTCGCCGGCTTGGGCGGCGCGATCCAGATCCCGCGCGAGCCGGCGGTGCTGACCATGGACTTGACGATACTGTCGGATGTGTTCGTAGTGGTGGTGGTGGGTGGCATGGGCAGCATCCCCGGTGCGTTTCTCGCTGCGGTGATCATCGGCGTGACCAAGGCTTTTTGCATCGGGATCGGCAATGTGAGCCTGCTCGGGATAAGCTTCTCCTTTTCCAAGCTGACGCTGGTGGTCGAGTTCATCGTCATGGCGGTGGTGCTGGTGATCCGGCCCTGGGGACTGATGGGGCGGCAGCAAGGCCTGCCGCGCGGCCCGGCCTCGGTCGAGCCGCCGCTCTACCTGCCCTCGGCCGGCCTGCTCAAAGCCCTCGCCGGCGCGCTGATCCTGCTTGCTTTGCTGCCACTGTTTTCCGACCGCTATACCTTGGTGCTGCTGACCGACATCCTGGTATTCGCGTTGTTCGCAGTCAGCCTGCACTTCATCATGGGCCCAGCGGGCATGCATTCCTTCGGCCATGCGGCTTACTTCGGCCTGGGTGCTTATGCCGCGGCACTGATGGTCAAGCACGCGGTGCCGATGGAGGCGGCGCTTTTGCTCGCGCCGCTGGGCGGAGGTCTGGCGGCGCTGGTCTTCGGCTGGTTTTGCGTGCGCCTGTCGGGCGTATACCTCGCCATGCTCACCCTCGCATTCGCGCAGATCGCCTGGTCGGTCGTGTACCAGTGGGACGCCTTCACCGGCGGCTCGAACGGACTGGTCGGCATCTGGCCCGCGGAATGGCTCTCCTCCAAGACCGCGTTCTACTATCTTGCGCTGGTACTCTGCGCCGGCGGCACCCTGCTGCAGTGGCGCAGCGTGTACGCCCCCTTCGGCTATGCGCTGCGCGCCGGCCGCGACTCGCCGTTGCGCGCCGACGCCATCGGCATCGATGTGCGCAGGCAGCAATGGCTGGGCTTCGCGCTGGCGGGCGTGTTCGCCGGCCTCGCGGGCGCGGTACACGCGTTCTCCAAGGGCAGCATCTCACCCGATACGCTGTCGATCCCGCGCTCGGTGGACGGCCTGGTGATGGTGTTGATGGGCGGCATCCAAACGCTCACCGGCGCGGTGGCCGGGGCCGCGGTGTTCACCTGGCTGCAAGACACCATCGCGCGCCAGACCGAGTTCTGGCGCGCCTTGCTCGGCGGCATCATCCTGTTCCTGGTGCTCGTATTCCCGCAAGGCATCGCCGGATTCATCCGCGGGCGCTGGGAAGCCCGCACGCGCAGGGGCAAGCCATGAGCGTATTGCGCGTGGCGGAGTTGTGCAAGGCCTACGGTGGCGTGCAGGCCGTCAACGCGGTGAGCTTCGGCGTCGCCTCGGGCGAACTGCTTGCGCTGATCGGGCCCAACGGCGCGGGCAAAACCACCTGCTTCAACCTGCTGAACGGCCAGATCGCGGCCGACAGCGGCAGCGCTGAATTCGAAGGCCATAGCCTGATCGGCCTCAAACCGCGTCAGATCTGGCGCATGGGCGTGGGGCGCACCTTCCAGGTCACCGCCACCTTTTCCTCCATGACAGTGCGCGAAAACGTGCAGACCACCCTGCTCAATTTTCACGACCGGCTCAACTCGGTCCTCGGGCTGGCCGAACGCCTGTACGCGGACGAGGCGATGGAACTGCTCGAGCGCGTGGGCATTGCCGCGCAGGCCGCGCGCCCCTGTGCCGTGCTCGCCTACGGCGACCTGAAGCGCGTGGAACTCGCCATCGCGCTCGCGAACCGGCCGCGCCTGCTGCTGATGGACGAACCCACCGCGGGCATGGCGCCGCAGGAGCGCGTGGCCCTGATGCGACTCACCGCCGAGCTCGCGCGCGCAGCCGACATCGCCGTGCTGTTCACCGAGCACGACATGGACGTGGTATTCGCCCACGCCGATCGCATCATCGTCCTGAACCGGGGGAAGATCATCGCCGAAGGCAAACCGGCCGAAGTGCGCGCCAACCGCGAGGTGCAGGAAGTCTATCTCGGGTCGGGAAGTCTTTTTGGGGCTGTTGCAGCCAATCGTTCATGAGCCCGTTCCTCAACAGCCGTCGCACCGCATTTCTCGCAACAGCCCCTGATTTGGGGAATTTAAGAGGGTGCGTGCCCCCTTTTCCCAAACCCGGCTTTGGAACTGCGCATGCTGGAGGCTAAAGGCGTCAACAGCGCCTACGGCCGGGCGCATATCCTCTACGACCTCAGCTTGTCGGCGCAGCGCGGCGAAGTGGTGGTGCTGCTCGGCCGCAACGGGGCGGGCAAGTCGACCACGCTGAAGAGCCTCATCGGCCTGGTGCGGCCGCTCGCGGGCGAGATCAGCTTCGGCGGGCGGCGCATCGAGCAGCTCGAACCCTATCAGATTGCCCGCCTCGGCCTGGGCTACGTGCCCGAGGACCGGCGTATATTCACCGACCTCAGCGTGATGGAAAATCTCGAAGTGGGCAGACAGGCTCCGCGCGCAGGCGCGCCGCAGTGGACGCCAGAGAAACTGTTCCAGCTGTTTCCGAATCTGGCCGGCATGCGCGAGCGGCCGGGCGCGCGCATGTCAGGCGGCGAGCAGCAGATGCTCACCATCGCCCGCACACTGATGGGCAATCCCTCCGCCATCCTGCTGGACGAACCATCCGAGGGCCTCGCACCGGTGATCGTCGAGCAGATGGCCAGAACCATCCTGGAACTGAAGAAAGAAGGGCTGTGCGTGCTGCTGTCGGAACAGAACCTGCATTTCGCCAACCAGGTCGCCGATCGCGCGTATATCATCGAAAAAGGCCATATCCGCTATCAGGGCAGCATGGCCGAGCTCGCCGCGAACGACGCGATACGCGCCACTTACCTTTCCGTCTGAGACATGGCCAAGCACAATACGAACTGGGTCGTCGGTGTTGATGTCGGCGGCACCTTCACCGACCTGATCATGCTCAACGCCGCCGATGCGACGGTGCGCCTGGCCAAGGTACCGACGACCATGCAAAACCAGGCCTACGGCGTGGTTGCGGCGCTGGCAGCCGCGGGCGCAACCCTGCCTGAGCTGCAGGTGATCGTGCACGGCACCACCACTACCACCAACGCCATCCTCGAGCGAAAAGTTGCCAGAGTCGGCCTGATCACTACCCGGGGTTTCCGCGACTCGCTGGAACTGGGACGGCGCACCCGCCCCAAGCCATACGGACTCACCGGCTCGTTCGAGCCGCTGGTGCCGCGCGAGTTGCGCCTCGAGGTGCCCGAGCGCATGGACGCGGAAGGCGAGGTGGTGACGCCGCTCGACGAGGTCGCGGTCAAAGCCGCGGTACAGGCACTGATCGCCATAGGCTGCGAAGCGCTGGTGATCCATTTCCTGCACAGCTACATCAATCCGGCGCACGAGCGCCGCGCGCTGGAAATCGCGCGCGCCCTGTGGCCCAATGACTATCTCACCGCGGGGCATCTGATCCTGTCCGAATACCGCGAATACGAACGCGGCACCACCGCCTGCGTCAACGCCGCGGTGCAGCCCGTACTCGCCCGCTACATGGAACGCCTGCGCAGCGAACTGCGTGACCGGGGATTCACCAATGACCTGCTGGTGATGCAGGGCAACGGCGGCACCGTGTCCTCGGCCATCGTCGCCGAGCACGCGGTGAACACGGTCATGTCCGGTCCGGCCTCGGGCGTAATGGCCGCGGCCTACACCGCGTCAGCGGCCGGCTTCAAGGAGGTGATCACCTATGACATGGGCGGCACATCCACCGACGTGGCGCTGATACAGGACGGCGTGCCCACCGTGTCCTCGGAGCTGGAACTGGAATATGCCATGCCGATCCACGTACCCATGGTCGACGTGCACACCATCGGCGCGGGCGGCGGGTCGATCGCGTTCATCAATCAGGCCGGCATGCTGCAGGTCGGCCCGGAGTCGGCCGGCGCCGTGCCCGGCCCGATCTGCTACGGCCGCGGCGGAAGCGAGCCCACCATCACCGATGCCAACCTGATCCTGGGGCGTCTCAATCCGGACAAGCTGCTCGCCGTGGACCGGCCGGTACCGCTCGCCGAGGTACGCGCCATCATTCTGGAAAAAATCGGCAAGCCGCTAGCCCTGGATGCGACCGCCGCCGCCGCCGCGATCCTGCGCATCGCCAATGACAAGATGGCGGGCGCGATCCGCATGGTGTCGCTCGCGCGCGGGCACGACCCGCGCGACTATGTGCTGTTCCCGTTCGGCGGCGCGGGCCCCCTGCACGCAGCCGCGTTGGCGCGCGAGCTCGCGATCCCGAAACTGCTGATACCGGTGCGTCCCGGCATCACAAACGCGCTCGGCTGCGTTGTCGCCGATGCCCGCCACGATTACGTCAATACCATCAACAAGCCCTTGCCCGCGCTCGATATCGATCTCGTCTGGTCCACCCTCGAAGCGCAGATCGCCGAAGGCCGGACCACGCTGGCGCGCGAAGGCGTGGCGATCGAAGGCACGCGCATCCTGCATTTCGCCGACATGCAGTTCCAGGGCCAGAGCCATATCCTGACGCTGGGCCTGCCGCAGCTGAAGGTGTCGAAAGAACAGCTGCAGCAATTGTTCGAAGCCGCGTACTGGGCGCGCTTCGGCGTCGAACTGTCCGAAATCCGTGCGGTGCTGGTCAATCTGCACACGGCTGTGATCGGTCTGCGGCCGCGGCTGGATCTGGCCGTGCTCGCGCGCGCCGGGCGCGCCGCGACGCTGCAGGGCGCCTTGAACGGCATGCGCGCGGTCTGGTTCGAAGGCGGTTTTCGCGACACCCCCATTTACCAGAGAGAGAAACTGCCATCGGACGCAAGATTCACCGGCCCTGCCGTCGTCGAACAGCTCGACTGCACCACGGTGATCGATCCGGGCAACCGCGTCGAGCTGGACGCGCTGGGCAATTTGCTGGTGACGGTGTAAGGCGATGAAAGGCCTGCTGCTCACGATGACCGGACCGCCGCTGCCAATGGAGGAAGAATTCAACGCCTGGTACGACGGCGAACACCTGCCGGAGCGCCTGTCGATCCCGGGATTTGTCTCGGCGCGGCGCTGGGTCGATCCGCAGGCCGCTCCGGGTAACGGCAGGTACCTCGCGACTTACGAACTCGACCGTCCGCAGGTACTCGAAACGCCCGAGTATCTCGCCCACGTCGGCGACGGGCTGACCCCCTGGTCGAAGCGCTGTCTGTCGCGCTGCATCGTGTTCCGTCGCTGGGCCTGCGCGCAGATCCTGCCTGGCGATGCCGCGCCCGCCCCGGCAGCGCGGGCGCTGTTCCTCGCCTGTGGCGACGTGCCGGCGGAGCACGAGGCGGAATTCAACAACTGGTACGACACGGAGCACATCCCGCTGCTCTCCGCGGTCCCGGGCGTGTTGCGCGCGCGGCGCTTCTTCGACCCGGAGGGCAAGCCGCGCTACATCGCCCTGTACGAACTCACCGCAGCGCACGTCGCCGGCTCGGCGCCGTGGAACGCCGCGCTGGCCACGCCCTGGGCAAAACGCATCGACGTGCTGACCCGGGATTGCGAATGGATACTTGCGCGCTACGTCGCCTACGAATTCCCTGCCGCCAGCGGGGAGAGAACACAGGAAGGCGGGAACCCATGAGCATCGACATCGATCCCATCACCCTGGTCGTGATTCAGAACGGCCTCAACCAGGTCTGCAACGAAATGGACCTTGCGTTCTGCCGCGCGGCGTTTTCACCGGTGATCTCGGAGGCCATGGACCGTTCCGACGGCATTTACCACCGCGACGACGGTGCGCTGATCGCACAAGGCGAATTGGGCCTGCCGGTATTCGTCGGCACCATGCAATTCTCCACCCAGGCGGTGATCGCGCGCGCGAAAAGCATCGAGCCCGGCGACGTGTTCATCGTCAACGATCCCTATCTCGGCGGCACGCACCTGATGGACGTGCGCTTCGTCAAACCGTTTTTCTACCAGGGCAGGCTGTTTGCTTGGCTGGCCAACACCGGCCATTGGCCGGATACGGGCGGCATGGTGCCGGGCGGCTTCTCCGCCCACGCTACCGAAGTGGAACAGGAGGGTCTGCGCCTGCCGCCGGTAAAACTGTTCAAGCGCGGCGTGATGGACGAGGAAATCCTCGCCATCATCCTGTCCAATATCCGCATCGCCGACCAGCGCATCGGCGACATCAAGGCGCAGGCGGCGGCGCTCGCCATCGGCGAGAAACGCCTCGCCGCGCTGCTCGACCGCTACGGTGCGGATACCGTGGATGGCGCCATCGTCGAGTTGCGCGCGCGCGCGGCGCAGCAGATGCGCGCCAAAATCGCCACCATCCCCGACGGAACCTACGAGGGACATGCGATCGTCGATTCAGACGGCGTGATGGACGAGCCGTTGCTGATCAAAATGGAAATCGCCAAACAAGGCAGCGGACTCACATTCGACATGAGCGGATCTTCCCCGCCTTGCCGCGGACCGATGAATTCAGTCATCGCCACCACCAAGTCCTCGATCTACCTGGCGATGAAACACATCTTCCCCGAGGTGCCGATCAACGCCGGCACTTTCGAGCCGCTCACCATTATCGAGCCCGAAGGCACTTTCCTTTACGCACACTACCCGCGCCCGGTTTCGGGCTGCGCGGCGGAAGTGAGCCAGCGCATTGCCGAAGCGGTGTTCAACGCCCTCACCCATGCGATACCCGACCAACTGTTCGCCGCGCCCGCCGGTTCCAGCGGCAACCTGGCGCTGGGCGGCAACGATCCGAAGCGCCAGCGCTCCTACGTCATGTACGTCATCTCCGGCGGCGGCTATGGCGGCAATCCGTGCGGCGACGGCCTGTCCAACGGCTGCTCCACCATAGGCATTTCCAAGACCACGCCGATCGAAGTGATGGAACAGTATTACCCGGTGCTGTTCGAGGAGTATTCGCTGCACGAGGGCTCAGGCGGGGCGGGCGAATACCGCGGCGGCTTCGGTGTCAATTACACCATTCGCCTGCGGCGCGGCGATGCGCGCGCCTCGATGGTCATGGACCACGGCCGCACCGGCCCGCTGGGCGCGCTCGGCGGCGCCGACGGTGGCGTGAACAAGGTGCGCCTTGAACGCGGCGGCCGGAGCTACATACCGCTGCATTTGTCCAAGGACCAGGACCTGGAGCTGCAGCCGGGCGACCGCATCTGCGTGTCCACGCCCGGCGGCGGCGGTTTCGGCGACCCGTTCAGACGCGACCCTCAGCGCGTGGCGCAGGACGTGGCACGCGGCTACTTCAGCGCCGCGCAGGCCGAAATGCTGTTCGGGGTGAGACTGCGCGCCGACGGCGCGATCGATCAGAAGCGCACCGAGGGACTGAGAAAACGAGTTTGAACGCCGGCGACGGTAGATGCTTCGAACCGTGTTACTAGAGCTTGAATTAACCCCAAAATCGATTTTGCCCATATCCAAAACCGGGCATTCTCATTACGGATACGCTTTTCATCCGTAACGAGAAAACACAGTTGGCGCGCAGAGCGCGCAATATCCGTGCGTCAATATCGACCGATCCCGGGGTAAGCTCCGCAGGACGTTGCTCTTACGCGCACGTGCGACGTATATAATGTACATGCCTACGCCGCCACCGGGCGCTTATTCATCTTGATCACCGACCCCCTGTTCTACGCCGCTGCGATCCCGGCTCTGCTCATTTTCGGCGTTTCCAAAGCCGGCTTCGGCAGCGGGCTTGGAATACTCGCTGTGCCGCTGATTGCGCTCACGATTCCTGCGCCACGAGCTGCGGCAGTCATGCTGCCCATTCTCTGCGTCATGGATCTGGCCGCGCTGTGGGCTTACCGCGGCCAGTGGAGCCGCGAGAACATGAAAATTATGCTGCCTGGTGGGATGGCCGGCCTCCTCCTGGGCGCGCTCACATTCCGCTACGTCAGTGATGCCGGGCTGAAGCTCATGCTGGGCGCGGTCGCGATCGGCTTCCCCTTGCAGCGCTGGTCGAGCGACGCGTCGCACGCCGAAAACGCCAAACCAACACCGGGCAAAGGCTACTTTTGGTCCACCCTGTCCGGTTACACCAGCACCCTCGCCCACGCCGGCGGCCCGCCCTTGTCGATCTACCTGCTGCCACAACGTATGGACAAGGCGCTGCTGGTCGGCACCACAGTAGTGTTTTTCACCGTGATGAATTATGTCAAGCTTGTTCCCTACACCTTGCTCGGGCTATTCGACCGCGGCAACCTGGCCACCTCCGCCGGTTTGGCGCCGGTGGGGGTGCTCGGAATATTCTGCGGCGTGTGGCTGAGAAGACTCATCCCGGAGGTCTTGTTCTACCGCCTCTGTTACGGCTTCCTGTTCGTAACCGGGGTGAAGCTGTTGTACGATGGCGTTGCCGGATTGATTTAGCCGGGATTGGAGATCAGGCGTGAATCAGCAACCGATATGCGAGCTCGCAGACTTGGCCGCTGCCGTTCCCGACGGCGCCCAGCTCGTGGTGCCGTCGGACAATTGCGGCGTGGCCATGGCCGCCACGCGCGAACTCCTGCGCCGCGGCGTGAGCGGCCTGCACCTGGTGTGCGTGCCAACCAGCGGGCTGCAGGCCGAGATTCTGATCGGCGCCGGGGCGATCGCCACGCTGGAGACCTCGGCGGTGACGCTGGGCGAATTCGGGCCGGCGCACCGTTTCATTGACGCCCTGAAGAACGCGCGCGTGCGCATGCTCGACGCCACCTGCCCCGCGGTGCACGCGGCGCTGCAGGCGGGGCAGAAAGGCCTGCCCTTCATCCCCTTGCGCGGGCTGATCGGCAGCGACCTGCTCTCCTCGCGCGCCGACTGGAAGGTGATTGACAATCCGTTTTCCCCGGGCGATCCAATCGTCCTGCTGCCCGCGATCAATCCGGACATCGCACTGTTCCACGCGCCGCTGGCGGATCGCGCCGGCAATGTGTACATCGGCCGCTGGCGCGAGCTGCTCACCATGGCGCACGCCTCGAAGCAGACTTTCGTCACGGTCGAGGCGATCAGCGAACGCGATCTGTTCGAAGACGCGAAACTGGCCCCGGGCGTGGTGCCCGCGATCTACATCAGCCGCATCGCCCTCGCCAGTCAGGGCGCCTGGCCGATCGGACTGCCCGGGCACTATGGCGCGGACGAAACGGCGATCAGCCGCTACGTGCAGAGCGCAAAGACCGAAGAAGGTTTTCGCCGCTTCGTGGACGAGTGGTTGGGCGAGACGACAACGGCAAACGCATGAATCCTTCGTTTAGCCGTGCCGAATTGCTGGTCGCGGTCATCGCGCGTCTGCTCGAAGGCTGTCGCCATGTGGTGGTCGGCGCCTCCTCGCCCATACCCGGCGCCGCGGCGCTGCTGCAAAGCGAACTGGGCCGAGGCGCGCTGCGCGTGACCATCCTCGGCTCCAGACGCTACAACGCCTTCACCAACGGCGGCGTCGAAACCTTCGACCTGGCGGCGCAGGGTCGCATCGACGCGTTTTTTCTCGGCGGCGGGCAGATCGACGGCCAGGGCAACATCAACCTCGTCGGCACCGGCGCTTACCCCGCAAACGACGTGCGCTGGCCCGGCTGCTTCGGTTCGGGCTACCTGTATTACCTGGTGCCGAAAGTGATCCTGTTCCGCGAGGAGCATACGCGGCGGGTGCTGGTGCCCAAGGTGGACTTCATCAGCGCGCCGGGGGTGAGCGCGCCCCGGGTCTACCGGCCCGGCGGTCCCTGCGGCCTGCTCACCGGGCTCGCCTGGTTTTCCTTCAACAAACGCACGCAACGTTTTCGCCTGGAAAGCGTGCATCCGGAACACAGCGTCGAGGAAATCCGCGACCAGACCGGTTTCGAATTCGACTGCCCGGCGGAAGTGCCGTTCACGCGCGCGCCCGCGCCCGAAATCCTGGCGCTGATTCGCGGCCGGATACGCGAGCAGATCGCCGAAACCTATCCGCGCTTTGCTTCGACCTTCGCCAACTGAGCCGCAAGAATGAACGGTTGCCCGCAACGGGATTTTCATGGTGACTGAGCGCGACGCCGCTTCCGTCCCCCGTCGCATCATTCTGGCGCTGCTCCTCGGCGGCCTGTTCATTCTCGGCTATCTGGTGCTCGCCTGGTTCATCGTACCGGTGGCCTGGGCCGCCATCCTCGCCTATGTCACCTGGCCTGTCTACGCGCGGCTGCGCAAGGCCTTGCGCGGTCACGCCATGGCGAGTGCGCTCGCGATGACCCTGCTGCTGACGGCGGCGTTCGTGCTGCCGCTGTTATGGCTGGTTGCGCTGCTGCAATCCGAGTTCGTTCTCGCCTACCAGGCCGCCACGGTCTACCTGGCCGGAGGAACGCACCGACTGCCAGATTTCATCCTGCACCTTCCGTGGGTGGGCGAGCGTCTGCAGGATCTGCTCGATCAATTCACCACCGATCCGGCGGCGCTGCGCGCGCAACTGGCGAGCTGGGCGCAGCAGTGGCTGGGCGAACTGGGAGACCTGGTCGGCGGGGTGGCGCAAAATGCGCTCAAGCTGGGTTTCGCCGTGCTTACGGTCCTGTTCGTCTACCGCGACGGGGAAAGCCTGTTCGACCAGGTGCGGCGGGTCTTGCGGCGCTTCCTCGGCAGACGCGTCGACGGCTACATTGCCGCCATCGGCACCACCACCAAGGCAGTCCTCTACGGCCTGGTCCTGACCGCGTTGGCGCAGGGCTTTCTGGCGGGCGTGGGCTACTGGTTCGCCGGGGTGCGGGCACCGGTGCTGCTCGGCGCGTTCACGGCGCTGATCGCCCTGATGCCTTTCGGCACGCCTTTCGTCTGGGGCTCGCTCGGCGCCTGGCTGCTGTTCACCGGCAGGACGCTGGAAGGCATCGGCCTGCTGCTGTGGGGGACGCTGGTTGTGAGCTGGGTGGACAATCTGATCCGGCCGCTGGTGATCAGCAGCGCCACGCACATTCCTTTCCTGCTGGTGATGTTCGGCGTGATCGGCGGCCTGGCGGCCTTCGGCCTGATCGGCATGTTCGTCGGACCGGTGATCGTCGGCGTGCTGATGGCCGTCTGGCGGGAGTGGCTGGAGGAACAGGCTCCGGCCGGCCCCGGCGCGCCGCCCGCGACCTAGGCCAGCGGCGCGCATTGGCGGTGCGCGCTTCAGCCGTCGCGGCCTTTCATCATGCGCAGCGGGTTGTAGGCAATCACGGTCTCGCCTTTTTGATTGATCACCTGGTTCTCGGTGCGCACCAACCCGCGATTGCCCTTGGACGTCCCGCGCACCTCGCTGACCCGGCAATCGACATGGATGGTGTCGCCGACGAAAGTCGGTCCTTTGACGTCCAGGGTCGCGTTCAGGAAAGCCAGCCCGGTGCCCTGCATCATCGGCAGCAGCAGGCCTTCGGCGCAGGCGTAGACCAGAGAGGCCGGCACGACGCGGCCGGCTATCGCCATGCTGCTGCGGTCTTCGGTATTGGTGAACAACTCCTCCGTCAGCCAGGACAGGTTGACGAAGTTCACCAGGTCCGTTTCGGTGAGCGTGCGCCCGACGGTGCGGAAACGGTCGCCGACCGAAAGATCGTCCCAGAACGGCCCCATGCCCAGCAATTCGATGTCTTTTTCCATATGCGCCTTCCAATTCCCGACGGGGCAATGTTACGCTCCCACAAGCGGCCTGTGAATCGGGCAAAAATGTATTCTCACCCCTAGAAAGCATCTTGGCAAAAGTCATCCAGCTGAACGCGCTTGAGCTCGGCGCCATCGTCCGCCCGGGCGACGGCGTCATGTGGGGCCAGGGTAGCGCCGAACCCTTGCCGCTCACCCAGGCGCTGATGGCGCAGCGCCACGCCATCGGCGACTTCAGCGTATTCCTCGGCGTCACCTATTCCGATACGCTGAAGACGGAATACGCCGACTGCATCCGCTTTTCGGCATACTGCGGCACCGGCGGCAACCGCGCGCTCGCCAAAGCGGGCAGGCTCGATATCCTGCCCTGCCATTACTCGCACCTCGGCGAACTGATATCGAGCGGGCGCCTGAAAGTGGACGTGCTGCTGCTGCAACTCGCTCCGGCGAACGAGCGCGGCGAGTACAGCCTGTCGATCGCGCACGAATACCTGATCCCGGCGCTCGAGCGCGCGCGCGTCGTCATCGCCGAAGTCAACGAATGCGCGCCCTGGACTTTCGGCGAACGACCGCTCCTCGAGGCCGATCTCGATTACATCGTGCACACCGCGCGCGCCCCGCTTGAACTCATCCACCCGCAACCCGGAGCGGCCGAGCAGGAGATCGCGCGCAGAGTCGCCGCTATGATCGAAGACGGCGCAACGCTGCAATTCGGCCTGGGCGCCTTGCCTGAAGCAATCCTCGCTCAGCTCGCCGACCGGCGCGACCTGGGGGTGCACTCCGGCGCGATTGGTGACAACGTCGCGCTGCTGATGCGCTCCGGCGTCATCAACAACGCCCGAAAGAGCACGGACCGGGGCGCAAGCGTCGCCGGCGTCATGTTCGGCGGCAAACGCCTGCACGAGTTCGCCCACCGCAATCCGCAATTGCAGTTTCGCTCGTCCGCCTACACCCACGGCCCCGGCGTGCTGGCGCAGATCGAGCGCTTTACCGCGCTCAACACGGCGGTGGAAGTCGATCTCTCCGGCCAGATCAACGCCGAGCTTGCAGCCGGGGTCTATGTCGGCGGGGTCGGCGGAGCGGTCGATTTCCTGCGCGCGGCGCACTACTCCCGGGGCGGCCTGCCCATCGTCGCCCTGCCCTCCACCGCCGGCCGGCACAGCCGCATCGTCGCCAGACTGAACGGCCCGGTGAGCACGCCCAGGAGCGACGCGGGCATCATCGTCACCGAGTATGGCGTGGCTGACTTGCGCGGCGCGGGACTGGCCGAGCGCGCGCGCCGGATGATCGCCATCGCCCATCCGGAGCAGCGCGAACGACTGGAGCGGGAGAACCGCGGCGCCTGAATTCGAAGGCTATCCTCGACCCTGACAAACCCATCGCGCATAGGTAAAATTAACCGGGTCGAGCTGGCGTGAGTCGAGCAACGCCCTGCGGCTGCGTTGCGTAGCGAGCTGCCCGGTTACGTAGCGAGCTGCCCGCTCTCCATAATGGATGGCCTTCACGGAAGGAAAGTATGGCGACCAAATCGGAGATCGTTGAATTCCTGGCCGCGCAGTTTCCCCAGACCAAATGCATCGTCGAGGCAGCCGGAGGCCGGTCCGCGATAATCAAACATCGCGTCGGCATCGATGAACTGCGCCCGGGCGGAACCGTATCGGGCCCCGTACTCATGGCGGTCGCCGACGTTGCGCTCTATGTGGCCATCCTGGCAGAAATCGGGATCGTTCCGCTGGTCGTCACAACCAGCCTCAGCATCAATTTCATGAGAAAACCGTCGCCCGACAAGGCCATCGTCGGGGTCTGCAAGCTCATGAAGCTGGGCAAGTCGCTCGCAGTAGGCGAGGTGGCCTTGTATTCGGAGGGCAGCGAAGAGCCTGTGGCGCACGCCGTCGGTACCTACTCGATTCCATGAGCACAAACGCCCCATGACACCGTCCGCACGCCATGCCACGCCTTGCGCTGCAATGAAAACCGCCTTTGTCATTTTTGACCGGTTGACAGCGATGGACTTCATCGGCGCCTACGACCCGCTCACGCGCCTGAAGTCGATGCGGCTCATGCCCGGGTTCGAATGGGACGTCTGCGCTTTTACCGCGGACATAAGCGACGACAAAGGGCTCCGCATCGCGCCCAGCGTCGTGGGTGCATCGCTGTCCGGGTATGACCTCGTCGTTGTGCCGGGCGGATTCGGCACGCGGGCGCTACAGCATGACAAGGCGTTTATCGACTGGCTCCGCTCCTCAGCGCCGGTCAGGCTCAAGGCGTCCGTCTGCACCGGAGCACTGTTGCTCGGCGCGGCGGGTTTCCTGAAAGGCAAGCGCGCCACGACGCACCCGGGCGCCTTCGAGGAGTTGAAGCCATACTGCGCTCAGGTGGTCGATGACCGCGTGGTGGACGAAGGCGGGATCATCACAGCCCGGGGTGTTACATCGGCAATCGATCTGGGGCTCTACCTGGTCGAGCGGCTCGCCGGCGCGCAAGCGCGGACCCGCGTAGCGAAGCAGATGGACTACCCTTACGTTTGGCCAGCGCCGGGCGGAAACGGTTCCTGCGGCAGGTAAGGGGATGCAAGCGATCCTGAGAAAACTGGAAGGCGGCGACCGCCGTTCGATCGGCCGGTCGAACGAAGTGGTCGCGGAAGTACTGGCGGATCCAGAGCTTTTTGGCGCCCTCTTTTCCGGCCTGACTAGCGACAACCCGCTGCTGCGGATGCGTTCGGCCGATGCCATCGAGAAGATTACCTCGCGGCATCCCGAGTATTTGCTCCCCTATAAGACCGCACTCGTCGAGCAGATAGCGCGAATCGATCAGCAGGAGGTTCGCTGGCACGTGGCGCAGATGCTTTCTCGGGTTAAGTGGACCAAAAACGAGCGGCAACAGGTGCTGGAAATCATCTTGGAATATTTCAACGATCGGAGCAGCATCGTGAGGACCTTTGCGCTGCAAGCACTTGCCGATCTGGCGCGGCGGGGGCCGGAGTTGCGCCCCACCGCGCTGCTGCACTTGCAGGAACTCACCGCGACGGGCACCCCCGCCATGAAAGCGCGCGGTCGCATGCTGCTCGCCGAGATAAATGGGAAAGCCGATCGCCCCATCAGGTCGCGCCGCAACAGGCGCGCCGGTTAACGTCAAGCGTCCAAGGAGATGCCCATGCCCTCGGTCGAGTCAGTTCAACAGATCCTCGATCCCCTGTTTCCGGGTCTCATGGGCGTGCGCATCCGCGCGCTTGCGCCGGAACGCATAGTTGCCGAACTCCTGGTGCGGCCTGATCTTTGCACCACCGGCGGCATCCTGCATGGCGGGGCCTGCATGGCGTTTGCCGACACGCTCGGCGCCGTAGGCACGTTCCTGAGCATGGCGCCAGGCAGGCGAACGACAACCACGGACTCGAGCACGAAATTCACCGGGGGCGCCCGCGTGAACACCACTGTGGTTGGCGAGTGCGTGCCGCTCCACCGGGGAAGGACGACCATGGTGTGGCAAACGGCGATCAGGTCCGCGGAAGGAAAACTGTGCGCCGTCGTATTGCAAACGCAACTCCTGCTGGATGCCTAGGCGGCATGCGCAGGTTTGACGCGCCAGTCACGCGCAATTAGACTACGCCGGTCTGTAAGAACCCCCGGAGCCCTCCTTGCCGGCCAGCAACACCGCCGAACGTCTGCTCGCCCTGTACCGCTGCATGGCGCGCATCCGCGCCTTCGAAAACGCGGCGGAGGAGACCAGCCGCGGCGGCGTTGCGGTGTTCGGCGCCGCAACTGACACGATCGCGCTGGTGCGCGGGCCGCTGCATCTTTCCACCGGACAGGAGGCGGTCGCCGCCGGGGTGTGCGCGAACCTCGGGCGCAGCGACTATCTCACCTCGACGCACCGCGGCCACGGCCATACCCTGGCCAAGGGTGCGGACTCCACGGCGATGATGTGCGAGCTGTTCGGCCGCGCCAGCGGCACCAACAAGGGCAAGGGCGGCTCGATGCATATCGCCGACTTCGCCGTCGGGATGCTCGGCGCCAACGGGGTGGTCGCCGCCGGCATTCCCATCGCCGTCGGCGCTGCGCACGCGGCGAAAATCTGCGGCAGCCGCGCGATCGTCGCCTGTTTCTTCGGCGATGGCGCGATCAACCGCGGCCCGTTTCTCGAAGGTCTCAATTGGGCGAGGATTTTCGAATTGCCGGTGCTGTTCGTGTGCGAGGACAACCGCTATTCGGCGACCACGGCGACCGACGCCATGACCGCAGGCGAAGGCGCTGCGGCGCGCGCCCGTGGCATTGGCCTTCCCGCTGAAACGGTGGACGGCAACGACGTGCTCGCGGTCGACGCAGCGGCGCGCGAACTGGTGGCGCGCATCCGCGCCGGCGGCGGGCCGCAGTTCCTGCATGCCCTGACCTACCGCGTGAAAGGCCATGTTTCCGTGGACGCGGCGGCTTACCGCGACCGGGATGAGGTGGCAAGCGCGATCGAAAGCGACCCGCTCAAACTCGCCGGCCTGCGCCTGGCCGCGCTTGGCGTGGCAGCCGGGCGCGTCGCCCGAATCGATGCGGAAGCGCGCGCGGAAATCGAGCTCGCGCTCGCGGCCGCGCGCGCAGCGCCCTGGCCCGAGCCCGCCGAGGCCTATACCGACATCCAGGACACGGGGGCTGGCCAATGGCAGTGATGAACTACGCCGAGGCGGCCTGCCGCGCGCTGGCCGAAGCGATGCGCGCGGACCCGCGCGTGGTCGCGCTGGGAGAAGACGTGGGACGCGGCGGCATATTCGGCCAGTACCGCGGCTTGCAGCAGGAATTCGGCGCGGCGCGCGTTATCGACACGCCGATCTCGGAGGCGACCATCATGGGCGCCGCGGTGGGCATGGCGCTGACCGGCCTGCGCCCGGTGGTCGAAATGCGGGTTGCCGATTTTGCCTTGTGCGCCATCGACGAGATCGTCAACCAGGCGGCGAAGAACCGCTACATGTTCGGCGGCCAGGGCCGGGTGCCGCTGGTGGCGCGACTGCCGATCGGCATCTGGAGCGCATCGGCGGCGCAGCACTCGCAATCGCTCGAAGCCTGGTTCGCTCACATTCCCGGTCTGGTGGTGGTGACCCCGGCGACGCCCGCCGACAATTATTCCCTGCTCGCCGCGGCCATCGCCTGCGGCGATCCGGTCATCTACATGGAACACAAAGAACTGTGGGGCTTCGAGGACGAGGTTCCGCCGCAGCACACGGCAATCCTGGGCAAGGCGCGCGCCGCGCGCGCGGGGACCGATGTGACGCTGGTCACCTGGTCGAAGCTGTTGCACGCGGCGCTGGCCGCGGCCGAGCAGGCGGCGCAGCAGGGCGTTTCGGTCGAGGTGATCGACCTGCGCACCCTCTGGCCCTGGGACCGCGAACTGGTGCTCGCCTCCGCCGCGCGCACCGGGCGCCTGCTGGTTGCGCACGAAGCGGTGCAGGTCGCCGGTTTCGGCGCCGAGATCGCGGCCACGGTCGCCGAGGAACTCGGCATCCCAGTCAGGCGCGTCGCCGCGCCGCGCATTCCGGTCGGGTATGCGCGCACGCTGGAAGACGTGGGGCGCATCTCCGTGGAAAAGCTGCTGCAGCAGCTGCATCTGTTCGTAAACAACGATGGCCGCAAGCAAGCGTTGGCCTAGTCCGGGGCGGCGTGCTACGCTTGCACCTGAATTGAATGGCAATTTACAGAGGAGCAAGAAAATGAAACGCAGAAGTTTGTTGCTGATCCTGTCCGCGGCCGCACTGGCGTTCGCGCTGCCCGCCGCCGCGCAGCAGGGAAAATATCAGGCCGAGTACCGGCTGTCGACCGTGGTCGGAACCGCCTTCCCCTGGGGCAAGGGCGGCGAGATCTGGGCCAATCTGGTGCGCGAGCGCACCAAGGGCAAGATCAACATCAAGATGTATCCCGGCACGTCGCTGGTCGCGGGCGACCAGACACGCGAATTCACCGCCATTCGCCAGGGGGTGATCGACCTCGCCATCGGCTCGACCATCAACTGGTCGCCACAGGTGAAGGAACTGAACCTGTTCTCGCTGCCGTTCCTGATGCCGGATTATGCCGCCATCGACGCGCTCACCCAGGGTGAAGTGGGCAAGGACATTTTCAAATTGCTGGAAAAGAACGGCGTGGTGCCGCTTGCCTGGGGCGAAAACGGCTATCGTGAAGTCACCAACTCCAAGCGCCCGATCAGGACGCCGGAAGACATGAAAGGCCTCAAATTCCGCGTGGTCGGCTCGCCGATTTACAATGAGACCTTTACCGCGCTTGGCGCCAACCCGACGCAGATGAGCTGGGCTGACGCGCAGCCGGCATTCGCCTCCGGCGCAGTCGACGGCCAGGAAAATCCGCTGACCATTTTCACCGCGGCCAAGCTGCACACCGTGGGGCAGAAGAACGTGACGATGTGGGGCTATGTCGCCGACCCGCTGATTTTCGTCGCCAACAAGGAAGTGTGGGAAAGCTGGACGCCCGCGGAGCGCAAGATCGTCAAGGATGCGGCGGTCGAAGCCGGGCAGCAGGTGATCAAGATGGCGCGCAAGGGCCTGATCGCGCCCGACCTGTCCACCGTTTCCGAGATCGAAAAGCTCGGCGTCAACGTGGTGAAGCTCTCCGCCGCCGAACGAGCGGTATTCGTGAAAGCGACGCGCAAGGTCTACCAGAAATGGTCGAAAAGCATCGGTCAGGACTTGGTGACCAAGGCCGAGAAGGCCGTCGCCGCGCGCAAGAAGCCCTGATCCGTCCGACCGCGAATGACGCCGCCACGCTTGCGTGGCGGCGTTCTCCTGCACGGCAGCCATGAGTGAACATCCGGACCCGATCCAATCTACGGGCGACGAGCGGCCGCGCATCCCTGCCAAGATCGAGGAGTTCTTCGCCGCCCTGGCGATGGCGCTGATCTGCCTGATCACCTTTGCCAACGTGCTGGTGCGCTATTTCAGCGACGAATCGTTCGCGTTTACCGAGGAGTTCTCGGTATTCCTGATGGTCGTCCTCACCTTCGTCGGCGCCTCCGCGGCATTCGCCAAGAATACGCATATACGCATGAGCTTCCTGGTGGAAAAACTGGCGCCGCGAATTGCCGCCCGGATTGAAATCGCGGTAATGGCCGTTGCCGCGGCGCTGTTCGCCATCGTCGTCTGGTACGGCATCAAGCTGCTTCTCGACGACTGGAATTTCGACACCACCTCGCCCGGCATCGGCATCCCGCAGTGGATCTACACCCTCTGGCTGCCGCTGCTGTCGGCGGTGATCACGCTGCGCATTCTCGGACGGATCGTGCGCCTCGCACGCCGCAAGGCATAGACGTGCTCGCCGAGGGGAGCCTGATCCTGTTCCTCGGCTTCGCGCTGCTGCTCGCGCTGGGCGCGCCGCTCGCGGTTGCGCTGGGCGTCGCCGGCACCGCGGTGATCATGATCGAGGGGCTCGGCGTGATGTCGGTGCCGACCAACGCCTACGCCGGCCTGGCGAAGTATCCGCTGCTGGCGCTGCCGGTGTTTGTGCTCGCGGGCATGATCTTCGAGCGCGCCGGCGTGGCCCTGCGCATCGTGAATTTCACCGCCGCGCTGGTGGGCAAGCGCCGCGGCGCGCAGGGCGTGGTGGCAATCCTGGTGTGCATGTTCCTCGGCGGCATCTCCGGCTCCGGTCCTGCGGACGCCGCTGCGGTGGCGATGGTGATGATCCCCGGCATGGCCAAGCAAGGCTATCCGAGGGCGTTTTCGGCGAGCCTCATCGCGGCCGCGGGCTCCACCGCGATCCTGATTCCACCTTCGATCGCCTTCATCGTCTACAGCATCCTGGTGCCGGGCGCGAGCGTGCCGGCCTTGTTCGCCGCCGGCATGATACCCGGCATTCTCGCCGGCCTGTCGCTGCTGGTCCCGGTGCTTTATTTCTCGATGCGCGAAGGCTGGGGCACCGAAGGCGGCGAGGGCTCGGAGACGCTATGGCAAAGCTTCAAGGACGCGAGCTGGGGGCTGCTCGCTCCGGTAATTATTCTCGGCGGACTGCGCTCGGGGATGTTCACCCCCACCGAGGCCGCGGTGGTGGCAGTGTTCTATGGCTTTTTCGTCGGCGCGTTCGTCTACCGCACGCTCACCTGGCACGGCATCTACCGGGTGCTGGTCGAATCGGCGGAGATTTCTGCGGTGGTGATGATCATCATCTCGCTCGCCGGCGTGTTCGCCCATGCCGGTTCCACGCTGGGCGCATTCGATGCGTTCGCCAAAGCGCTGATCGGCGTTACCTCGACCGAGTGGGTCATGTTGCTGATGATCATGGTGATGTTGCTGATCGCGGGAATGCTGCTCGACGCGATTTCGATTTTTCTGGTGTTCCTGCCGATTCTGCTGCCCATCGCCAAGACCTTCGGCTGGGATCTGGTGTGGTTCGGCGTGCTGATGACCATGAACATGGCGATCGGGCAGTTCACCCCGCCGATGGCGGTCAACCTGATGGTAACCACGCGCATCGCGGGGGTTTCCATGGAATCGACGGTAAGATGGGTGATGTGGATGGTCGGGGCGATGTTGGTCGCGCTTGCCCTGGTGGCGACCATGCCGCAGCTTGCGCTGTGGCTGCCGCGCGCCCTGGGCTATTGACCGGCAACAGCCAAATTGCCAAGTCCGCCGCGGATTGTTAAGATCGAACTGAAGTTCACATTCCTGAGGAGGAGAACATGAAAAACCATGCTGCCGCCGCGCTTGCGGGACTCGCGCTTTGCGCCGCCGCCACTGCCCACGCCGCCTATCCGGAGCGCCCGATAAAAATGATCGTACCCTGGGCGGCCGGGGGCGACACGGACAATATTTTCAGGCCGTTCGCGCCGGCGCTGCAAAAGGCACTCGGCGGCGCCACGGTAGTCATCGCCAACATCGGCGGTGCTTCCGGCACCGTGGGCGCGCGCGAAGCCAAAAACTCCCCCCCCGACGGCTATACCCTGTACGCGGTGCATGACTATGTCCACTCCACCTACTACATCGGCATTTCCGACGTGAATTACTGGGATTTCGAACCCGTTTGCCTGATTGCGGCAACGCCGTCGATCATGACGGCGAGCCCCAAGACCAAGTGGTCCGCGATGAAGGACATGGTCGAGGATGCCAAGGCGCATCCCGGGCAGATTTCGGTCGGCGCGACGCTGGGCTCGACCAGCCATTTCTTCCCGGCGCTGGTGGAGAAAGCCGCGGGCGTCAAGTTCAAATATGTCTCCTACGACGGTCTGGCCCAGCGCATGAACGCGATTCTCGGCGGCCATATCGACCTGACCGACGGCAATTTGACGCAAAAGGGCAAGGTCGACGCGGCCCAGCTCAAGTTCCTCGCCATCGCCACCGAGAAGCGCAGCCCGGAACTGCCCAATGTGCCGACGCTCAAGGAGCTGGGCTACAACGTCGTCTATTCCGTGTCGCGCGGCCTGGTCGCCCCCAAGGGTACGCCTGCGGATGTCCTGTCGAAGCTCGAGGGCGCCTGCGGCCAGGCGGCGAAGGATCCGACTTTCGGCGCCTCGATGAAGAGCCAGGGCACCGACGTGCGCTATCTCGATCGCAAGGGCTACGCCGGGTTTCTGAAGCAGAACGATGTCATCAACAAGGATCTGTCGCGCGAACTTGGCATTCTGAAGCGCTAGAGGAGCGACGGCATCCGTTTCTGCTGGCGTGCGTCGGTAAATGAGTCGTGACGGTGTCGCCGGGCTGATCTGTCTGGCGCTGTCCATCGCCTTGCTGGTGCTGACGCGCGGACTGCCGCAGTCCTCGTTCGTTCCGATCGGACCGGATTTCTATCCGCGCATCGTGCTGGCCATCATGGCGGCGCTGTCCGCCTTGCTGATCGTCGCCGACGTTTGGCGGCAGCGGTCGCAGGCGGCGACCACGGGGGCGGAATCGACGCCGGAGAAACGCAACTACCGGCTGGTAGGCACGACCTTCGCCGTGTTCGCGGGCTACGTGATCCTACTGCCGCTGGTGGGTTATCGCGTGGCGACCTTCGCGTTCATGGTCGCGCTGCAGGCCGTGATCGATCCACCGCGCGGCACGCGGCGCTGGGTCGTCGTGCTGGTCTCGGCGCTTGCCTCGGCCGCCGTCACCTACGTCGTGTTCGAGCACTTTCTTTCCGTGCTGCTGCCGCGCGGGCTATGGACCGACTGGTAATTGGCGATGATCGACCTCCTGCTCGCCGGCATCGAAAACGTCCTGCACCTGAAATACCTGGTGCCGCTGTTCCTCGGCACCCTGGTCGGCCTGATAGGCGGCGCCCTGCCCGGCGTCACCATCACCATGACCATCATCATCGTGCTGCCTTTCACTTTCGGACTTGATCCGCTGCAGGGCCTCGCGACCATGACCGGGGTATACGTCGGCGGCTCTGCCGGCGGCGCGATCACCGCCGCGCTGATCGGCATTCCCGGCACCCCATCAGCCATCACCACCACTTTCGACGGCTTTCCGATGACCCAGAAAGGCCAGCCAGGACGTGCGATCTGGCTCGGCATCTGGTCGTCCTTCCTCGGCGGCTTGCTCGGCGGCGTGTTCCTGATCGGGGCGACCGGGCCGCTTGCCGCGATCGCGCTCGAGTTCGGGCCCTGGGAATACTTCGCACTGTTCGTATTCGCTCTCTCCATGGTTGCCGGGCTCACCGAGGCGTCGCTGCTCAAAGGACTGCTCTCAGGCGCGATCGGCCTGGCCATCACCATCGTCGGCTCCGACCCGATCATGAGCGTGCCGCGCTTCACCCTGGGCACGGAGTTCCTGCGCGGCGGATTTCCCTTCCTGCCGGTGCTGATCGGGATTTTCGCGTTCGCACAGCTGATGACCGATATCGAAAAGATGAGCGCAGCGGACCGGACCAGCGCCCCGATCAAAGCGCCGCCGCTCACCGTGTCGCACTTCAAGGTGCTGTGGGAAATCCTGTCGCGTCCATTCCTGCTCCTCTGGTCGACCCTGGTCGGCATCGTTATCGGCGTGCTGCCGGCAATCGGCGGCAGCGCGGCGACGGTGATGGCCTACGATCAGGCAAAAAAATTCTCGAAACACCCGGAACGCTTCGGCAAGGGCAATCCAGAGGGCATCATCGCCTCCGAAGCCTCCTGCAACGCCAATGTCGGCGGTTCGCTCGTCACCATCATGGCTTTCGGCATCCCCGGCGACGCGGTGACCGCCGTCATGCTGGGCGCGATGACCATCCATGGCATCCAGTCCGGTCCGCTGTTCGTCAGCCAGCACCCGCATATCGCCTATGGCATCTACGCCGCGTACCTGCTGGCGCATCCGCTGATGGTGCTGATTTGCACCCTGGGCGCGGGCATGTTCCTGCGGGTGGTGACGGTGCCGAAGTCCGTCCTCATCCCCAACGTGTTGGTGCTGTGCGTGATCGGCGCCTTTGCGCTCAACAACATCATGAGCGACGTGGTGGTGCTGCTTTTGTTCGGCTTCATCGGTTACGCGCTGGTAAAGGCGCGCTTCCCGCTCGCGCCGCTGATATTGGGCTTGATTCTGGGCGACCAGATCGAGGTCAACCTGCTGCGCGCGATCATGAGCGACCCCAATCCCTGGCTGTTCGTGATACGCCCGATTTCCGGGTTCCTGCTGACGCTGTCGGTCGCTTCGGTGATGTTCGCGCTGTGGCAACATCGCCGGCAAAAAGGCCGCGCCAAAGAGGTCGAGCAGGAGCCCGATTTCTAGCGCGGCATGAGCTCTGCGGAGCAGTCTTTTTCGGCTCGGCAGGCGATGCTGATCGCCGTTGAGCATTATCAGGCCGGGCGATTGCCGGAAGCGGAGAGCCAGTGCCGCCAGGTGCTTGCCGCCGAACCGGAGAATGCGGACGCTTTCCATCTCCTCGGGGTGATTGCGCACCGCGCCAAAGACGGCGAGAAGGCCGTCGAACTGATCGAGACCGCAATTCGGCTGCACCCGGCGCCTTCCCCTCCCTACTTTCTGAACAGCCTGGGCGAGGTCTACCGGGCGCTGCACCGGCCCGACGAAGCCGAGGTCCCCTACCGCCGGGCGCTGCAGCTCGATCCAGGCTTCGCGGAGGCCCACAACAACCTCGCGAACGCGCTAAAGGCTCTGCGGCGGCTGGACGAGGCGGAACAGCACTATCGCAGGGCGATCGAGCTCAAGCCCGATTATGCCCTGGCAAAACTCAATTACTCCCTGCTGCAACTGGTCCGCGGGGATTTTGCCCGGGGATTCCCCCTGTATGAGAATCGATTCGCGGCTGGCGATCCCGGGATCATGGGCCCTGCCCGCGCCATACTCGGCGCGCTCACGGATACGCCCCGTTGGCAAGGCGAAGACCTGAAATCCGCAACGCTCATGGTCTGGACCGAGCAAGGGCTGGGCGATAGCCTGATGATGATGCGCTATCTGCCGCGCCTTGGAGATCACGGCGTAGGCCGTCTGATTGTCTATTGTGAACCCGCACTTGCCCGAATCATGCAGTCGGTCGCCGGGGTGGACGAGGTCTATTGGGGGGAGCGCCCCCCCGCTCCGGAAAAATTCCAGTGCCACTGTCCGGCGATGAGCTTGCCACTGCTGCTGGGAACGCGCCTTGAGACCATTCCGAAGGACGTGCCTTATGTGAAAGTGCCTGAGGACCTGAGGCAAAAATGGGCCGACAAACTGTCCGGCGTCGCCCGGCCCAGAGTGGGCCTGGTCTGGGCTGGAGGCAAGCACACCTGGATCGATCCGACCCGGAGCATGACGCTGGCGTCCTTTTCTCCCCTGTTTTCCGCCGTCAAAGCGACATTCCTAAGCCTGCAAAAAGGCGACGAAGCCAGGCAGATTGAACAATTCGACTGGTACTTGGCCGACTGGATGGACGAATGCCGGGACTTTCTCGATACGGCCGGACTGATAGAGCAATTGGATCTGGTCATCAGCGTCGATACTTCAGTTGCCCACCTGGCAGGGGCATTGGGAAAGCCGGTGTGGCTACTGAGCCGCTTCGACGGCGCATGGCCGTGGATGCTGGAACGCGAAGATTCCCCCTGGTATCCAAGCATGCTGATATTTCGCCAGAACGACAGGGGAAATTGGACTGACGTGATGCAGCGTGTGGCGTCCGCGCTCGATATGGAATTCAATCGCCCGGACGACAAGGGAACATCGATTGCGCCGAAACCGGTGTCCGATGAAACAAAGTTCGCCTTATGGCGCCGCTGGCTGGCTAAACTGAAAATCTAGTCGGCAGCGCTACCCGGACGGGCGGCTGCGGTCACCGTCATCCGAGCCGGCGCCAGATTCGGCCAAGACCTGCTTCGGCTTGTCGTCGTCGAGCACGATATCGAGACCGGGGCTTTCCAGATCGTCGAACTGTCCTCCCCTGAGCGCAAGCCAGAACACCGCGCCGATCGCGAACACCAGCAAAACGCTCAGCGGGACGAGCAGGAACAGGATGTCCACGCGCTCAGCCCGCCGCTGCCGGATCCCGCGGCACCGGCTTTGCCGCGGCGATGTCCGCTTTTCCGAACAGTCGCAGGGAATTGACGATTACAACGAGCGAACTGGCCGACATGCCTACGCCCGCCATCCACGGCGTGACCATGCCCAGCGCCGCCAGCGGCACTGCAGTCAAATTGTAGGCCAGCGCCCAGAACAGGTTCTCGCGGATGATGGCGAGCGCGCGCGCCGAAGTATCGAACGCGGCGCGCAGGTCGGCCAGGCGCCCGGAGAGCAGCACCGCGTCAGCCTGGCGCTGCGACATCCATGCGCCGTCACCCATGGCGATGGAAACGCCGGCTTGCGCCAGCACCGGCGCATCGTTGATGCCATCGCCTATCATCGCGACCACCTTGCCCTGGCGCTGCAGCGCCTGCGCATAGTCGAGTTTTGTCTGCGGTGAAGCGTTTCCGGTGGCGGCTTCGATGCCGAGCGCTGCGGCGATCTGCGCGACCGTCTCCGCGCGGTCGCCGCTCAGCAGATGCACGCGTTTGCCGGCCCGGCGCAGAGCTTCGACGAATCCGCTCGCGTCCGGCCGCAGATCGTCGCCGAACTCGAACAAGGCGAGGCAGCGGGATTCGTCGCCCAGCATGGCGATGGAACTGCCCGGCGGGAGCACCGGATGCGGAAACGGGGCCGGCGCGCTGTGCGCCGCCCGGACGAATTCGGGCCGGCCCACGCGATAGACGTGCCCCTCGATTTCCGCCTCCACGCCCAGTCCCGCATGGTGCTTCGAGTCATACGCTGCCAGCGCCTGCGGACCTGCGGCAATCAGGGCCTTGGCGATCGGATGCATGGATCCCCGCTCCAGCGTCGCCGCGATTGCGACACAGTCCGCCACACCCATATCCGCGAGCACATGGGTGCGCGTCAGTCGCAACTGGCCGAAGGTCAGCGTACCGGTCTTGTCCAGCACCACGTCGGTGGCGCGCGCAAGCGCCTCGATCACATGGCCGCGGCAGACGATCAGGCCCTGCCGCGCCAGTCTTCCCGTCGCCACCGTCAGGGCAACCGGCGTCGCCAGCGACAGCGCGCAGGGACAGGTGACGACCAGGATGGACACGGCAACCCACAGCGCCTGCCCGGGCTCGATGAACCACCACGCCAGCGCCGCGCCTGCCGCCAGCGCGAGCGTCGCCGCGACGAACCAGCCGGTGATGCGCTCGGCATTGGCGGCAAGCGCGGGGCGCTCCGTTGCCGCCTGCTGCATCAGCCGGAGGATGGAGGACAATACCGTATCGGCGCCGATGCGTTCGACCTGCATGGTCAGCGGATCGGCGAGGTTGGTCGATCCGCCGATGAGACTGTCTCCCGCTTGCATAGCTATCGGCCGGCTCTCGCCCGATAGCAGGGATTCATCGACGTAGCTTTCGCCCCCGATGACCATGCCGTCGGCTGGAACGCGTTCTCCGGAACGGACCAGCACCCGGTCTCCCGGGCGCAGCGCGGACACCGGTACCTGCTCCGTATCCTGTGCGGTATCCAGGCGCAAGGCGACTTCGGGTATGGCGCGCGACAGGTAGTCCAGGCTGCGTGCCACGGCATGACGCGCGCGAACTTCCAGGTAGCGGCCGCACAGGAGCAGGAATACGAACATGGAAACCGAGTCGAAGTAGACTTCACCCTGCCGGCTGAACGTGGACCACAGGCTCGCGCCGAAGGCGACCGCTATGCCCAGTGCCACGGGCAGATCCATGCCCATGCGGCCCAGGCGCAAGTCGCGCCACGCGGTCTCGAAGAACGGCCCCGCGGAATAGAACACCACGGGCAGCGTAAGCATCAGGCTGGCCCAGCGCAGCAGCTGTTCGATATCAGGGGTCATGCTGCCGGGTTCGGCCAGATAGACCGGCAATGCGTACATCATCACCTGCATCATGCCGAAGCCGGCAACGAACAGGCGCCACAGGCTCTGCTTCTGCTCCGCGCGCTGTGCGGCTTCCGCCTGGCGCACGTCGTAAGGGTGGGCCCGATAGCCGATGCGCCGGACTTCGGCCAGGATCTCGCTCAGCCGGATTTTTTGCGGATCCCAGCGCAACTGGGCGCGGTGCGTAGTGGCGTTGATGCCTATGCCGAGCACGCCGGGCATGCGTCCGAGCACGCTCTCGTTCAGCCAGACACAGGCGGTGCAGTGCAGGCCTTCCAGCATGAGCGCGGCATCGCACTCGCCGCTGGCGCTCGCGTGCACGAAGCCGCGCTGCACCTCGGGCTCGTCGTAGATGCGGAAATCCTCGATTGCGCCGCCTGCCCCTGCGGTGGGCGCGAGGCTGGTGCGGTGCTCGTAGTAGCCCTGCAATCCGTAGCCCAGGATGGCCGTTGCCACGGCCTCGCAACCGGCGCAGCAGACCGGATGCCAGTTGCCGTCCACTTTGACGCGGTAGCGGCTGGGATCGATCACCGGCAGTCCGCAATGAAAACATGCCGTCTCGCCCGCATCCTGCACCGTTGACGAAAGCGCGCCCGGGGCTGGACCAAAGGCGGAGACTGGGCTGGGTGATAGGGTCATACAGGTTGGATTGTAGGTGCTCGCCTCAAAGCGCGCTATGGGCCGTAAGCGTCCGGTGAAGGCCGTCTTGCTGGGGTAGTTGTAGTGGGTGAGGATGGTGTCCACCAAGTGTGGAAGGTGGACACCAAGATGGATAAGCGCTTGTTAGTGGTGGCGGGCGAGCCGGT
>Ga0172371_10001238_pt1 | contig 40419 bp, 36 predicted proteins | sample Lak12m_FD_114543 | JGI IMG/M metagenome (GOLD analysis project Ga0172371, IMG submission 114543) | Freshwater microbial communities from Kabuno Bay, South-Kivu, Congo - kab_022012_12m | ecosystem: Environmental > Aquatic > Freshwater > Lake | place: Democratic Republic of the Congo: South-Kivu... | reverse complement strand
GAAGGAACAGGCTCGTTTTCTCAGGGAAGAGCTCTATTTCAACATCGATGAGCGCGGTCATGATGCGGGTCTGACTGAAAGAGGATGTGAAGCGCTCAATCCCAGGGATCCTGACGCGTACGTTATGCCGGACCTTCTTACGGCGATGGCCGAGCTTGATGCCGACACGTCGCTTTCCGAAGAAGAAAAGCTCAGGCGGCGGCAGGAGGTGCAGAAGAGCTTTGCCGACAAGACCGAGAAAATCCACAATGTGGACCAGCTTATCCGCGCCTATTGCCTCTACGAGAAGGATGTTGAGTATGTTGTCCAGGAGAACCAGGTTCTTATCGTTGACGAATTTACCGGACGCATCCTGCCTGGCAGAAGGTGGAGCGACGGCCTGCACCAGGCCGTTGAGGCCAAGGAAGGCGTCAAGATTGAACGTGAAACTCAGACTCTTGCGACGATCACCATCCAGAATTACTTCAGGATGTACAAGAAGCTGGCAGGAATGACCGGTACGGCGGAAACGGAAGCCGACGAGTTTCACTCGATTTACAAGCTTGATGTTGTCGTGATCCCCACAAACAGGCCGGTCAGGCGAATTGATTATAATGATGCCATTTACAAGACCCACCGCGAGAAATTCAAGGCAGTTGTTGAAGAAATCTCCGAGTGCCATGGCCGCGGCCAGCCTGTGCTGGTTGGTACTGTTTCGGTTGACACTTCGGAGCTTCTTAGCCGCATGCTGAAGCGGGCTAACGTTCCACATAACGTGCTCAATGCCAAGAACCACGAGCGCGAAGCCGAGATTGTCACCCGTGCTGGCCAGGCCGGCGCAGTCACCATTGCGACCAACATGGCCGGCCGAGGAACGGATATCAAGCTTGGGGAGGGGGTTGTCCATATAGACAGGAATATCATAACATCAGGCCAGCGGCTGGACGACAAGGTTGATGGAAAGACTCTCAGGGAAGTTCTTGTTGAGAATACCTGCGGTCTTCATGTGATCGGGTCGGAACGTCATGAATCCAGACGCATTGACCGCCAGCTGAGAGGACGCTGTGCGCGGCAGGGCGATCCCGGTTCTTCCCGCTTCTATGTTTCTCTTGAAGATGACCTCATGCGCCTGTTCGGTTCAGAAAAGATAGCCGGGGTAATGAGCAAGCTTGGGCTTGAGGAGGGGCAGCAGCTGGAACACAGGTGGCTTAACAAGTCGATCGAGAATGCCCAGAGAAGGGTTGAACAGCAGAATTTCTCGATCCGGAAAAGGACCCTTGAATACGACGATGTGATGAACAAGCAGCGTGAGATTGTCTATGGTTTCCGCGCGGATATCCTCAAGAGCCAGAATGTCAGGGAAAGTATATATGACATCATCCGCGATGTCATAGATGAGCATGTCGATGCGTTAACGGAAGAAGATGAGGGCTCGTATACGGCGATGATTGACTGGGTCAGGAGCACTTTCCCCGTTCCAATCAAGGTCGAGCAGATCAAGGGGAAGACTGCTGACCAGATATTCGACACGGTATTCGAGATGATAAAGCGCGCATATGAGATCAAGGTTTCCGTTGAAGACCAGAATCTCATGAATGACATGGAGCGATCTGTTGTGCTCATGACTATAGACTCGCACTGGCAGGATTACCTGAGGGCGATGGATAACCTTAGGCATGGAGTTACCCTGCGTGCGTACGGGCAGAGGGATCCGCTCATCGAATACAAGCGTGAAGCCTTTAACATGTTTGATGAACTGATGACGGGGATAAAACAGGAAGTCGTCCAGTCGGTTTTCAGGACGTCAACTTCAGTGGCATCGTTTGAGTCCTTCATGACGGAACTTCCCAAGCGGCTGGTGCATGATGAGGTTTCAATACTTGGCGGCAGGGGTTCGCGCGGCCTGCAGGCCGCGCAGGGAACGGGTGAAGTGGGCGACAGCGGCCCGGGATCGGAATTCCTGGAACCTGTAAGGCGGGAAGAACCCAAGGTTGGCCGCAACGATCCCTGTCCCTGCGGGAGCGGCAAGAAATACAAGAAATGTTGCGGCGCAAAATGATCCCCGCTTTGTTCAGATCCTATACTTCGCGATACATTGCCGGTTCTGTCTGTTCAGGTCTATTGCTGGCTGCTTCTTTTCCTCCACTTGGCTGGAGTAACCTCGCGTGGGTCGCGATGATACCGTTAATGCTGGTCCTGCGGGATGTGCCTCTTAGACGCGCCTTTGGGTGGGGGTGGCTCAGCGGCATGGTATTCTGGCTTTTTTCGGTTTCCTGGCTGCTCAGGCTTGCCTTTACCGGCACAAACTTCTTTGTCGCTGCGTGTGCCTGGATTCCGCTTGCCGCCTACTGTGCCCTGTATACCGGCGCATTTGCAATGGTTATTGCGGTCATCTGGCAGGGCATTGGTCCTGAAAAGCAGTGGCAGAATCTCTGGCTCCTCATGGTGGTCCCGGCGGTGTGGGTTGGCTTGGAATATCTCCGCTCCACCCTGTTCACCGGTTTTTCCTGGAATGCCTTGGGTATAAGCCAGTACAGGCAGACGCTGGTCATCCAGGTTGCGGCGATTGGCGGGGTTTACGCGGTGTCCGCATTTATAATGATTGTGAACACTGCCCTCATGCTTATGGGACTCAGGTTCCTCACGCTTCTCAGCCGGCAGAGGATAAGAAGGGTCAATGTCGAGTTGATGGTGGCAATAGGTGCCTGGTGCCTCTGTCTATGGTGTTATTACGGTGCGGTTAGAGTGTTCAACAATATGAAGGCCGGAACAGTTGTAAGGATTGCGCTGATACAGCCGAATATTCCCCAGGACAAGAAATGGCCCGAGAAATTCGGGAATGACCCCGATGCCGTGGCAAAGGAGCAGAAGAGAATCTATGACAGGATAAGTGAACAGGCTGAGCTTGCCGTTATTGCGAAGCCTGATCTCATTATTCTGCCCGAAACGGCGATGCCGTCGTTTGCCAGGCGCGACCCTGCCTGTGCAGCTTTTGTTTCTGAACTTGCATGTCGCGGTTGTCCCGTACTGGTAGGGTCAATGGATTTTGACATACAGGTGGAAAAGGAGATCTATTATAACAGTTCAATGCTTCTTGATTCCCGGGGCCGGCTGACGGGAGAATACAGCAAGCGGCATCTGGTTTTGTTCGGTGAATACCTGCCGTTTGAATCGGTGTTTCCAATAATAGGTAAGATGGCTCCCCTCGGCTACAGTTGCACGCCGGGCACTACCAGCACGGTCTTCAGGCTGGAAAAACCGGCAATAACCTTTTCGTCACTGATCTGCTTTGAGGATACGGTGGCGTCCTTGGCATGTGAATCCGTGAGGAATGGCGCAAGACTGCTGGTAAACCAGACAAATGACGCCTGGTTTGACGGGTCAGCGGCGGCTGTTCAGCATATGGCACACTGTGTTTTCCGCTGTGTTGAGAACCGGGTCCCGGCAGTGAGGTCGGCGAATACAGGCGTTACCTGTTTCATAGATTCACTTGGCCGGATAGTGAAGGTTCTTGAACAAGACGGCAGTAAGACCTGTTTTCCGGGATTGGCCCTGGATTCTGTGACGGTGCCGCCGGCAGACATGGATTTGACTTTTTATACGCTGAACGGGGATGGCGCTTTCGCCCTTCCGTGCGGAATTGCGGCGGCGCTGGTCCTGTTGTGGGCTGTCATGGTTATCCGGAGCAAGGACGTGGAATCGATTCCGGCTGGCTGATCAAATTATGGGCTTGAGCCTGAACGGGTAATTAGCCAGAGTTGTGTCCGGATCGCGGTTGTGCAGGGGGAGAAATACATGTTTGAAGATCTTAAAATACGGCTTGGAAAACTCAACGTGCGGATGAATGAAATGAGAGGTTATCTTTGACGTTGCAAACCGCGAGAAAATACTTGCTTCGCTCGAAAAAGAAGCCTCAGCGCCGGATTTCTGGAATGACCAGAATAAGGCCAGGCAGACAATAGAAAAGACCAACCGCGTTCGGATTGTCCTGAAACCCTTCGGGGAGCTAGTTACAATTCTGCAGGATTCGGACCTCCTGGTTCAGCTTGCGGAAGAAGAGAAAAACGAGGACCACAGGAACCAGGTTGTTGCGGAGCTGAACACGAACCTGGACAAGGCGGAAAAGTCATTCGATAAACTTGAAATCCAGCTCCTGCTCAATGGCGAGCTTGACGCTAATAATGCCTACCTGACGCTTCATGCCGGAGCCGGTGGCACCGAGTCGTGCGACTGGACCGAAATGCTGATGCGCATGTACCGGCGCTACTGCGAGGACCGCGGGTTTACAATAGAGGTAATGGAATTCCAGCCCGGTGATGAAGCCGGGATCAAGAGAATAACGTTCCTTGTGAGCGGTCCGTTTGCGTACGGGTACATGAAAGCCGAACGCGGGGTCCACAGGCTGGTCAGGATCAGTCCTTTTGATTCGAACAAGCGCAGGCACACCTCTTTCGCTGCGCTTGATGTGGTGGCTGAGATATCCGAGGATGTCGATGTCACGATTGACGAAAATGACCTGAAGATCGATACATACCGGTCCAGCGGGGCTGGCGGGCAGCATGTGAATACGACAGATTCGGCGGTAAGGATCACGCACGTCCCTTCGGGGATAATCGTGGCCTGCCAGGCAGAGCGTTCCCAGCATGCTAACCGGATGAAGGCCATGAAAATGCTTCGTGCGCAGTTGTACGAGAAGCTCATGGACCAGAAGCGCAGGAGCATGGAGAAGTTTTACGGCGAAAAGGGGGATATTTCATGGGGCAACCAGATACGGTCTTATGTGCTGCAGCCTTATACCCTGGTGAAGGACCACAGGACGGAGTTTGAAATCGGCAACGCACAGGCCGTACTGAATGGGGAGATTCATCCGTTCGTTGAGGCGTACCTGAAGAAGAGGGCGCAGGAGAGCAAGGGGTAGGAAATGCCGAATTAGGAATTATGAATGCCGAATTAAGAATGAAGAATGAGAAAAAGGAATAAGCCTATGAAAAGCATGACAGGCTGTGGAAGCGGATCGGCTGCAGGCTGGGGGATCAGGGTGGATGTTGAATTGAGTTCCGTAAATCGCAAGCAGTTCGATGCGCACGTAAACCTGCCCAGGGCCCTGATAATGTTCGAGTCCGAGATTAACGGTATCATCCAGAAGTTTGTTTCCCGCGGCAACGTTACCGGCACGGTGAGTATTGCGGTTTCAGGGGCAGCCTTGCGGAAATGTATTTCTGTCGAGAAAGACATGGCGAAGGCCTATGTTCAGGCCCTGCGTGCGGCCGCCCGCGATTGCGGCTTGAAGGACGATTTGACCGCCCGGTGCCTTGTCAATCTGCCGGGTGTGATCAAGTATGAAAACGTTCCGCAGGATGCGAAAAGAATATGGCCGCTGCTGAAAAAAGCGCTTCTCCAGGCCGTGGGTCGTTTGTCGCAGATGCGGGCCAGGGAGGGAAAATCGCTGAGGAAAGACCTGATGGGCCGCTTCTCCCTGATGATTCGTGAACTTGGCGGCGTGAAGAAGGAAGCTCCCGGGGTTGCCGGTAAATACAGGGTCATGCTACAGGAGAGGATAGCAAGAGCCGGTATTAACGGAGGGCTGAGCAGTGAACAGCTTGCAAAAGAAGTCGCCCTGTTCGCCGACCGCTGTGATGTAAACGAGGAAATAGTCAGGCTGGAGAGTCATTTCAAGCAGGTGTCGGGTCTTATGAATTCCCCTGAACCGGTTGGCCGCACACTTGATTTCCTGTGCCAGGAGATGTTCAGGGAGATTAATACAATCGGGTCAAAAGCGAACAGCGAGGCTATATCCGGCTCTGTGGTCCGTTTCAAGGCGGGTTTGGAGAGTGTCAGGGAACAGGTCCAGAACGTTGAATAGACCCATTCAAAAAGGTCTTCGAATGGGAAATACGAAATTCTAATATCGAAATCCGAAACAAATTCAAAATCAAAATGGGAAAATGATCGAAACGCGTTTCTTTTCTGAGTTTTTGTTTTATTTTTCTAGTTTTGACATTTAGTATTGTTTCGAATTTCACGCTTCGATATTCGGATTTTCTGCCTTGGCAGATCCGCTGTGGAGGAGAGAGCTTTTAGTCTTTTTGAGTAAACTCAGAACATGGAGTTTTAGATGCGGCCTTTATTGATCGTAATGTCAGCGCCGTCTGGCGCGGGAAAATCCACGCTGTGCGGCAGGCTGCTTGCGGAACGGAATGACATTGTTTATTCAATATCATGCACGACCCGCCGGCCGCGCGGTAACGAGGTGGACGGTAAAGATTATTTTTTCCTTACGGAGAAGGAATTCGAGGAGAATGTCAGGGCCGGGAAGTTCCTGGAACATGCGGTGGTGCATGGTCACAGGTATGGCACATTAAGGAAGATGATTGATGACGCCATGCGGGCGGGAAGGAGCGTCATCATGGATATTGATGTGCAGGGTGCCGCGCAGATCCGCAAGTTTGCCGGAAAACTTCCTGATGGCGATTTGCTGAAGAAAGGGTATATTGATGTATTCATTGCGCCGCCTTCCGTGCAGGTCCTGAAGGAACGGATGGAGAAACGCGCAGAAGATGCGCCAGAGGAAATAGCCCGTCGTTTGAAGAATGCCGAATTGGAAATGAAGAGCCGGAAAGACTATAAATATGTCGTGGTGAATGATGTTCTCGACAGGGCGTATGGTGAATTGAAGGAAATCCTGAGGAATGAAGCGGAAAAATAAAACCAGGAATATAGTTCTCGGTGTAACCGGTTCAATTGCCGCCTACAAGGCCGCAGAACTCGTCCGCCTGATGAAAGGCAGGGGCTGGGATGTACGCGTTGTGATGACCCGGTCCGCCGTGGAGTTTGTCTCCGAACTGACTTTCAGGACGCTTTCCCAGCATCCGGTGGGCGTGGAAATGTTCGGCAATTTTGATGAATGGATGCCGGGACATATTTCCTCCGCCGACTGGGCCGATGCGGTGGTGATTGCGCCATGCACTGCGAATGTTATCGCTAAAATCGCGCACGGCCTTGCGGATGACCTGCTGACGTGCACGGTGCTGGCCACGGAAGCGCCGGTCCTGGTAGCGCCGGCCATGAATGTCAAAATGTGGAATAACCCGGCGACACAGGCCAATATAAAGATCATTAAATCGTGTGGAATAAGTGTAATCGATCCCGGCACCGGGGATCTCGCCTGCGGGTACCAGGGGAAGGGGCGGATGGCGCCGCTGGAGAAGATAATGTCTGCTGTTGAAATCAGTCGTAAAGGTTTAAAGAGGAGATCGAGATGAACAAGAACTTGCTGTGGGCCCTTCTTATCCTGGTTATCACCGTGATAGTGCTGATCTTCAATAACGGAGGCCGTGTCGACGTTGATTTTCCGTTCCATCTTTCTATCACGGGCATCAGGTCCCTTGTATATCTTGCTTTTTTGAGTATTGGCGTCGCAATAGGCGTTCTTATTAAATGAAGACGGCTGTTCTGGTTAAGAACGGGGACAGGCTGGTTGATGTTGTTGAGCTTGTCGTTGATCTGAAAAGCAGGCTTATCGGTCTTCTTGACAGGTCCTCTCTCGAACCGCAGCGCGCCATGTATCTTTCTCCCTGCAGTTCAATCCATACCTTTTTCATGAAGTTTTACATCGACCTTGTTTTCCTCAACCGCGAAATGGAGGTAACGAGGATAGTGAGGGATGTTGGCCCCGGCAGGATAGTTCTTGGCGGCTCAGGTTCGTGGAGTGTCCTTGAGATGGCGTCAGGCTGGTTTCCGGTAAACGCTCTGAAGGTTGGAGACAAGGTTTGCCTTAATGAGACAGAAGCGGGGACTGTTGACGGGATAACAGAATAGGGAAACATGACAGGTCCGAGCTCGAGTAGGACTGAGAATCAGATGAAGGATAGAATCGAAGTCGTACAGGGTGATATAACAAAGCTGAAGGTTGACGCCATTGTCAATGCTGCCAATTCGACTTTGCTCGGTGGCGGTGGGGTAGACGGTTGTATTCACAGGGCTGCCGGTCCAAAACTACTTGAAGAATGCAGGAAGCTTGGCGGGTGTCCCACCGGCGAGGCCAGGATCACAAAAGGTTATAATCTGCCGGCAAAGTATGTGATTCACACCGTTGGCCCGGTCTGGCACCCGTCCTTCGCCAAGGCTACGGAGGGCAAGCGGCGGGAGGAAGCGGCGGAGTTGCTTGCGAGCTGTTATCGCAACAGTCTTTCAATGGCAATTCGGCATGGTGACATCAGGACTGTTGCCTTCCCGGCCATCAGCACAGGCGTCTATCATTTTCCGAAAGACCGGGCCTGCCGGATTGCGCTGAATACGGTTAGGGAATGGTTGAAAGACAGACGTGGCATTGAGAGTGTCATCTTTGTTTGTTTCAGCGCAGCAGACTTGTCCGAATATAAGAAGGCATTGACCGAACCCCGGTAATAGAATGTTCCGTCCCGGTGCCGATTTCCTTGACTTTATGTACCATAATATGGTACACAAAGATGCATGAAATTATCCGTGGAACGGGTCGGGAGTATTTGTTCAAGACGCGGGATATCGTTGGCGCGGCTGTTGACGGAATCAGGAGTCAGCAGGAACGCCTTCTACTCCCTTGCCCGGAAAGATTCAGTACTTCCCAATTCCATCAGGGCAATAGCAGCCCGGCTGGGCGTCAGGACATCGGATTTCCTGCAAGACGAAGATGTGCGTATCGCAAAAGCGTCACTTCTTTTGAGAAAGGTGGATAAGATTACCGGAAAATATCCTGATGTTGACAGGGAGAACGCCAAGCATACGCTTCTTCTCCTGGAAGAAGAGCCGGTTGAACGATTACGGAGGGCTTTGATACGTGGGCAAAAACCTGATATTCACTGATACCGAAGTTGCATTTCTGCGGGAGTTAAAGCGCCAGAAAGTGGAGTTCATGATCGTTGGCCTTTCTGCTGCTGCGCTCCAGGGTGCGCCTGTGGTTACTCAGGATGTGGATTTGTGGTTTGCAAATCTTGATGATCCCAATCTGCGCAAGGCCTTGAAGAGGGTGGGTGGTATTTTTATTCCTTCAAGCGGTCTTAATCCACCCATGCTGGCAGGTGACTCTGTTAAGCTGTTCGATATAGTCGTTAACATGCATGGATTGAAATCATTTTCAGAAGAATTGCTGACAGCAGAAATGGTCCGGTTGGGCGGAGTGCGTATACCTGTTCTTCCGCTAGCACGGATCATTACAAGCAAATCTGCAGTTGGCAGGGAAAAAGACAGAATAGTAATGAAAGTCCTGCAGGACGCGCTGAAGTCCAGGATGGCTCTTGCGCCACGTCGGTCTCAGGGGCCAAGTGGCCGCTTATCCCGCTCCAAAGCGGGATAAGCGGAAACGACGTTGCAATAATATGCATGGCTGAGAGCGGGCGGGTGCATTAAAACAGCTTCACGGATGGGTGGCTTCGACGGTGATTGATATGCCGCCGCGGGCGTTGAATTCGCCTCTCACCAGCGCCTTCCGCGGCTTGATCGTCTTTACTAGGTCATCAAGAATCCTGTTCACCACTTCTTCGTGGAACGCACCATGATTCCTGAAGGAAAACAGGTAAAACTTCAGCGATTTGCTTTCCAGGCAGAGTTTGTCAGGGATGTACTGGATCGTTATGCGTCCGAAGTCAGGCTGTCCCGTGATGGGGCAGATGGCTGTGAATTCCGGGCAGTTAAAAGTGATCCAATAGTTCCTTTTCCTGTGGGTATTTTCAAAGGCTTCAAGCCCGGCTTTGTCCGGAGAATCCGGATATTTCTGAACGCTGCGTTTCAGCAATGTAAGACTGTTCGCGTGTCCTTTTTTTTTCATTATCATTGTTATCCGTGAGATCCGTGGTTAATTTCTCTTCTATTTCTCCTTCATTTCCCAGACACCATCCCAATTCTTCGGCGGGTTTTCAATAAGATCCTTGCAGCGTCTTACGTATGAAGCTGAGGGCATATCGTCGTTACTGAGGGCGGAGAATATGGCAAGCGCCTCTTTAAAACTGCCTTCGTAGTAGAGCTGGAGGGCCTTTGAGAAATCGCGCATAAGATCGGCCCTGGCGTCAAAATCCTCCTTGAACATGGGTTCATAGACCCGGACCGGAATCTTCCGCCCGACGACGCGAACGGATGATATCTCGCGGGTGGCAATCTCGCTGCCGAGCAGCCTGAAAGTGAATTCAGAGACCATGATGCTGGTTCCGAACTGTTTGTTCAGGCCTTCAAGCCTGGATGCCAGGTTGCCGGCATCGCCAAGAAAGGTGTAGTTAAAACGCTGTATCGAACCCATGTTGCCAACGACAACGGGCCCGCTGTTGATCCCAATCCGGGCAAAAAGGTCCTTGCCGTATTTTTCCTTGAGGACAGGCCTGAGTTCGGCGAGCCTCCTGTTGCACTTCAGTGCCGCTGTTACCGCATGTAACGGGTGGTCCGGCAGATCAAGCGGGGCGTTCCAGAAAGCTATGATGGCGTCGCCTTCGTATTTGTCTATGGTTCCGCCCTCGCTGTAGATGATTTCGGTCATGGCTGTGAGATATTCATTCAGTAGGGCAGTCAGCTGTTCAGGGGTGAGTACTTCTGATATTCCGGTGAAGCCGCCAACGTCCGAGAAGAAAATGCTGAGTTCCCTTGTTTCGCCGCCAAGTTTCAGATGTTCCGGATCTCTCACAAGTTTCTCTATGACTTCGGCGCTGAGGTACTGTCTGAAAGCGGTCTTAATAAACCGTTTCTGCTTTCCCTCGGTTGCGTAGTTCAGGATTGCGGCACTTACGAGCGCCAGCGCGATCGACACCTCCTGTGCGCTGACGTGAAGCCAGATGTTCCTGGAATAGGCGACGAATCCCATTATCATGGGCAGGGGCAGAAGTACCAGGAAGGCCAAAGCACTCTGGGTGCCATTCTGACTGAACCTTCCGCCGATTCCGGCGGCAACTCCGAAAAGAACAGTGAGCAGAACAATAAATCCGGTTTCAGATTCCCGGATGAAATCACCGGAGAGGAGGTTGTCAAGCATTGTGGCATGCACGGCAACGCCGGGGTAGACTTTGCTGATAGGCGTTGCCTTAAGATCCATCAAGCCTGGTGCCGTGACACCGAAAAGGACGTAAGTGTTATTGAAGAAAGCGGGATCAACCTCGGGCTTCTTTCCTTCAAGAAGCCGCAGTTCGGAATTAAGCACGGCTGCTGCGTTGACGCTCCTGTAAGCTTCGACTGTTCCCCGGTAATTCAGAATTGTCCGGCCGTGTTTATCCAGGAGAACGTCCTGTGTGCCAATCTGCAGGATGCCGTTTCTTACAGTCAATTTGGTTTCATGGTTTCCTGCCAGGAATGCGGCAAGACCAAGGGAAGGAATAAACTGATTGTCAAAGATGAAGAAAGGGGAAACCCTGCGGGTTTTACCATCCGGATCTGGAACATGAAATACGCTTCCGAGGATTGTGCTGTTGGTTGCAATTTCAGGTATGGGAAATGATGCTCTTGGCATAGTGAGTCTTTTGCCGGCTCCCGTTAACAGGTATTCCTGGAGGCCTGTGACATGAGTGTTTTCGCGTGGGATCTCAGGAGGCCACTTGACGGTTGATCCCTGTTCCCTGCTGAGGGTCATTGATGCGACAAAGCACTTGCTGGAGGAAATTGAACTTCCAAAGTTCTGGTCATCTTCCGCCCCGATGGCGGATTTGGAAGGTTCAGTAAAGAGCAGGTCGAAGATAATGGCTTTTGCCCCGCCGCGTTTGCAGAAGTCGGTGATCCGTGCATATGCCGTCCTGTCCCACGGCCAATACTGCTTGTATTGTTCTTTTGCGAAGTCGAGGCTTGTCTGGTCCAGCAGGATCAACCTGATTTCCCCGGTGGCCCTGCCGGGTTTCGCCATCTGCTTTACCCTGAAGTCCCAGGATATGGATTCCAGCCGTTCCAGCCAGCCTCCGAGGAAGAGGGGTACGGCGATGGCGGAGGCCACCAGCCCGATCAATGTGCCCTGTAAGAGTTTTTTCAGATTAGACTCCGGCCATGGCTTTCTGGAAACGGGCCTGACGGCCGGCTGGCTTGGCGACTTCGCCGGTTCCCTTCAATTTGGAATCTATAGCCTTGATTCTGTCTGCGGGAGTCGGATGGGTTTTTCCAAAACCTTTGCCGGGTTTCCAGAGGGCTTCCATTTGTTTCAGCATTTCCCTGAGGCCTGCCGGGTTATAGCCAACACGATTCATGGTTGTCACTGCAGCGGCGTCGGCGTCAAATTCGAGTGACCTGGAATAGCCGCTGTCGACCAGTGTTGAAGTAATGTCGTTCAATGTGCCCTCAAAGACCGTAGTGAACTGGGCCAGCTGTTCCCCGCCAAGGTTCTTGCCGGCTTCAATGCCGACAGTGAATGCAGCGTCCTTGAAACGGCTTGTTTTGATTGATTTCAGGCCGTGCATAAGCTGGACATGGGCGACTTCATGGGCGAGAACCCCTGCCAGTGAGTCTTCGTCCTTGCAGCATTTGATCAGCCCGCGCGAAACGAATATCAGCCCCCCGGGGGCCGCGAATGCATTTATTTCGTCGGTATCAAGAACCAGGAAGTGATAGCCGCCGAACGTTTCCGGCCTGTCGGAGGCCAGTGCCATTACCTGGCCAAGCACATTCAGGTAGTGATTGGCAGCCTCATTGTTATACGGCTTGTAGGTTTGCAGTATTGAAGCGCCAACAGACCTGCCAATCCAGTATTCGTTTTCCGGGGTCAGCCTGTCGAACAGTTTGCCTGTCGCGCTTGCGGTCTTGTTAATGCCTTCAGCCTGGGAAGGCGTAATAGCTCCGGCTGCGACCAGGCCGGTCGTTGCGACTTGTGACGCTGTATCAAGCAGTTTGCATCCTGCTGCCAGGACCAGTGCTGTTGCGGCGATTGCTGGAATAAGGCGCTTCATTTCGCACCTCCTTCCGGAATCTTGAGTCCGCCGTCCTTGAGGAAGGTGAGTAATTCGCTGTTGGAGATCTTTGATTTCACCATTTTGTCGATCATGGAGAAATCAATATTGGCGTGTTTTGCCTTGTATTGCTTTTCGACTTCTTCGGTAAAGCCCTTGCCGGCGAGAGCGACCTCTCCGCTGGAGGCACCCGTTCCCGCGTCTTTGCCGGCGGCTGCAAGAACGATTCTTTTCTTTGTGAGGGAAGATGTGGCAATCCAGCCGGTTGTTTTCTGATCGGCAGTGGTTACTTTTGTCCATCCGCCTTTTTCTTCCACGACGGTGAGCCTGTCGCCGTATTTTACGCTGGCGACGACACTTGAGAAACCGGAAGGCTGGGATCTTATGTCCCCGCTGCCAACCTCGACGCTCATTTCCCTGCCACTGGCAAATGTGCCGGTTGCGATGAGCAGCGCAACGATACCGGCAATGGTTGTGAGACGGCTAGTCATGTTCAGGCCTCCTTATTGGGGTTAGAAATCCAGAAAGTCATTAGCAAATAGGACGCCAGCGGGCAATTATAAAACGACAAACTATATGCCTGAATAAAAGGAGGCGCTGTACATGGAAGGAATTGAGCGGTTGGAGCGCAGGGAGCGCCAGATTTCAAGAACCCGGGCCGGTGTGTATCGGCGGTAGATAAAATCCGCCCGGAAGCGCGACGCGCCGGCGGAAATCAGTTTCCCGATGTGAGCGGCTAAACAATAGGGCTGTTCGTTTATGACAATAGTCCGGCAGTCACTTGTCACGAGAATGACCTGTTCCTTCTTACCGGAAACCAGCGGCAGTTCTGTGTCGTTGCAACTCTTCCTGCCGGCGCATTTTCCAGAGATGTTTGCCAGACCGCAGGTTTCCGAAATGAAGAGCGGTGTGTCCTGGTAAACAATGACAGTTGTTTTCTCGCCGAATTCCTCCAGAAGGGAAGACATGTTCTTGAAGCTGTCCTCGGGTGACAGCGTAAACCGGCTGACGCCCATTTCCATGGCTTGAAGGGCGGCGGCGCGGTTAAGGATATAAAGAGAGAAATCTGAAGTAAGAACAGGATCAGAAGATGAGAAACCACGGATTAACACTGATGAACACGGATTGTAAGCACTTGACAGAAATGACCAGGCGGAGATGTTAGTGGCTTCCCAGCGGTTCCAGCCTTCGGCGCTCAGCTTATTGATTTTCTTAAGAAGCTGCTGTTCATCCCGGGAACGGGTGATTATGGGAAGTGAAAGCCGTATCTTCTCCATGCCCGCAGTTTGGGACAGGGACTTCAGCTCTTTTGAAAGAACGGCAAGAGGGTCCAGTCCTATGTCCACGACAACTTCCTCGATGTCATTCCATTCTGATTCGGAAAATCCGGAAAGATTTGAGATCGAATCCGTCTTGATTGACCATTTTGGAGTTGGTTGGCCTTTTGGTAGGGCGACCGCTCCGTCGGGCGCCATGGCGTTGAGTTTATGGGCGCAGCCAACGGACGGCGACGGAGCGCCGTCCCTACCGATTTGGTTATGGGCTGATGGCTTGAATTTAAGAGCGCTTTGATGCTCCGCAATGGTCATGACGGTATGTTGGTCGATCTTCGATTTAAGATTTGAGAGCACGTTACGGCGGAGGCGGTTTAACAGTGAAACCGGAACGAAAAGCCGGTCGGGATTATTGAACGAGAAGTTTTCAAGCCTGAAAGGAGTGTCGCCAAGCTTTTCGAATGCCTGCCTTGCTGTCAGCTCCATCGCTTTAATGTCCCTGCCTCTTTCAAATGTGCCCTGTATTCCGGCATTGGCCAGGCTTGATTCGAAAGAGGCGGAAGACTTGATGGCCGATTTCGAGACAGTGACTTCCACGGCAATGTCCCTGCGCACCTTGAACTCGCCAGGTTTTGGCCGGGTAAAAGTGTAGCGCCGCTTAACTGCCTGTGATGACGATGAGTATATGGTGGAGCCCTTTTGGAGGATTGGATGATCAGGCGGCAGTATGACCTGCACGGTTGAACCGGCTGGCGCCTCAAAAACAGTCTTGCCGTTTCCTTTACCGTCCGGCGGCATCAGGAGAAGGGTGTCGATCGGGAATCCAAAAGGCCGGCCGGGCAGGTCGATCTGCAGCCCGTCGTGCCGTTCGATCGCGCGTTCTGTCCTGAACAGGAGTTTAGGCGTTCTCGAGTTGGGGTTTATTACGCCGAGCACTTTCCCAATCGAGGCCCCGCGGTGTCCGACGGTTTCGGAATCAACGGTGTCCCTGTTGTTTCCGGATCTTATGTAAAGATTTGTCCATGGCCTGCTGAAGATGGTCTTGATGTCATCCTCGTACTGCTTCCTTTCGCCGGCGCCGGGTTTGCCGTCAATCAGCTTCCGGTAATATGCGGTTGTTGCAGCCACGTACAGCGGGCTTTTCTTCCGGCCTTCGATTTTAAAACTGATGACGCCGGCTTCGCGGAGTGACGGGAGTTCATCCGGCAGGGCGATATCCTTCATGGAGAAGGGAAAGCATTTCCCGCCTGATGCAGTTTGAAAAGAGTCCCGGCAGGGATAGTTGCAACGGCCGCGGTTTCCGCTTCCTCCGCGCAGCATGGATGAATAAAGGCACAGCCCGCTGTATGAATAACATAGTGCGCCATGCAGGAAGACTTCCACTTCGAGCCCGGATTCCTGTGCGATTGTGCGGATCTCGCTGAGGGTCAGTTCGCGGGCGAGGGTAACGCGCCGGAACCCGAGTTCGCGGACGGCCAGTGCGCCGGCCAGGTTGTGGACCGCCATCTGCGTGCTGGCGTGAAGGCGGAGATCCAGAAAGTATTTCCGGGCTATATGGAGCACGCCGAGATCCTGGACTATAACCGCATCGACACCAATGTCCGAAATGACAGCAAGGCTTTCGATGAGTTCCGGCATTTCGTGGTTCCGGACAAGCGTATTGACCGTAACGAAGACTTTCCGCCGTGGAGACCGGGAGTGCGCGTAGGCTGTGATCTCGTCCACCTGGCCTGGCGTAAAGTTGTCGGCATCCGCGCGGGCTGAGAATTTCTTCAGTCCGAGGTAGATGGCGTCGGCGCCATAGTGGATTGCCGCGTAAGCGGAATCCATGTCGCCAGCAGGCGAAAGAAGTTCACAGGGTTTCATTCCGGTTCACTTAACCAGTTTTTCCAGGTAATTGATCCAGGCGTTCATGCCCTCGCCGGTCTTGGCACTGAGTTCGAAAATAAATATGCCGGGATGAATACGGTTCAGGTAATTGCGGCACTTGGCGATGTCCCAGTCAAGATGCTGGATCAGGTCGGTTTTTGTCAGGACAACAACCGGTGCCAGGGAGAAGAGGGAAGGGTACTTGACTGGCTTGTCTTCTCCCTCGGTCACTGAGAGCAGTGCGATCTTGAAATTCTCTCCGAGATCGAAAGCGGCGGGACAGACGAGATTGCCAACATTCTCGATAAAAAGCAGTTTGACCCCGTCCTTCACGATTTCCGGAAGAAGCTGGCCGACCCTTTCTGCGTCGAGATGGCAGGCGCTTATTGTCTCGATCTGGCGCACCTCGGCTCCCTTGCCGGCGAGGCGCCGTGCATCATTGTCGGTCTGCTGGTCGCCTGTAATGACCGCACATTTGACGCGTCCTTTGAGCCTTTCTAGTGTTCGCTCGAGAAGGAATGTCTTTCCGGAGCCGGGGGCGGAAATAAGGTTGATTGCAGTTACGCCCTGTTTTGCCAGCCATGCCCTGTTCTTTTCAGCCAGGTCGTCGTTGTGGGAGAGTATTTTCTTCTCTATTGTCAGGGTTCGTTTCGCTGCGTCATGGCTGTGGGGCTTGCTGCCTTCGCCATGCCGGTGGAATACGCCGTCATGCCAGTGTCCTTCTTCCGGTTTGCCGGGTTGTCCGCATCCGCATTCTTTGCACATATTGTTGTCTCCAGGCAGCAACTCTAGAAACTGGAACTTGTATTGGTGTAATACAAAACCGGTGGTGAAACAATCACATCCTTCTCGGCGGGTACAAGGAAATTTATATACGCATTCCACATACTGCTGCCCCATAGAATCCAGATAATGGCCGCCAATGCCAGGTATGGGCCGTAGGGTATCCGGCTTCCCATGGTCTTGCGATTGGAAGCGACGAATATGATTCCAACTATTGATCCCACAAGGGATGAAGCAAAGATCGTGAAAAGAACGGCCTTTGTCCCGAGGAATGCGCCGATGGCTCCCAGGAGTTTAACGTCGCCGAACCCCATTGCATCCTTGCGGAAGATAAACTTGCCCAGGATGGCAAGTCCCCAGAGGATGCCGCCGCCGACAATAGTACCAAGGAGGGCATAAAGAAGGGACATCACCCTTGTTTCTTCCTCATGAATGCCGGGCAGGGCGAAGCTCAGGATTATGCCGGCGACAATTCCCCCGAGGGTTACCCTGTCCGGGATGATAAGATGTTCAAAGTCGACGAATGTCCCCAGTATCAGTCCGCCAATAACAAGCCAGAACACAAAAATCAATCTCCAGTCGGTTATTGGGACCAGGGCGAACAGTCTCTGGCCTGGCTCGTTGCCGAATTTGAACCAGATCAACAGGAAGAGTATTGCGGTGAGCAGTTCCACGAGGAAATAACGGAACGAGAACTCAACCCTGCAGCACCGGCTTTTCCCCCTGAGCATAAGGTAACTTATGATCGGGATGTTGTAGTACCAGGGAATCGGCTCGTTACAGTTCGGGCAGAAGGAGCGCGGTGTGACCACGGAAAGTTCGCGTGGAATGCGGTATATGCAGACATTAAGAAAACTCCCGATGCAGGCGCCAAATGCGAATGACAGGATCGTGAAGAACTCCTGCCAGGGGAAAAGCGGATTTTGAAGGAAATCAATCATGATATATTTGAGTAAACGCCAATCGGTATTTATCTGTGTTCATTCGCTCTCAGCTCTTTCCGTAAACCCTTTTTTCCAGCGCTCTGCGCATCACCTTGACCGGCGGTTTCCTGCCGGTCCATATGGAGAAGGACATGGCTCCCTGGTGCAGCAGCATGCCGAGTCCATTGGCTGTTTTTGCACCGCCATTCCTTGCTGCTTTCATGAAAACCGTTTCAGGATACATGTAAATCAGGTCGAACGCCAGTTGTTCCTTCCGGAAAGCCGAGGGAGGCAGAAGAGGGGCATCACCTTTCTTCATTCCGACCGGCGTTGCCTGGATAACCAGGTCAGCCTTGCGGCATTCCTTTATCCATGTTCCGCGATCCGCCTTTATCCACCTGACTTTCGCGCGGGGGAGAACTCTTGATATTTCCCTTGAAAGGCGTTTTGCCCGTTCGACGGCGACATCGGTGACAACCACATCAGAAGCTTTTTCCGCGGCGCAGGTTATTGCCACGGCGCGGCCCGCGCCGCCGGAGCCGAGAACAAAGACGGACTTGCCGCTGATTGATGTTCCAAAAGCCTCTTTGATGGCGACAAGGAATCCCTTTCCGTCGGTACTGTATCCTTTCATGCGGTTGCCTGGAAGGAACCTGACCGTATTGACCGAGCCGAGCCTGCGCGCGGAGACGTCCAGGTTCTTCAATCCCCTGAATGCTATTTCCTTGAGCGGCACCGTGAGGTTTGCGCCCCGGAATCCGAGTCCGGCCATGGAGTTAAGAACGCGCATCAGGTGTTTCGGGTCGACATCTATTGCCATGTATACGGCGTCCATGCCCAGTGCCCTGATGGCCGCGTTATGCATGGCCGGCGAGAGGGAGTGGCCGATGGGATGGCCAAGAACTGCGAATCGTTTTGTATGTGAGCCAGGTTGCATTTGCGGCTTATGTAGCCAGAAAGATGATAGGACACCAAGCAAAAAATGCCGGAGACCCCCAGTGCTTCGCTCAAGGAGGTGCGCAGGGCACGCAATATTGAATGATGAATTCTGAATAACCAATGTCGAAGTGCAGAGAGGAGACCGAATTCAGGAGAAGCGAAAGTAATTCGCCCTGGAGTCAGGTGAGCAATGTCCTCTTACCGTTTTACCGGCCGGGTTGACAGGTAGCGGTTCACGCAGGAGAGGTATGCTTTGGCGCTGGCCTCGATAACGTCGGTACTGGCCGCTTTTGCGCTCAGCATGTCAGGTCCGAAGGCGACACGGATGTTGGCTTCGCCCATGGCATCCTTGCCCACCGTTACTGCCTGCAGGGAGAAGTCTGTGAGCTTGCCCTGCACGCCTGTCATCTTGTCAATTGCTTTCAGTGTTGCGTCGATGGGACCATCGCCGTAAGCGGCACGCTGAAAGACTTCTTTGCCTTTCTTCAGGCGGACTGTTGCCGTTGGAATGGTGTTGGTGCCGGCAGAGACGTGGAGATAGTCCAGCGAATACGCGTTGGGCACCTCGTCCATCTGGTCGCGTGCTATTGAAATAATATCATCGTCATAAATATTCTTCTTCTTGTCCGCCAGCTCGATGAACTTGTTATAAGCGACTTCGGCTTCAGCATTGTTGAGGATCAGGCCCATTTTGGTGAGCTTGTCCCGGAACGCATGGCGGCCGGAATGTTTGCCCAGCACCAGGTCGGAGCCTTCGATGCCGATATCTTCGGCGTGCATGATTTCGTAAGTGCCCCGTTTCTTGAGGACGCCATCCTGGTGCACGCCGGACTCATGCGCAAAGGCGTTTGCACCGACAATGGCCTTGTTGCGCTGGACGGCTATGCCTGTCATCCGGCTTACCATACGGCTTACGCAGTAGATTTCTTTTGTGTCGATATTCGTGTGGGCGCCGAAAACGTCATGCCGGGTGCGGATAGCCATGACGATTTCCTCCAGGGCCGCATTGCCTGCCCGTTCACCGAGGCCGTTGATGGCGCATTCGACCTGGCGTGCACCGGCCTTTACCGCGGCCAGGGAATTGGCTACGGCCATTCCGAGGTCGTTGTGGCAGTGAACCGATATAATAACGTCCGGAACCTTTGCTTTTACCCGTTCGGTGATGTAGGCGATCATTTCTCCATACTCTTCCGGGAAAGCATAGCCAACCGTGTCGGGGATATTCAGGGTTGTTGCGCCTGCCTCTGCCACGGCGGTATACAGGTCCACAAGGTAGTCCTTGTCGGAGCGGGTGGTGTCCTGCGCCGAGTATTCCACGTCGCTGGTGAAGGTTCGCGCAAATTTTACGGATTTCACGGAGCGCTCAATATTCTGGGCCCGGGAAATCTTAAGTATGTTTTCCAGGTGAATGTCACTTCCGGAGCTGAAGGTATGAATTCGCCGTTTCTTTGCCGGTGCGATTGCCCGGCCTGCGCACTCAATATCTTTTTCCATTGTGCGTTCCAGTGCGGCTATGGTCGGTCCCTTTATCGCCCTGGCGATTTGATGCACCGCCTCAAAATCGTCCGGGGAGGCGATGGGGAAGCCGGCTTCGATAATGTCGACTTTGAGGGCTGCCAGCGCATGGGCGATCTCTATCTTCTCCCTGTGGTTCAGGCTGGCGCCAGGGGCCTGTTCGCCATCCCTCAATGTCGTGTCAAAAATCAATACCTGGTCATCATTCTTTTTCATAGTCTTTCCTTCGCTCCGAAGGTTCGGGGCTCCTGCATTACGAATTTAATCTTTGATATTGCTGACTTCTTATTTCTGTATTCCTACTCTCCTCTTGCGACGGCGATAACGCCGGAGCGGGAAATATCCAGTATTTTGAAAGGTTTCAACAGGGTCAGGAATTCGTTTATCTTGTCCTGTTCCCCGATTATCTGGATCGTCAGGGATTTTTCCTGCACCGATATGACGGTCGCCTCAGGAATAAGTTTTGTCAGGTCAATGACCTGTGTCCTTTTCTGGGGCGGCGCCTGGATCTCAATAAGGATAAGTTCCCTGTTCAGGTAATGCTGCTGCGTGATGTCAGTCACTTTTATCACGTCGATCAGTTTGTTAAGCTGTTTTGCAACCTGTTCAAGAACGCGGTCGTCGCCCGGGACTTTCATGGTCAACCTGGAGACCGTGGGGTCCTTCGTTGGGGCCACGTTGAGCGTTTCAATGTTAAAACCGCGGCCCGATATCAGGCCCACGATTCTTGCCAGGACGCCGGAATGGTTTTCCACCAGCGCCGTAATAATATGTTTTTTCAGGGTTTCCATTGTCAGAATCCTTTCTTCGCTTATGCCATGCTCTGTACCATCTCGGTCAGTGACGCGCCCGGCGGCACCATGGGCAGGACGTTTTCGTCCGGCTTGACGATGCAGTCGATAACAACGGGGCCATCAGTCTCAAAAGCCTTGTGAAGGGCCTTTGCGACTTCCTCGTGCCTGGTGACACGGATGCCAATGGCGCCGTGTGCCTCGGCCAGTTTAACAAAGTCGGGAAGATAGGGATGGGCGCCTTCTTTCTTTATGTTCTCATTCCTGCCGCGGTCGGTCTGTCCCAGGCGGCTCGCCGAGTATTCCTTCTTGTAGAACATTTCCTGCCACTGGCGCACCATTCCGAGGTGGCCGTTGTTCAGGATGACGATATTGACCGGCAGTTTGTGTTCGACGGCGACAACGAGTTCCTGGAAGTTCATCTGTATGCTTCCATCCCCGGCAATGTTCACGACTGTCTTGTCGCGCAGTCCCAGCTGGGCGCCGATGGCTGCAGGCAGTCCGTAACCCATGGTCCCAAGGCCGCCGGACGACAGGAATGTGCGCGGCTTCGTATACTTGAAGAAGTGGGTGGACCACATCTGGTGCTGTCCCACATCTGTCACGATGATGGCCTCGCCCTTGCTCACTTCGTACACCTGCTCAATCACATACTGCGGGAGCAGTTGTTTCGAGTTCTTGTCGTACGAGAACGGATTATCCTTTTGCCATTTTGACACCATGGCGAGCCATTCGCTCCGGTCGGCAGGTTCGATTTGTCCGATCAGCGCCTTGAGTATGGATTTGACATGTCCCACAACCGGGATATGCGTTGCCACGCTCTTCGCTATGGCTGACGGATCGATATCGATGTGTGCAATCGTCGCGTGTTGGGCAAATTCCGAGATCTTGCCTGTGACGCGGTCATCGAACCTTGCGCCTATGGAAACCAGCAGGTCACAGCTGCTGACTGCCTTGTTTGCGGCGACGCTTCCATGCATGCCCAGCATGCGGAGGGCGAGGGGATCGGTTTCAGGGAAACTGCCGAGACCCATGAGCGTGGTTGTGACCGGGACTTTCGCCTTTCGCGCAAGCGCGGTCAGTTCTTCGGATGCGTTACCGGCAATTACGCCGCCGCCGGCATAAAACACGGGCTTCTTTGCCTTGTTTATTGCCTTTGCCAGCTTCTCAATCTGTTTCGGGTGCCCTTCAATTGTCGGATTATAGCCCCTCATTATGATTTCTTTCGGGGCCTGTGCCTTTGTCATTGCCTGCTGGACATCTTTGGGGACGTCGATGAGGACGGGACCAGGTTTGCCTGTTGACGCAACATGAAAGGCTTCAGCCATTATTCGCGGAAGATCGTCGACGTTCTTCACGAGATAATTATGTTTAGTGACAGCCCGGGTGATGCCGGTTGTATCGGCTTCCTGGAACGCGTCGTTGCCGATCATGCGTGAATGAACCTGGCCGGTGACACAGACGAGGGGTATGCCGTCCATGTATGCAGTTGCCAGTCCTGTCACCGTGTTGGTGGCGCCGGGGCCTGACGTTGCAATGCAGCAGCCGGTTCTTCCTGTCGCCCTGGCATAACCATCGGCCATATGGGTTGCGCCCTGTTCATGGCGGGCCAGAATGAATTCAAAAGGCGCATGGTAAAGGCTTGCGAATATGTCCAGTACGGCTCCGCCGGGCAAACCGAAGACTGTTTTCACACCCGCTTCCTGGATTCCATCCATTATGCATTTTGCCCCAGTTCTCATATTCTTCCTCTCGTTTCTGGTAATATGGTCACAATAATAAAAAACCCACCGTTTCGTCGTGCGGTGGGTGTCGTTTCTCTGCCAGGAGCTGCTATGTCAATTCAGCTTCTGCTCTCCACCGCGACCTGTACGGTTCGTACAAGGCGCAGATTAAGCCCCCTAAGTACGAGCAATACCAAAGCCGCGATAGAAATGTTGTTTTTCATAACAGGCGGACAATACTTCAATAATTGTCGCGGCGTCAATGGGAAAATGGAAAAAACAGGCTCTTTGCTGTTTTATCCGGGTTTCTGTTCCGGCCGATTGTCGCGAAATCGTGAGTTATTGATCATCAGATTGACGAATCAGGCCGGAGGTGTCAGTATCCGGATTGTAATAAAGGACAATGGGGCGGGGTATGATAGCAATAATCGATTACAAGGCAGGAAACCTGACGAGTGTAAGACTCGCATTTGAGGCACTTAAAGTCCCATGTGAGATTACAGATTCGCCTGAGAAAATCATGGCAGCCGAACGCGTTGTCTTCCCCGGCGTCGGCGCGGCAGGAACTGCCATGAAGACATTAAGGCAGCTTAAGCTCGTCGAAGTAATCAAAGAAACCGTCTCACGGGGCACCCCGTTCCTGGGCATATGCCTTGGAACCCAGATAATATTCCAGGATTCGGAAGAGGACGGCGGTGTATCCGGTATCGGCCTGGTTCCGGGCACAGTCACGCTTTTCAAGCCATCCAACCCGATCGAGAAGGTTCCTCAGATGGGCTGGAACAGCGTCCGCCAGATCCGGAAACATCCGGTATTCAAAGGCATAGATGACAACAGTGAATTTTACTTCGTCCACAGCTATTATCCGGCGCCATCAGATAAATCATACGTGATTGGAGAAACAGGGTATGGCGGTATAACTTTTGCCTCTGCTGTCGGGAAAGGCAGCCTTGTCGCCACCCAGTTTCATCCCGAGAAGTCCGGTAAAGTCGGCTTGCAGCTGTTGGAGAATTTTTGCCGTTGGAGCGGAAAATGTTAACCAAACGCATAATCCCGTGCCTGGACATAAGGAACAAGAAGGTCACAAAAGGCGTTCGTTTCCAGAATAACGTCGAACTTGGCGATCCGGTGGAGCTTGCCGCGAAGTACTACGACGATGGATGCGATGAGCTTGTTTTCTATGATATCACGGCCTCGGCGGAGCGTCGTCCCATTGATATAGACATGGTAAAAGAAGTAGCAAGGGCCATTAGAATCCCGTTTGCTGTCGGCGGCGGCATTTCCTCCATCAGCGACATGTCAAGAGTGCTTCTGGCAGGCGCCGAAAAGATATCCGTCAATTCCCTGGCAGTTGAAAACCCGCAGATTATCGCAGAAGGCGCAAAAGCGTTCGGATCCCAGTGCATCGTGCTTGGAATGGATCCCCTGAAAACCGGGGTTTCCCCTGCAATTCCGAGTGGCTATGAAATCACAATCCGCGGATTCAGGCAGAAAACCGGCATGGATGCGCTTGAATGGGCTAAAAGGGCCGTGGACTCAGGAGTCGGCGAGATCGTGGTAAACTCAGTTGATGCCGATGGAACCAGGGCCGGTTTTGAGATTAACCTGACGCGCCTGATAGCGGAGAATGTCGGAGTGCCTGTTGTTGCCTCGGGAGGGGCTGGCAGACCGGAAGACCTTGCAGATGTTTTTAACCTGGCCCATGCCGACGCCGCAATCATTGCTGGAATGATTCATACCGGCGAATATACGATCCGGCAGATAAAAGAATATCTTGTCAAAGCAGCTATCCCGATCAGGAAGAAATGGTAAGAATTCTGCTCTTTAGTGGCTGTTAAAAGAATGGCCCCTGGACAGGCTGGAAAAATGCTTTGCGGAAAACCCTCACCTTAATGGCTCGAACCGAGCAATTAAGGTGAAGGTGATAACGGGATATCTCATTTTTCCTGGGATCCTCAAATGAACAATTTGTGCACAACCATCGTTATCTTGTCCCTGTAAGCATATACCAGGCACGGCAAAATGCATAGTATCGTCAGGGTTATGTATTCCATAATGGCCCGTGAATAGTTATGCCTCTCAACAACAACCTTCTGCTGATGGGACCATTCCGCCCTCTCTCGAATCATTTTACTTAGTACTGACATGGTCTTCTACCCCCTTCTTACCAGTTTCCTCGAGCTACTTTAGCTCTTCTAATTGATTAAGCAGAAAGGGTGCCAAATTGTGAAAACCCCAGTAATACCTGGGGGTTGCGAAAATGCATTCTCGCAAGTGAGAACAGAGACACGGTATGAGACGGCGTTGGCGTAGGGATGGGAATGTGGAAATACCGGAAAACTGGAATCAGGATGTGCTTTCGATGCTCCAAATTACCCATGTAATGCAGTCGAAATACACTGAAACTACTGCCAGGGGTATATAGGCTACTTGGGCGGTAAGGGATGGTGGGAGGTACCAGGCTGGGCATAGAAGTGAAGGTGGCGGACAAGTTCGTCGCAGGTAAATGGTTTTATGATATAGCCGCAAACCCCAAGCGCAAACATCTTCTTAATGATATCCCGGTTAACAAAAGCTGTGACCAGCATTGTTTTAGTGTTACGGCTGAACTTGGCATTCTTCATGAACCATATGCCGTCTTTTTCGGGCATCTTGTAGTCAACAAGCACGAAATCGTAGGTTTTCAGAGCCACCATCTCAACGGCCTTCTTGGCGCAGTTTGAACAGTCAACTTCATGATTAGCCAGGGCAAGCTCTTTTGCCAGTACTTCAAGAAGCTCCCAGTCGTCATCTAAAACAAGTATCTTCATTTTGCAATCCGTGCTGTTGCGCATCATTATAATACCGTGCCTGGGATTGTTCAAGGACACAGATGGAAAATCTTTAGAATCCATTTCTCTGGAATCATCCATGCCAGAAGCCTGTTTCTCTGATTATGCCGTTTTTTCTTTTTCCACTCTTTTCTCTTGAAAGCAGCTGCGGATACAATCAGCATACCGGGCAAGTCCTGAAAGGAGAAATACCATGCCCTTGCTGAAGCTTGAAACGACAGTACCTGTGGCCGCAGAAAAGAAGGAGAAACTGCTGCAGACTCTCTCCCGTATTCTCTCTGACGTCACCGGGAAACCTGAATCCTACACGATGATTACCCTCGGAGAAACTATCGCCACCTTCGGCGGCAGGATCAAACCCATTGCCTTCGCCGATGTTCGCGCGATCGGCGGGCTTACGCAAAAAGTGAACGTGGAAATCTCCAGGCAAGTAGCAAACCTTCTCAAGAAGGAACTGAACATTGATCCTGAAAATATCTACATTACCTTCATCGAAGTCCCGGCAACAAACTGGGGCTGGAAGGGAGGCACTTTCGGCTGATGTCCACAATTGATTCCAACAAAATCTTCGAGCAGAACCAGGCCCGCTATATTGAAGAGTGGAAGGAGTTCCTCTCCTTTCCGAGCATAAGCGCCGATCCGGTCCATAAGCAGGACTGTTTGAACTGCGCCAACTGGCTGTCAAACCATCTGTGCAAAATGGGCTTTTCGTCAAGGTTGATTGAAACCTCAATGAAACCGGTTATTTTCGCAGAACGCAAGGGCAAGCCGGGTAAACCGGTCATCCTTTTCTACGGCCACTACGATGTCCAGCCCGTTGATCCGCTTAACGAATGGCAGAGCCCTCCATTCCAGCCAACCATAAGAGATGGCCGCATGTACGCACGCGGCGCGGAGGACAATAAGGGCCAGCTGTTTGCCACCCTCAAGGCAATGGAAACACTCATAAGCCGCAATGAACTTGACTGCGCAGTAAAAATAGCGATCGAGGGTGAAGAAGAATACGGGAGCCGCGGCATAGCCGAAGTTCTCAAAAAATTCCCGGAACTCTTCAATGCCGATATCCTGATGGTATCGGACACAAGCATGGTGAAGGCCGGTACACCGACAGTCATCATGGGGCTAAAGGGTATAATCAACCTGGAGGTGACCATCACCGGTCCGCGTCATGATCTTCACTCCGGCATACACGGAGCGATTGCACCCAACCCGGCAACAGCAATGGCAAGACTTATCGCCACGCTCCACAATCCGGACGGCAGTCTCGCTGTGAGGGGAATGTACGATTCCGTAACGGAACCCACAGAAAACGAGCGAAAACTGGCGAATTCAAGCGATTTTGACCCCGCCGCATATATGACCCAGATCGGCGTGCCGCCGGTCGCAGGTGAAAACCGGTTTACCCCGCCTGAACGCGTGGGATTCCGGCCAACAATCGACATCAATGGTATTCACTCCGGTTACGGCGGACCCGGAGGAAAAACCGTTCTCCCGGCAAAGGCTGTTGCGAAAATAACTTCGAGACTTATTGCCGGCCAGGATCCGGAGAAATGCCTGCAGGCGATCATCAATCACCTGGAACAACACGCTCCTACAGGCCTGAATCTTTCAGTTACCGAGAAAGCCATCGGCGGCTCCGGTTTCAAGCTGAATCCCGATTCGCCTCTGGCCCAGAAAGCCGGGGCGGTATTAAAGAGCACTTTCGGGAAAGACCCGGCGTTCATGTGGGAAGGCGCGTCAATACCCATAGTTGCGGCCCTGGCAATAGCTTCCGGCGCCGAACCGCTTCTTGTGGGATTCGGATTGGACGAGGACAAGATTCATGCGCCCAACGAATCCTTCTCCATCGACCAGTTCAGGATGGGCTTTGTCTACGGCGTCGCAATGCTGTCAGCGATGTAGGATTGCTTAAATAAGCCCAACATCTATTGATCATTCGAGTTGAATCCGGCTGGATTTGAATCCGATGCTGCGACCCAGTGTTGATCGAGCGCCTTCGGCAGTTAACGCCCGTTCATAGGTGAACAGGTATTGATTCGCATGTTAGGAGGATATTTACTTCTCGTTGCTGGTCCCTGTTGTTTCTTCAGCTGGTACAAAGCCGCGGGAATTGTTCCACTTATAGTGTAATGTTTTTTGCGTAACATTTGTTGTTGCTAAAGAGATATTTTTGTCTTTTTCTCTTATTTTCGTCTGATTTACCTGTACAAAAATATTGGCAACTCCGTTAGTTTCTTTGAAAGATAAAGTGCTTAATGTTTCGTCCGAATAACCTGTTTGGCCAAACCTTCCCTTGTTCCATCCAGACTCGCTGGCTGTATATTCGAATACTGGCCTGAATCTTCCTTCAACATAACCGTAATATGTAATATGTGTAAGCGCATGACCTCCTCCGGTTCCCATGCCTTGCCTTCTCCAAATGTATTTTACGAGAACGCGTGATCCTAACTTCTCTATTTCGATATCACCGCTAGACGATAAAAGAAGGCCATCTTCTACTTCCTTCCACTCAGATGTAAAAATCGGTCTGTTTGTCTTTGGATTTTCAAATATCTCAACCCTTTCAAATCCAGCAGGCGGTGTGCACTGACGAATTGCGATAAGCTCTGCCACTCCATTGTTCTTCAAGTCGGCAGTCAATTGTTTAGAGATCTCGCCTGGTTCAATTTCGGCATAAGTGATTACAGCTTCAGCGTATAGAAAGAAGGAAATGACAACAAACATAGAGAAAATATTTCTCATGATTGATCTCCTAAAACTATGGCAATATTGCATCGGCATATGCTCTGCCTATTGGGTTGTTCGGATTCGGAATCCAGCCATCATATTTCTTGTTGGGACTCCAATAATAATCTCCAGAATTAAATATAGATAAGGCATTTTGAAGGTGCTGTTTGTCTGTTAAATCCGGCAATGTGGGGTGTGCTCGTCTTCGGTTGAATACACTTTGGATACTTTGCCTTACAGCATTCTCAAGTAAGCGACTGCCAAAGGCGACATTTTCTTTCCAGTTCCACGCATAACTTGTTATGGATCCCCATTGAGCGTTTATCTGAAAAATGCCTCTATCACCGCGCTTGGCCCAGAGGGATACTTGCGAGACGCCCAGGACCGGTGTGCCGTCACGTCGAAATTGTGTTTTCCCGCTTTCCTTTTGAGCCAAAGCCTGCACAATTGTCTCTGACATGGTAACGCTGCGCATACCGTTCGGATACTCGCGGGCCTTGCCGGTAACAGATGTCAAAGCCTTGTTAAGTTCATCGGCAGCCGGATTCTTTCCCCGCACATGAAATTTTATTGTATCTGAAGCATAATCCTTCCCGTCTATTTGCAGAGTCGCAATAGCCCGGCACTCGCTTACAGTGCCTCCCGGGCTTGTTTCTCCAGTCTCGCCGATTATCTTCTCAAATTTAGGCTGAAACTTAACTCCTGGGGCAGATGTTCCTGTGACATTTAGTGTGTCAATGGCTTTCTGAGCAGCCAGTGAATGATCGGCATATTCCGGTTTCTCTGTCAAGCCCTGCATTTTGTCAATCATTACGGCAGATACTATGGTGTTAAAACTATAGTTGCGGTTGATCCTGACTAGATACCTGCCAGGCCCTTTCACGAGAAAACTCTTGTAAACCCCGCCCAGAAATCATGCACACGGGTATGGGCGAGAACAGGAGCAAAGTGAGCTTTCTTAAGGTCTGTAGTGTAATTCTTGAGTTCAAGCAGAAAATCTCTGTAACGATTTGCTCCTTCATGTCCATCTTTGTTAAAGAAGTAGAAACTTATCCGTTGGATTCCTTCTGGAACTTCTATTGTTACCCACACATCGGGACCTTCAAACGACGTTGAATAAGCTTCGCCGTGATCGTCCCATTCTGCCTGACGACGATAACCAATGATCGGATCATAAAGTGTTCTCGGGTTGTCTGTTCTGAGCCAGTGTATCCAGTGTCGTAATCCGTCGTGTCCGCTAAGGTGTGGGCCTATGTCGCCTTTAATCCTATAGCCGAGGTCGAAGAATGCAACGTCATGATTACGAGGAGAGTCGGTGGCACAAAGTACAGCGTATTGCCTGCCGTATCGTCCAACCCAGTCGCCCTGTGTTGTCCAGTCTTCACCAAGATATACTCCTGTATCTTTAGGAAATGTTCCCGAACAGGATTTAATTTTTGCCATCATTAGGGCGATTTCCTGCATGGGTGGGTACTTAGAGGGTGTGGGGAAGGCGGGATATTTTTCGTTTGTCTCGGGAAACGGGGTCGCGCCTATTTCTGATGATACAGTTCTTCGAGGTTTATTACGTGATGATCGCAACAAGCCGTTTCCACAAGTTCCAATAAAGAGGGGACTATTCTTCGCGACAAGAAGTCGCGAAATAAAGAAATTGTCTTTTGTATCCGGCGGTAGAAGTACGGTTTTGTTGACAGGATCAAACGCTTCAAATCCCTTGGTGCGGTGGCCAATCCAAAGTAAACCCGATTCGTCCTCGGCGAGGCAGGTTACATAATCTTCAAGTAGCAGATTTGCGCTACGTTTTGTTTGAGAATCGGACGAAAGAGGTTGTTTTGAAACATCGGAACGAAATCGCATTTTATGTTTATCAGAGAAATCTTTTCCGCGAATACAGTTCCATGCATTTCCTCCTTTACGGTATATTGCCAGGCCGAGGTTGGTGGCCAGATAAATATCGCCGTTCTTTCCGATACATATGTCGTTAATCAAATTACAGGGTATTCCACGTCCCCGCCAATTCAGCGGCATTGCTTCCTCAGACTGAAGATACCGCCATATAACATGATCTTCCAAGATAGTTCCGATCGCCAGCCCATCGCATTGCGTTCCTGCGTAAACAGTTCCGTTTTGGTCAAAGGCTATGGTCTGAATCTGGTCGGAAGGTAAGCCATTTGCGCGGGTATAGTATGTCCATTCATTTTCTTTCATGGAATAACGGCTCAGTCCAATACTTGTGGCAATCCATACGTCATCGTTCTTTGGACTCGTTGCAATGTCAAATACCCTTTCACCAACAGGTCCATTCAAGATGCTATAATTTGTCCAAGTCTGCCCATTGTAAACAGAAACTCCATGATTCAGGTGGCCCACCCAAATACGACCAAGTCTGTCACAGGCTATTGCATAGGCATTGTCATCTCCCATACCCTCTTTTGTTGTAAATTGCGTGAGTTTTTGGTTGTTACTTTCGTTGAGAACCCATACGCCATCATCTTCAGTCCCAATCCAAAGCTGACCTTTGTTGTCATATGTCAGAGCCGTAATAAATTTATTGCTAATTTCTTGCATTTTCTCGGTCTGTTCGTTCCCGATGTTTGAACCTGCCGACGTTGTTAAGCAGATACTTAGCAAGAAGATGAATATCGCAGCGGAAGTGTTCGCTGGAATGTTACTACGAAGATCTGTCATATGACTTTCTTGTCTCATTATTACTTGCCTACCAATGAGCAAGGATTGTGTCAATGAACCCTTGTTAGAATGTCTTATTGTCGAGCGCCTTCGGCAGGAGGCAGTCGCGGCAGGCGGAACGGTTGTTTAGGCAGAAATCATGGAAAATCTGGATAAGGCCCTGCTGCCGCAGGCCGGTGCGGTAAAGGGCGGGATTCTGGTCGCGGCCCAACAGGGCAAAGGCCGTCTGGCGGATAAGGCTGTTGTCGTGTTCCGCCGGAATGTGGTTCAAAAGATTCTTTACCGGAATTCTATTTGCGGCAAGGAATGGGAGAATAACATTCGACTCTATTGCTGCCACCCGGTCGCTTCCGACAATCGCAATGTCGGAGTTCTGCAGCTTACCAGAGAAACCCAGGCGGCGGGACCAGTAGTCAAAGCCCTTCCGGGGCAGGAAAAGCGTTTCAATCTTCCGGTGCCATGTCTTGGGATCTTCTGTGCTGATGCTCTTCAGCCGGGATGAAAGACTTTCCTGGGAAATGAAAAGCGAGACAGCCGCGGCCATGCGCCGGAGCGGGGAATTCTGCGGCCGCAGTCCGGATGTGCGCCAGGAATTGGCGTCCATCCTGCGCGTTTCCCATTTTGACTGCTGTTTCCACCAGTGATCCCACAAATTACGGATGAAAGCCCGGGTTTCAGTGTCCCATTTCCGGGAGACACCATTCGGAAGAAGGCCGGCCACTCCCAGGAGCAGTGCGTAAGCCCTGACGGCATCGCCGCGGCTTTCGTCCTGGAGCGTCTCCAGGGGAAGGGTAACGGCAAGTTCCCGGAAGGACGCTGAATTCTGCTTGTAACCAAGAGCGGCCATGATTTCCTCGTAGAGAACCTGGTCCTCTCCCCGGTCTTTGATTCCGGCTTCGATGCGGAGCGACTTGACCCTCAGGCGTTCTTCGCCCGCAGCTTCCAGGAGCAGGGCTTTGTGGTCCGGGTCCAGTGAGGAAAGTATCTTGGAGCATGGCGGAGTTTTCGATGGAAGCGCGGAATACGGATAGGCAGTGATGTCGATATTTTCGAAAGAGAACGCCGGGTTTGATTTCAGCGTATCGCGCAGTGCAATGTTGATGATGTTCGGCGGCAGGTCCTTTTCGGGGACCTTGCCGGGGAAATAGCAGACATGGGCTATTACCCTTGAATAGGCCCTGTCATCGCCGTGGTGGTGGCTTTTCCAGTCACCGGGATGGATGTGGATTTCGACATCCCCGCGGACTTTCCTGCGTTCCGGGCCGATGACGATGATTGCATCCAGAAAGTCGGGTCCGGCCTCGAGGTTCCACCGGCCGGGGTTTTCGACGGTTGCCTGTTCGTGGTCGATCGAGATCAGTTTTTCCGGCCGGAACGAACTGTCAAACCAGAGGCACTGCAGGTGTCTTTCCGAGTAAGGAAAGCTGAATGATGAATCGCGTGATTCCCGGACCCCGGTCTCGCGGGGGGCCGCGGTCAGGCGTGCGTAAAGGTGCGCATTCGGGAAAGATGAGGGCAGACCCCGGCCGACTCCGGTTCGATCACAGGTTATCCCTGTCTGTCGGGAAATCCTTGTCAATTACTGATCCAATCTTTCTTGGGCGCGTCCTTGACTGGACGTGATAAAAAGAGATAATAACCCAATATTCGTTTCAGTCAAATACGGTATTGAGGAAAAATGATAAAGGTTGAGAATCTTACCAAGCGATTTGGCCGGGTAACGGCAATAGACAATCTCTCCTTTGAGGTGAAAGCCGGGGAGATAGTGGGTTTCCTGGGACCGAACGGCGCCGGCAAGACAACGACAATGCGGATATTGTCCTGTTTCCTGCCAGCGACTGGTGGAAAGATTACAATAGGCGGTTATGATGTTTTTCGTGATTCCCTCGAAATCCGGCAGAAAATCGGCTATTTGCCCGAGAATGTTCCGCTGTATGTGGACATGAGGGTCAAGGAATACCTGAATTTCAGGGCGGTGTTGAAAGGGCTTGCAGGTAAAAAGAAGCGTGAGCGTGTTTTGGAAGTAATTGAGGCCTGTGGTCTTTCGGAGGTAAAGAACACTATTATCGGGCGTCTGTCGAAAGGTTACAGGCAGAGGCTTGGCTTGGCAGACAGTCTGGTCCATGAGCCGGAGCTCCTGATTCTTGATGAGCCGACTATCGGGCTCGATCCGAACCAGATAAGGCACATCAGGAACCTGATCAAAGGCCTGGGGCGGAGTCACACCGTGCTTCTTTCGAGCCACATTCTTCCCGAGGTCGAGATGACCTGTGACCGGGTTCTTATAATGAACAAGGGAAAGATCGTTGCGTCCGGTACGCCTGGTACCCTTGTCGGTGTGTTGAGCAGAAACCCGAGGGTGATTGCGGAGATCAACGGGGTTCCTGAAAAAGTCATTGCCAGCCTTGAGAAGGTTCCCGGCATCGTCAAAGTCTCGTGTGATGCCGGTGCCGGCAGAGAGTGGAACCGTTATGTCTGCGACTGCCGGAAGGATGCGGACGTGAAACCCGAAATATTCAGGATGATTTCTTCGAACGGATGGCTGATGCGGGAGCTGGCGGCCGAGAAGCGGAACCTTGAGGATGTCTTTGTTGAAGTGACCATGGAGGAAACGGAGCCATGAGGAACTTTCTTGCCATATGGCGAAGGGAGCTGGCGGCCTGTTTCCTGTCGCCAATTGCCTATGTGACAATGGTCTTCTTCCTGGTAGCGTCGAACTGCACTTTCCTTTTCGGCACGATCAAGAACGTCGGTAACAGTGTTTTCCTGACGTCACTGCTTTTTGCCTCGATAATCCTGTGGCTGACTGTCCTAGTTTCGGTTGTTTCGATGCGTCTTTTTGCGGATGAAATCCGTTCCGGAACCATAGAGATGCTTATGACTGCGCCGGTCACAGAGACCGAGGTGGTCCTCGGAAAGTACGCCGGAGCACTGACTTTTGTGCTGTTTGTCCTTGTCCCCTCGGTTGCCAGCATCTACCTGCTTGCCATCATGGGGCCCGGCAAAGGCATTGTCGATACCGGCGCGGTGATCGCAGGGTGCGTGATCATATTCCTTATCGCCTCTTTCTGGATGTCGCTGGGGCTGGTTGTTTCTCTGATGACAAAAAACCAGATTGCCGCGGCGATCAGCTGCCTGTGCCTGATCTGGCTGATGCTTTTCCTGGGAAACATTGTGGCGGCTTTTCCGTTTATTTCGCCGAGGGCGGTGACTTTCCTGTCATCGCTGGCGCATGTTGATGATTTTGCAAGGGGATCAGTAGATACGCGGCCGGTTATCCTGTACCTGTCGGCAACGGTATTCATGCTTTTCACGGCGGTACGGGTGCTTGAGTCGCGCAGGTGGAAATAGGAGTTTTGGGAACCTGAATGAACGAAATTGCACAAGATGACAAAAAGGAAGCGCGCCAGAAGATATGGCTCAGCCGCGGCCGGCGTCTTGCCACGGGAGTGAACACGGGCGTGTCCGTGATCCTGGCTGGGCTCGTGCTGGTCATGGTGAACTACCTCTCTTCCCTCTATCATTCATGCTGGGACATCAGTTCGACGCGTTACTACGTTCTTTCGGACAGGACAAAAGGCCTGATTACAAGCCTCAAGGACCGGGTGAATGTGGTGGCGTTCTTCCAGCAGGGTCATGACCTGACGGATGACGTCAAGAACCTGCTCAAGGAGTATGAATCCGCCGCTGACAAGCTGGGGCAGTCCGATGTCCTTAAGGTTGAAATTGTTGATCCTGACCGCGACCTTGTGCGGGCCAGGGAATTGAAACAGGAATATGACCTTTCGGATGCCAACGTGGTGGTTTTTGAGTCGGGAGGAAGGAAAAAGTACGTTCCGGCCAAGGACCTTGTTGATTACAAGATCAACATGAACAACAGGGGGATGGTTGAGAGGAAGAAGATTGCGTTCAAAGGCGAACAGGTTTTTTCTTCCGCGATGCAGAATGTGACGCAGACGGTCCAGCCCGTGGTTTATTTCCTGACTGGCCATGGTGAGCGCGACATAACCGATTACAACAGGCATTCGGGTTATTCCGCGGTTGGCAGGATACTGCGCCGCGACAACATTGATGTGCGTGTGCTTAACCTCGCGGAGCGGCACGGCGTTCCGGATGACTGTTCAGCCCTTGTCATAGCCGGGCCCAGCAGGAAGTTTTCAAGCGATGAAGTCGGGTTCCTTTCGAAGTACCTTGAAAGAAAGGGACGGATACTGCTCCTGCTTGACCAGAATGCAGTGACCGGGCTTGAAGATTTCCTTGCCGGTTGGGATGTCAGGGTGGGGACCGGCGTGGTGGTGGGACTGACGACAGTCAACGGCATGGGGCGGGAACTGGTTGTGATGCAATATGGAGATCATCCCATTACCCGTAAATTGAAGAATGTTTACACGGTGTTCTACACGCCCCGTCCCGTGGAGCCGATTTCAGGAAAACCGTCCTCTTCCGAAACCCCGGTTGACAGGCCGCGGGTCTTTCCCCTGGCTTCCTGCACGGAAGAAGGATGGCTCGAGACGGACATGAAAGACTGGCCGCCGAGGTTTGATTCCAAGACTGACAGGCGGGGTATCATACCAATAGCCGTTGCCGTGGAGAGGGGGCCAGTTTCCGGCATTGATGTTGAGTTGAAACCGGCGCGCCTGGTTGTTGTCGGCGATTCCCTTTTTGTCGCCAATGATGCTTTGAGGGAGGGTGTCGGCGGTAACGAGGATTTCTTCCTGTCGACAGTCAACTGGCTGCTGGAACGCGAGTCGCTCATGGCGATTACGCCGAAGAAGACGTATGAATTGAGGCTTGATATGGACCGGGACCAGGTCAGGAAGGTTTTTCTTCTCCTTGTTGTGGCAATTCCCGGGTTTGTTGTTCTCATGGGCCTGGTAGTCTGGTTCAGAAGGAAAGCATGAAATTCAGTGTGACATTGCGCCTCTTGTTTGTTGTTTGTCTCCTTGCGGCGCTGATTCTCCTGCTTGACCGCAAGGCACAGGCGGTCAAGCCGACTTCCCTCCTTTCGATGAATGCCGCCGATATAACTGAGATAAGGATCGAGAAGGGTGATTTCCATGTCTACTGTTTCAGGAAAGGCGAATCCTGGTTCATTGGCGAACCGATCCGTGTCCGGGCCGACGACAACAAGATTGACCGTATTGCGGGGGTCGTTGAAACAATGGCCAGGCAGGAGGTAATTACACGGGCTGAACGGGAAACGAGGAGCCTGAGCCTGAAAGATTACGGGCTGCAGCAGCCGCGGGTACGACTTGTTATTACAGGCAAACGTGGCGGGGAAGAATGCAGGGAGGAAATCCTTGTCGGCCATGACGCGCCGCTTGGGGGCCTGCTTTATGTCAGGACGGGCACCAATGAAGATGTTGTGGCCACAAGCCGGGAGATAATGGACTGCATCCCCGAAAAGATTGAAGCGCTGAGGGACCGGAGTGTCCTGCATGGTGATGTTGCCCGGACAAGCCGCCTGGAAATAAAAAGGGCAGGCAGCGGATTCATACAGCTTGCCCATACGGAGGACGGATGGTTTGTCCAGCAGCCCATCGTGGCCAGGGCGGGCAGCGCCAAGGTCATGCAGATGCTTCACGCCCTGTACCTGATGCGGGTGAAAGATTTTACCTGGGATGCCACCGTTGAAACCGGTGATGTTGTGCGCGCGGCTGAACCTGAACCAAGTTCCAGCTCGAAGGCCGAGACATACCGCCTGACTTCCGACGAAGCGGTCATTGCGGTGACAGTATGGAGGGAAGGGGAGGATATCGGACGGGAACTGTTTTTTGGAAAGGCGGCCGGGGAGAAAGGGGAGAAGGTCTACGTGCGCTGCAAAGATGTGGATTCAATATACACGGTGTCCGGGGAGATAATGGACATCGTTAATGTCGGGATCAACGACCTCAGGGACAAGAACCTTTTCACGCTTGCGGCCGGCAAGGTGAACTGCTTCTCGCTGCAGAAGGGGGACAGGAAACTGCTGCTGAAACGGCAGGAGAACGAAGGGTGGACAATTGTCGAGCCGGTGCAGTGGAAAGCCGATGACAGGTTTGTTGATGAAATCATCGGGAACTTTACGCGCCTCCGGATCATGTCTTTTACCAGCGTCACCAATACTGCCGACCTTGGAGCAAGTACCATGACCTGCATTGTCGGTTTGTCCGAGAAACTGCCGGAAGTTTCTCCTGCCGGAACTACCAACACGGTTGAAGAGTCCTCCAGGAAGGATGACAAAATACTTGGTGCGGTGGTTTCGAGGCAGGGGCGGCTGTTGATCGGTGCACCGCGAGAGGGCAAGGAGACGGTATTCGCGAAATTCGAAGGTGAGCCTTACGCGCTGGAAATATCAAGGACGGCGGTTGATTTCCTGGGCAAAGATCCTGTTGATCCGCTGGTTTACCGTGACAGGACTATGCTCATGGTGAAACCAGAGACCGTTCGGCGCATTTCGCTCCTGAAAAATGGACAGCAGCAGGCTGTTGAAAGGGACGATGCCGGGAACTGGAATGCCGCGCCTCCGGCGACAAACAGGGTTGATGCCGGGATAGTTGAAAGCCTTCTCTTTGCTGCGGCGAACATGCGCGCGACCAGGATCGAGTGCCAGAACCCTGATAACCTCGTTCAATACGGGCTGGACCGTTCAGGCACCACGTTGACATTCGGGTTGACCGGTGAAAAAGGAATCCAGAAATCGCTGGTGATGGGATTCAGGGCCGGAACCGATGGAATATATGCGCTGGTACAGGGGCTGGACGTGGTTTTTGTGATAAGCAACGAGATGATGAATTTATTAACCAGGGATTTGTCAAAACCAGTGCCGGCACAGTAATGTCCTGAACGGTTTTCAACCCCGATTTAACAGGCAATCAATGACTTCTACCGTGAAAAGTTCCCGAACCAGGAGGGAAATTGTTACCAGGACGCTTGGAACCATTGTCGTCCTGGTGCTGACTGTTGTTTTTTACCTGAGCAGCGTTGGCTTCCCGGGCTGGTTTAAGGCGAAGATCCTGGCCAGGGTTAATTCCGGGAGCATTGTGCTCAATTTCAGCGTGATGAGGCTTTCGCCCCTGCACATGCAGCTGGTGCTGGATGATGTCCGTCTGTACCGCAAGAAGGTGCTCGGTCCGGCGGCTGTCGACGTAAAGCATCTTCTCTTCAAGCTGGATGCAGTTGCACTGATGAAGAAAGAATTCTGTCTTCGCAGAGTCAAGATAGTCGACGGGGTGGTAAGACCGAAGCTTCTTTCCAGTCCGGACCAGCCCCGGGATGCGGGCAGCGAAGACGGCAGGAAAGCTGATTTCGCCGTGGAGGTCGAACGCTGCATGGTCCAGGGTATAAAGGTTGTGATGCTTTCCGCGGATCTGCACGTGAACGGACCTGTTGTACGGATCGATAATATTGGCGGCGCATTGAGTCAGGGAGGGATGAGCGGCGATGTAAGCGGGGAGTTTGTTTATAATGACAGGACCCGAGTCCTTGACGCGCACCTGCTTTCACGGTTCGACCCGCGGCTTCTTATACCGCTGATGCACGAGTGGGACATGCCGGGGACAATTGAACTGGTGTCGCATTTTGATTTCAGGAAACAGCCGCCGAAGTGCGAAGCCAGGTTCAGGAAGCTCAACGATGGGCTTGGAGATTTCACGCTGGATGGAAATTTTGTGATAAATGATTGTTCCTACCGCGGCATCAACCTGCAGTCGGCCAGCGGCGATGTGCATATTGACATGGCAGGGTCGAAGTCCCTCGTGAAAGTTGAAGTAGCGGAGCTTATCCGGCCGGAGGGCAGGGCGAAGACGACTTTTACAATCGATCTCACCAGGAATTCTGTGACTTTTGAAGGTGTTTCGGGGATACATGCCCCGGCATTGTTCCAGATGATCGGGGTGTTTACCAATGAATGCAGGCAGTATTTCAGCTTCGACGGGCCGGTGAGGATCGTGGCAAGCGGGATGGTGGATTACGGCGGACTGACAAATACCGATTTCAAGGGAACCGTGGAAACTGAGCGGATGGGAATAGGCCCGATCAAGACGGAAAGCTGTTCGTTCAACCTGGCCATGAATGGCTTTACAAATACCGTCACGAACATACAGGGAAAGATGCATGGCGGAAAGATTTCAGGATCGGCGGTGTTTGTGGTGCCTTCAAATGGAGAGTCCAATGTCTGGTACGTGGTCGATGGCAGCGCCGATGATCTTGATTTCAAGGAACTCGTGGATTCGACCGGCCTGGGAGAGCAGGAAAAGAAATACAGCGGGAAATTCGGGGCACGGGCGAAGGTCCAGGGGTTCATGGGTGAGGGGAATGGTCGGACTGCGGTTGGCGGGGGCCAGGTCTGGATAAAGGACGGGCATGTCTTTATGCTGCCGGTGTTCGGGGGGCTGACGGAATTTATGAGCAAGTATATTCCCGGTGTTGATTTTGTTCTTGAGCAGAATACTGCGAAGGCAGACTTTGTGGTGCGCGACGGAAAAGTCAGTTCCAGAGAGATCCTGATCGAGGGCGGCATTTTCAGCTTAAGCGGCGAAGGGGATTACTATTTCGACCGCAAACTAGATTTTAAAGTTCAGATTAAACTGCTGAAGAAGAAAACATTACTGGGTAAAGCTGTGCAATTTGTCATATATCCCCTCAGCGAGCTGTTTGAGTTCAATCTTAAGGGTACGCTTGAAAAGCCAGAGTGGTCGTCCCGGCACCTGTGAAGACTTTTCCCTTTCCGTGTAATCACTTTAAATCAATCTTAATGAATTTTTGCATAAAAACATACGGATGCCAGATGAATGAGCGTGACAGCGAGGCGGTTAGTGCCCTGCTGCAGCGCCATGGCCACATGAGCGTCGAGAATGAATCCGAAGCCGAGCTGATAATTGTGAATACCTGCAGCGTGCGCGGCCAGGCCGAACGCAAGGCTGTCGGCAAACTGGGCGTGCTCGTATACAACAAGAAACATTCCTCCGTCAGAATCGTGGGTGCCATTGGATGCATGGTACAGCGAATGAAGGGAAAGCTTTTCGATGAGGTTCCGGGCCTGGACTTTGCGGTCGGGACCCACGGGTTTTCACGCCTTCCTGAGGTAATTGACCTGGTCATTAGAGGACATGGACATGTGCTTGATACGGGCGAGGAGAATGAGCGCCTTGATGAACTGGCCGGCCATTTCAGCGGACGTGTCTCATCGTTTATTAATATCCTGCTCGGATGCGAAAGGGGATGTGCCTATTGCGTGGTGCCTTCCGTCAGGGGGAAGGAACGAAGCAGGCCAGCTCTGTCGGTAGTAGAGGAAGCCGGGAACATTGCGGGCCTTGGAGGAAAGGAGATTACGCTTCTCGGCCAGAGCGTAATGTCGTACGGCAGGACGAACAAAGTCTGGCCGGAAGATTATGTCTCTCCAGCTGGTTTCACGGAACCACTGGCCAGGTTGCTTGAGGCCGTCAGCATGGTCAAGGGTATCGGGAGAATCAGGTTCACTTCCGGACATCCCTCGGGAGTCACTCCTGAACTTGTCCG